>Ga0233425_10001480_pt1 | contig 52569 bp, 50 predicted proteins | sample Watercolumn_Towu_2_FD_181712 | JGI IMG/M metagenome (GOLD analysis project Ga0233425, IMG submission 181712) | Freshwater microbial communities from Lake Towuti, South Sulawesi, Indonesia - Watercolumn_Towuti2014_140_MG | ecosystem: Environmental > Aquatic > Freshwater > Lake | place... | reverse complement strand
CTTGGTGCAGAATAGATACTTTGATGAAATTTGCTTCATAGGCAGCATAGGTCGTGCGCTCTAACGTGCAAGCTCAGGGGCGCGAAGCCGGCTTGCCGGCGTAGCGTCCCTCTGGAGCGGCGGGTTAGGTACGCTTTTCGTTGCCACCGAAGAAACCTCTTGATGCAGCACCGGCAAGCACCAGAACCACAGAAATAACAGCCGCGACGGCAGCGATAAACGCTGAATACTTCAACCCCGGCAGATCGGACTGAAGCCCGATGAGCGGGCCAGCCAGATTCGCAAGGCCGACACTAAGGCCGATAACAAGACCAAGGACTACGCAGTCCCGGTCACGGTTGGACGGCGATGCGTAGGAGAAAACCAAGCCGGCAACGAACGCAGCCGCATAGGGAAGCCAAGTAATTGCCTCGGCCAGCGGTTGTGAGAGTGTGGGGCGCCAAGGCAAATAGATTGGGGCGGACACCACCCAATAGGCCCCAAACCCTTTCAGCATCGCTTTCCAGTCGAGAGCGCCCATGCGTACCTAACAGTTATTAGACGGACGCACCTGTCTGTATTATTAAAAATAGCATGGCACACAATCTTCTCATAACCATTTGATTTATTACAACTCGCCTATTATCGGCTGTCCGCATATGCATAATAGTACGGGCAGAGTCGTTTTGTATAATCTTGCGTATTTTTAACCACCAACCAAGGAGCTACAATTATGGGGTCATCCCACCCCCACCCATCCTCATCAGGCCAACTCTAACACCCCTCCTCGCTTAATGGAGCAAATCCATGAGGTATGCCGCCGCAGACATTTGAGCAAACGCACAGAGGAAGCCTACCGCTTCTGGATACGCCGATTCATTTTCTATTTCGGCAGGCGCCACCCAAGAGAACTTCTGGAATGCGATGTTGTGCAGTTCCTAAATCACCTGGCCGTTAAACGGGAGGTATCTGCATCGACGCAGTCTCAGGCACTCAATGCCCTGGTGTTCCTTTATCGTGATGTGCTTACATCCCCGCTCGAACAATTAGCTGGTCTAAATCGCGTGCAACAACGCCAGCGCATTCCAGTTGTATTGGCTCCCGCTGAGGTTTCAAGTGTATTGAAGCTGATGTCTGGCACAACAGCACTTATGGCACGTTTGATGTATGGGTCTGGGTTGCGCGTTGAGGAGTGCTGCACCTTGCGCATCAAGGATATTGATTTTGCCTCGGCAATCGTGTCTGTGCGTGATGGCAAGGGCGCAAAAGATCGTACAACAGTTCTTCCAGACAGTTTGAAGGCCGACTTGCAGTCTCACTTGATGCGCGTTGCTCAATTGCATGCAGATGACCGAACCAGGGGAGCGGGACTAGCTCCAATGCCGGGCGCGCTGGATCGGAAATATCGGAACGCATCAGAATCTCTTGCCTGGCAATTCGTATTCCCATCTACGGTGTGTCGCGCATGGGGGCAAAGCGGGCGGCTGGTCCGTTGGCATGTCTCACCTTCGACGATCCAGCGGGCATTCCGTCAAGCTGTGACACGAGCGGGCATCATGAAGCACGCAACGGTTCACACGCTGCGCCATTCATTTGCAACCCAGCTTCTCGCTTCTGGGACAGATATTCGGACGATTCAACTATTACTCGGTCACCGCAATCTTCAAACCACAATGCTCTATACGCATGTTTTGGAGGTGACCAAGAAAGTTGGCAGCCCGCTTGATGCTCTGTAAATAATGATCACTGGTGGTCGGTCAGAAGGGACACCCATCTCCATTGGCCGACCATCGAATAACATTGTGTGCGAGCCTTTCTTTCGGCCGCTCTGGCGACCAATGCAGACTAATGCGTTGGCTGATCACCAGGTCCGATATGGCCGAAGGGCGGCAGTTCTGCCAGTATGATCAAGTTGTCCGCTCTGGGTCAGAATCCGCTGCTCTGAAGGCAAGGGTGTGCACACCACAAACGGAACAGTCACTCCAACGTGATAAGCAAGGCAGCTCTTTTGGTGATGTTCTTTGCCGAAATGCCTGTGTCAATTTTGTGTCAAGACTGAATTTTATTAGCTTGATTGAGCTTGGGCTAGATTGGAAATGAGTGGCGAAAGAAGGCGCAAGTGACTGAATAATATACATATCAATTGGTGTGACTGAGAATCATAATCCGCAGGTCCCCCGTTCGAATCGGGGATTCGCCACCAGAAATTCAATGGCTTGCAGCAATGCGAGCCATTTTCATTTTGGGGTCTGTGCCAGCAGGTTTTGCGATAGATCCTTTTCGAGATCCCTCTCTGCTTTAAGAGGGCGAGAAGAAATAGCCGCGAACAAATGACCCAGCAGGTTAAAGCGGTTCAAAACGCTGTCGCTCTCCGTTATAGCTCAAGAGCCGACCCTGTTTGATGTCGAAATACCAGCCATGCAGATGGAGACTACCCGCTCCGACGCGCTGCCGAACCCAGTCGAACGTCAGCAGGTTGTCGAGCGAGACGAGGATGGCGCGCTGTTCGCAGGCTTCGAGCTGGGTGTCCAGCGTAGCGTCCGGAAAGTCACGCAGCACGCTGGCGCGCGCACCTTCCGCCAGCCGCATCCAGCTATTGATGAAGGATTCCTGATCGTTGGAGCCGTTGCCGCTCAGCAGAGCGCGGATGCCGCCGCACTGGCCGTGACCCAGCACGATGATGTGTTCGACGCCCAGCGTGTTCACAGCATATTCGATGGCGGCGCTGGTGCCGTGCCGCCCGCCGGGACGACTCTCAGCGGGCGGCACCAGATTAGCCACATTGCGGATCACGAACAGGTCGCCGGGGGCGCAATCCAGCACGATGGCGGGATCCACGCGCGAATCGCAGCAGGCGACCACCAGCACCTTGGGCGATTGCCCCGAAGTAACCAGCTGCCGGTAAAGCGCATCGTTTTCCGCGAAATGGCGTTCGCGGAAGCGGCGAAATCCTTCGATGAGCTGGGTCGGTTCTGCCATCAGCCCACCAGTCGGCGCAAGGCTTCCTGGTACTTATCGGTTGTGTGAGCAAGCACTTCGGCAGGCGCATTGGGTGCCGGGGGCTGCTTGTTCCAGCCGGTGGATTCCAGCCAATCGCGCACGAATTGCTTGTCGTAGCTGGGCGGATTGCTGCCGACTCGGTACTGGTCAGCAGGCCAGAAGCGCGAGGAATCCGGGGTCAGCGCCTCGTCGATCAGATACATCTTGCCGGAGTCATCGGTGCCGAACTCGAATTTGGTGTCGGCGATGATGATGCCCCGGGTCAACGCATAATCGGCGGCCTGGGTGTAGAGCGCCAGCGTGGCAGCCTTCACTTCTTCGGCGCGCGCCTCGCCCAGCAGCTTCTTCGCTTCCTCGAACGAAATGTTCTCGTCGTGCTCACCCACCGCCGCCTTGGTGGACGGGGTGAACAGCGGCTCGGGCAGTTTCTGCGCTTCCTGCAAGCCCTCGGGCAACTGGATGCCGCACACTGCGCCGGTCTTTTTGTAATCCTTCCAGCCGGAGCCGACCAGATAGCCGCGCACGATGGCCTCGATCGGCAGCGGCTTCAGACGCTTCACCACGAAGGAACGACCCGCAACCTGCGCGCGGTCGGCGTCGGTCTGCACCACGTCTTCCGGCGCGATGCCGGACAGGTGGTTGGGGATAACGTGGCCGAGCTTGGCGAACCAGAAGTTGGACAGCGCGGTCAGCACCTCGCCCTTGCCGGGCACGGGATCGGGCAGGATCACGTCGAAGGCGGACAGACGGTCGGTCTGCACGATCAGCAGGTGCTGGTCGTCCACCTCGTAGATGTCGCGCACCTTGCCACGGTGCAGGAACTTCAGGCTGGTCAGGTTGGATTCGTGTAAGGCGGACATGGTGGTCTCAATGGTTTTCCGCCTGCCCGAAGGCACCAGGCAGGCGGGCAGATTGTTACGAGGTCGGCAGGGTGGTGGCAGCGATCTGGTCGGCCTGCTTCTGGCGGTAAGCCTTCAGCTTGTCAGCCAGTGCGGCGTCGTTCAGCGCCAGCATGGAAACGGCAAACAGCCCGGCGTTGGCCGCACCCGCTTCACCGATGGCGAAGGTGGCGACCGGAATGCCCTTGGGCATCTGCACGATGGATAGCAGCGAGTCCATGCCCTTCAGATATTTGGAGGGGATGGGCACACCCAGCACTGGCAGGGTGGTTTTGCTGGCGATCACACCGGCCAGGTGCGCCGCCGCACCAGCCCCGGCGATAAAGCACTGCACGCCGTTATCGGACATCTCCTTGATGTAGGAGAACAGCAGATCGGGGGCGCGGTGGGCGGAAATGACGCGGGCATCGTAGGCCACGCCGAAATCCTTCAGTGCCTGGGCGGCTTGTTGCATGACATCCCAGTCATTGGCGCTGCCCATGACGATGGAGATCAGAGGTTTGGACATGAGGAATTCCTTGCTCAAAATTTGGACGGAAAAACGCCCCCAGGGACGGGGGCGCCAGCCTTACTTAAACGCCTTGGTGGTAGCCGACCACGCGCTCGACTTCGTTCTTCGAGCCCAGAATCACCGGCACGCGCTGGTGCAAGCCTTCCGGCTGGATGTCGAGGATGCGCTGACGGCCGGTGGAGGACGCGCCGCCTGCCTGTTCCACAATGAAGGACATCGGGTTGGCTTCGTACATCAGGCGCAGCTTGCCCGCCTTGGACGGATCCTTGGTGTCCTTGGGGTACATGAAGATGCCGCCACGGCACAGGATGCGGTGCACTTCAGCCACCATGGAGGCAACCCAGCGCATGTTGAAATCCTTCTCGCGGCCACCGGCCTTGCCCATCACGCATTCTTCGATGTAGCGCTGCACCGGCTGTTCCCAGAAGCGGCGGTTGGAGGCGTTGATGGCGAATTCCTTGGTGTCGGCCGGAATGGTCATGTTCGGGTTGGTCAGCACAAACTCGCCGGTTTCCACGTCCAAGGTGAAGCCGTGGGTGCCGTGGCCAGTGGTCAGCACCATCATGGTGGAAGAACCATACAGCGCGTAACCGGCACACACCTGCTGAACGCCGGGCTGCAGGAAATCGGCCACGGACGGGTTCTTGTTGGGAGCCTTCAGTATGGAGAAGATGGTGCCGACGGAGATGTTCACGTCCACGTTGGACGAGCCATCCAGCGGATCGTACACCAGCAGGTAGTCGCCGCGCGGGATGCTGGCGCCGATCTCGTGCGGATCGTCCATCTCTTCGGAAGCCAGCCCGGCGTAGAAGCCGGTCACTTCGTTGTCGTGGGTGAAGATGTCGTTGGTGATCACGTCCAGCTTTTTCTGGGTCTCGCCCTGGATGTTCTCGGACTCGGCGTAGCCCATCACGCCGGACAGTGCGCCGCGATTCACGGCGGAAGCGATTTTGCGGCAGGACGCGGCGATCTCGATCACCAGAGCGGAAATGTCCGCACCGCCGTGGGCGCGTTGTTCTTCAACGATAAACTCTTGCAAACTCTTGGCCATGCTGTTCTCCTCGAAAAAATTCTAAACTCGCGCAATTCTACAGGTTTTCCGCCCCCGCCTCCACCTGGCAAGACAGAAAGCCGCTCATTTGAATACGATGGTCTTGTTGCCACAGATCAGCACCCTATCCTCGACGTGATAGCGCAAACCCCGCGCCAGCACGGTTTTCTCGATGTCGCGACCGTAGCGCACCAGGTCGTCCACGGTGTCACCGTGATCCACCCGCACTGTATCCTGTTCGATGATGGGGCCGGCATCCAGCTCGTCGGTGACGTAGTGGCAGGTCGCGCCGATCAGCTTTACCCCGCGCTGGTAGGCTTGGTGGTAGGGCTTGGCGCCCACGAAGGAAGGCAAGAAGCTGTGGTGGATGTTGATCACGTGACCGCTGTAGCGCTGGCAGAAGTCCGGCGGCAGGATCTGCATGAAGCGCGCCAGCACCAGCGTATCGCCCTGATGCTGCTCGAACAGGTCGGCGATCTGCGCGAAGGCGGCGGCCTTGTCCTGCATGGCAATGTGGAAGTAGGGAATGCCGTGCCATTCGACGAATCTGCGCAGGTCGTCGTGGTTGGAGATCACGCAGGGGATGTCCACCAGCAGCTCGCCGCTACGCCAGCGGTGCAGCAGGTCGTCCAGACAGTGATCCTGCTTGCTGACCAACACCACCAGCCGCTTTTTGCGCGCTGAGTCGGAAAGTTGCCAGTACATCTGGAATTCATCCGCCAGCGGCGCGAACAGGTGGCCAAATTCCTCCGGGCCGAATGGCAGCGAGTCGGCGCGCACTTCCTGGCGCATGAAGAAGCGCTGCGTTTCCTGGTCGGTGTGGTAGCTCGCCTCGACGATGAAGCCGCCGTGCCGGGCGATGAAGCCGGAAACGGCGGCGATGATGCCGACACGGTCGGGGCAGGAAATGGTGAGAGTGTAGTGGCGGAACATGGCGTATTTCCGATAGTTAGGGTTGCAGTGCGCCGAACACCTTGGAGAGCAACTTGCTCGTCTGCCCCACCGGGTCTTTGCGGATGGCTTTCTCCTCTTCGGCGATCATCAGATAAAGGCCGTCCAGCGTCTTCTGGGTGACATATTGCTCAAGATTAGCCTGGCTGGCGTCCAGCAGGCCAAAGCGGGCGGCCTTGCCCGCGAACTGGTCGTACTTCTGCGCCAGGCCGACCTTGGCGGTGGCTTTCTGCACGATGGGCAGGAATTTGGCTGCCAGTGGCGCGCTGGTCTTGGCGCGGAAATAGTCGGTGGCAGAAGTCTCGCCACCAGTCAGAATGCCTTTGGCGTCCTGCACCGACATTTCCTTCACCGACTTTACCAGCAGCGCCTTGGCTTCCGGCACGGCCGCCTCGGCGGCGCGGTTCATCGTCGTCACCAACTCGTCGGCATGCTTGCCGCCGCCGAAGCGGCGCAGCAGTCCATCCACCTTCTGCAACTGGTCGGGCAGCGGGATCTTCACCTTGGGATTGCCGAGAAAACCGTCGGTCTGGCCCAGAGTCGCCACCGCATTGCCCGCGCCCTGGGTGAGCGCCTGCTTCAGACCGGAAACCGCGTCCTTGTTGGAGAGATCGGCAAGGGTAATGGCCTGGGTCAGCGGGCTGACCAGGAGTAACCAGACAAGCAGTAAGTTACGCATGGAGAATCTCCGTTATTCAGTTAGCCAAGCAGGGCAACGAGACCCAGCACGGCGAAAATCAATGCCGCAAGGATGTGGACCTGTTTCCCCGGTAGCGCGCGCGACAGTTTCTCGCCCAGCAATACCACGGGCACATTGGCCAACATCATGCCGACGGTGGTGCCCATCACCACGGCGGCGAGCGAGTCGAACTTGGCGGCCAGCGCGATGGTGGCGATCTGGGTCTTGTCGCCGATCTCGGCCAGGAAAAACAGGATCAGCGTCGTTCCGAACACGCCGAGCTGGCGGAAGCGCGGCTCCTCGTCTTCGTCCAGCCTGTCCGGGATCATGATCCACACCGCCATCGCCAGAAAGGAGAACCCCAGCACCCAGCGTAACACTTGTTCGCCCAGTTGCTGCGCCACCCACGCGCCCAGTGCGCCTGCCAGGCCGTGGTTGAGCACGGTGGCGACGAAGATGGCGGCGATGATGAGCCAGGTTTTTTTGTAGCGGGCGGCGAGGAGTAACGACAACAATTGGGTCTTGTCGCCGACCTCGGCTAGGGCGACGATGCCGGTGGAGACAAGGAATGCTTCCATCAGAACACCACGCCCGCCTGCTCGGCCTGAACATCCGCAAAATAGCTCGATCGCACCATCGGCGCACAGGCGGCGTGCGAGAAGCCCATGTCCAGCGCCACCGCCTCGAATTGTTTGAAGGCTTCCGGCGTGACATAGCGCAGCACCGGCAGGTGGCCGTCGGAGGGCTGCAGGTACTGGCCGAGGGTCAGCATCTCCACGTCGTGTTCGCGCAGGTCGCGCATCACTTGCAGCACTTCCTCGTCGGTCTCGCCCAGCCCCAGCATCAGGCCGGATTTGGTGGTGACCTGCGGGAAGCGCGCCTTGAATTCCTTCAGCAGCTTCAGCGAATGGGCGTAGTCCGCGCCGGGGCGCGCCAGCGGGTACAAACGCGGCACAGTTTCCAGATTGTGGTTGAGCACGTCGGGCAGCTCGGCGGCCATCGCGTCCAGCGCCACATCAAGGCGGCCACGGAAATCCGGCACCAGCGTCTCCAGCCTGGTGGTGGGCGCAGCGGCACGAATCTCGCGCAGGCAGTCAGCAAAGTGAGCCGCCCCGCCGTCGCGCAGATCGTCGCGATCCACGCTGGTGATGACCACGTAGCGCAGCTTGAGCAGGCCGATGGAGCGGGCGAGGTTAGCGGGCTCCTCGGGATCGGGCGGCAGCGGCTTGCCGTGCGCCACGTCGCAGAACGGGCAGCGGCGGGTACAGATGTCGCCAAGAATCATGAAGCTGGCCGTGCCTTTGCCGAAGCATTCGCCGATGTTGGGGCAGGAGGCTTCCTCGCAGACAGTGTGTAGGCTATGTTCGCGCAACATCCGCTTCACTTCGTTGTAACCGCTGCCTGAGCCGGATTTCACCCGTATCCACTGCGGCTTGCGCAGGCGCTCCTGTAAGGGAACGATCTTGATCGGGTTGCGCGCGGTTTTGGCGGCGCCGGTCTGTTTCTGCGGCGCGTTGTCGGTGTCGTTCATGGTGACTTTCTACAGGTTGATGCTGCGACCGCCGTCCACGGCAACGATCTGGCCGGTGATGTAGGGGGCGTCGGCGATGAGGAAGCGCACGGTGCGGGCGATGTCGTCCGGCGACCCTTCGCGCTTCAGCAGGGTGTGGGCGACGATCTTTCGGCGGGTCTCCTCGTCCTCCCAGCCGCCGCCTTCCGGCCACAGGATAACCCCCGGCGCGACGGCATTGACCCGCACCTGCGGCGCCAGTTCTTGCGCCAGCCCCTTGGTCAGCGCCACCAGTCCGGCCTTGGCCACGCTGTAGAGCAAATGGCCGTGCATCGGTCGTTCGGCGTGAATGTCCACGATGTTGACGATGGCGCCGTGCTGGCGACGCAGTTCCGCAGCGGCAGCCTGGGCCAAGAACAGCGGCGCCTTCAGGTTGGTGCCGACCAGGTCGCGCCAGTGTGCTTCCGAGGTGTCGGCCAGCGCGGCGGCGTAGAAGCTGGAGGCGTTGTTGACCAGCGCGTCCAGGCGACCGAATCGCGCTACCGTTCCCGCCACCAATCCCGGCAAGGCCGTCAGATCCAGCAGGTCGGCCTGCACGCAGTACGCGGAACCGGGGCGGATGGCATCAAGCTCGTCGCGCAGCGCCTCGGCCTCGGCGGCGGACGAACGGTAGTGGATGGCAACGTCGACCCCGGCAGCATGCAACGTGCGGCAGATGGCCGCGCCCACGCGCTTCGCCCCGCCTGTCACCAACACCGCTTTGCCTTGCATCGCAACCTCCACTAAACTGCACTCCCGCTTGAATTATACCCGACCATGCCCGCCGCCACCCTGCCCGTTCCCACGCCGGAAGCCCAGGCCCACAGCGCCCGTTTGCAGCAACTGATCCATCGGGAGATCGCCGCCCAGGGCGGCTGGATACCGTTCTCCCGCTACATGGAGCTGGTGCTGTATGCGCCGGGGCTGGGCTATTACACTGCCGGCGCGCGCAAGTTTGGCGGAGAAGGCGATTTCGTCACCGCACCGGAGATTTCCGCACTGTTTGGCCGCACCCTGGCGCGGCAACTGGCGGAGATCATGGCGCTCAGCACGCCCCAGATCCTGGAACTGGGTGCGGGCAGCGGCAAGCTGGCGGTGGACGTACTGGCCGAACTGGAGCGGCTGGGTGCGCTGCCCGAGCGCTATGCCATCCTGGAGGTGAGTGCAGACTTGCGCGAACGCCAGCAACAGCGCATCGCCACGGCGCTGCCGCATCTGGCGGATCGGGTGGTCTGGCTGGACATGCTGCCGGACGAAATCAGCGGCGCAGTGTTCGGTAACGAGGTGCTGGATGCGCTGCCCGTGCACCTGATGCGCTGGACGGCGGATGGCTTGCGCGAACGCGGCGTGGTCAGCGCCGGAGAAACCTTCTCCTGGCAGGAACGCTTGCCGGAGAACCCGTCCCTGGTAGAACTGGCCCAGGCTTTGCCGATGCCGGACGATTACCTCAGCGAACTGTCGCCCGCCGCGCGCGGGCTCACCGCCAGCCTGTGCCAGCGCTTGCGCCAAGGCGTGCTGCTGTGGGTGGATTACGGCTTCGGTGCGCGCGAGTACTACCATCCGCAACGCGATCGCGGCACCTTGATGTGCCACTACCGCCACCACGCCCACGACGATCCGCTGTTCCTGCCCGGCTTGCAGGACATCACCGCCCACGTGGATTTCACTGCCGTGGCCGAGGCCGGGGTGGACGCTGGGGCTGAGTTACTGGGCTACACCAGCCAGGCTTTTTTCCTGCTCAACTGCGGCATCACCGAGCTATTGCAGGAAGCTCCCCCCGACGACGTGAAAACCTACGCCCCGCTGGCCGGACAGTTGCAGAAACTGACCAGTCCTGCCGAAATGGGCGAACTGTTCAAGGTGATGACGCTGGGCAAGGGCGTGGACGCGCCGCTATGCGGCTTTGCCTTGGGCGAAATGTCGCGGATGCTGTGATTCAGGTCGACCCGTATTTAGACGTTAAATAAGAAATTCATTACGTCGCCGTCCTGCACCACATAGTCCTTACCTTCCACGCGCATCTTGCCCTTCTCCTTGGCGCCGTGTTCGCCGCCGCAGGCGATGAAGTCGGCGTAGGAAATGGTCTGGGCGCGGATGAAGCCGCGCTCGAAATCAGTGTGGATCACGCCTGCGGCTTGCGGAGCGGTATCGCCTTTTTGGATGGTCCAGGCGCGCACTTCCTTCACCCCGGCGGTGAAATAGGTTTGCAGGCCGAGCAGGTCGTAACCGGCACGGATCAGGCGATTGAGGCCGGGTTCATCCAGGCCGAGGTCAGCGAGGAATTCGCGCTTGTCGGCATCGTCCAGGTCGGCCAGTTCCTGTTCGATCTTGGCGCACAGCGCGACGACGGGCGCGCCTTCCTTGGCAGCGTGTTCGCGCAATTTGTCGAGGTGCGGGTTGTTGTCGAAGCCGTCTTCCAGCACATTGCCAACGTACATCGCAGGCTTGATGGTGAGTAAACACAAGGGCTTGATGAGTTGCTTCTCGTCATCGGTGAGACCCAATGTACGCGCGGGCTTGCCTTCGTTGAGGTGCGGCAGCAGTTTCTCCAGCACGGCCACCAGCTTGATCGCATCCTTGTCGCCGGACTTAGCCTTCTTGCCGTCGCGCTGGAGGGTGCGTTCGACCACCGAAAGATCGGCCAGCGCCAGTTCGGTGAGGATGACTTCGATGTCGGAGATGGGATCGACCTTGCCTGCCACGTGCACGATGTTAGGATCGTCGAAGCAGCGCACCACGTTGACGATGGCGTCGGTCTCGCGGATGTTGGCAAGAAACTGGTTACCCAGCCCTTCGCCCTTGGAAGCCCCAGCCACCAGCCCGGCGATGTCCACGAATTCGACGATGGCGGGCTGCATCCGCTGCGGCTTCACGATCTTGGCCAATTCGGTCATACGCGCATCGGGCACTTCGACGATCCCGACGTTGGGTTCGATGGTGCAAAAGGGATAGTTCTCGGCCGCAATACCGGATTTTGTTAACGCATTGAATAACGTGCTTTTTCCTACATTAGGCAAGCCCACAATGCCACATTTCAGGCTCATGGTAATCCTTATCAGTTGATGATTAGTTGGGGCTAGTCTGTTTTAACCACAATTATGCTAACGAATTGATGGCCGCTGCTGACTTTGCCCTATCTGCGAATCTCAGATGAATGTCTTACACATCTAGATTCTTTACGCCTAACGCATTTTGTTCGATGAATGCGCGTCTTGGCTCTACTACGTCACCCATCAAAGTTGTAAATATCTCATCTGCAGCAATGGTGTCTTCGATACGAACTCGCAGTAACACTCTATTTGTTACATCCATAGTGGTTTCCCAGAGTTGATCAGGATTCATTTCTCCTAGCCCTTTGTATCTCTGTATATTTACACCCCGCTTGGCTTCTTCGAGCAGCCAGTCTAGACCTTGCTTAAAGTCAAGGATCGGCTTCTTTTGTTCTCCTCTTTTTATATATGCACCCGCACCAACTAAGCCACTCAGGGCTATAGCTGTCTTTTTGATCTGGAGATAGTCGCTTCCGCGTAAAAAATCAGAATCCAAATAACCCACAGTCAGATTTCCGTGTAGATTTCTCTCGATTTTCAGTTTGAAAACCTCTTGCTCACGATCATCCTCTATGCTGACACTGAGTACACTTGCATCTGAAACTGACTGGAGTTTTCTGGCGCTATCTTCTGCATCTCCATGACTATCCAAGGAAATATCAGGATTTTTCAATAATGCCTGCAATGCTTCAGGTGCTACTTGTTTTGACAGCCGGTCAATAATAGCCTCTGCTAAAAATAATTCTTTAGCCAAGTGCTCCAGAGATTCCCCACTCAAAGGTTTTTCATCCACACCGGGATACAGTTCTGCATTGGACAAAGCAGATTTAAGCATGTAGCTCTTCATCTCGTGATCATCTTTGAGATAGCGCTCCTCCCTGCCTTGCTTGATTTTGTATAGTGGCGGTTGTGCAATGTAAATGTGTCCCCTTTCGACTAACTCAGGCATTTGTCGATAAAAGAAGGTCAGTAGTAATGTTCGGATATGAGACCCATCAACATCGGCATCGGTCATGATTATGATACGGTGATATCGCAATTTTTCCGGGTTGTACTCTTCTTTTCCGATGCCCGTTCCTAATACGGTGATTAGGGTCGCTATTTCTTGAGATGCGATAAGCTTCTCAAAGCGAGCCTTTTCTACGTTAAGAATCTTCCCCTTCAAGGGCAAAATGGCTTGAAATTTACGATCTCTCCCCTGTTTTGCCGATCCCCCCGCAGAATCGCCCTCTACCAGATAAAGCTCTGAAAGCGCAGGGTCTTTCTCTTGACAGTCCGCCAACTTCCCTGGCAGACCCATTCCTTCAAGCACACCTTTACGTCGCGTCAATTCCCGTGCCTTTCTGGCTGCCTCCCTTGCTCTTGCCGCATCAATAATTTTTCCAACAATAACCTTTGCGTCGTTCGGATTTTCAAGAAGAAATGACATCAATTTCTGACTCAGCATTTCTTCAACAACCGGTCGAATTTCAGAGGAAACCAATTTATCCTTGGTTTGGGATGAAAATTTTGGATCCGGGAGTTTGACTGAAAGGATCGCCGTCAACCCCTCTCTCATATCATCGCCAGAAGTTTCCACCTTGGCTTTCTTGGCCAATTCTTCAGATTCAATATATTGATTCAGCGTACGGGTCATAGCTGTACGCATTGCTGTCAAATGTGTTCCACCATCTCTTTGCGGAATATTGTTGGTAAAACATTGAATGCTTTCCTGATAAGAATCATTCCATTGCATCGCAATCTCTGCAGAGATCCCGTCCTTTTCAATGGAACCATGAAATACATTCTGATGAAGAGAAGTCTTGTTTCTATTGATATATTCCACAAAACCTTTCACCCCACCACTGAACGAGAAATGTTCTTCTTTTCCATTTCTTTGATCTACGAGTGAAATATTTACCCCATTATTCAAAAATGATAATTCACGCAATCGCTTAGCCAAAATATCAAAATGAAATTCAATCGTTCCAAACGTTTCTTTGCTAGGGAAGAAATGAACCTCTGTTCCCCTCCGCGTCGTTTTTCCAACGACCTCCAAAGGCTTTATCGGCTCGCCATGGCTAAATTCCATGAAGTGAACTTTACCTTCACGATAAATAGTCAACTTTAACCATTCGGAGAGTGCATTCACCACAGAAACACCTACTCCGTGCAGACCACCAGATACCTTATAGGAATTGCTATCAAACTTCCCGCCCGCATGAAGAACCGTCATGATTACTTCAGCCGCGGATCTATTTTCTTCCGCATGAATGTCCGTAGGAATTCCCCGACCGTTGTCGCTGACTGATATGGAGTTATCAGCATGTATCTTTACAACAATTTCATTACAGTAACCAGCCAGCGCTTCGTCAACAGCGTTATCGACCGTTTCAAAGACCATATGATGCAAACCAGTCCCATCATTCGTGTCACCAATGTACATACCGGGCCTTTTTCTAACAGCCTCTAATCCTTTTAACACCTTGATACTACTGGAATTGTATTCAGTCATGGATTTTTTCCTGTTTCACGTGAAACACAAATATTTCAAATTCTCATGGGCATCACTACATACTTGTAGTCGTCCTGCCCAGGAATGGTAATCAATATGCTGCTGTTAGGCCCACCGAATGAGAACACTACATTTTGAGAAGGAATGTTATTCAAACTATCAAGCAGGTAATTTACATTGAAAGCAATATCCAGAGCATTTCCAGAAAAATTGATCTCCATATCCTCTTCGGCTTCTTCTTGCTCGCTATTATTACTTTGGATTCTTAAGTTTTTTTCAGTAAGAATGAACCTTACTCCATGAAATTTTTCATTGGAAAGAATGGAAACCCGTTGAAGAACAGCAAGAATCTCTTTTCTATCTAATAGCAAATGCTCTGTATAGGAAGGGATCACTCGCTGATAATCAGGAAACTTCCCATCTATCACCTTACTAGTCATGGATGTGAATGAAAAATCAAAGGTTATTTGATTTTCATCAATTACAATATTGAGTACGTCGTCAGTATCAGACAAGAGCTTTGTTAACTCATTGATGGTTTTTCTTGGAATAATCACATCTGCCCGATTAAACGAGATTTCTTCTGTGCTGGAGGAAAATGCCAGTCTATGACCATCGGTTGCAACAACGCGAATCTGGTTTCCATCGAGCGAAAGAAGAACTCCGTTTAGATAATACCGAATATCCTGTTGTGCCATGGCATATTGAACATTCGATAAGAGTTTTTTCAATAGCTGCTGAGAAATCTGAATTTTTTGATTTTGGTTTATGGTTTTTTGAATTTTAGGAAAATCTTGGGCAGGGAGCATTTGGAGGTGGAATTTGCTTTTCCCGCAGAGAACCTGGAGTTTGTTATCTTTGGACTTTAAAATAATATCGTTGTTCTCGGGTAACGTCCGTAGTATGTCCAACAGTTTTCGAGCATTAGTGGTGATAGCATACTTCGAAGAAATAGAGCTCTTTTCTTCACATAGGGTTGCTACCTGTATTTCTAAATCGGATGCCGTTAGTTTTATCTGCAAATCATCTTTCTCAATAAGTACATTAGAAAGAATCGGCAAAGATTGTTTTCTTTCAATGATTCCGATAACTAGTTGAAGAGGTTTCAGCAATGAATTCTTTTCTATTTTTTCAAGTATCATATTTCACCTCAATAACAAATTATTAGTAATGGATGTTTCTTACAATATCAGTTTTTTTCTTTATTTATCATAATATTGAAACAAAATAACCCTGTTGGTAAGTCCTTGATAAGTTATTTGAACTTGTGAATCATACGGTTAAAATTCCCTACTTGTGCTTGAATTCACAATTCAGGTATCAATTTCAACCCCTCAATATTTGAAGCAATGTATTGAATTCTGAATTAACAGAGGTATCAACTGATCTTAATTCTTCAATAGCTCTGCAAGCATATAAAACTGTTGAGTGATCTCGATCACCAAAAGCGACGCCAATATCAGGAAGGCTTAACTGAGTAAGTTCACGAGCCAATAGCATAGCAATTTGCCGAGGTCGGGCTATGTTTCGGGTTCTTTTTTTAGAAAGAAGCTCAATTACTTTTATTCGGTAGTAGTCGGCTACTGTACGTTGAATATTCTCAATCGATACTTGTTTCTTTTGCGAAGCAAGTAAGTCCTTTAGGGCATCTTTTGCAGTTTCAACAGAAATTGATCGTTTATGGAAGCGAGAAAATGCTTCGACCCGCTTCAATGCACCCTCAAGTTCACGAATGTTCGAGCGCACATGCTTAGCAATAAAGAAAGCCACGGATTCGTCCAGATGTATCTTGTATTGGGCAGATTTTTGCAGCAGGATTGCAACGCGCATTTCAATATTGGGTGGGTCTATTGCTACGGTAAGTCCCCAGCCAAATCGCGAAGTTAATCGGGCTTCCATTCCAGCTATGTCTTTAGGGAATGTGTCACAAGTGATAACGATCTGTTTGTGTGCGTCGGTAAGGGTATTGAGCGTATAAAAAAATTCCTGTTGGGTACCTGCTTTGTCGGCAATGAATTGAATATCGTCAATTAATAATAGATCGAGAGAATTGTAGGTATCCTTGAAATCGTCAAACCTTTTTGTACGCACTGCCTGAACCCACTCGTTGACATAATTGGTAGCATGAACGTAGCGTATCTTGGCTTTGGGGTTGTCGTGCTTAACTTGGTTTCCGATAGCCTGGAGTAAATGGGTCTTTCCCAAACCTACGCCACCATATATGAAAAGCGGGTTGTAGGAAGAACCTAGAGAACTGGCAACCTGGATGGCGGCTGCGTGAGCAAGTTGATTGGCTTTCCCGGTAACGAAATTGTCGAAGTTCAGTATCGGATTGATTTTACTGGGTTCACTTTTTTCTTTGGGTAGAACAGGAGTTTCTTGATGCTGACTGGTCACCATTGAAGAGGACGGCTCTTTGGGTGGCGCAATGGAGGTATCTTTCTTTTTTCCTATCTGTAATTCGATATTGGGGAGCAAAGACAGTTGCTTTTCGATTTGCCTTGAAATATCCCCGAGGAATCGATCCTGTATGTATTTTGCTGAAAATGAATTTGGCGCAATGATGACAACACTGTCGCCATCCATTTCGAATACAAGTGGCTTGATCCATGAGTTGAACTGTTGAGGGGGTAGGCTTTGCCGGAAAAAATCCAAGCAGGAAACCCAAACGGCATGTTCAGACATGGCAGCAGGAAGAAAAAGAAATAGTTATTAGATTTAATTAATTATACGTTGAAAGAACAAAGTTATCCACAGGCATTTTCGAAAAGAGAGAGGCCAGATCACTTCTTAATATTTCATCTCTTACAGATAGGCGATTCGCCAGCAAAGAACAAGGCCGCCTTTAGGCGGCCTTGTTCTTGAAGAAGCAAAAGCCGGGAATTACAGCTCGCCAGCGTGCGCGGCCAGGTACTTGGCCACGCCGTCCGGTGATGCATCCATACCAGCCTTGCCCTTGGCCCAGCCGGCCGGGCAGACTTCGCCATGCTCTTCGGTGAATTGCAAGGCGTCTACCATGCGCAGCATTTCGTCGATGTTGCGACCCAGCGGCAGATTGTTCACCACCTGGTGCTGTACCACGCCCGCACGGTCGATCAGGAAGGAGCCCCGGAAAGCTACGCCGTCAGCGGATTCCACATCATAGGCCTTGCAGATTTCGTGCTTCACGTCGGCCACCAGAGTGTAGCCGACTTGGCCGATACCGCCCTTGTCCACCGGGGTGTTCTTCCAGGCGAGGTGGCTGAATTGCGAATCGATGGACACGCCGATCACTTCTACGTTGCGCTTCTTGAACTCGTTCAGACGATGGTTGAAGGCGATCAGCTCGGACGGGCAGACGAAAGTGAAATCCAGTGGGTAAAAGAACACCACGGCATACTTGCTTGCGGTGAACTTGGAGAAGGTGATGTCGGTGATTTCGTTGTTGCCCAGCACCGCCGTTGCGGTGAAATCGGGGGCTTGCTTGCCTACGAGTACGGCCATGATGATCTCCTGAATAGGTTGAGCGAAATGCTTGGGTATGGGATTTTGCCACGAGTGGCGGCGCTGTCAACCAGCGATGGCAAGATTTTAGCGCAGAAGCCCGGCCAGGGTGTCGGCTACGGCGGGGTAAAGCAAGCGGAAGTGTAATTCGCGTTTAATTCGCATATTGTCTAGTCGACGCGACTCGGCCATGAACGACCACAATTCTGGCGGCACCGCGCGCGCGACCTCGTCTCTGGGCAGGCGTGGCGGGCGTGGCAGTTGAAACGTGTCGGCCACCCGATCGAAATAGTCTCCCATCTTCATCCCGCTGTCGTCGCTGGCATGGTAGAGCCGATTTAGTGCGCCCCGCCGCATCGCCGCTACGAGCAGACGAGCCAGATCGTCAGCGTGGATGTGGTTGGTGTAACTGTCCTCGGCGGCAAGGATGGCGGGAATACCTGCGCGCAGCCGCGCCAGCGGCAAGCGGTCGGCGGCGTAGATGCCGGGGGCACGAAGGATGCTGGCGCGAACGCCGTTGCGTGCCGCCCAATCACGTACTTGTCGCTCAGCGTCCAGGCGACGCTGCGCGCGTGCGTTGCGTGGTCTGGGCGTTCGGGTCTCTGGTACAACCTCGCCGCTGCAATCTCCATACACTCCGCTAGTGCTGACATAAACCAGGCTGGACGGGAGCCTTCGCCTCGACAAGGCCGCCAGCAAATGTCGGGTGCGCGTATCCTCATCGCCGGTCGCCGGAGGCGGCGCCAAGTGAAGGATGACATCGGCCAACCCCGCCAGCCGCGCCAGTGTCCGGGGATCATCCAGATTGCCTGCGATGGGCACAATCCCCGCCGCACGCAATGCATCCGCCCGCTCCGGTGTACGTAGCAAGCCATACAAGCGGGCGCGACCGCGCAGCAGGCGCGCCACGCGCCGCCCGATGTCGCCGCAGCCGATGATGAGAACCCGATTCATGGCTGGATTATGGGGTAAAATTACGCATTCCGTGCATATTGCCAGCGCATCATGTCTTTCAGCCTGACCATCCAGCCCAGCGGACGCCGCATCATCATCGAAGCCGACGAAACCATCCTCGACGCCGCATCAAGGCAGGGATTGACCTTGCCCTACGGTTGCCGCAACGGCGCGTGCGCCGTCTGCAAGGGTAAGGTGCTCCAGGGCCAGGTGGATTATGGCAACGCCCAGCCCTTCGCCCTGAGCGAAATCGAAAAGACCGACGGCATGGCGCTGTTCTGCTGTGCCAGGCCGCTGTCCGACCTGGTTGTCGAAAGCCATGAGATCACCGGGATCGGCGAATTGCCGGTCAAGACCTTACCCAGCCGGGTGCAAAAGATGGAAAAGATCTCTCCGGACGTCATGGTGCTGCGCCTGAAACTGCCCGCCAATGAGCGCCTGGAGTTCTTCGCCGGTCAATACATCGACATCCTGACCAAGGACGGCAAGGCACGCAGCTTTTCGCTGGCCAATGCCCCGCACGATGATGAATTCCTCGAACTGCACATCCGCAATATCCCTGGCGGTGCGTTCACCCAATATGTGTTCAACGAACTGAAGGAGCGCGACATCCTGCGCTTCAAAGGGCCGCTGGGCACTTTCTTCCTGCGCGAGGACAGTAACAAACCCATCATTTTTGTCGCCAGCGGCACTGGCTTCGCCCCGGTCAAGGCGCTAATCGAACACGCGCTGCACATCGGCGTCACCCGTCCCATGCACTTTTACTGGGGCGCACGCACCCGCGCCGACTTGTACCTGCTGGACAAGGCGACCCAATGGGAGGCGCGTGGCGTGAAGTTCACCCCGGTGCTGTCCGACGCCCTACCCGAAGACCGCTGGACTGGCCGCACCGGCTTCGTACACTTGGCCGTGATGGAAGATTACGCCGACTTATCCGGTCACCAGGTCTATGCCTGCGGCGCGCCGGTGGTGGTGGAAGCCGCTCATCGCGATTACACCAGCCAGCGTGGCCTGCCGCCGACCGAGTTCTACTCGGACGTTTTCACGTTCGCGCCCAGATAACCCCGGAGTCCGCGTGGCCGACTATACCGACCTCCCCCCCATCGTCCTTACCTTCGCCGCTACCGACCCCACCTGCGGTGCGGGATTGCAGGCGGACGTGCTGACCATCGCCAGCATGGGCTGCCATCCGGTGTCCGTGGTGACCGCTGTGACGGTTCAGGACACCGGCGGGGTGGATGACGTGCTGGCCATGGACGACGAATGGGTAGCCGACCAGGCGCGCGCGGTGCTGGAGGATATGCCGGTCGCGGCCTTCAAGGTCGGCCTGCTCGGCAGCGTGGAGAACATCGCCGCTATCGCCGAGATCCTTTCCGACTACCCGGACATCCCGCTGGTGCTCGATCCCGTGCTGGCTTCCGGTCGCGGTGATGAGCTGGCCAACGAGGACATGATCGACGCCATGCGCGAGCTGCTGCTGCCGCAGACCACCATTCTCACGCCCAACAGCCTGGAGGCGCGCCGCCTGGCGCTGAATGAGGACAACGAGGAAGACGATCCTGATCTGCCGGAATGCGCCAAGCGCATCATCCGCCTGGGCGCGGAATACGTACTTATCACCGGCACCCACGAGAACACCGCCAAGGTGTTCAACACCCTGTACAACGAGCGCGGTCGCATCCGCTCCGATAATTGGCCGCGTTTGCCCGGCAGCTACCACGGTTCCGGCTGCACCCTGGCCTCAGCCATCGCCGCCCTGCTCGCCAACGGCCTGAGCATGGCCGAGGCGGTGAAGGAAGCACAGGAATACACCTGGCAGGCGCTGCAATACGGCTTCCGTCCCGGCATGGGCCAATATCTCCCCGATCGGCTGTTCTGGGCGCGCGAAGAAGAACCAGACGTCGATGACGAACCCAAGAACGTCCGGCATTAACGGCTGGAAATATATGGGCTCCGATCAGGGGCGGCATTTGCTTCCTCTCCCTCTTGCGGGAGAGGATTGTGGTGAGGGCAAGCCGTGAGTCTTATCCACGGCTTGTACGCCATTACCCCGGATTGCGCCGACACCGCCGACTTGTTGTATCGGGCGCGGCAGGCGCTGGCGGGAGGGGTGCAGGTGCTGCAATACCGCAACAAGATTGTCGATGCTGCCTTGCAGCGTGAGCAAGCACTGGCATTGCGCAGTCTGACGCGCGAATTCGGGGCGCTGTTCATCGTCAACGACGATGCACAGTTGGCGGCAGAGGTGGACGCCGATGGCGTGCATCTGGGCGCGGACGACGGCGAAATCGCCGCCGCCCGGGCGCGGTTGGGGCCGGGCAAGCTGATCGGCGTCTCTTGTTATAATCGCGCGGCACTGGCGCGGCAGGCGGTGGCGGACGGTGCGGATTACGTGGCCTTCGGCGCATTCTTCCCCTCCGGGGTGAAGCCGGAGGCGGTGCGGGCGACGCCGGAGCTGCTGCAACAGGATTACGGCGTGCCGGTGGTCGCCATCGGCGGCATCACCGCCGAAAACGGCGGGCAACTGGTCGCAGCGGGCGCAGATGCGCTGGCGGTGATTTCGGCAGTGTTCGTGGCGGACGACGTGGCGGGTGCGGCAAAACAATTTTCAACCTTATTCAGCAAGGCATAGCGATGGTCTCTCACAATCAGGAACTGTTCGACGAATCCCAGAAACTCATCCCCGGCGGCGTCAATTCGCCGGTGCGCGCCTTCCGCTCGGTGGGCGGCACGCCGCTGTTCTTCAAGCGCGGTCAGGGCGCTTACGTGTGGGACGCGGACGACAAGCGCTATATCGATTACGTCAATTCCTGGGGCCCGATGATCGTCGGTCACTGCCATCCCGAAGTGGTCAAGGCGGTGCAGGCCGCCGCCGCCGAAGGCTTGGGTTTCGGCGCACCGACCGCCGCCGAGCTGGAAATCGCCGAAGAGCTGTGCAAGATCCTGCCGTCGCTGGAAATGGTGCGTCTGGTCAGCTCCGGCACCGAGGCGACCATGACCGCGATCCGTCTGGCGCGCGGCTTCACCGGTCGCAGCCGTATCATCAAGTTCGAGGGTTGCTACCACGGCCATTCCGATGGCCTGCTGGTGAAAGCCGGTTCCGGCGCGCTGACTTTCGGCCAGCCCAGTTCCTCCGGCGTGCCTGCCGAGATCGCCGGGTTGACCACGGTGCTGGACTACAACGATGCCGCCGGGCTGGAAAAAGCGTTCGCCGAGTTCGGCCATGAGATCGCCTGCGTGATCGTCGAGCCGGTGGCGGGCAACATGAATTTGATCCTGCCGAAGCGCGAGTTCCTCGATGCGATGCGCAATCTGTGTACGCAACACGGCGCGGTGCTGATTCTGGACGAAGTGATGTCCGGCTTCCGCGTCGGCCTACAAGGCGCACACGGTCATTTTGGCGTCAAGCCCGACCTCATCACGCTGGGCAAGGTGATGGGTGGCGGCCTGCCCGCCGCCGCGTTCGGCGGTCGTCGCGACATCATGCAATGCCTGGCGCCGCTGGGCGCGGTGTACCAGGCGGGCACCCTGTCCGGCAACCCGGTCGCCGTTGCCGCCGGTCTGACCACGCTGAAGCTGGTGCAAGCCCCCGGCTTCTATGAACGCCTGACGCAGCTCGCCCGCGACATGACCGCAGGGCTGAGCGCCGTCGCCGCCAAGCACGGCATCCTGTTCAGCGCGCAATCCATCGGCAGCATGTTCGGCATCTATTTCAGCGCCACAGCGCCGACTTCCTACGCCGAGGTGATGGCCAGCGACAAGGCGGCGTTCAACCGCTTCTTCCACGCCATGCTGGACGAGGGCGTCTACCTCGCGCCGTCGGCGTTCGAGGCGGGCTTTGTGTCGTCGGCGCACACCGACGCCGACATCGCCGCCACCATCGCCGCCGCCGACAAGATCTTCGCCAACTGGTAATGGCGCTCTTTCGGAAAGCGAAGTTCTTCACCACGGTCAACCACCTTCGCGACCTGCCGCTACACGGCGGCAAAGAGGTCGCGTTCGTGGGCCGCTCGAACGCGGGCAAATCCAGCGCCATCAACACGCTGGCTGATCACACCCGGCTGGCGTATGTCAGCAAGACGCCGGGGCGCACCCAACACATCAACTTCTTCGAGCTGGGCGACAACCGCTTTCTGGTGGATTTGCCCGGCTACGGCTACGCCAAGGTGCCGCCGGACGTACAGGCGCACTGGGAGCAATTGCTGGGTCGCTACCTGCAAATCCGCGAGTATCTGTGCGGGCTGGTGGTGATCATGGACGCGCGCCATCCGCTGACCGAGCGCGACATCGGCATGCTGGACTGGTTCGCCCCCACCGGCAAGCCTGTGCACGTGCTGCTCACCAAGTCGGACAAACTCAGCCGTCAGGAAAGCACGCTGACCTTGCGCCGTGTAAAATCCGAACTCGCGGCCCGCTACCCGAATTGCACCGTGCAACTCTTTTCCAGCCTGAAAAAACAGGGCGTGGATGAAGCAGATACCGTGATCGGTCAGTGGCTGGCACACGATGTCGGCTCGTCGGAGGCATAGACAAAAAAATGCCCCGGCAGCCAAAGGGGGAGGCGCCGGGGCTAACGTCTTAACAGGGGGTTAAGACACCCGCTCAGGGAGGAGAAACGGGAGATGACTCGCATCATCTGCATGCTCAGATAGGGCGGATCGGAAATAGTTCCAAAAAAGTAAAAAAATTTTGAAGATTTTTTCAGGACGACCATGAACACACTCGGAAGCTATCCCCACAAGCGCATGCGCCGCATGCGCCGCGACGCCTTCTCCCGCGACCTGATGCGCGAGAACCTGCTCACCCCGGCCGACCTGATCTATCCGGTGTTCGTGCTGGAAGGCGAGAACCGGGTCGAAGATGTGAAGTCCATGCCCGGCGTGCAGCGCAAGTCGCTGGACTTGCTGCTGAAGGACGCCGCCGAATGCGCGCGCCTTGGCGTACCGGTGATGGCGATCTTCCCGGTGGTGGACGCTTCGTTGAAATCGCTGGATGCGCGCGAGGCTTACAACCCGGACGGCCTAGTGCCGCGCGTGGTGGCCGAACTGAAGAAGCAATTCCCTGAGCTCGGTATCATGACCGACATCGCGCTCGACCCTTACACCAGCCACGGCCAGGACGGCCTGATCGACGACAGCGGCTACGTGCTGAATGACGAGACCATCGCCGTGCTGACCAAACAAGCGCAGTGCCACGCCGCCGCCGGGGCGGACATCGTTGCGCCTTCCGACATGATGGACGGCCGCATCGGCGCGGTGCGCGCCGCGCTGGACGATCACAACCGCATCCACACCCGCATCATGGCTTACTCCGCCAAGTACGCCTCCAGCTTCTACGGCCCGTTCCGCGACGCGGTCGGCTCCGCCGCCAACCTCGGCAAGGGCAACAAGTACACCTACCAGATGGACCCGGCCAATTCGGACGAGGCGCTGTGGGAAGTTGGCCTGGACTTGCAGGAAGGCGCGGACATGGTGATGGTCAAGCCGGGCATGCCCTATCTGGACATCGTCCGTCGCGTAAAGGAAGAGTTCAAGGCGCCCACCTTCGCCTACCACGTCAGCGGCGAGTACGCCATGCTCAAGGCCGCCGCCCAGAATGGTTGGCTGAACGAGGAGGCTTGCGTGCTGGAAGCGCTGCTGTGCTTCAAGCGCGCCGGGGCCGACGGCATCCTGACCTACTACGCACTCGACGCTGCACGCTGGCTGAAGGGCGAATAAGTCTCACCGCAGGCAGACCCGGAGTGCTCCTCCGGGTCTGTTGTCTTTCAACGCAACGAAAATTCCACCCGGTTGGGCGGCAGCTTCTTGTCGTCCGGGGCGATGTGTCCGTTCATCAGGAACACCCGCTCTGCCGCCACGCCGCCCGCGCCAGTCAGCCAGGTTTGCGCCGCCTGGCCGCGCTCTTCGGCCAGTTCCTGCAAGTGGTTCTCCGTCACCGCCAGATTCGCCAGCAACATGGCTTCCATCTCGGCTGGCGGCAGCGACTTCTGCATGCCGATGAGGTTGCGCGGCTTGCCGGGAATGTCCTCGGCGCGGTACACCTTCCCCAGATATTTCGAGTATTCCTCCGCTGACACCTCGGTCTCTTCCAGCGAAGCACGCGCCTTGCCGGAACGGCTCTGCTCGGCCAACTTGGCGGCCTTGATCTTGCGCTCCAGCAGTACCTTCTTCAGTCCATCGCGGTCGCTGGTGGGGTCGGCGTAGCCGGTGACCTCGATCTTGAGGTCGGGGCGATCGGCCATGGCCTTGGCGATGGCCTGCAAACGCTTCTCACCCTCTGTACTTAGCAGCGCCATGCCCGGCGCGTAGACGATGTTGGACAAATCCTCGCCGCCGCCAAACAGTGAACCCAGCAAGGCAAACGGCGAAGTCACCGCCTTGACGATGAAATTGACGATGACCTTCACCACGATGCTGCCGATGCTGAACTGCGGATCGTTGAGCGAGCCGTGGATGGGCAGATCGAGGTCGATCTCACCGCGTGAGTTCTTCAGCAACGCGATAGCCAGCCGCAACGGAATGTCCAGCGCGCTGGGGCTCTCGATCTTTTCGCCCAGAGTTAGTTGGTCGAGGAAGATCTTGTTCTGCGCGTTCAGCTCGCCGTTCTCGATGCGGTAGCTCACGTCCATCGACAGTTTGCCCTTGTCGATGGCGTAGCCCAGGTAACGGCCCGAATAGGCCGACAGGTTGGGCAGCTCAATGCCTTTGGCGCTGGCCTGGATGTCGAGCGCAAGCGCCGAAGCGAAGGGGTCGGCCTTGCCGACGATGTGCAGCGGTGCGGTGCGATCCACCTTGCCGGAAATCTCGATCGGGCTCTGCGTTCCCGCCGCCAGCGCGCCGATGCTGCCGTTCAGGCTGGACAGTTTCGCCGAGTAGTTCGGCTTGATGAACTCGTCGTCGTAATCCACACTGCCGTTGACCAGCGTGATCTTGCCGATGCGCACCGGCAGCGGTTTGCCGGGCTTGGCCGGAGCGACGGCTATTGGCGCAGAAGCCGGGGCAGGCGCAGCCGCCGCTTCCTGTTCGGCCTGCTGTTTCAGGATGCCTTTGAGATTGAGCTGCCCTTTGCTGTTAATGAGCAACTGGGCAAAGACATCGCGCAAGGCGACCTCGCCCACGCTGAGCGAGAATGGCTCACTGCGCAGCGCCAGCTTGGCTAGGCGCAGCTGCTTCCAACGCAGCATGTCGTCGGAATTGACGCGATCCAGCAGGTTGAAATCGGCCAGCGTCAGGTCGCCATTCAACTCCACCGCGCCCTTGACCGTACGCACCGAACCGTCGAAACTCAGGTCGCCGCGCGTCATCAGGGCATTCAAATCGGCGGTCGCCCAGCCTTGCAGGGCGGGCAAGTCCACGCGGGAAAGATTCAGCTTGAGATCGGCGACGCCCGCCAGCGTCACTTGACCATCCACGGCCAGCGCGCCGCCCTTGTTCACCGCCGCTTTCACCGTCAGCGGCACGCCGCCCGCCTCGGCGCTATCCAGTTTGCCCAGCGTCAGCGCCAGATCGCTGGCGGTCAGCATCTGCTCGGGAATGGACTCGTCGCGAAAACGCAGCACACCGGAATCGATGCCGCTCCCGCTCACGGACCAATGCCAGCCCGCTTCGGACTTTTCCGTTGCCGCTGGTTTGGCAACTCCTTGCGACGTTGGAGCCGCCGCCAGCGCCAGCACGTTCAACCGGCCATCGACCTGCCGCGCCAGATTGACTTCAGGCCCAGTCAGCCGCACCGATTGCACCGTCGCATCGCGCTTTGCCACATCCACCGCCACGCCGGAAACTTTGAGTTCGCCTACGCGCAGCAGCGGCTTGCCCGCTTGGGCGATTTTCGTGACATCCTTCACCCCGCCCAGCACCAGCTCCCCCAAGGCGTAGTGCTGCTCGAACACCTTGGCCTCCAGCTTGTGCGCCGCCAGCTGCGGCAGGTCGAAAGCCAGCTTCTTCTCCGGCCACGCGCCCTTGATCTGGCGCAGCGCCAGATCGCCTACCAGCACCAGCGAGGAAGCCGCGCCTTCGCTGCGTTTGAATTGCAGTTGCAACCGGGTGTCCAGCAACGCCGAGCGCAACTCCACCGGCAGCTTCACGTAATCGGCTACTGCCGCCAGATCAAAACCATCCATCTCGATGTCCAGCGCGGCGTCACGCCCCGCGCCGAAAGGGCGGGCGCGACCGTGCAAATCCAGCGGCGCGCCGTTGAGCTTGGCGCTGAACTGCGGTTCGACGAACACTTCGACCTTGGATGGCGTGTTGGCGATGAACGGCACGCCGAGTTTGATCTCGCTCAGCGTCTGGGTGTGGCCGATAGTCTGATCCACCCACTCGACCTGACCGCCGCTCACGGTGATGTTGGCGACGGAGAATTCCGGCGTTGGCCCGCTGCTGGGCTTGGCCGCCCAGGCGTCGAGCAGGTCAGAGATGTTCAGCTGCTTCTCGGACACGCGCACCAGATGCAGGCGCGGCGACTCGACGCGCACCTCCTCCACCACCGGGAGGAGGCGGAACAACGAGGCCGAGGAAAGATTGACATGCAGACTGCCAACCGCCAGCACGTCGCCCGCCTTGAATCCGCGGATCGTGGCCGACAGGGTGTAGGGTGACACCTCGATGCGCTCAATGCTGACCGGACGCTTGAGTTCCCCGCTGAGCGCCGCCTCAAGTTTGGCCTTGGCAAAACCGGGCAGCCAGAAATAGCCCAGCAGCCCAAAGAGCAGCAAAAAGCCTGCCAGCGTCATGGCCGAGCGTTTCATCAAGCGTTGCGCCCGCCCGCTGGTCAACTTGGCCTTCAGTCCACCCGCCGCCTTACTCATCGTCCCCCCCCCTCATGGCATCAGACCCAGTCGCGCGGCTGGAGAAACTTGTCGTACAGCTCCGCTTCCGGCGTGCCCGCTTCCGGATGCCAGTCGTAGCGCCATTTCACCAGCGGCGGCATGGAAAGCAGGATGGATTCGGTGCGGCCATTGGATTGCAGGCCGAAGATGGTGCCGCGATCCACCACCAGGTTGAATTCCACATAGCGGCCACGGCGGTAGAGCTGGAAATCGCGCTCGCGCTCGCCGTAGGGCGTGTCACGGCGCTTTTCCAGCAGCGGCACGTAGGCCGAGAGATAGTGGTCGCCCACGCTTTGCTGGATGGCGAAGCAGGTGTCGAAATTGGGCGTATTCAGGTCGTCAAAGAAAATGCCGCCGACGCCACGCTGCTCGTTGCGGTGCTTGAGATAGAAATACTCGTCGCACCACTTTTTGTACTTGGGATGCAGGTCCGCACCGAACGGATCAAGCGCGTTCTTGCAGATTTGGTGGAAGTGCACCGCGTCTTCCTCGAAGCCATAGTAGGGCGTGAGGTCCATGCCGCCACCGAACCAGAACACCTTGTCGCCGTCCGGCTTGTGCGCCATGAACATGCGCACGTTGGCGTGTGAAGTCGGCGCGTAAGGGTTGCGCGGGTGCATAACCAGCGACACGCCCATTGCTTCCCACGAGCAGCCCGCCAGCTCGGGACGGTGCGCGGTGGCAGAAGCGGGCATCTTGTCGCCCTGCACGTGGGAGAACGCCACCCCGCCGCGCTCCAGCACATTGCCTTCCTCGATGATGCAGGAGATACCTTCGCCCTTGCCGATGCCGCCGGAGCCGGTGGCCCGCGTCCACTTGTCGCGGATGAAACGCTTGCCGTCCACCTGCTCCAGCCGGTCCACGATGAGCTCCTGCAATTCGAGCAGATATTCTTTTACGGCGGCGCTGTTCATATTTTCTCCGAATGAGATTGTTGACTAATTTCGTACGACTTTACCATCCCCCCACGCCCGTATCGTGGAAGGTTTCTTGCGCTGCCCCACCCGCCCCGGCAGCACCCGCACCTGGCCGCCGAACAGGCGCTGGCACTCGGCGTAGGTTCGGGTGGCGCGCTGGCCGCTGAGATTCGCGCTGGTGGAAACCAGCGCCATCCCTGCGCGGCGGCACAATTCTTGAGCGTAAGGATGCGCCGTCAGCCGCACCGCCAGCGTGTCGTGCTCACCGCGCAGCCAGCGCGGACAGGACGGCTTCACTGGCATCAGGTAAGTGATCGCTTGCACGCCATCCTCGACCAGCTTGTGCTCCGCCGCCGCATCCAGCGGCAACAGATAACGCCGCAACTGCTCCGGCGCACTGGCGATCAGGATCAGCCCCTTCTTCTGCGGTCGCCCCTTCAGTCGCAAAATGCGCTGCACCGCCGCTCGGTTGCGCGGGTCGCAGCCGAAGCCGTAGCAAGACTCGGTGGGATAAGCGACCACGCCGCCGCGCCTGAGAAAGGCCGAAATCGCCGGTGGATATTTCACAGCAAGGCTCCAATGAATAGCGTCGCATGATACCGAAAAGCGCGGCCGCGCTACAATGCGCCCTCCCAGACCCTTTCCCTCCTGCCATGAGCGACGACCGCCTGACCGACCTCGAAACCCGCCTCACCTACCAGGAAGACCAGATCGAGGCGCTGAACAAGACGGTGTACCAGCAACAGCAGGAGATTGAGCGACTGCAGGCGTTCTGCGAAGCCCTCGCCCGCCAGCTGCGCGCCCTGGCCGACACCGGCAACGACCGCACCCCGGCTCATGAGCGGCCGCCGCATTATTGATACAGACTCCGCCTACTCCAGGCTTTCCTTACCGATCACGTTCAGACTGCCATCGAACTGATAGGTCAGCGGAATGCCGGAAGGAACTTCCAGCTTATCGATGTCTTCGGGGGCGATGTTTTCGAGGTGCATGATAAGGCTACGCAAAGTGTTGCCGTGGCTGACAACCAGCAGTTGCTTGCCCGCAGCGATACGAGGCACAGCGACTTCGTTCCACCAGGGCAGCAGGCGTTGCTGGCAGTCGTGCAGGCTTTCGCTGCGCGGTAGCAATTCGGGGGGGATGTCGGCAAACAGCGGATCGAAGCGCGGATGACGCGGGTCGTCCCTATCCAGCGGGGGCGGCAGATCGAGGTAGCCGCGCCGCCAGTGGCGGTAGTTGGCTTCGCCCCAGGCGGCAAAGATTTCGCTTTTGTCCCGGCCTTGCAGTTGGCCGTAATGGCGTTCGTTGAGCCGCCAGGTAGCGATGCGCGGAACGGCGGGCTGCTGCATCGCCGCGAGCAGGCTGTCGGCGGTCTGGCCGGTGCGGCGCAGGAGGGAGAGGTGCACTTCGTCGAAACGGAATCCGGCATCAGCCAGCAGTCGACCGGCTGCAGCGGCCTGTTCATGGCCTTTTGTGCCGAGGTCGATGTCCGTCCAGCCGGTGAAGCGTCCGCTCAGGTTCCAAGCGCTGGCGCCGTGGCGTATCAGAACCAGAGACCGCATTACTCAACCGAATCCTTGATGACCTGTTTCAGGTGGTGGTGGTCATCCCAGGCTTCCACGTGCCAGCCCTTGCCGCCGGGTCCGTGGTTGTCGAACACGAACCAGTTGAGCGCGCAGTTGGGGATCGTGAAGTCGCGCGGAGTGTGCAATGGGCGACCGGTGGCGCGGCGGTAGAGGATGTCGAGTACACCGGCATGAGTGACGGCGGCGATGGTCTCGCCGTCGTGGTGGCTGACCATCTGGTGTACGGCGTCATCCACACGGGCGGCCAGCGCGGGGATGGTTTCGCCGGTTTCGAAATCGTACTCGAGGTCGCGCGCCTTGTATTTGGCATAGGCCTCGGGATGCTGGTGCAGATCGTCCTTGACCTGCCCTTCAAAGAAGCCGTAGTGACGCTCGCGCAATTGCGGCAATTTTGTCACCGGCACGCTTTCGCGCTTAGCCAGCACTTGCGCGGTCTCGAAGGCGCGGATGAGGTCGCTGCTATAGATGGCGGAAAAACTGTGGTGCCCGGCGTTGAAGGCCATGGCCACGGCTTGTGAGCGACCGGTTTCGTTGAGCGGGATGTCGATATGCCCCTGGATGCGTTTGTCCACGTTCCAGTCCGTTTCGCCATGCCGGATGAAGCAGATGCGGGTAGCCATGATGCGGGGATTATAGCGCCGAATCCCGCGTTGGCGACGCCGTCAGCCCTTGCCCCGTCGCGGGGCAAGGGCACATCGTGGAAAACCCTATTTCCGACCGATGGCGCGATAGCCAATGTCGCGGCGCATTTGGCAGCCGTCGAAATGGATACCGTCGGCGACTTCGTAGGCGCGTTGCTGGGCGCGCTTGACCATGTCGCCCAGCGCGGTGACGCACAGCACGCGACCGCCGCTGGTTACCACTTTGCCGTCCTGCATGGCGGTTCCGGCATGGAACACGTGGGCGTCGTCCTGTGGCTTGGGCAGGCCAGTGATGGCGTCGCCCTTGCGCGGCGTGTCCGGGTAATGGGCGGCAGCCATCACCACGCCGAGCGCGGTGCGCCTGTCCCATTCAGCCTCGATCTGATCCAGCGTTCCGGCGATGGCATGTTCCATCAGCACCGACAGATCGCTCTTCAGCCGCAGCATGATGGGCTGCGTCTCGGGGTCGCCCATGCGGCAGTTGAATTCCAGCACCTTGAGGCCGCCGTCCGGCGAGATCATCAGGCCGGCATACAGGAAGCCAGTGTAGATCACGCCCTCGGCTTCCATGCCGCGTACCACCGGCATGATAACTTCGCGCATGGCCTTGGCGTGTATGGTCGGTGTCACCACCGGGGCGGGCGAGTACGCGCCCATGCCACCGGTGTTGGGGCCGCGGTCGTGATCGAGCAGGCGCTTGTGATCCTGGCTGGTGGCCAGCGGCAGCACGTGCTTGCCGTCCACCATGACGATGAAGCTGGCCTCTTCGCCTTCGAGGAATTCTTCGATCACCACCCGTGCTCCCGCATCGCCCAGACGGTTGTCGGCCAGCATCATGTCGATGGCGGCGTAGGCCTCCATCTCGGTCATCGCCACTACCACGCCTTTGCCCGCCGCCAGGCCGTCGGCCTTGATGACGATGGGTGCACCGTGCTTGTCCACATAGCGGCGGGCGGCTTCGATGTCGCTGAAAGTCTCGAAGAAAGCGGTCGGGATGTTGTGGCGGGTCATGAAGCGCTTGGCGAAGTCCTTGGAGGATTCCAGTTGAGCCGCCGCTTGAGTCGGGCCAAAGATCTTCAGCTTCGCGGTACGGAACGCATCCACGATGCCTGCCGCCAATGGCGCCTCCGGGCCGACCACCGTGAATTCGACGCCTTCGCGTTTGACGAACTCGATCAGATCGGGAATCGCCGTAATGGCCACATTCTCCAGCCCGTCCTCCAGTGCCGTTCCCGCATTGCCGGGGGCGACGAACACCTTTTGCACCCGCTTGCCCTGCGATAAACGCCAAGCCAGCGCGTGCTCACGACCGCCGGAACCGATGACTAAGATCTTCATATTGGTGCTCTCTTCAGAAGGAGAAAAGGTGGAAGAGGGAGGGGGAAGGGTAAAACCGAAGCGTTGCGCTCCCGGGTTTTACCCTTCCCCGCTGTTAATGCCTGAAATGCCGGTAGCCGGTGAACACCATCGCGATACCGTGTTCGTCGGCAGCCTTGATGACCTCCTCGTCGCGCATGGAGCCGCCGGGCTGGATCACGGCTTTGGCGCCCGCTGCGGCCAGCACGTCGATGCCGTCGCGGAACGGGAAGAAAGCGTCCGAGGACACCACGGAATCTTGCAGCGACAGGCCTGCGTGCTGCGCCTTGATGCTGGCGATCTTGGTGCTGTCCACACGGCTCATCTGGCCTGCGCCCACGCCCAGCGTCTGGCCGCCCTTGCAGAAAACGATGGCGTTGGATTTGACGTACTTGGCCACGCGCCAGGCGAACAGCAGGTCGGCCAGTTGTTCGGCGGTCGGCTGAACCTTGCTGACGACCTTGAGCTGGTTGGCCTGCACGTTGAGCGCATCCGGACTCTGCACCAGCAGGCCGCCGGAAACGCGCTTCACGTCCCACAGGTTGTGGGCGTTGGAGAGCGGCACGGTGAGCACGCGCACGTTCTGTTTGGCGGCGGTCACTTTTAGTGCGGCCTCGGTGGCGCTCGGCGCGATGATGACTTCAACGAACTGGTTGGCGACGATCTGCGCGGCAGTGGCTTCATCCAGCTCGCGGTTGAAGGCGATAATGCCGCCGAAGGCCGAGGTGGTGTCGGTGGCGTAGGCCAGCTTGTAGGCGTTGAGCGGAGAGTCGGCCACCGCCACGCCGCAGGGGTTGGCGTGCTTGACAATCACGCAGGCGGGCTGCTCGAAGGTCTTGACGCATTCCCATGCCGCATCGGAATCGCCGATGTTGTTGTAGCTCAGTTCCTTGCCTTGCACCTGGGTGTAGTCGGCAATGCCGCCGGGCACGCGGATCAGGTCGCGGTAGAAGGCGGCGCTCTGGTGCGGGTTCTCGCCGTAGCGCATGTCCTGCACCTTCTCGAAGCTGAAATTGATCTGCGTCGGGTAGGCAGTCTTGTTGCCGTCAGCGTCGGTGGCGGTGAGGTAGTTGCTGATCATGCCGTCGTAGGCGGCAGTGTGCGAGAACGCTTTCTTGGCCAGACCGAAGCGGGTGGCGTCGGAGACGCTGTTGCCGTTGGTCTGCATCTCGGCCAGCACATCGGCATAGTCCGCCGGATCGGTGACGATGGCGACGTGGGCGTGGTTCTTGGCCGCCGCGCGTACCATGGTCGGGCCGCCGATGTCGATGTTTTCGATGGCGTCTTCCAGCGTGCAGCCGGGGCGGGCGACGGTGGCGGCGAACGGGTACAGGTTCACCACTACCAGATCAATCGTCGGGATGGCGTGCTGCGCCAGGGTGGCGACGTGCTCGGGCAGGTCGCGGCGCGCCAGAATACCAGCGTGGACCTTGGGTTGCAGCGTCTTTACGCGGCCATCCAGCATCTCGGGGAAGCCGGTGTAGTCGGCGACTTCGGTGCACGGCACGCCGTTGTCGGCCAGCAGCTTGGCGGTACCGCCGGTGGAGAGCAGGGTCACGCCGAGGGCGTGCAGCCCTTTGGCGAATTCGAGGACGCCGGACTTGTCCGACACGCTGATGAGGGCTTGCTTGATGGCCATACGGGTCTTTCGTGAGGTTACTTGATCTTGAGGTCCTGCATCTTCTTGCGCAGGGTGTTGCGGTTGATGCCGAGCAGGTCGGCGGCGCGGGTCTGGTTACCGCCTGCATGGTGCAGCACGGTCTCGATCAGCGGCTTCTCGACACAGCGGATCACCATGTCGTAGATGGAGCAGGAGGGCTGCTCGCCGTCGAGGTCCTTGAAGTAGTCGTTGACTGATTCGCGCACATGGCGGGCGATCTCGTTCTCGTCCACCACACAGCAATCACATTCCTTGCTCATGCCGCCAACTCCTCTTCGTAGTGAAGCCGCTCGCCGCGCTCCAGTTGATGCTCGAAAAATTCGACTACCGCCGCCATCTGCGCTTCCGTCGAGGGCAGTTGGTTCATGTGGTGACGGAACTGCGCCGAGCCGGGCAGTCCCTTGGTGTACCAGAAAATGTGCTTGCGGGCGACGCGGGTGCCGCTGTATTCGCCGTAGAAATCGTACAGATCGCGCAGGTGCGCCACCAGTACATCGCGGATCTCGGCCACTTCCGGCGACGGCAAATGTTTCCCGGTCGCCATGAAGTGGGCGATTTCGCGGAACAGCCAGGGGCGACCCTGCGCCGCGCGACCGATCATCACCGCATCCGCGCCAGTGTGTTTCAGCACGTACCTTGCTTTTTCCGGCGTGGTGATGTCGCCGTTGGCGATGAGCGGAATCCTGATTTCGGCCTTCACCGCCGCGATGGTGTCGTATTCGGCGTCGCCGCTGTAACCGCAGGCGCGGGTGCGACCGTGGATGGCCAGCGCCTGAATGCCGCAATTCTCGGCGATGCGGGCGATGTTGATGGCATTGCGGTGGCTCTTGTCCCAGCCGGTGCGGGTCTTCAGTGTCACCGGCACATCCACCGCGCCGACCACCGTTTCAAGAATCTCGGCCACCAGTTTCTCGTTCTGCATCAGCGCGGAACCCGCCATCACGTTGCAGATCTTCTTGGCCGGGCAGCCCATGTTGATGTCGATGATCTGCGCGCCATTATCCACGTTGTATCTTGCCGCTTCGGCCAGCATTTTGGGGTCGGCGCCGACGATCTGCACCGAGATCGGATCGACCTCGCCCTCATGATTGGCGCGGCGCTTGGTCTTTTCGGAGCCGTACAGCAGCGAATTGGAGGCCACCATCTCGCTCACCGCCATGCCCGCGCCCATCTTCTTGCACAGGATGCGGAAAGGCCGATCGGTCACCCCCGCCATGGGCGCGACAATCAGGTTGTTTTTGAGCTGGTAGGAACCGATACGCATCGGAGCTTCTCCAAAAGGGGCTGAATTATAAACGAAAGATTCCCCATTCCCGAAGGGACAAGCCCATTATTTTCATCATGGTTTATAATGCGGACATGCTTTCGGTCACCCTCAGTCGAGTCATTGCCGCCCTGCTGCTGTTTTCCATATGGACAGGTTGCGTCAATGACATCGCCTCCTCACTGCAAGAACCCGACTCCAGCGTGGTGGCGTTTGCGCTCGATCAGGATGCGAGCGATGACGAGCGCCCTTGCCTCCCTATTGCTGTCGATGGCCAGGGTTGGCTTGTCGGCGTTTTCATGTTTCGAGGCGACTACGATGTTTCGCGCATGGCCGACCCGAGCCTGCCTCCTCCGCCTCCCCCGCCCGAATCCGCCTGACACGGTAATGCAGCGCCTGCACGGCGCATCGCTGCTTCAGCAGCCCACGGGATTTTACGGATTCAAAAATGCAGAAATACTTAGTTGCGACGCTCATGGCTCTTTTCTTCGGCTGGCCGCATGTCAGTCAGGGGGGGGCATTGACACTACCTCAGGCGCTGGAACTCGCCGAGCGGCACAGTCCCATGCTGCGCGCTGCGACCAGTCAGGCCCGTGGCGCCGTAGCCGGACTGGATACGGCCCGCGCCTTTCCCAACCCCGAACTGGAGTACGGCAGCGGCAACTCGCGCCTGCTTCCGCCCACCGCCCTGAATGGACAGAACCGGCTGGTGGCGGTCTCCCAACCGCTGGAATGGCCCGGTGTGCGTAGCGCCCGGGCACAGGCCGCCGAGGCCGGCATCCGCTCCGGGGCGAGTTTGCTGGACGAGGCCCGCATCAATCTCCACGCCCAGGTCAAACTGGGCTATTCCGAAGTGCTGCGCCGCGATGAAGAGGCGCAACTGGCCGAACAGGGGCGCGCTTTGCTCGACCAGATTCGCAACCGGGTGAAATTGCGCGTCGATGTCGGTGAAGCGCCGCGCTACGAACTGGTGAAGTCCGAGGCCGAAGTGCTGGCTGCCGAGAACATCGTCCACGGGGCGACCGTTCAAATCCAGCAGGCCCGCGACCGGCTGCGCGCGGTGATTGGCGCCGAGCTGCCGCCTGGCTTTGAGGTTGAGCCCGCCACCCTGTCTGAGAAGGAGCTACCGCCGCTGGAAAATCTGCGTCAGGAGGTGCTGGAGCGCCAGCCCTTGCTGCGTGCCGCCCATGCCGAGACCGAACGCGCCGAAGCCCGGCTGGAACAGGAGCGCGCCCTGCGCCTGCCCCAGCCGACCCTGAAGTGGAGCGCCGAACAACATCCTGATGTCAGACTGTGGCGGATGGGAGTCGCCATGCCTCTGCCGCTGTGGGACAGACGCGCTGGCCCGGTGGGCGAAGCCCAGGCCGCGCTGGAGCGCGCCCGTGCCGATGAAGATCGCATCCGACTCAACCTGCTGGCGGAGCTGGATCAGGCGCATGGCCGCTACCGCATTGCCCGGTCGCAGTTGCACACCTTTGAGAACGGCCTGATGCGCGACGCGGAGAACGCCCTGAAGGTGGCCGAGGCCGCCTATCGTTTCGGTGAGCGCGGCATCCTCGACTACCTCGACGCCCAGCGCGTGTTCCGCACCACGCGCCTGGATCACCTGACTGCCCGCTATGAACTGCAAGCCGCGCTGATCGACATCGAACGCCTGCGCGCCGTCCTGCTCACCGGAGAAACCCGATGAAACTGAACGCCTTATTGTTGACCTCCCTCCTGTTGGGGCTTGCTGCCTGCAAGAAGGAGGCTCCTCCGCCCGCCGCCCCGGCCAATGATCCCTCCGTCGTTATCGCGGCACCCGATATCCAGAAAATGCTGACGGTGGCCACCGTCGGCACCGGCGAGATTTCGGATACCTTGCGCGTGCCTGCCCGCATCGAAGTGGACGAGCAGCGCGTGGCGCGCATCGGCGCAGCCGTCACTGGCCGACTGGCCGACATTCGCGCCGAACTGGGGCAGCAGATCCGGCGCGGCGACATCCTTGCCACGCTGAACAGCACCGAGCTTTCTGCCGCGCAGCTCGCCTATCTCAAGGCGCTGTCGCAGGAAGGCCTGCAACAGCGCGCCGTCAGCCGGGCCAAGCTACTGTTCGAGTCCGATGTGATCAGCGCCGCCGAACTGCAAAAGCGCGAGAGTGAACTGCTGCAGGCACAGGCCGAGCGGCTGGCCTCGCATGACCAGTTGCGCGTGCTGGGCATGACCGAGGCGGATATCCGCCATCTGACCGAGAACCGCTCGGTACACTCGATCTCCTCCGTCATCTCCACTCAGGAGGGCGTGGTGATCGAACGCAAGGTGACGCCGGGCGAAGTGGTGCAACCCGCCGACGCACTGTTCACTGTGGCCGATCTTTCCCATGTCTGGCTGGTGGCGGAAATTCCCGAGCAGCAGGCCGCCCTGGTCAAGGTGGGCGACACTACCGAGGCCGAGGTTCCCGCTCTGGCCGAGCAATTCACCAAAGGCAAGCTGATCTTCGTCTCCGACACCGTCAAGCCGGAAACCCGCACTATCACCGTGCGCATGGATGTGGAGAATCCGGAGCGGGTGCTCAAGCCGGGCATGCTGGCCTCCATGCTGATCCGTGGCGCGGCCAAGCAGCGCGTGGCGATCCCGGTGATGGCCGTGGTGCGTGAAGACAACCGCGACCACGTGTTCGTTCAGCTCGACACCCAGCGCTTCCAGTTGCGTCCGGTCAAACTCGGCGCTGAGAACGCCGGTGTCGTCGCCGTGCTGGAAGGGCTGAACGAAGGTGAGAAGGTCGTGGTGGAGGGCGCCTTCCACCTGAACAACGAGCGCCGCCGCAAGGAATTGGAGGGCTGACATGCTGACCGCAATCATCCGCGCTGCGCTTAGGCAGCGCTTGGTGCTGGTCGTGATCTCGGCCTGTTTGCTGGTGTTCGGGCTGGATGCCGCGCGCAAGCTGTCGGTGGACGCCTTCCCCGACGTGACCAACGTGCAGGTGCAGATCGCCACTGTGGCGCAGGGGCGTTCTCCGGAGGAGGTGGAACGCTTCGTCACCGTGCCGCTGGAAATGGTGATGACCGGCCTGCCGGGGCTGGAGGAAATGCGCTCGCTCAACAAGCCGGGGCTGTCGCTGATTACGCTGGTGTTCACCGACGCCACCGATGTCTATTTTGCCCGGCAACTGGTGATGGAGCGGCTGATCGAGGTCGGCGGACGGATGCCGCAAGGGGTGACGCCGACGCTGGGACCGCTGTCCACCGGGCTGGGTGAGGTCTATCAATACACGCTGGAGCGCGATGACGACGGCAAGCGGGCGCTCACCCAGGCCGAGCTGACCGAGCGCCGCATCGTGCAGGATTGGGTGGTGCGGCCTTTGCTGCGCGGCATCCCCGGCGTAGCCGAAATCAACTCGCAGGGCGGCTACGTCAAGCAGTATCAGGCGCTGGTCAACCCAGACCGGATGCGCCACTATCACCTGACGCTGGACGAGATCTACCAGGCGCTGGCGCGCAACAACGCCAATTCCGGCGGCGGGGTATTGCCGCATTACGCCGAGCAATACCTGATCCGCGGCGTCGGTCTGGTCAAGTCGCTGGACGACATCCGTGCCATTGTGCTCAAGGAGCAGGACGGTGTGCCGGTGCTGATGCGCGATGTGGCCGAAGTGCAGATCGGCGCGGAAGAGCGCTACGGCGCAGTGCTCAAGAACGGCGATTCCGAAGGCGTGGGCGGCATCGTGATGATGGTGCGCGCGGGCAACGCCAAGGAAATCGTGGGCCGGGTCAAGCAGCGGGTGCAGGAGATCAACGACAAGGGCATGCTGCCCAACGGGTTGAAGATCAAACCCTATTACGACCGCAGCGAGTTGGTGGACGCAGCGCTGCACACCGTGATCAAGACCCTGATCGAAGGCGTGGTGCTGGTGGTGGTAGTGCTGTTCCTGTTCCTGGGCGACGTGCGCTCTTCGCTGATCGTGGTCGCCACGCTGGTGCTCACGCCGCTGATTACCTTCATAGTGATGAACCGTTACGGGCTGTCGGCCAATCTGATGTCGCTGGGCGGTCTGGCTATCGCCATCGGCCTGATGGTGGACGGCTCGGTGGTGGTGGTGGAAAACGCCTTCCAGCGCCTGGCCGAACGGCGCGACACCGGTGTGAGTCGGGTGCGCGTGGTGTTGGAAGCCGCCGCCGAGGTGGCCACTCCGGTGGTGTTTGGCGTGTCCATCATCATTCTGGTGTTCCTGCCGCTGATGACGCTACAGGGCATGGAAGGCAAGATGTTCGCGCCGCTGGCCTTCACCATCGCCATCGCGCTGGCGGTGTCGCTGCTACTGTCACTCACCCTCACGCCGGTGCTGAGTTCCTACCTGCTGGTCGGCAAGGACGAGCACGATACCCGACTGGTAGCGCTGCTCAAGCGCCCCTATCTCACCCTGCTCGAACGCGCGCTGGCACACAGCAAGAAGACCGTCGCCTACGCGGTGGGCGCGTTCGTGTTTGCGCTGGCGCTGCTACCCATCCTCGGCACCGCTTTCATCCCCGAGATGAAGGAAGGCTCCATTGTCCCCGGCATCAACCGCGTGCCCAACATCTCGCTGGCCGAATCCATCAAGATGGAGATGGAGGCAATGCGCATGGTGATGACGGTGCCGGGGGTGAAATCGGCCTATTCAAGTCTGGGGCGTGGCGAAAGTCCGGCCGATGTACAGGGGCAGAACGAATCCACCCCCATCGTCAGCCTGAAACCGCGCGACGAATGGCCGGATGGCTGGACGCAGGATGACATCGCCGAGGCGCTTCGAGTAAAGCTGAACGCCTTGCCCGGAGTGCAAATTGCCATGGCACAGCCGATCTCCGACCGGGTGGACGAGATGGTGACCGGGGTGCGCTCGGACGTGGCGATCAAGCTGTTCGGCGACGATCTGGATACGCTGAAGCAGCGCGCCGACGTCATTGCCAGGGTGGCGGGAACGATCAAGGGCGCGCAGGACATCCGCGTCGAGCGCGTCACCGGGCAACAGTATCTGGCCATCGAAGTGGACAGACAGGCCATCGCCCGCTACGGCCTGAATGTGGCGGACGTGCATGACGTGATCGAAACCGCCATCGGCGGCAAGCAGGCCACCGAAATCTACGAGGGCGAGCGACGCTTCGCCGGGGTGGTGCGCCTGCCGCTGGCGTTCCGAAACGACGTGGCGACCATCCGCAGCCTGCTGGTGACGGCGCCCAATGGCGCGCAGGTGGCGCTGGAGAATCTGGCACGCATCGAAGTGCTGGACGGCCCGGCGCAGATCAGCCGCGAAAAAGCCAAGCGCCGCATCGTGATCGGGGTGAACGTGAAGGATCGCGACCTCGGCGGCTTTGTGGCCGAGTTGCAGCAGGCGGTGGAGCATAAAGTGAAATTGCCGGAAGGCTATTACCTGGAGTGGGGCGGCCAGTTCCAGAACATGGAGCGGGCGATGGGACACCTGATGATCATCGTGCCGGTGACCATAGGCGCGATCTTCTTCCTGCTGTTCCTGCTGTTCGGTTCGCTGCGCTTTGCCTCGCTGATCATCACCGTGCTGCCGTTCGCCTCCATCGGCGGGGTGATCGGCCTGTTCATCAGCGGAGAATACCTCTCCGTGCCCGCTTCGGTAGGGTTCATTGCCCTGTGGGGCATCGCGGTGCTGAACGGCGTGGTGCTGGTGTCGTTTATCCGCACCCTGCGCGAAGAGGGCATGGCGCTGGACGAGGCGGTGCGGCAGGGCTGCCGCCAGCGTTTCCGCCCGGTGCTGATGACGGCGACGGTGGCGATGCTGGGCCTGATCCCCATGCTGTTCGCCAGCGGGCCGGGCTCGGAGGTGCAGCGACCGCTGGCCATCGTGGTCATCGGCGGGCTGGTCAGCTCTACGCTGTTGACGCTGGTGGTGCTGCCGACGCTGTATCGCTGGTTCGAGGAAAAGCCCATCGAGGCTTGAAAGGAGGAGAAGATGAAAGAGATCAAGGCCATCATCCAGCCCAAGCGGTTGGAGCGCATCCGCGACGCTTTCCGGCTGCTGCCCGGTTTTCCCGGCATGAGCGTGAGCCGTATCCAGGGATGCAGCCAGCGCAACGGAACGGAGTTGCAAACCAGCTTGCGCGCCGAACTGACCGATTTCTCGGACAAGGTCAAACTGGAAGTCGTGGCTGAAGATGCGATGGTCGAATCCATCGTCCGGCTCATCCATCAGCATGCCTACAGCGGTCAGCCGGGAGATGGGGTGCTGTGGGTGACGCCAGTGGAATCGTTCCAGCGACTATGCCTGAAGAAGGAGTGAGAAAAATGGGGGCTCAACGCCCCCAAGTTCCGCGTCTGTTGACGGGTTAATGCAACATCGTTTTCTTGGAATTCATTCCGCTCATGGATCGACAGGCACACCACGAGCGGGAGGAGTCCGCGCGCCCTAGTTTTTCTGGGCGATCAGGTCTTGAATCATGGGGCCAAGCACCAATTCCAGAGTGAAATTCATCTTGCCGCCAGGAACAACGAGGGTGTTCGGGCGAGACATGAAGGAATCGTGCACCATGGTCAGCAGGTACTGGAAATCCACGCCACGAGTATCGCTGAAGTGGACAACCACAAAGCTTTCATCCGGGGTCGGGATGTCACGGGCGATGAAGGGGTTGGAGGTGTCCACGGTGGAAACACGCTGGAAGTTCACCCGGGTGCGGGAGAACTGCGGCGTGATGTGGTTGATGTAGTCCGGCATGCGACGCAGGATGGTGTCCACGGTCGCTTCAGCAGAGTAACCACGTTCAGCCTTGTCGCGGGCAATCTTCTGGATCCACTCCAGATTGACGATGGGCACCACGCCCACGCCCAGATCGACATAGCGGGAAGCATCGATGTCGCCGTCCTTAACCAGACCGTGCAGGCCTTCATAGAACAGGATGTCGGAGCCCTCGCCCACAGTTTCCCATGGGGTGAACTGCCCCGGACCGAGGTTGGTGCCGTAGCGGGCGTTCAGTTCCTTGGCTTCGGCATCGCTGTGGATGTAGTAACGGCGCTCGCACTGGCCGGTTTCACCATAGGACTTGAAGGTTGCTTCGATCTTGTCGAAATGATTGGCTTCCGGGCCGAAATGGCTGAAATGATTGTTGCCGTTCTTGGCGGCGTCAGCCGATGCGGCGCGGAAAGCCATACGATCCAGGCTGTGCAGGCTGTCGCCCTCAATCACGGTTGCCGTGATGTTTTGGCGGCGAAAAACATTCTCAAATGCGCGTTTGACAGTGGTGGTGCCTGCACCGGAAGAGCCGGTGACGGCAATAACGGGATGCTTGCGGGACATGGTTCTCTCCTGAAATTGTGGAAAAATTTTTGCCCGATTCTAACAGAAATCCGAAGGAGGAACAGGGGGCAAACACGTGACGCTTGAGCCGCTATAATGCGCGCTTGCCAACGTAGCCGCCCTGATGACCATGCAAGAGAATTACTCCCCCCGCGACATCGAACCCGCCGTCCAGCAGCAATGGGAGGCGAATCAGACCTTCCGCGCCGATGACGCCAGCAGCAAGCCCAAGTATTACTGTCTGTCGATGTTCCCCTATCCCTCCGGCAAGCTGCACATGGGGCACGTGCGCAACTACACCATCGGCGACGTGCTTTCGCGCTACCACGCCATGCGCGGCTACAACGTGATGCAGCCCATGGGCTGGGACGCCTTCGGCCTGCCTGCCGAGAACGCCGCCATGGCCAACCACGTGCCGCCCGCCGCCTGGACCTATTCCAACATCGAATACATGAAGCAGCAGCTCAAGTCGCTGGGGCTGGGCATCGACTGGTCGCGCGAGGTGAAGACCTGCACGCCGGAGTATTACCGCTGGGAGCAGTGGCTGTTCACCCGTTTATTCGAGAAAGGCATCATTTACAAGAAACTCGCCACGGTGAATTGGGATCCGGTGGATCACACCGTGCTGGCCAACGAACAGGTAATAGACGGGCGCGGCTGGCGCTCCGGCGCGCTGGTGGAAAAGCGCGAGATTCCCATGTACTTCTTCCGCATCACCGACTACGCCGAAGAGCTGCTGGCCGACCTCGACAAGCTGGATGGCTGGCCCGAGCAGGTCAAAACCATGCAGCGCAACTGGATCGGCAAAAGCACCGGCGTACGCTTCGCGTTCAAAATCCCCGCAGGGACGTCTCTTCCCTCCCCCGGTGGGGGAGGGATTGAGGGAGGGGGAACGCCCTCTGGGCAGGAACTGCTCTGGGTCTACACCACCCGCGCCGACACCATCATGGGCGTGACTTTCGTCGCCGTCGCCGCCGAGCACCCGCTGGCCTTGCTGGCCGCACAGGGCAATCCGGCACTCGCCGCCTTCATCGAAGAATGCAAGCAGGGCAGCGTCGCCGAGGCAGATATTGCCACGATGGAAAAGAAGGGCATGGACACCGGCCTCAAGGTCGTCCACCCGCTCACCGGCGAACAAGTGCCGGTGTGGGTCGGCAACTATGTGCTGATGGGCTACGGCGAGGGCGCGGTGATGGCGGTGCCAGCGCACGACGAACGCGACTTTGGCTTTGCCAAAAAATACAATTTGCCGATCAAACAGTCCATTCAAATCCCCCCCAGCCCCCCTTTTGCAAAGGGGGGAGCACAGGGAGTTGACCCCGATACCACCCCCCCTTTGCAAAAGGGGGGCGAAGGGGGGATTTCGCCTTTCACCACGGATCACTGGCAGGAGTGGTACGGCGACAAGGACAAGGGTGCCTGCATCAACTCCGGCAAGTACGACGGCCTGAACTATGACGCCGCCGTGGACGCCATCGCCGCCGATCTGAAAGCGCTGGGTCTGGGCGACAAGCAGGTGCAGTTCCGCCTGCGCGACTGGGGCATTTCGCGCCAGCGCTACTGGGGCTGCCCGATTCCCATCATCCACTGCCCGACTTGCGGCGATGTGCCGGTGCCGGATGAGCAACTGCCGGTGGTGCTGCCGGAAGACGTGGTGCCGGACGGCGCGGGTTCGCCGCTGACCAAGATGCCCTCGTTTTACGAGTGCACCTGCCCCCAGTGCGGCGGCGCGGCGCGGCGCGAGACCGACACCATGGATACTTTCGTGGAATCTTCCTGGTACTACGCCCGCTACGCCAGCCCCGGCTGCGACACCGGGCTGGTGGACGAGCGCGCCCGCCAGTGGCTGCCGGTGGATCAATACATCGGCGGCATCGAGCACGCCATTCTGCACCTGCTGTATGCGCGTTTCTTCAGCAAGCTGATGCGCGACGTGGGCGTGTTCGGCGAAGAAGCGAAGCAGTCGGGCAAGTTCGATGAGCCGTTCCGCAACCTGCTGACGCAGGGCATGGTGGTCGCCCCGACGTTCTATCGTGAACTGGATGGCGGCAAGAAACTGTGGATCAATCCGGCCGACGTGGAGGTGGCGACCGATGAGCGCGGTCGTCCGGTGGGCGCGACGCTGAAATCCGACGGCCAGCCAGTGGTCATCGGCGGCACCGAGAAGATGTCCAAATCCAAGAACAACGGTGTGGATCCGCAGGCCATCATTGATCAGTACGGCGCGGACACCGCACGCCTGTTCATGATGTTCGCGGCCCCGCCCGAGCAGCAACTGGAGTGGTCGGACGCGGGCGTGGAAGGTGCTTACCGCTTCCTGCGCCGGGTGTGGAATTTCGGTGCCGGGCTGGGTGCGGGGATACAAGCCGCCGCGCAGCTTTCCGCCGACGACCAGGCCTTGCGCCGCGAAATCCACCTGGCGCTGAAGCAGGCCAGCTTCGATTTTTCGCGTTTCCAGTTCAACACCGTGGTGTCGGCTGCGATGAAGATGCTCAATGCGCTGGAAAAGGCGCGTACGACGGCTGATCGCGGCGTGTTGGTCGAGAGCTTCTCCATCCTGCTGCGCCTGCTTTCCCCCATCACCCCGCACATCGCGCAGAGCCTGTGGAAGGAACTAGGCTATGGCGACGACATCCTCGCCGCCGCCTGGCCAGAGGTGGACGAATCCGCGCTGGTGCAGGACGAGATCGAGCTGATGATCCAGATCAACGGCAAGCTGCGCGGCAGCGTCAAGGTTCCCGCCGGGGCCGACAAAGCCGCTATCGAGCAACTGGCGCTGGCCTCCGACACGGTGCAGAAGCACCTCAATGGCGCGTCGCCGAAAAAGGTGATCGTGGTGCCGGGCCGCTTGGTCAACGTGGTGGCCTGATGAGCGCGCGCCTGCTCCTCGCAATGTGGCTGGGCCTGCTGCTGGCGGGCTGCGGCTTTCATCTGCGCGGGCAGGCGAAATTGCCGTTCGAGACCCTATACCTGCAAGCGGCGAATGAGTACTCCCCGCTGGCGCAAGAGTTGCGCAATGGTCTGCAGGCGAATGGCGTCCGGCTGACCAAGAGGGTCGAAGAGGCATCCGTTGTGCTGCAACTGGTCAGTGAACACCCGGAGCGGAAAGTTCTGACTCTGGGAAGTGGTGGCCGGGTGCTGGAATACCAGTTGAGCTACCACGCGTCCTTGCGGCTGTATGACCAACAGCAGAATGACTGGCTGCCCGTGCAGGAGATCGTGATACGTCGCGATTTTCCGTGGGATGACACCCAGATCCTGGCCAAACAGCAGGAAGAGATTCTGCTCAACGAGAACATGCGCAATGACATGGTGCAGCAGATCATCCGCCGCCTGTCGTTCGCCAAACGGCGCACCAGAGAATGAAGCTCAGCGCCGACAGTCTGCAGCGCCATTTATCTTCCGGGCTTAAGCCGCTGTACGTGGTGCACGGAGATGCTGAGTTGCTGGCGCTTGAGGCGGTGGATGCCATCCGGGCGGCGGGACGGTCTGCGGGATACACGGAACGGGAAGTTTTCACGGTTGAGCGGGGATTCCGCTGGGGCGAGTTGCGTGAAAGTGCGCAGAGTCTCTCATTGTTTGCGGATCGCAAGATCATCGAGTTGCGCATCCCCGGCGGCAAACCGGGCGTGGAAGGGGCACAAGCGCTGGTGGAGTATTGCGGGCAGCTTTCGCCGGACATTCTCACGCTGGTCACTCTGCCGCGTCTCGACAAGACGGCGCTCAACAGCAAATGGTTCCTAGCTCTGGAACAACACGGGATGACCATTGCGGCGGAGGATATTCCCCGCCATGCGCTGTCCGGCTGGATTGCAAACCGCCTGCAACGGCAGGAGCAAACTGCCGACCGGGAAACGCTGGAATTTCTGGCTGATCGCGTGGAGGGCAATCTACTGGCCGCCTGGCAGGAGATCCAGAAACTCGGTTTGCTCTACCCTGCTGGAAGACTGGAATTCAGTCAGGTGAGAGAGTCCGTCATGGATGTGGCGCGCTATGACGCGTTCAAGCTGGCCGAAGCCATGCTCAGCGGCAATGCTGCCCGCTATGCCCGCATACTGGAAGGCTTGCGTGCCGAAGGTACGGCTACCGTGCTGATCCTGTGGGCGTTAAGCGAAGAAGTGCGCACGCTGGTTAAGCTGCTGAGTGGCATGCAGCGCGGCGGCAATCTGGGCATGTTGATGAAGGAAGCGCGGGTCTGGGGCAATCGCCAGGAGATCGTGCAAGCAGCGCTGCGCCGTATCCGGTTGCCGCAGGCCGAGAATGCACTACGTCATGCTGCCCGACTCGATAAAACCATCAAGGGGTTGCGGGCAGGCGATGTGTGGGATGAGCTCTTGCAACTTGGGCTGCGTTTTGCAAGGAGGTAAGCGAGATGGAACGCGTGCTCGTCGTATTGACCAATTTGCCGGATCGCGTCTCCGCCGAGCGGCTGGCCGGAGTGCTGGTGGAGCGGCGGGCGGCGGCCTGCGTCAACATTATGGCGGAATGCCGATCGGTATATCGCTGGCAGGGAGTCGTAGAACATGCGGAGGAAGTCCCGCTGCTGATCAAAACGACAGAAGCAGCCTATCCCGAGCTGGGAAAGCTCATCCGTGAGCACCATCCTTATGAACTTCCGGAAATCGTGGCTGTCCCTGTGGCTGCAGGCCTGCCAGCGTATCTGGACTGGGTGGCGCAAGAAACCGTGAACGAGAAAGCATGAAGAACACAATAAAGTTCCTGATGGGCCTGACGCTCTTGTTGGCGAGCGGATGGGTGCAGGCTGGCCTGTTCGATCGCATCGGTGGAGACAAGGCTCCCACCTTCCTACCCCCTGAGCAAGCCTTCGGGCTGACGATCGTCAGCCGCGATGAGAAAACGCTGCAGGCCAACTTTCGCGTAACACCGGGGTATTACCTTTACCGCAACAGGATCAGTTTTAAGGTCGTAGGTGATGCGGCGACTCTGGGAGCGCAGGAGTTTCCTGCAGGTGAAACCAAGAACGACCCCAATTTTGGTATCACGGAGGTGTACCACCACTCTTTTCAGGTGGCAATCGGCCTGGCCAAGGTGGACGTCTCCAAGCCTTTGGTGTTGGAGGCTAGCTATCAGGGGTGCAGCGACCAAGGTCTGTGTTATCCGCCCATCACCCAGACAGTGACGATGGGTCTCACGCCTGCGCTGACGGCAGCCCCCCCTAACTCTGCTGAGACCGAAGATGGGCGCATCGCCCAAATTCTGAAGCAAGGGGATTTCTGGCTGGTCGTTTCGTTCTTCTTCGGGGCTGGCCTGCTGCTGGCCTTCACCCCGTGCGTGTTCCCCATGGTGCCCATCCTGTCCGGCATCATCGTCGGTCACGGCCACAAGATCACGCATCGGCATGCCTTTATGTTGTCGCTGTCCTATGTGCTGGGGATGGCGCTTACTTACGCTTTGGCTGGCGTCGCAGCAGGATTGTCCGGTGAGTTGATTTCCAATGCGCTGCAAACGCCCTGGGTGCTGGGCAGTTTTGCCGCCTTGTTCGTGGTGCTGTCGCTCTCCATGTTTGGGTACTATGAGCTGCAATTGCCCTCCGCGCTCCAAAGCCGACTGACCCAGACCAGCAACCAGCTGCATGGCGGCCATTTTGGCGGCGTAGTTGCGATGGGTGCGCTGTCCGCCATCATCATGAGTCCCTGCGTGGCGGCGCCGATGGCGGGGGCGTTGCTGTACATCGGCAAGACCCACGACGCCGTACTGGGCGGCGTAGCGCTGTTCGCTCTGGCGCTGGGGATGGGCGTGCCGCTGCTGTTGATCGGCACTTCGGCCCGCGCCCTGCTGCCGCGCGCCGGGGCCTGGATGGAAACGGTGAAGCGCTTCTTCGGCGTGGTGATGTTGGCTCTGGCGGTCTGGATCGTCTCCCCCTTGTTATCGGTCTCGGTGCAAATGGGGCTGTGGGGGGTGTTGCTGATCCTGTCGGCAATGATGCTGAAGGTTCTGGAAACCCCACCCCCCCATGCCGGATCGGGGCGGACGTTCGCACGCGGGCTCGGTGTGCTGGCGCTATTGCTGGGCGCAGCCTATCTGGTGGGCGCACTGTCCGGCGCGCGCGACATCCTGCGTCCGCTGGGGGCGCTGGGTCGCGCCGAAGTTGAAGCGCCGCGATCCCTTGCTTTCGAGCGTGTTCATTCGCTGGCCGAGCTGGATGCCCGCATTGCCGCCGCCCAAGGGCGACCAGTGATGCTGGATTTCTACGCTGACTGGTGCGTTTCCTGCAAGGAGATGGAGCGCTTCACGTTCTCGGATGACCGGGTGCAAGCGCATCTGCACAACGTCGTTCTGCTCCAGGCCGATGTGACGGCCAACAACGAGGACGACAAGGCCTTGCTCAAGCGCTACACCTTGTTCGGTCCACCGGCCACTTTGTTTTTCGATGCCCAAGGCAAGGAACTTTCCGACTACCGCGTCACCGGGTTTCAGAATGCAGAGCAGTTCCTCTCCTCGCTGAAGGCGGCAGGCCTGTAACCGGGTTAGTTGCCGCCTCCGGGCTGGAACCAGGCGAGTTTGTCGCGCAACGTCACTACTCCGCCGACGATGATCAGGGTAGGAGATTGCGGCTTTTTGGCCTCGGCGATGGCGGGCAAGGTTGCCAGTGTACCGGTGAAGACGCGCTGGTTCTGGGTGGTGCCCTGCTGGACGATGGCTGCCGGGGTGCTATCCGGCAGGCCGTGTGCCACCAGCTCCCGACACAGTACTTCCAGCCCCGTCAGCCCCATGTACACCACCACCGTCTGGTTCGGTCGGGCCAGACCGTTCCAGTCCAGATCCATGCTGCCGTCCTTGAGGTGGCCGGTGACGAAGGTGACCGACTGGGCGTGGTCGCGGTGGGTCAGCGGGATGCCCGCATAGGCGGATACGCCGGAAGCCGACGTGATGCCCGGCACCACCTGGAACGGGATGCCTTCCGCCGCCAGAGTTTCGATCTCTTCTCCGCCGCGCCCGAAAATAAATGGGTCACCGCCTTTCAGGCGTAGCACGCGCTTACCTTCCTTGGCGTATTTCACCAGCAACTGGTTGATCTCGTCCTGCGGCAAAGCATGGTTGGCGCGGCGCTTGCCGACGTAGACCCGATGTGCGTCGCGGCGCGTCATCTCCAGGACGGGCTTCGAGACCAGATTGTCGTAGAGCACCACCTCGGCTTGTTGCACCAAGCGCAGGGCGCGGAAGGTCAGTAGGTCGGGATCGCCGGGGCCCGCCCCGACCAGATACACCTCGCCACGCAACGGGGCGTCATCGTTCCGCTGCAGTAACGCATCGAACAGGACTCGGGCGCCATCCATGTCGCCGGAGAGGATCTTCTCGGCGACAGCACCGCCCAATACGTTTTCCCAGAAGACCCGGCGTTTCTCCGGCTGGGAAATGGCGGTTTTGACGTGCTGCCGTTGCTGCTCCGCGAATTCGGCCAGACGACCATAACCGGCGGGGATGGCGGTTTCCAGTTTGGCGCGCAACAGCCGCGCCAGCACGGGGGAGGCTCCGCCAGTGGAGAATGCCACCATCAGCGGCGAGCGATCCAGGATGGCGGGCATGACGAAGGTGCACAGTGTGGGGTTGTCCACTACATTGACGGGAATGCCGCGCGCCTGGGCTTCTTCAGAGACGAAACGGTTCACTTCATGGTTGTCGGTGGCGGCGATGACCAGATTCATGCCATCCAGATGCACCGGCTGGAAGCGTCCCACAACAGTCTCGGCCTCGGTTAGCGCGGCGCAGGAGGGCTTGATCTCGGGGGCGAGAATGGTCACTTGCGCGCCCGCATCGAGCAACAGGGACGCCTTGCGGGCAGCCACATTGCCGCCGCCGACGATTAGACAGCGGGCTTCGCGGAGTTTCAGGAAAATCGGCAAGTAGTCCATCAATAGCCCCTCAGGCAGGTTTCCGATATGCTTGCAGGACTTCGTCCCGCAGACAAGCGGGCGGCATGATGGCGTCTTCAACCTGAAATTGGAATCCCCCATGAGTGGTATGCAGGAAAAGGTAGTGATCGGCTTGGTCAGCATTAGCGACCGGGCGTCGAGTGGCGTATACGAAGACCAGGGCATCCCGGCCCTGCGCGACTGGCTGGAGCAAGCGCTGGACACGCCTTGGCAAGCCGAGACGCGGCTGATCGCGGATGAACAGCCCTTGATCGAACAGACTCTGAAGGAATTGGTGGATACGCTGGGTTGCTGTCTGGTGCTCACCACTGGCGGCACCGGCCCCGCCCCGCGCGACGTCACGCCGGATGCCACCCGCGCCGTGGCCGACAGGGTGCTGGAGGGCTTCGGCGAGCAAATGCGCGCCGTCAGTCTGAAGTATGTGCCAACCGCCATCCTGTCGCGACAGATCGGCGCCACGCGCGGAAAGGCGTTGCTTCTCAACCTGCCGGGTCAACCCAAGGCCATCAAGGAAACCTTGGATGAAGTATTCAAGGCGGTGCCTTATTGCATCGATTTGATTGGCGGCCCTTATTTGGAAACGCGGGAAGAGACCATCAAAGCCTTTCGCCCCAAATCGGCGATTCGTCCGACGAACCCCGTGACGGGCTGATTGATCATTCCCGCAAGCGGGAATCTGCGGCGCTCTAGTGCTGGCCGCCCTGCTCCACGATGCGCTGGTTGATCGCCCGCCGCTCGTCCTCGCTCAACTCCGGCCAGCGCGTCACCTCCTCGAAGGTGCGCAGACAACTGCGGCAGACATCGTCGCCCAGCGCGGTGGTGCAATGCCCGATGCACGGGCAATCGGCGGTGATCTCGGTCGAAGGGAGAGGGGATTTCTTCATGGGCGGATTATACCGGCCTCGTCGCCTGTTCAAGTTGCGCCAGCCACACCAGCGCTTCCTCGCGCGATGCTCCGCACATTTCGGCTGACGGCTGCAACCCGGCGCAGAACGCAGGCCGTCCCGGCTGGCCGAACATCTTGCAGCACAACTCGTCATCCAGCTGCACACACGGCACCCCGGCCGGCTTGCCGTTGGGCATCCTCGGCAGCGGAGAAGTGATGGAAGGCGCGATGCAGCAGGCGGCGCAGTGGGGGCGGCAGATCATCAGTTTCTATATGCGGCGAAACAAGTCATCGGCAAGTGACGGTTTTTTGATATTTTCATGCACTATAATCATCGGCGCAAAGAAGGCTGGAGCTTATTGAGGAGTCATTATGCTTGCACTTGAAACCACCGCCAAAATTGACGACCACCGCCTTGTCGTACAAAGCAGTGCTTTGCCCGCCCACGCCGAGCGCGCCCGCGTCATTGTGATGTGGGAACCTAGTAAACCAGTTGGGCGATGTTCTCCACCTCCTGCGTTGGCTGGCATGGGCGAGGAAAAAGGCGACATTCTGAATGTTTAATCGCCAATATGGTTAATAACGAAACAGCAGAAAAAAATATCCGCGCCATTGATCTCTTTGCGGGAGGAGGTGGAAGCAGTTGGGGGGCGCATCAAGCAGGCATTGATGTGGTGGCCGCCTTTGATCTTTGGGAGCTGGCCGGACAAAATCACAAGACCAACTTTCCCAATGCGCGTTTCTACCACAGCCGTCTTGAAGAGATGGATGTAAACAAAGTGGCAAGAGAGGTCGGAAAAATTGACATGATTCTTGCCTCCCCTGAATGCACCAATCACAGCCCCGCAAAGGGAAACAAGCCGCGTTGCGAGGAGAGTAAGAACACAGCTTTTCAAGTAACGCGGTTTGCTGAAAAATTAAAGCCGCGTTGGATCATTATTGAAAACGTTATCAGCATGCGCAATTGGTCGCGTTACCAGGAATTCAAAGACAAGCTGCAAGCCCTGGGCTACAACCTACGTGAGCAAGTGTTGAACTCGGCTGACTTCGGTGTGCCGCAAAGTCGCCGCCGGCTGTTCTTGCTTTGCGACCGTGAAGGCCCTCCCGCCCCCATACCAGTCAACTGCACACGGAAAAAAAATGCCAGCACCATTGTTGATTTGAGTGGCGCATACCGTTGGACGCCATTGAGAACTGAGCGCAGAGCAGCGGCCACGCTGGAACGTGCGGAAAGAGGCATCCAGGAGCTCGGCACAGAAAAACCTTTTCTTTTGGTTTATTACGGCTCCGATAAATCAGGCGGGTGGCAGAAGTTGTCCAGGCCGCTCAGAACCATAACCACGGTTGATCGTTTTGCCCTGGTGAAACCATCGGCCCAAGGGCATTTGATGAGAATGCTGCAGGTGCCGGAACTTCAACTTGCCATGGGAATGGACGGAATGAAGTTCGAGCATGGCTCGCGCCGCGAGCGAATCAAGATGATAGGCAATGCTGTGTGTCCGCCCGTGATGAAGGCTGTCGTCGAGCACCTGAAGAACCATGACCATGGCCAGAGGGTGTCCCGAATTTTGTGTAAACGGGGTTTCTTTACTGCTGAGGCATTCTGTCCTCGAACTGGATGGTAAACCTGTTTAGCGCCGACTTCCAATCCCGAATGGGCA
>Ga0233425_10001479_pt1 | contig 52571 bp, 42 predicted proteins | sample Watercolumn_Towu_2_FD_181712 | JGI IMG/M metagenome (GOLD analysis project Ga0233425, IMG submission 181712) | Freshwater microbial communities from Lake Towuti, South Sulawesi, Indonesia - Watercolumn_Towuti2014_140_MG | ecosystem: Environmental > Aquatic > Freshwater > Lake | place... | reverse complement strand
CCGGTTGGCCAATGAACACCAGCGTGCCTTGCCAACGATCCTTCATCGCCGTCAACACACGCGCCGCGCCGACAAGACAGGTCATGTGTATATCGTGGCCACACGCGTGCATCAGGTGGACATCATGGCCGTGTTCGTTCTTTGTGGTCGCTTTGCTTGCGTAAGGAAGCCCGGTCTGTTCCTTCACTGGCAGCGCGTCCATGTCCGCACGCACCAGCACCACCGGCCCGTTGCCGTTGCGCAGCACGCCGACAACGCCGAACCCACCGACATTCTCCGTGACATCCAAGCCCGCAGCCCGAAGCCTGTCGGCGACCTGTTTCGAGGTGCGCTCTTCGTGAAACGACAATTCCGGATGCGAGTGAAGGTCTTTGTAAAACTCGAACAGCGAGGTGTACTCAGCGTCCGCGTGTGCTTTCACCTGAGAACGCAAAGTCTCGGCGCGTCCGGTCGACAGGACAGCGAGCAAGACGCACAATGCCAGCAAGCAACGATTCATTTCGCGCGCGAGTGTAGGAGTTCCGCCCTCGAAGTCAACACCTCATCTCACACCTCATCTCACCTCATCTCATCGGGAAGACATTCGCGTCGGGCGGCATGTCCCAGTAGTCGCGCGACGGCGAGGTCGAGCAGCGTCGGCCCGATGTCGAGCACGCTCGTCACGCGTCGCACGGTGGCTCCCGTGCGGAACTTACCCGGCCACGACCAGATCATCGGCACACCGATGGAACCTTCGTAGAACACGCTCTTCGTCCAAAGACCGTGTCCGCCGGCCATATCCCCGTGGTCGCTGGTATAGACGATGCGCCGTGTTGTCAGCGAATCGCGTCTTTCGCAGCGCCTCGAACACGCGTCCGCAAAGCCGGTCGTGATACTCGACCAGCCCGTAGTAGGCCGCGAGAGCGGTGTGCCTCTGTTCATCGTTTAGTTCGTCGAAGCCACGCCGTTCCCTGTCAGCGCGGTCGGCAGGATGCAGCTTGTCCCGTTGGCCCGGCGGCAACTTCGGCACGCTGACGCGCGAGTAGTAGTAGTTGAACAAGTCCGGCGGGCAGATATACGGACAATGCGGCAGCACATAGCCCACCACGAGCGCGAGCGGTTTGCCGTTGGATTGTCGGTCCCATTCCTCCAGGAACTTGCACGCCGATTCCGTTACCGCGTCATCGTAGGCCATGTAGGACGTGCGCCCCGGCCCGGCGGTTTCGACGGCGCCTTTCGATTGGCCGGTGGTCAGGGGCGAAATCGAACCCAGCAACGGATGCTTCCCTTTTGCCGTCACGCGCGGTTGGCTCACGTCGCCGATGGTGCGCCGCGTGAACCCGTGGCGCTGATCCGGTCCAGTGAAATGCATCCGGCCTGCGAGCACGGTTTCATAACCCGCCGCCGCGAGCGCGCCGGGAAACGTTGGCGTCTCCGAGTCGAGCACGCAACCGTTGGTCCAGACTTTGATGTCCGAGCAATGCCGCGACGTCAGGAACGTCATCCGCGACGGCACGCACAACGGCGAACCGCAGTAGTTGGCGGCGAATCGCACGCCGTCAGCTGCGAGCTTGTCCAGATTCGGCGTCCGCGCGACGCGGTCGCCCGCGCAACCCATCACGTGCGGGCTTTGCTGGTCGGCCATGATGATTAGAAAATTCGGTTTGCGCTCGGCGGCGAGGGCTGAGCCGCACAGCAGCAACACCGGAATGATGCGGGTGATGGCAGTGATCATGGTTTCTCTTTCAATGGCAGCTAGAATGACTCCTGCGACCTCGAATTTCAAGCACACGGATAGGCGGGCACATCCACACAGTGCTGCAATTTGCCAAGGTTCTTTTTACCAATCACAGAGGCAGGCAGACTCTGGGGGTCGGTGTGCTGACATGAAAGCCTCGCCTTTGCACAGCGATGTAACAATTGTTACACTTTCCTGCAACGGGGCGGCGCGCTCGCAGTCGTAGGCCATCAACACGCTACCCGCTCTTTGCCACATCAGTGTAATAGCTATTACACTGATGTGGCCGGAGTCTCCATCGCGGTAAACGCGAGATTTGCCCACCGGGCTAGGAAGTTCCGGTTTTATTCCGGTATCGCCGGAACTGCCTCAAGCATCTCGCCACATGGTCACGGTCGTTGCGCCAGGTGGAAGATCGAACGCCAGAAACGTCTGTCGTCCTTCGACGAGGAACGTACCGGCGCGAAAATCGCGGCGCGACCGGACCTGCCGCAGGTCGCGTCTGTCCTCCTTTACGCGTTTCGCCGCGAGGTCGAGAGCGAGCGTGAAGTTGCGGGTCGGGAATTGAGTCTGGATTCGCACTCGATCCGACGACTCGATTTGGATGTCGCTCAATGTGCGTGCCATCCAGTAGTGGCCGATCTCGCTGTTCTTCATCCAGAGCGTCTTGGTGCGGTCAGGATCGTAGGCGTCGAGGCGGTGTTTGACTTCCTTCAACACCTTGAAGCCGGGACCGTCGTTGGCGTAGAAACACGGCCAGTGGCCGACGAGGACGCACGGCAGTTCCTTCTCCAATACCGCCGGCAATCGTCCGCCGCGCAAATCTTCAGTGATGAACAGATCGGGATTCGCAGTATCGAAGCCGGTCGCGCCGAACCAGTCGCCGGCGCAGCCGACGACGCTCGCGATCGCATGGCCTTTCGTCTTGTCCACGTGCCAGAGCGGCACGTCGGGCATTTCCTTGGCGCTTGTCTTCATGTGGAGAAAGTAAAATGGCCGCGGGTTCTTGTTCACTCGCAACGCTGCGTCGAGCGCCGCACGGGCGTAGGCCGGTTCCTTCTTCTTGCCGAAGACGCCGGGGCTGGTCACGCCTTCGCAAGTGATGCCAACGTTCTTCAACAACTGCATCGCCGCGGCGATGTAGTCGGTGAGCGGTTCGACGGGCGGGTCCACCCATTCGGCTTGCTCCCACGCGTCGGTGAGTTGCCACGTCTTCAGGTCCACGACGCTCGTGTGCGTCAACATCTCCGGCGTGAGATCGAAGTTCCGCCAGATGATCTCCTTCGTCACGCGCAGCCAGTCGCGCAGTTCATTCTTCGGAAATCCCTCGAAGCCGCGGTCAATCCGTCCGACGCCCGCCGGGAACGGCACCATGCTGAACTTGCCGCGAACACCTTGCTCGCCGCACCACTCGCCCCATTTCGCGGCGAACGCAGCCGGAACCGTGTTCGGCATCCGGTCGAGTTTGTCAAAGTGCCGCTCCCAACCGGACGCCGTCGTGCCCGGCGCGTGTCGTAACCGCCACTCGTGCCGGCGCAGAATCCAGTAGTAGCCGAGGTTGATGACCGGGCAGGAGTCGTCAATGATGAGCGACAGCGGCGTGCGGAGCAGCGGATTGCAAACCGTGACGTTCACAGCCTCGGCGGCCAGACTCGCGCCGACGCTGCCCAGCACCGCGGCCTTGATGAATTGTCTGCGGCTAGTGTTCATGGGTAAACCGGATGGCTTGATACGTTTCGACTCTGGGTAACGTGATCTCGGCACCTTTCTGCTCGAACGGCCCCTCGACGAGCAGCGCAACGCGTCCCGTCAAGTTGCGGAGCCGGATGCGGACGTTTTCAACCGGCGTGGGACTCGTCAAGTGCATCACGCGCAGGTTGTCGCGGACAGTCAGGTTGGCGATGAGACCGTCGGGAGCGTTCACGGTGAAAGGCGCTGGCTCCGGCGCGACCCACGCGATGAGATTGGCAATCACGTCGGCCAGTTCGCGCAGGTTGGTTTGCAGGAATACGCTCTCCAGCGCCGGCGCGACGTAGGCAACGCGACCTTTGCCGTGACGCGATTGAACAACGCCCGGCAACACGGCTTGGGATTCGCCTGCCACGATGTTGGCGGATACGTCGCCGCCATCGAGCGCAGCGACCGGTTGGTAGTCGAACACCGGCACGAGTTTGTTCGTCCAGCGAAGATACAAGTCTTGGAAGCCGGGATGATCGGCGGTGTGACGCTCGACCAACGCGGCGCGCTCGCCGGTGAGCGTCTCTGGCCGGACGCGAATCAGTTCCTCCAAACCGAATCGTTCTTGTCGGACGAGTTTCGGCGCGGTTGGCGCGAAGCCGAGTCGGAACAGATGCACAGGCCGGTCCAACGGCGGGCCTTCCTGGCGCCAGAGCGAGCAGTCGTGGCTGACGATCAACCCGCCGCCGGCGACGACGAACGCGCGGATGTTCCGGATTTGTTCCGGTGTGAGATGCGGAATACCGGCGAGATAAACAACTTTGTAGCGAGCGAGCCGCGCGGGGGCATCGAGCAGGCTGGGAAGCGCCGACGCGACTTGAATGTGCCGGTGAAGGCACGCGGCAAACGCGCCAAGCGTCGAGGAACGCACGGTGGTCACCGGGCGTTCTTTGTGATGAGATTTGTCGCTTCCGCCGCCGGTGCCCCAGACCACGGCGACGTAGGGGAAGTTCTCTACGCCCTGAAAACAATCTTCGTGTCGCGCGATGATTCCGAATGGACGGCGCAGCACTTCGCGGTCGTTGGTTTTGCGGACGAATCGGTAGGCGCTATAGACAATCGGACCGCCGCCGAACATGGCCGTGACGAAAATTTCCTGCTGCAATTCCAGTCCGCCGATACCCGCGCGGCTGCTGAGACGACTGGAGACATACGGCCAGACGGCCAGCCCGGTCGCGCGCGCGAGGCTCACGCCCTCGGCGCGATGGAGCAGCGACTCGCTGCGTTCGTAGAGGAAGGCATCCAATTGCGCCGGCACGCGCGGGTCTTCGCCGAGGAGACGTTCGGGGTTGTTGATGTTGTAGATGAGCGGGATGTCGCGATGGCGTTTGACGATGCGACGGACCTCGGTGAGAACACTCACCATTTGATCCTGATACCACGCGTGATACCGGCGGATGGTCGCTTGTTCTGACGGCGAGTAGTCGGTGAGTTTCTCGTGGTAGGGAATCTCCGAGCCGAATCCTTTGCGGCAACCGTCGCAGTAACACGTGCCCGGTCGCTGCCAGAAATAACACGCTCCCCAACTGTCGAAGTAGATGCCGTCAATCTCGTAGTCCCGCACGACGTGCTCGACGAGATCGAGATACGCTTGGCGATACGGCGTGTTCCAGCAGACGGTGCCGTGGTCTTCGCCACTGCCGAACGGCGACCGCGCCGGGCCGCCGCCGGGCCGGGAGACGTGGGCGTATTGCGGATAGTCGCGCGTGACCATTGACCACGCGAGCTTGTGCATCGTGGAGATGTAAGGCACGACGCGAATGCCGCGCGGTTTGCACGCGGCGACTGTCTCGGCGAGAAGATCGCGTTTGCCTTGCTTCGGATGACGGGAGAACGCGACGCCTTGGATCGTGGCGTATTTGCCCATCGTCGCCATGCGAAGGACGTTGGCGTTCACGTCGGCCATCGTTTCCGCGAGCGCTCGCGCGTCGAACTCCAAATCCGGCGTGAATGGATATGCGGAGGCGTCCACGAGAAAGACGCGTGCCGACTGAAGCCAGCGCATATCTGCCGGTTTGCCGAGCGTCCACCCATTCCGCCCAATCAACCCTGCGCTGACGCCACTCAGCAACGCTGTCTTGAGAAACTGCCGGCGTGTGATGATCGCTCTCATCAGTTAAAGTAGGCACACACTCGAAAAGTGATGTCAAGATGCAAGTTTCTAGCTTTGCGTGGGGCAACAGCCGTGGTACGAATGATGTCATGAAGATGACACGACGACGGTTCTTGGGAGCGATGGCGTTGACCGCCGGAGGGATCATGCTGCCACGCGCAATGGCGCAGGGCGCCGACGGCATCATGCCGCCACCTGATTGCGCTTCCACCGAACACTTCTGGTATCGCGTCGGTCCGCCGGCAATCTACGTTGACTCCCAACGCCACAACAAGGCGTTTGGGTTCGGACAAGGAAAAGTGTTTCTCTCGGACGACAACGGACGGAGCTGGATGCACAGCCTCGCGTTTCCCGACGCCGACCACATCACGTTCAGTTACATCCTCAAGAACGGCAACATTCTCTTCGCCACCGAGACGAAGATGTTCATGAGCGCCGACAACCTCAAGACCTGCCGCCAGATCACGGTGAAGGCGCAGGACGGCTCGGACTACATTCCTCACACGCCGCAGAAGACGGACAGTCCCGGCTGGTATTTCCTCCCGCTCCACGGCGTCGCCGCGTGGGATGTCAACGGCACGGAGATTCTCGCGTGGGGCAACTACGGCAACGTCATGGGCGGCGCGACCCCGGTCAACATCTACTACTCCGCCGACGGCGGGCGCACCGTGAAGATCGCGTATGCGTTCGGACAGAATCCCGTCTGGCGCGACGGCGGCAAAACGGGCACGCTGCTGGGCGACCCGTCGAACCCGGTCATCTGCCGGCACATTCACTGCGTCGCGTTCAACCCTGCCGAGAACGCATTCTACGCCTGCACCGGCGACGGCGACCGCGACGGCAAACACGAGTGCCACTGGCTCCGCGGCACTTACGACCTGAAGAAGGACAAATGGAATTGGAAGGTGATCGTCTCGACCGAATCGAACACGCGCTACAAATGCGGCGGCATCAATTTCGTTGACGGCAAGGTTTATTGGATCAGCGACGCCAACGGCCCATTGCCGCATGACCGCGGCGTTTTTCGGTGCGATCCTGCTGACATTGCCAATCCCGCAAAGCACGAGTTGCTTTTCCAGCCGCAATTCGAATGCGCCAACATGATCATTCAAGACGGCGTCATCCTCGCCGCGCACTACGCCACCGCGTCGCCGTACACCGCGGGCATCATCTTCTCACCGGACATGGGAAAGACGTGGACGCAATACGATCTCAAGGAGATTGGCAAACGTTCGCTTACCCGGTTTCACGCGAAGAACGCCGAGGGCTGGTTCCGCGCGGACTTGCGCTCCGGCTGGATCAAACGCGAGGAAGTGTTGTTCCTTAAGCCCAAGCGCTAGTTCGTGAGGCTGTAGCAAGTGATGCTCTTGCGGCCGCGGAGCAGAAGTTTTCCGTCCGCGATGGCGGGCGACGGAACCCACATGGCGCGCGCGCCGGACTGTGCGAGTTGAATGCGTTTCTCCGGCGAAGGCTTCATCATGATGATCTTGGAGCCGCCGTTGGTTGTGAGAAAAATCTTCCCGTCAGCCAGCACCGGCGATGAGATCGTCGAGGAAGCGACTTTCTCTTTCCACAACTCCTTGCCGGTGGCCAGTTCGAAGCACCAGTGGATGTTGTCGTCCATCACATACACGTGGTTACCCAGGATGATAGGACTGGACTGCGAACGCAACGGGTCGTAGGGAAGATTCCAGAGCAGTGTGAACCCCGTCGGAGATAACTTGCCCGCCAAAATGCCCACCTTGGCGTTGGAGGTTTGCACGGCGAGTGTGTCGTTGACGATTGCGGGCGTGCAATCGCCGCCGCCCGGCGTCGTCCAGAGCACTGCGCCGGATTTCAGGTCAACGCCGACCATGACGCCGCGGCCATTGCAAATGACGACAGATTTCCACGCGACGGGCGATGAATTGCCGCCGCCGGCTTTCGGTTGCGTCCAGAGCGGTTTGCCGGTCGCGGCATCGAACGCGGCCAGTTTGCCGACGTTCATGACCACCACGCCATCCACGACGATGGGCGAGGAGGCAGGGCCTTTGGCCGGCATCGGAGCGGACCAGAGGAGCTTGCCGGTATTCGCATCCACGGCGTGGAAGTTCGCGCTGCCGAGCGCATACACGCGGCCGTCAGCGACACAGGGCGTGCTCGATGCCATGCGCCCCGTGGCTTCGCCGGGCGCTTTGCATTTCCAAAGCGTCAAGCCGGTCTTGAGATCAAGGCAAACCACTACATCCTCAGCGACTTTCATTGTCGGCGGCACGGCGTCCATGATCTCCTTCTTGATCTTCTCGCTGAAGTTCTGTTCGTTGAGCCACGCGACCAGCGCCGCTTCATTCGGAAAACGTTTCTTCGAGACGGTCAGGAGCTTGTCATAGACTTCCAGCGGGATGGCGTCGCCGCGGCGGTTGAAACGGTTACGCACGAAGCCGGAGGTGGTCTGGCGTTTCTTGGCGTCGAGGTTTTTCTCCAGCCATTCCTCGACGAACTTGTCGTATTCCGTGCCGATCAATTTCGGATCGAGCGAGAGCCGCGTCTTCTCCATGTTCTCGACAGTCTCCTTGGGCCAACCAGCGACCGATTGAAACCCAAGCTGTCGCATCACCAGATCGTCAATCGCGCGCGTCTCGGTCGGCACATCGGTGTGCCAGACGATGGCCGCATACGCTTTTCCGCCGGTCGCCACGATGCTGCCATACCCGCCATCGTCTTCGGCGGGAATCGTCTCGCTCTCCCAGAGTTTCGTCAGACCGCGGCTGGGCCACTCGTTGGCCAGCGCGGGACTGCCGGTGGAGATGCCGTTGCGCGACGGCCCGCGCCATTGCGGCCAATCGCTCGCTGGGGAAGCGTGATTCAGTGCAAAGACAAGTGCGGTGAGGAGTGCGAATGGTTTCATTGGCGGCGGACAATACCGACTCGGCTGCTCGGCAACAAGCAGAAATCTAGCCGGAATCTCATATCGGCATTCTGTCCGTCTCAGAATGTGTTTTGAAATTCGTGGAGCGGCGGTGTTGAACAGGCGTCTCGCCTGTTCTCCTTGCGGTTTCCATGACGGAACAGGCGAGACGCCTGTGCAACTCGGATTTTCAAACACACACTCAGCGCCCGGTGACAAGGGTGAAGGCGGAACGGCGGAACGGCAGAGGGCGAACGCATTACTCAAGTTTGTCATTCCGGACGAAGTGAGGAATCTCAAGCTTTCGGAGCTCGCAAGCTCGGAATGACAGGAATGAGTAGAAAAAGTGATGCGTTCGCCCCTTTCAAAAGGCTCAACGTTTGCCGAGGCAGAGGACGGAACCATCAGCGAGTGTCGCATAGACTTTGCCGCCGGCGACGGCCACACTGTTATAGACCAGCGGCGAGCCGGTGAATTGCTCGGCGAGCGTCTCGCCTTTGTCAGTCGAGAGCACGCGCATGAACCCGCCGCCGGTTTCGCCGGGGCGATAGACGCCGCCGCCAACGACAACGGCATTGGGAGCGGTAACGACAGAGGTGGCTTGATAGTTCTCAGGCAGGTTTTGCTGCCAGCGGCGTGCCTTCGCGTCTGTCTTGCTCCCGAAGGGCGCGACCTTGTCGCGGTTGATTGCGCAAATCGCTTTGCCGTCGCTGGGATTGCCGCAGACGAGATCGTCGCCCCAACTTAATTGCGGCGCGCTCACGTTGCCGAGGGTCATCGCCTTGTATTTGCGGTCGCCAAGCTGCGTCCACGTGGCGGCAATGAAACCTTCGAGGCCAATGCCGGGGGCGATCTCGTCGGGGGCTGGTGTTTCTTCGAGTTTCTTCGGCTCGGTTGATGTCTTTTTCGCGACGACGGCGAGGCGGCGCTGGCGGTCTTGGAACTTTTGGTATTCGAGTGTCGGATTCTTCACGAACTCGCCGGTCTTCGGATCGAGGCGGGTGGTCATCAACTGGATCGAGTTGCCGGTCTTGAGGAGCAGATCGTTGCGGCGCATGGCGCGGTATTCACCGGCTTGGGTGGTCATCACGATGGCTTTCGACCACCGAACCTTGCCGGTGAGCGGCTCGAACGCGCGCACGACGATGCCGCCGTCGGAGCCTTGCGTGTTGCCGGCGGAAACAAACGCGGTGCCATCGGCGACGAGCACCGTGCCGATGACGGGCCAGGGCGATTCCACTTTGCCGGAGGAAACCATGCGTTCTTCGCGCGGCGCGACGCGCAACCGCCAAGCGAGTTGGCCCTTGTCGCAGGTGAAAGCATAAACGTAGCCGTCGTGCGACCCGATGAGACAGAGGCCTTCGTGGATTGTCGGTGGCGAATCGAGGCGCCCGCCAACGGTGGCGCGCCAAAGTTCTTTGCCACTGGCAGCATCGAGTGCGATGAGTTGGTTGCGGTCAGTGCCGGCGGCGAACACAACGCCGCCGGCGACGACCGGCGCGGTGAGCGGGCCGGTGAGCCGCTCGCGCCAGTCGCAACCAAGCGGGCTTTCGGGCGCTGGCGGAACAACGGAACGTTGCCACAGGATGTCGAGCGTGGCGGGCACGTCGGCGTCGGTGGCGTTGCTGCGGTGCGGGTCGTGCCGGTACGTTGGCCAGTCGTTTCGGATTTCGGATTTCGGATTTCGGATTTTTCCATAGGCTGGGCCGCGTTCGACGGGGCCGCACTGCTGCATTTCCTCGGCAGTCGGTTCGTGGGCGATGGGGCCGAAGCAGATGAAGCCGGGAATCTGGGCCGGCGCGCAGGCGCACCAGTTCGGGGCGGTGTAGAACGCGCCGTAGGCCGGTGTGCTGGCGAAGAAACACGCGCCGCGTGTGCCGCCGTACAGGAACGGTTTGCCGTCCACCACGATCGTGCCGCCGCGGTTTTGGATGAGGATGTTGTTGACGAAGTAGTACGGCGTGCAAATGGTGCTGTTGAGTTTCAGCGCGCTCGCGCCGAGGTCCTGTCCGTTGGATGGATCGTATTTTTTGCCGCCAAGGTGAATCGCGCTGTCGTAGAAAGCGGCGTAGGAACTGGCGCTGACTTCTGTGAGGACACGTCCATCGCTGGCAGAGAGGATCGAGGTTTTCTTGCCGTTGTTGTGGGAGATGGCCACGGCCCCGAAGCCGGCAGCGTCAACGCTGAGCGTCTCGTTGAGTTCGGGTTTGCCGAGTTGTGTTTCCCAAAGTTGTTTACCGGTGCGCAAGTCCACGGCGACCGGATGTTGTTCCGGACGCGAAGGCAATGGGCCGGAAGTTTTCTTGCCGTAGCCCATTTCTTCGCGTGTGTCAGCACCGGTGCGTTGCACCACGAACAGCACGCCACCCGCGCTACGAAGCGATGTGGCGAGCTTGTCAGTGTTCCAGAGACGCCGGCCGCTCTTCGCGTCGAACGCTTCGACAGTGCCTTCGGAAACACCCCAGTCCATCAAGCGACGGTCAACACCGGTGAGTCCGCCGAGGCGCGCGCCCTGTTTCCAACACGCCACGGCCACAACGCCATCGGCGACCAACAGTCGGCACGGCGGGAAGGTCGTGGCAAACGTGCGTGCTCGCTTGCCGGTTTTCGCATCGAGCGCCCAGAGTTGGCCTTCGCCAGTGGCAACATAAACGTAATCGCCAACAGCCACAAACGGCGCGCGGTTCGGATAATAGAGGCCGGCGTAATAGGTGGGGCCAACTTTCGTGCGCCACAGGAGCAGGCCGTTGAAGGCGTCGCGACAGGTGACGTATTGGTCAATGCCGTGGTCAGAGGAAAACGTTGCGCCGAGATTCTCGATCACCGAGCAGGAAAGTGTGAAGAACCGTCCGCCGCTGAGCGCAAGGCCGCGCGTGTCGGACCAGACGTTGGCGGGCTGTTTCTGGTTCTGGAGATTCATCGGTAGGCCGGCGTGCCAGCGGTAGCCGACGGGAAATCGGGCGACCTTGTCGTTGGAAACGAGCGTGCCATCGGGACCGTGCGTATCATGCGTCCACTCGTCCATTTCCTTCGGCATCGGCTTCGTGATGGTTTCCCAGCGCCGTCCTTTGCGGATGATCAACTGACCGAGCGGCGCGACGACCCGCAGCATTTCATCTTTCGTGAGTGCAGTGGCGTCGTCTGCCACGACGAGGAAGTTCACGAGATTGTCGCGGTACGGCAACGGTGCCACCGGCACTTTCTCGATGGAGGCCACGCCATCAGCTCGCGCGGCCACGACGGCTTTGCGGGCGCGCTCCAGCGCGGCGTCATCGAGCGCGATGCCGTGCACAAGCAATCCGCGTGTGGCCAGTTCGGCAGCGAGGTTCGGCTGGCTTGCGTCACCCGCGCCGATCACGACGCAAAGGCCATGGTTCGCGCTGTCGAGCGCAGACGGCAACCTGGCTGCGTGAACCACACCGGCCAGCAACACAACACCGCACACTGTCAGACGAAACGATTTCATTTCATCATCCTTTCCAGTTTGATTGCGGAGAGTATCACAGTTTTTGAATTGCAGAAGCCGGTAATATGGGCTATTCACCTTTGCGAGGCGTGCCCGTAGCTCAACTGGATAGAGCGTTGGCCTCCGGAGCCAAAGGTTGTGGGTTCAACTCCCGCCGGGCATACCAACTATCGCAGCCGCTTGACCGGTTCGGCGTTCCAGACCTTGATGTCGTCAAACCAGCCGTGCTTGCCGGCGACACCCAGTTCGATCTTGGACTTCGTCGGGTGCGCGATGCCGGAAGACTTGAGGTAGGCGGCGGGTTTGCCATCGAGCGTAACGCGCATTTCATCGCCGGCGGTTTCGACAACGAGCGCGTACCATTTGCCGGCTTCGAGCTTGGCGGGACAAGTCACCTGCCGGCCAATGAGAAGCTTGGCGACTTCGGCCTTCTTCGACGGGTCGTTTCGCATCTCGCGGATGTCGTTGCGCATGCCGCCGTCGCGCTCGTCAATGATGGTCACGCCGTTGAGCCGGACTTGAGCGCGGCAGAGGTGGCCATAGTGCGAGCCGGTGAATTTCCGGTCGTCGAACTCGACGTCAATCATGGTGGCGCCGTCAAACTTGATTCGACACTCGACGATGCTGTCCTTGGTCGGAATCTCAAGGCCGTGCACGGCAGCGTGGGCTTTGACCGCAGGCTTGTTGCCTTCGGCAGGGATGTCTTTATCGCGAGTCTGTGTACCTTTGAGTGCGCCGTTTTCGACGACGAACGTCGGAACGACCTTGTGCCAGACCTTGGCCGGCTCAGGGCCTCGGAAGTCGTCGGCGAAAAGAAGTTCCTTCTTCCTGGCAATCGGTTCCTTGGGAACCGACGGCAAGGTGGCGGCGATGAGGAAGAGCGATGCAAGGATGAGGTTCATTGTCATTGTTCTCTCAAGCGAGTGCTTCCTTGCAATACTGGACGCACTTGGCCACTTCGGCCACGGCGTTTGAATCCGGTGGGATTTTGTATTCGAGTTCGATGTCGGCCGGGAACGTCCATTTCTCTTTCCGCATCAGTTGGAGAATCTCCTTGATCGGTGTTTTGCCTTGGCCCCATGGCAGGTTGCCGCCTTCAGCGGTCCGGTCTTTCAGATGAAGACTCACGATGCGGTCGTGGTATTTCTCCAGCACCGGAATCGGAGACAATCCCTTGGTGCCGGCGAAATAGTGACCGACATCGAAGTTGAAGCCGACGTACTGGCCGTACGCCAGAATTGGATCGGCCTGGTCCATGACCGGGTAGTTGGCCGTGTGATTATGGAACGCGATCCAGATTTTGTGCTTGTCGGCAAACGGCGCCAGTTTCTTGGCAACCTCGTCCTTGCGTTCGGTGGTGATGCCGACGCAGCCCAGCGCCTTGGCGATCTGAAAGTTGAAGTCAATCTCCTCGTCCGACTGGCCGAAACCGGTCTTGTGAATGTGAATGTTGACGCCGGCATCGTTGTACATCTTGCGGAGTTCCCGGCACTTCGCCAGTTGTGCGTCGCGCTCGGCGTCGGTTGGCTTCGGCGCTTGTTTCGCCGGCTTTCCTTTGCCTCCGCCACTCATCCCGGCATACGCCTGAATCGCTCCTCCCATCAGTTCGACTTCGCTGAGTCCGTCTTGAAGGAGGGCTTTGAGTGTGTCCTCTGCCGAACTGATCATACTGCGGTAGCTGTAGGTAATGCATCCGATTCGGACTCCATGAAACACCGAGCAGGGTTTGCCGGTTGCTGCGGATCCTAGCAGGCGACTGGACACAAGGGCGCAAGCCGCCACAGCCGCCGCACGGCCAAGAAATTCACGTCGGGTTGTCAATTCGTTGGAGATGATTTGTGTCTTCATTGCGGTGCGAGGCTGCCAAATAGGCGCCGTGATGTCAACCGGCATTGCCGTCATTTCACTTCCAACAGCTTCCGCATCGCTTCCAGCAACACGCCTTCGACTTCCGGCGAGACAGCAGAAGCGGGCTTACTGGCTTCGTAGCCGCCTTCGTCGTAGGCGCGCGCCGTACAGATGTAGCCGGGGGCGTACTCGCCATAGGCTGCCATCATGACATGAAGGTCGGGGCGCATTTTCTTGGCGGCGAGTTGGTACTCCACGAGCAACTCCCCCGGCATGTGCAACACGCGCGCCTCGCCGAGCGCCAGCATCGCGATCTCAATTTTGTGTCCGCCCTTACAGCGGACCAGCCACGCGAGATGGTCGGCGGCGCCCAACGACATTTTCGGCTCTGCCACTTTCGCCAAGTCGGCGCGCAACTTCGCCTCATCGAGATGTTTGCCCAGCGGCAACGCCACCGGTTCCACGTGCCATTGAACGCTCGACGCGTTGACGGGGAACTTTTGCGTTGTGTCCCACGCGCGTTTCATGCCGTCGGACAACCGCAACGCGAGCGCCACGCGGTTCTCTCGCGATCCGTCGTTGTATTTGCCCGCGCCGATGTTGCCGCCGGCGCCGGTGAAATGCACGTGCAACGCCTCGGGCACGGCTTGTTGGCGGAAGAACCGCGCGATGCCGGGAAAATCCGGGCTGGGGATGCCCATGCGGTAGTAGCTTTGCGGATGACAGGCGTAGTAACTCAACACCGCGACCGGCTTGTCTTTGTTCCAGAAACTCAACACCGACACGCATGGGTCAATCACGCCCTCCGGTTCCGCCCTCACTTTCGGGTCTTTGCACGCCGTATAGCGCGTGACACGAATCTTCCCGTCGGGACCAGGAATCCGGCGATTCGATGCGACTTCCTTCACGTCGGCCTCGCCCCAACCGCAGTGCGTCACTGGTTGGGCGTTGGTGATGGCGGCTCGCACAGCGTCTGCCGCGCGGCTGAGCACGTTACGCGTGAAGGTGCTTTCGAAACGACCGAGGTCTTTTGCGCCGGCTTGCTTCAGCAGCCGCTCCGCTGTGAAATCGCAGGCGGGCGCGTCGTGCTGGTGCAGTGTGTGGACAGCGACGCGTTGCGGTGTTGTCCGTGCGGCCTTGGCCAGCGCCTCGCGGAAAGCGTCTTGAGATTCATTGGCGATGCCGATCCAGTCCACCGCGCACAACACAATCGGCTCACCGGCACCCATCAGCACGATGCCCCGGCACCGCAACGTCAGTTCATCCACGCGCACCACGGGATCGTAAGCCATCATCGAACCGACCGGCGGCGTGGCGTCCAGATCAAACGTGGCGAGTTTCAATGCGCCTGCAACGGCAGCAGCACAGTCCGCAAGCCAGAGGGCAGCTACAATACCGGCCAAGTTACAAAGGAAACTTCGACGAGTGGTGAGCCGAGTCATGGTTCCGATAGGCATATGGGCACCTCCGATAACTCTCCAAAACCGTGGATTTGTTGTAGGCCGACTCTGCGAGTCGGCGAAATCCTCAACAAAACCGCCGCTTCGCAGAAGCGGCCTACAACCTCGGCAATCGGAAATGGAGTTACCGGAGATACCCATATATTACCCATCGGCTTGAACATGGCAAGAAACAGTAGCACTGGCGCTGTTTTTCTGTTATAGGAGTAGCAACGCGAAAGGAACTCGTTATGAGAACGATGACAAAAACTCTGGCCGCCCTGCTACTGGTGACGGCAGGCTGCGCCACAAATGCCAACATCGCCGAAACCCACCGCGAGGACGTTGCCGCGCGTTCCCGCCTCTTGGCCATTGCCGCACGCAACCTCGATGATGCGATGCGCAGCCGCACGGCGCCCGCCGAGCAGGAGGCCTCGGGATTGGTCGCGAAATTCCACACGGAATCCCAGCACTTCGCCTCCGCTGCAGGTCGCTGGGTTACGACTGACAACGTCAACGAGCGTTACGAGGGCCTGATTGACGCGTGGGTCAAAGTGAAAGACGCGTTCGCCACATTGAAACTGGATACGATGACAGCCCAGACGTGGCAGCGCGTGACGTACGAGTGGGAGAAACTCTCCCGAGCGACCGGCTACGGTGGCAACGCCTACGAGAAGAAGTCTGGCGAAAAGAAGAAGTAGATTTTCATGGTGCGTTCGTTTGTCGTGATGCTCGGCCTCGCTGTGGCATCGGTTACAGCGAGAGCGGAGGATGCCGAACGGGTGATGCGTCAAATGCTCGACGCGCCGTTGCTGTTCACCCGTCAGCATTCCTACACCGGCATCCACATCTACGACACGTTCTACAAATGGCCGCCCGGCGGCGGCGGTATCTACGTGTTGGAGAACCCCTCCGCGCCAAAGGAACAATGGAAGATTCGCCCGGTGATAGACCCGGAGACGCCTGGCACGCTTGGCCTCGGCGTCTATTCGCACCCGGAACTTTCGTGGGATGCGAAGAAGCTTCTCTTCTGTTTCAAAGGCGAGCCGGAGGGTTGCACGAGCATCTACGAAATCGGCATTGACGGCAAAGGACTGCGTCGCGTCACCGATCCAACGCCGACATGCGACCGTTACAAGGGCAACAAGAAAGGACAGCACGATCTCGCGCCCGCGTATTTGCCGGATGGGCGGATCGTGTTCCTCTCGACGCGCGCCAGCGGCCTTGTGCCGTGCGCCAACGAAGGCGTCGCCATCCTCCACGTCATGAACGCTGACGGCTCGGACATCCATCCGATCTCCGTCAACAACGTCAACGAATTTGATCCGTCCATCCTGCCCGACGGCCGCATCCTTTTCGGGCGCTGGGAGTACGTTGACAAGAACGCGCTCACCATCCAGTCGCTCTGGACGATCAATCCCGACGGCACGCAAGAGACGGCTTTCTACGCGAACAACATGGTCTTCCCGGAAGCGATCCTCGACGCCCGCGCCGTGCCGGGCACGCACCTTGTTGTTGCCACGCTCGCCAAGCACAACGCCTCGCCGTACGGCTCGATTGGTTTCATTGACGCGCGCGTCGGCAAGAACGACCCGAAGGCGATCACCAACCTCGAACATCCCGACGAACCGACGTTCGACAAAGGCGCTTCCTGCGAGCCGTGGCCGCTCTCCAGCGATGTCGTCATCTTCAGTGGCCGTTCGCAAAACGCGAAATGCAACTCCATCGAGATGATGGACCGCCAGGGCCATCGCTTCACGTTGCTCTCGGATCCTGACATCTGTCTGCACTCACCGATGCTGGTCAAGCCGCGCGCCATTCCGCGCGTGATGCCGAACTCGACCGATCTGAAGGCGCGCACGGGACGATTCTTCGTCCAGGACATCTACAAAGGCATGGATGGCGTCCAGCGTGGCGAAGTCAAATGGCTTCGCGTCCTTGAAGAGACCTCGCGAGTCAGCGGCAGCAAAATGGGCGGCAGTCCGTTCAACCAGACCTTCCTCCTCAGCGCCGCGCTCGCGTTCAGCGTGAAGATTTATCACGGCATTGTTCCCGTTGACGAAAACGGATCTGCCTATTTCGAGGTTCCCTCCGGCCGCGCGCTTTACCTTCAAGCCCTCGACTCCGAAGGCCGAATGCTTCGCAGCATGCGCACCTTCGTCCAGGCCGCGCCCGGCACCGTGCGCTCCTGCATCGGTTGCCACGAACCGAAATACGGCACGCCCGTCAACGATCCCGTCGCTCGCGAACGCCTGCGCCGTCCGCCGTTGAAGCTCCAGCCCGAATCGTGGGGCACCGGCTACATGGATTACCCGACGATGGTTCAGCCGATTCTCGACAAACATTGCGTCCAATGCCACGGCGGACAGAAGGGCATCGCCGCCGGCCTCGACCTCAGCGGCGGCTGGACCGAGTATTTCAACATCAGCTACGAAAGCCTCGTCAACCGCGCTGTCACGCAACTCACGGCACATTACATCTCCGGCATTGACTGCATGAACGGCACCGCGCTCTGGTCGGCGCAGATTTTCCCCGCGCGCGCCCACGGCTCCGGTGCCGCGCCGCTCGCCGCGCTGCTCATGAGCGGGCACAAAGGCCGCATCCAGAACCTCACGCGGACCGAACGCGATCTATTGATGGCGTGGATTGACAGCAACGGCCTCTACCACGGCACGTGGGACCAAACCGCCGCCGGCTGCAAGATCGCCGGCTGGACCAACACCGTCGCCACGCTCAAGGCCCAGATGAAAGACGCCGGCTGCATGAAATGTCACGCCAACTATTTCGAGAACGACTGGATCAATCTCCGCGAGCCGCAGATGAGCCGCATCCTGCGCGCCCCGCTCGCTGGCGACCTGGCGTTCTGCCGCGACCGCAAAGTCACGCCCGACCGCCAGCGCCTCCATCTTTTATGGAAAGGCTATGCCCATGCCGTCCAGCCGACGGAGTGGTTCGAGAAACACGAGATCGTCAAGCCCGACCGCGCCGGCGAACCGGTCATCAGCTTCGCCTCCACCAATGACGCCGCTTACACGAAGATACTCGCCACGATTCAGCAACTCCGCGCCGCCTCGCTCGCCAACCCGCGCGTGGACATGCCCGGCGCCGAGATCGAACCCGGCGAATGCCGGGTGTTCGTGCCGCCGCCTTTGCCCGCCGACGTCAAACTCGAAGCGCGCGCCGGTGACGACGGTAACGTGGCGTTGAGGTGGGAACGCAGCGCCCGCACTATCGGTGTCACCGCCCAAATCTTTCGCGATGGCGCTCAGATTGATCAAACGTCCGCCGGACGTTGCACCGACATCGAAGTGCCGCCGGGCAAACACGACTACACGCTGGTCTTCGTCGCCGGCGAGGAGCGTAGCCAGCCGAGCCACGCCAGCGTCACCGTGCCTGTGCCACCGCCATTGGAGACGTTTACTGGCGACGGCCAGAAGACTTACCCGCACGCCAAGACCTTCGACCTGACCCACCCGTTGACCGTCGAGTGCCGCGTCCGCTTTGAGAAACTCAGCAAGATGCCAGTGGTGCTCAGTTGTGGCGCGTGGGGAGGTGCCGGCTGGTTCCTCCAAGCGATCAGCGGCAAATGGCGCTGGTATGCTGGCGGCGTCGTGTGCGACGGCGGCAAGGTCACGGTGAACGAGTGGACGAATCTGCGCGCGACCTGCGACGGCAAAACGCTGCGGCTCTATCAGGATGGCAAGCTGGTCTCTGAGAAAGACGGCGACATCAACACCGCTCGCTGGCCCGGCGCGTTGCACATTGGTCAATACGGCGCCTCACCCGGCCCCGACTATGAGGTCCACGGCGAGATCACTGACGTAGTCATTTCCTGTCGCGATTAGCCATGGCTTGCCCGGCGATCCAGCCGGTCGTCCATGCCGCTTGAAAATTGAAACCGCCGGTCAGGCCGTCAATGTCGAGCAGCTCGCCGGCGAAATAGAGGCCGGGAGAAATTCGGCTTTCCATCGTGCGGAAGTTCACCTCGCGGAGACGGACGCCGCCGCAGGTGACGAACTCATCTTTGTTGACGCTCTTGCCGATGACCGGAAGTTCAGTGCGGATCAGTTGTTGCGTCAGGCGGTGCATCGCGGCGCGGGGAAGAACCGCCCAGCGCGTGTCGCGTCCGATGCCGGCGGCGAGGACGAGTTGTTCCCACAGGCGAGCGGGCAGGGGAGCAATCGGCGTGTTGACCACCAGACGTCCCGGTTGCTGGCTGCGGCGCCATTGCAACTCGGTCGCGATTTCCTCGTCGCGCAGGCCGGGCAGCCAATTGATGACGAGCGGAAACTTGTAATCGCAGTCGTGCAACACTCGCGCGCCCCACGCCGACAGCCGCAGGATCACCGGGCCGCTCAGCCCTTCGTGAGTCACCAGCAATGTGCCGCGTTCCCGCAATCCTTGCGCCGACGCCTCGACTGACTCGACGACGATCCCCGCCAGTTCGCGCAGCCACGGCGTATCCAGTTGAAATGTGAACAACGACGGCACCGGCGGCTCCAGCGTGTGTCCGAGCGACACGGCGAGTTGTCCCGCTGCCGCCGTGCGGCATCCGCCAGTGGCCAGCAGCAGACGATCACAGAAGAGAGTTTCGCCGGTGGAGAGTGTCAGTGTGAACCGGTCCTCGATTCGTTCGACGCCGCAATTGGATCGCAAGGTGACGCCCGCAGCCTGGGCGGCATTGACGAGACAATCCACGATGGTCTGCGAGGAGTTGGTGACGGGGAACAGGCAGCCGTCAGGTTGGGTGTAGAACCGCACGCCGTGTTGTTGGAACCATGCCACCGTCTCGGCGGGGCCGAAACGTTGCAGCGGCCCGATCAACTCCTGTTCGCCGCGCGGATAGTGCGAGGCGAACTCCCGCACGTCGGGACAGGCATGGGTCGCGTTGCAACGCCCACCGCCGGAGATGCGGACCTTCGAGAGGAAATCGGGACCCTGTTCGAGAATGGTCACGTCCGCCCCGCCGCAGGCGCTCGCCGCAAAGAACCCGGCCGCGCCGCCACCAACGATGATGATGCGTTGCGCGCTCATCGCCTCAACGCAGTTTCGAGTCGTCGCAAATCTTCCGGCAGGGGCGCCCTGAACGTCATCTGCCGTTTTTGTTCCGGATGCGTCAGGCTCAGCAGCTCGGCGTGCAACGCCTGACGAGGAAATCGCCCGCGATATCTCGGATTGTAAAGCCGGTCGCCAACCAACGGCAGCCCGGCGTGCGCCGCCTGCACGCGAATCTGGTGTCGGCGTCCCGTCTCCAGCCGCAGCCGCAATTTCGTGACGCCGGGGAACTCGGCGAGCACTTCGTAGTGCGTCACTGATTCCATCGCGTCGGCAGTGTTGCGCGTGACAACGCTCTGCTGCGTCTCGTCGGCATTCAGTTTCAACCAATCGCGCCACGCGCCTTTCGGTTGTCGCGGTCTTCCCTCGACGAATGCGATGTACTCGCGCCGCATCGTGTGCGTCCGCACCTGCTCGATGAGATTCTCGCGCGCGATCGGATTCAGCGCCATGCAGAACAGGCCGCTGGTGTAGTAGTCAATCCGATGCACGATGGACGCTTCGAGACGACGGTAGGCCGGTGGGAGGGTTCGTAGCTTTGCCACGAGAATATCGAATGCAGAGAGTTCGCCGGTGGGTGCGGGCACGGAAAGCAGGCCCGCCGCCTTGTTCATGATTGCCAGGGAGGTGTCGAGGTGGACAAGGACAAGCTTCTCGTGAATCGGCAGGCCGTTCGGGCCGCAGTTGAGCGACGTGGCGTTGCGGTCGAGCAAGACGAGCGCGCTGCCCGGATCGGGAAGCTCCTTGTGCGGCTGGCGGATGACGACGCCGTTGACGCTGACGCGGCCAGCGGTGATCCATTGTTTGGCGCGGGTGCGCGGCGTGTCGGGATAGCGGGCGAGCAACCAGTCGAGGAGTGTTTTCATCGTGTCAGTGTAACGAGCGTGATTTCTGGTGACGCCAAGACGCGCATCGGTGGTCCCCATGTTCCTACGCCGCGGCTGACGTAGATGGTGGCGTCGCCGTTGGTGAACAGGCCGTAGGGCGTTTGTTTGTAGATCAACTTCACGATGAAGTTGAACGGCCAGAGTTGGCCTCTGTGAGTATGGCCGCTGAGTTGAAGATGGACGCCCGCTGCTTGGAGACGGTCCAGCGTCGTTACCGGCGTGTGGAGTAACAAGACTGTCGGCTTGCCACGCTCCATGATATCCGTGATGGGCGGTGGCGGTTGTCCTGTGAAGCGCGACGCGACCGGGTCATCGAGGCCGACGAGTTGCAACCCGGCGACACTGAGAGCGCGGTTCCGCAGCAGTGTGACGCCAGCCGCTTTGAGGAACGCCTCGACCTTGCCGACTCCCGCAAAGAACTCGTGGTTACCAGTGACAGCAAAGACTCCATGTCGAGCCTTCAACTGGCGGAGCAGGGGGATCATCTCCTCCATGTGCAGCGCCTCCGCGTCAACGAGATCACCCGTGATGACGATCAGGTCAGGCTGGAGACTGTTGACCTTGTTGACAATCTGTTCGAGGCGCGCGCCGCGCACGACCAATCCCATATGGACATCCGAAATCTGGACGACGCGCAAATCATTCGGCAAATTGTGCACGCGCACCCGAAGCTCCGTCACGCCAAGCCGCCGCGCCTCGATCAATCCGTAAATCGTGATGGCTCCCACGATCCCGGCGACAACCCCCGACACCACCGGTCCGTCGAACACATGTCGGAACATGACCAGCCGCAGCAAATCGCTGGCGAGTGTGACGAGCACGAAATAGACAACCATGCCCATCCAGACTGAACTGAAGCAGTTGGCCGCGCCGACCAACCAGCCATTCTCGTGGCGGAACCAGAAATGAATCAGGGGAAACGAGACGAATAACAACACGAACCCGCCCTGAACGAGGCGGTACAACACACCCGTCAGTTCCAGCGGTTTCAGCAATCGCCACCAGATATACAGGTGCGCGAGTCCATAGACCGACATGAAGATGGCGATGAACACCAGGAACCCCTTGATGGAATCTTTCATTAGTTCACCGTCTTATTATCGCATCCGCCGTCGTTTCCAAGAAACAAATCGGGGCACCTCCGGTAACTCGGCAACCATTGTAGGCCGACTTTGTAAGTCGGCGGTTCCTCGGAGGATTTCGCCGCTTCGCAGAAGCGGCCTACAGCATGACACCAGTTACCGGAGGTTCCCATCGGATAGACTGCTGTCATTGGTGAGCAAGGCTAAGTCGGCACGACGGTAGTTTCGTGGGGGTATTGGCGCCGTATTCCGCCACTGCCGTTCAGTGTTGTGTAATAGCTATTACACAACACCGGATGTCTCTCCTCGCGGGTAAGCGTTCCCGAAATTGCGTGCGGTGTGGCAAAACGAGTCCTTTTCAAATAGGCTGACCGTCTGGTAATGTCCATCCCAATAACGGAGCAACACATCATGCCACGATTGTTTCTTGGACTGGATTCTAGCACACAGAGCTTGTCGGGGATCGTCATTGATCTCGACGCCCGCAAGGTCGTCTATGATAAGTCGCTGAACTTCGACAAGACGCTGCCCAAGTACGGCACCATCAACGGCACATTGCGCGACAAGAACCCCCTCGTTGTCCACAGTCCGCCGTTGATGTGGGTCGAGGCGCTTGATCTGTTGTTCGCTGAGATGAAGAAGGACGGCGTGAAACTCGATCAAATCCACGCCATCGCGGGTTCAGGACAACAACACGGCTCGGTCTATCTCAACTCGCAGGCTGCTGCTGCGCTGGCAAACTTGAATCCAGCCAAGAGCCTCAAGGACAATCTGGCCGGGGTGTTTGGGCGGGCGACATCGCCGATCTGGATGGATTCATCCACGGCGGCAGAGTGCGCGGAGATTCGCGCGGCGCTCGGCGGCGTGAAAGCGACGGCACAGGCGACCGGTTCGGATGCGTTCGAACGATTCACAGGACCACAGATTCGGAAGTTCTCAAAGACCGAGCCGGAGAAATACGCAAAGACCACCAGCATCGCTCTCGTCAGCTCATTCATGGCGTCCATCATTGCCGGGAAGATTGCGCCGATTGACCATGGTGACGGCGCCGGAATGAACTTGATGGACATCAAGAAGAAGATGTGGCACGGCGGTGCGCTTGACGCGACTGCACCGGGACTGGCGGCGAAGTTGCCGCCGCTGGCGGAGTCGTGGAAAGTCGTAGGACCGGTCAGCGCGTATTTGGTGAGGAAGTACGGACTGAACAAGGATGCGCTGGCGTTGGTCTGGTCGGGGGACAATCCATGCAGTCTCGTCGGTCTTGGGTTGATGGAGGAAGGGATGATTGCGATCAGTCTTGGCACCAGCTATACCTATTTCGGTTACATGAAACATTGCCAGACCGACGCGAAAGGCGAAGGACACGTCTTCGGCGCGCCGACGGGCGATTACATGACGTTGATCTGTTTCAAGAATGGTTCGCTCGCCCGCGAACGGCTTCGCGACCAGTACGGGATTGACTGGGACAAGTTCAACCAACTTCTCGAATCCACCAGACCAAACGCCGACGCCGGTGTTTTTCTTCCGTGGTACGAGGCCGAGATTGTCCCGCGCGTCAACAAGCCAGGCATCCACCGCTTTGATCTCGACCCGAATGACGCCGCCGCCAATTGCCGCGCTTTTGTCGAGGGACAGATGATGTCCATGCGCTTGCACAGTGAATGGATGAATGTGAAGCCGAAGAAGATTCTCGCCACTGGCGGTGGCTCGGTCAACGCGCCGATTCTCCAGATCATGGCCGACGTGATGAACTGCCCCGTGTATCGCATCGAGGTCAGCAAGAGCGCCGCGCTCGGCGCCGCGTTGATGGCGGCGCACGGCTGGCTCGCGCACGAAGGCAAAGCGCCGTCGTGGGATAAGATCGTTCGCGGTTTCACCGATCCGATCCCCGGCAGCGAGATCACGCCATCCCTCAAGGCCGCGAAAATGTACGACAAACTCATCGAGAAGTACGCCAAGTGCGAGAAACAGGCGCTCGCTAACAACTCGTAGTCCGGAACAGAATATCGGCGACGTTACGGACGTATTGCTCGTCAGAGAGACCGTCGGTCGTTTCGGCGGGGAAGGGGACGAGCGTGCGAAACCGGGAAGTTAGTTCTCCGAACAACTTCACACGCGCCACCGGCTCCAGTTCATCGCGCCGCAGCAACGCCTGCAACGCCAGCCGCGCTTCTGCCGGCGTTACGCGCTGGCGCAGTCGCGCGACAAGATGCGGATGTTCGCGGAATGAGTTGAACTTGCCGGCGAGAAGCTGATCGAGATCGGGTTGCGCGGTCTTCGGTTGGCGCACGACGATGGTGTTGGCGGCGAGGTCGCCGAGGCGTTGCGCGCGGCGCGTCAACAGGCACGCCACGCCGCCGGCAAGATAGAAAAGCGGCAACATATCAACGGCGCGGAGGAGATTGCGAATCACGATCTGGCTCGGATGGAGGCGTAAACCTTGCGCGTCCATCACGCGGAGACGGAGAAAGCGTTTACCGACAGTCTGGCCGCGCCAGAACCATTCCAGCGTCATGCCGTAGCCTATCGAAATTACAAAATAGCCCACTGTCATCAATAGCATCGCAGCGCCGGGGCTGACGGTTGCGGTCAGGCTCACGCTTAGCGAGAACAATTGCACGAGGATCATCACGCAGACCCAGTCAACCAGCCATGCGAGAAACCGTGTCACCGGTCCCGCCAGCAGCAACGGGAACTGGATGCCCTCGGGCGTGCGGACGATGAGCGTGTTGGCCCTCATCTCGCCTCCTGTAGCCACGCCGCTCCGCCGGCGTGTGGGTGAGACACCGTGAAATCGCGGCAGCGCGGCGACGGAGCGCCGCGACTACAACGGCTGTAAGCGATTTCGTTGGACGCTCTCATTCGTTGCGCATCCCGGATTTCGCGAGGAACAATGTCAGCAGCGCAAGTTCGACCAGGCCGAACGCAATCTTGGCCTCGTACGGAATGACTGGTTGGTGGTACTGCGACAGAAACGCCTCGACACAACCAGCCCAGACCAGCATTACCGCGACGCCGCCGATGAGCGTGACGAGGTCGGGCGACGCAGCGCGAAGGCGAGCGGCCATCGGTTGACGGTCGCGCCAACCGATTAACGCCGCAGCCAGCAACAATCCCGCCTGCCCGGCGATGAGCACGGCAGGAATCTCGATGACACCGTGTGGCAGCAACCAGCCGAGCAAGAACTTCGTTTGGCCGGCCGCCACGTAATCGGCAGCGACAGCGCCGAGGAGGACGCCGTTGTAGAACAACATCAACAACGTGCCGGCGCCCCACGTCACGCCCAGCGCCAAGACGAAGATGGAGACACGCGTGTTGTGTGTCATCAGATAGCCAGAGAACGCCGCCTTTTGTTCGCCGCCCAACGGGTCGTGCTCTGCCGCTCGTTTCTCTTCTTGAGCGACGCGCTCGCTCGGATCCAGTTGCAAGTGCGGGAATGGCATCAAGACCGGTTTCGCCGCCGGGTCGAGCAACAAGGCCAGCGCGCCGAGCAGGCAGCCAACGAGCGTCGCCAGCACCGAGAGCGCGAACATTCGCGCGTGCCGTCGGAAGGTCTGCGGGAAGACGATGAAAAACCAGCGCAGCGGCGCGATCCGGTGCGGCGTGCTCCGTGTCTCGTGGATTTCGCCGTACGCGCGCGCGACGAGCGACTCAAGATGCCGGCGTAGTTGTGGCTCGGAGTTGAACGTCGCGAGCTTGCCGAGATCGGCGGACGTCCGTTGGTAGAGATAGTGGAACCGCTTCGCCTGTTCGAGGTCGAGGCGATGGCCGGGGTCATTCTCGAAGCGGTCAAGCAACGATTCCAACTCGGCCCAAACAGGCTGTTCGTCGGCGAGGAAACGTTGGAGGTCAATGATCACAGCAGTTGCCGTCGTTTCACGTTAAGGTATTGCGCGATCAAGTTGGCGCACATCGTTTCGTGCTCCAACAACTGGAACGACACACCGCGATGGCCGAGTCTGCGTTCCAGTTCGCGCAGGTTTTGCCAGAGCACGTGACCGCCAAGCCGCTCATAAACGCTGTCGGCGTCGGTCACCTCCGCGCCCGCGAAGAGCGGCTCGACACCAGCGGGGCGCGGCATGTTCACCAAAATCAGATGTTGCCGGCCAATCAGCTCGACATGCTTGGTAAAACTCTCCGCCAACAACGGGTCGTCCATGCTTGTCAGGAACAACAACAGCGCGCGCCGGCGAAGACGCAGACGGAGGAAAGCGCACAACTCGTCGAAGTCCGGCGTCACCGTGCGCGGCTGGAGTGTGTAGAGTGCATCGCGGCAGACGCCGTAGTGCGCCTTGCCGTTCTTGGCGCGGACAAACCGGTCCACCTTGTCGCTGAACGTCACGAGACCGAACAGGTCGCCCTGTTTCTCCGCTGCCAGACCGAGCACCAACGCCGCCGTTACAAACCGTTCCAACATTGTCGCATCGCCTGCTGAACGCGCGCTGAGCCGCGACGCGTCGAGCACGACATAAACCTCCTGCGTCCGCTCGATCTGGAAGACCTTCGTGATGGGTCGCGCCCGTTTCGCTGTCGTCTTCCAGTGGATGTCCGCGTAGTCGTCGCCAGGAACGTATTCGCGGAGCTTCTCGAAATCGCGTCCGCGACCGACTTGGCGTTGCGCATGGATGCCGGTGGTGCCTCGGTTCAGGAAGAACGCCGCCATGCTCTTGCGTTCACGCGACAAGTTCGGATAGACGCGCAGTTCACTGCGCGCCGGCAACGCGGCGCGCACGTCCCAGAAACCGAGCGGCGACGCACACTCGACGTGGACGGCGTCGAGCGAGTACCGCCCGCGTCGCAACGGCGTGCAAGGCCAGGTCAACTTCGACCAGATGTCTTCCGTCGGCATCGTCACCCAGAGATCGTCGTGTGGTGAACGGAACTCACGAGGAAACGCCAAACCGAGCCGGAGCCGGTGCGATGTTCCAGTTTTGTTCCGGAGACGCACGGACAGCAAGCTTTCGCGGTCCTGAGTCAGCCGGAACAAAACCGGAACATCAGCCTCGACGCCGCCGAGCGTTCGACGTCCGAGAAACGCATCCGCAATCGCCCCGATGGCAAGTGCGCCGGCAAGCGCGAATGCTGCCAATCCCAACGACGGCAACGCCGCGCCGGCGGCGGCGAGCGGGACCAGCAGTGCGCCAACGATAAACAGCAGGCGTCTGTTCGGGACAAGCCGCAGCGGTAGTGGAATGGGCGTCTCGCCCGTTCGAGGGGCAGTGACTCCCGAATGAACGGGCGAGACGCCCGTTCTACTATTCAGAGACGCGCTCATCGCGGGACGGCGATCTCCTCCAGAAGTTTGTGGACGACTTCGCGGGCGGTGAGTCCTTCGATTTCGTATTCCGGACGCAGAATGAGACGATGTTCGAGAACGGGCGTTGCCATCGTTTTGATGTCGTCGGGCGTGGCGTAGTCGCGCCCGCTGATCGCGGCCAGCGCGCGGGCGGCGAGAAGCAACGCCTGCGTCGCGCGCGGTCCGGCGCCGACGAGGACGCTTTCGTGAGCGCGCGATTTGCGGACAATGTCAACGATGTAGGCAAGGAGGTCATCGTTGACGGTGATGGTCTGGAGGGAGGCGCGAAGCTGCGTGAGGTCTTCGATGCTGATGACGGGATTGACTGCGCCAGAGGCAAGAGTGGCTTCGGGAGAATTGTTGCCGAGCATTCGCTGGGCGAGCGTCAATTCGTCGTCGCGGTCGGGGCAGTCCATGATGATCTTCAACATGAACCGGTCCTTTTGCGCCTCGGGGAGCGGGTAAGTGCCCTCGTACTCGATCGGGTTCTGCGTAGCGAACACGGTGAAGTGCGGCGAGAGCGCGTGGGTGTCGCGATCAATCGTGACGCTGCGCTCCTGCATCGCTTGGAGCAGCGCCGACTGCGTCTTCGCTGGAGCGCGGTTGATTTCGTCGGCGAGGAGGAACGTCGTAAAGATCGGGCCGCGGACGAGGGTGAATTCATTGCGCTGGAAGTTGAAGACGTTCGTGCCGGTGATGTCGGCCGGCATCAGGTCGGGGGTGAACTGAATGCGCGCGAACTCGCAGCCGAGCACGCGCGCGAGCGTGCGCACCAGCAGCGTCTTCGCCACGCCCGGCACACCTTCGACGAGCGCGTGGCTGTTGGTGAAGATGACGATGAGGGACTGATCCACGACCTCGGCGTTGCCGATGATGACTTTGGCGATCTCGGCGCGGGCACGGGCGAGAGTGTCGAGGAGTTGTTCGGTTTGGTTGTTCATGGCTGTTTCCTTTCTGAAAGCAGTTGGCGGACGTTGTGATAGCCGACGACAGGGTCGTGTCCTTGCGCCAGTTCGCGGGCGGCGGGAAGACGTGAGTTGCGAGGGAAGCTTTTCTCCCACTCGGCAACGCAGACGGCGAGAAGTTTGTTGGCGGGAATACTCCGACGCAAAAGGTTCACGAAACCCGCGGCAGCAGTACGACCAGCGACGTGATTGATGTCGGAGTGCTCGTCGGTCGCGGGAACGAATGGGACTGATTGACGCCAGACAAAGAGCGCGGCGAGCGCGAGCAACGCAGCGAGCAAGCCGTGGAGCCGGTATTTGCGGAGCAGCGTGGCGACGCCCGGTTCCTCGGCGACGCCGAGATGTGTTTCGTCGAAGATGACTTGCTTTGCCGGACCGATGAGCCATGAGAGCAACGTCGCGCGGCGCTCACGGAGAAGGGCTTCGTTGCTGACGAAGTAGGTGTCGGCGGCGAAGACAAGCGTGCCGTTGCCGAGCGGGCGCTCGATCATGACGGGGTTGCGTTCGCGGGAGTAAATGGTTTTCCATGCGGCGTTCAGGTTTGTGAAGACGAGCGTCGAATGCCACGAAATGGAGCGCGGCAACTTCAACGACGTCTGGCAGGCGAACGCGCGCGCTGGTTCGTCGTCGTCTTTTGGCAGCGGGACGAGTTTGAAGTGCACGCCCCAGTTTTCTGCGAGGTCGCCTACAAATCGCTGCTTGGCTTTCTTCTTCTTGAGTTCGTTCGGCGGCGCATTGGTGGTCGGCTCCGGCGCCCATGTGGACGCAAGAAATGTCATCACCAGCCGTCCACCGCCGCGGACGAATGCGTCAAGATCGCGCGCTTCCACCGGCGAGACGACCAACTGTCGCGGCGTGACACCGAAGATGCACAACGTCTGGCCGCGCGGTTGGTCGAGAGCGGGAAGCGGGTCGAGGTTGCGCGAGACAACGGTGAGTCCGTCGAGGCTTTCGTAGAACGCGCGACAGCCGAGCGGGTCGGCCCGGAACGATGAGTACGGCGGGTACATCTCGCCACTCTCGAAACGGAGTTGGAAAAGGTGTCCGAGCGCGACAACGAATGCCGCGACGCCGAGCAGCCAAGCCAACGGCCAGAGGCGGTAGCATAGGCCTCTGTGCCTGTGCGGTGGGGATGTTTCGGCGCGCGATACAGGCAGGGACGCCTGTGCTACTGGACTTTGCGTTTTAGCGCGTCCCGGCATCGTTGCGGATCCTTTCGATGTTGGATTGGAAATCGTCCAGATGCTCGGTCTGCACGTCGTGCAGTCCGTACCAAGCGTCCTCGAACGATTGGCGGTTGTTGTCGAAGGCAACCAGTAACTCGGTGTGTGTCCGTGCGCGTCGAGCCAGTTCGCGCTCGTATTCGCGGTTGGACTTGTGGCGGGCAATCGTAATCAGCTCGCGACGTCCGAGGTGTGCGAGCATCGCGAGGTACATCGCGCGCAACGCCAGTCGGAATTCGCCGGCGGCGCAGAGTTCACGGGCACGGGCGAGCCAGTCGTCTTCGGGAAGGAGGTCGGCGGCAATATTCTCGTCGGCGACATCGGGGACGGGTTTTGTATCGTCAGCGACAAGTTGCGCTTCGACTTGGTGGCGGCGTTGTCGCCATGCGCGCCAGAGGAGGAACAAGAGCAATCCAACGACAAGCGCGATCAACGCGATGAGCAGAGCGCGCACGGTTTGCGGCCAGTTGCGGTCTTGATCAATGGTCCAGTCGGGTGGCTTGCGGCCAAACTTCTTGTCGAGCCAGCGTTGGAACTTACGGACTTGCGCGCGCACGGCACGGAGCCAGCCTTTGACGGTGTCGGAGATGTCACGGGCGAGTTGCGTGAACCAACCGTGTTGCTCCGGCGTCGGCGTGCGTTCGCGGGGGAAGCGCCACGTGTACCGGCTTTGTTGGAGGACACGCTCGATGTTGCGGTCAAGTTCCGGCGCGGAGATTGACGGTGGCGGAGTTGTTTCGGCGCGAGCCGGCACAGCGCAGAAGAACAGGAACACGATGATGGCGGCGGTGGCGAGCGAGCGGAGTTCGCTCAAGAGGTCTTGGCCGGACTGGAGGGATTCGCCGTAGAAACAGCGGAGGACGTGGATGGCGCGCGTGAGCGGGCTGATGGCGAGCCACGTGAGGACGGCGGCAGTGGCGAAGGTAGTGCTGCTGAACATCCAACTGCTGCCGAGTGTGAACACGGTTTCGATGCCGAGGAAAGTTTTCAACAGGTACGGCCCGGCCCATAGGGCGACGAGCACGTTGAGGAAAACGAAGAAGCCAAAGAACCACGTGGCAGCGAGCGCGAAATGGTTCTGGCCGGTCCAGAGCCAGGCGAGTCGCCACGCTTTTGTCGCGGTGGCGCGGAGCGCGCCGGCTTCGTCGTCGGCGACGATGGTGAGGTTCTGGTAGAACGCGTAGGTCCAGACGAGCGGCACGGTGAGCACGGCGGCGATGGGCAGCGTAATGAAGGCGGTCGGCTGGATTGTGGCTTGGATCAGTACGACACGCGCGAGGCGTCGCCATGTCCAGCGCGATGGTGTTTCGCCGGTCAAACGGGCGCGGAGCGAGTGGGCGAAGACGGTCTGCCATGTTTTCATCCAGACGTAGAGCGCGGCGAGCGCGAGCGCGCCGGCGACGCAACGTCGGTCGGCGTAGGCGCCGCGGCTCATGTCAGCCCAGAAATAAAGCAGGCCCACAGCGAAGGGCAACGTGCCGGCGCAATGGGCGGCGAGCGCGGAGGGCGATTGACGGAGAAGATGAATCGCTTCCTCGACGAGGTCGAGCGCGGAACGGGTTTCGCGGCGGCGCGTCGTCATGGTTCGCCGAGGAAGGGTTTTTGCCAGAGCGTTCCCTCGTGGAAAGTCGAGGGAACAGCCAGCAGGAGTTGTCCGCCAAGATAGAAGATCACCCACAACGCGAAGAACCCGCAGGCAGCAGCGCCGGCGCGGAGCAGGGGACGGAGCCAGTGGCGTTTGACGGTCGTGACAGTGGCGAGCTTGCGGAGGCAAGCGGCGCAGAGGACGCGGTCTTCGTGTTCGACGATGCATTCGCGACAGAAATGACGCGCGCATTCGGGACAACGCGCGGCGGCTTCGCGCGATGGATGATGATGACAGCGTTGGTGGATGAGCGCGGTCATTGGCGGCCTCGCAGCCCGCGCCAGAAGCCAAGGCAGAGCACGATCTCGCCGAGCACGGAGTAGATGTCGCCCCAGAATTTCACTTCGCCTTCGCGAGTGTTGCCCCAGATCATTGGGATGATGGAGGAGATTGTCAGCGCGAACACGACGAACGCGAGGCTTGACCAAGTCAGCAGTTTCACGCGAGCGGGCAGGTCGCTTTGCGCCTGTGTGACGAGCGCAGCGAGAAGGACCGCAGAAATTCCAAACAACATCACGAGGCTGTAGGCGGCTTCGGGAAGTCCGCTCATTGGCTTGTAGAGGTCAACGAGACTCGCCACCAAATCCACAGCCAGCAACGTGGCCAACGCCCAGTGCGCGCGGCCAGTGCAATGCTTCGGCGTCCGCGCCAACGGCACCGGTGGCGGTTGCGCGGCGGATGGCGTGAGGACGGGTGGTAGTACGGGGAGGTCGTTGGGATTGAATTGGCCTTGCGCCGCCTCGATTAACGGCTGGATGCGGGCGAGCACGCGTTGGGCGGTGCGGAACCGGTTGACGGCGTAGAGTTGCTCGGCGCCGACGGCGGTCTGGAGCGTACAGGCGCAGGATTGTCCTCGCAGGTAGTTCACCAGTATTGATAGCAGAAGAACGCCGAGCGCGCTTGCGACAAAGATCGTGATAGCCAGTGGCGCTTGGAAGACCAACATCGCGGCGAGCACCAACGCCAGCCCGATCATGACCACGAGGTGCAAGAGCGTGATGATTTCGCGGGTCGCGGTGCGTTGGAGGGAGATCGCCTGGATGTCGGAGAAGTAGAATCGTTGGTAACGCTCGGCGAGATATTCTTCGTGGACGTGCAGCAAATGGTCGGCGCCGAGATAGAGACGGTAACGTCCCGCGGGACCGTACGCGCGGCGAGTCAGTGGTGTGTATTCGCGGGGCGTCTTCATGAGTTGAAGATGGCGATCCAATACGCGGCGCCAATACCGAGGCCGAGCAGTCCGATGAGAACGGCGAGAATGAAACGCGCTTTCGTTCGCGGCAACAGGCTGGAAGGTTTTCGCCATCCCCAAATTGCGACCGCAATGGCTACTGGCGAGGTGATGGGAAACAGGTAGCACGTCAGCACCGGCAGGACAGCGAGAAGCAAAGCGACGTTGTCGTAAAGGAGACGGCGGGGTTCGAGAGGCGTGAGTGTCTGTTTGCGGCGTCCTGTTTCTAGACACTGTGGACAAAAATGCTGGCTGCTCAGTTCAACGTCGCAGAGCGCGCAGAGAAAACGCCCGCAGGCGTCGCACACGATCGTCGCCGGTTTGGCGGGATGATAGAAACAACTGGCGTCGCCCTCGGCCAGCGGCGCGTTGGCAACGGGCGCGACGGCGAGCGGATGAACGAGCGCCGGGAAAACGATGACGCGGGATTGGGCGCCGCATTGGGGACACGGAAATGCGTCGGGAAGATTGTAGTGCGACGACGGGAAGACGGCTTTGCAGGCGCGGCAGGTTGGAAGAACGGTGTTCACTTCAAGCCGAGGGCGGCGCGAGGTCGTGGAAGTTGTCCTCGTAGAGGAAAACTTTCATGGCGTAGTAGAGCGGCACGGTCACCAACATGCCGATGAGACAGGCGAACATGCCGGCGCTCATGATGATGCCCGCAACCAACAGAAAGGCCAGCGTCATCCAGAACCGTTTCATCACGAGCTTGCGGCTGAGTTGCATCGCGGGCCAGAACCGGTAGCCCTTGTCCACGATCAACATCATCGAGAACGTCCAGATCGTCGTCAGGTACAATATCGCCGCCATCGCTACCAGTAGCCCGATCACGATTGCGACCGCAAACGCCACGCCCATGGCCGCGCTCGGACTGCTGCGCCCGGCAAACGGAACGACGATCAGGATAATCGCCACAAACATCGGGATCATGCAGACCATGTTGATCAATCCTTGAATGAGCGAAGCGAGAAACAACTGCGCGAACTGCCGTCGGAACCCGTCGAAGATATCGCCGACCTGCGCTGGTTCGTTGCGGGCGAGGCGCAGGTAGAACCAGATCAAGCCGCCGATGAGCGGCCCGGAACAAATCATCATGATGATCTGGCCGCCAAACGGAATCACGAAACCAATCAGCGTGGACACAATCCAGAGGCCGAAGAACACCAAGCCCGACAACAGCGTCGCGCCGATGACGAGGCCGGGCTGGGCGGAAAACATCTTCCATGCGCGCGTCAGGCAATCGCCGATCTCGATGCGGAACTCGCGTTGGAGAATGTGGGCCTCGGTGACGGTCGGTCCCGCCGCCGCGAGCAAGGGCGCGCCTTCCTTGAGACGCTGGACGAAGAGCGGTTTGCAGTCCGCGCAAATCCATCGGTCCTCGTACTGGATCATGTCGCTTTGCAATTTCCACTGGCCGCAGCCCGAACACGCAGCGCCCGGCGGCGGAGCGCTGCCTTCCGGAGGGTTTCGCTCCGTCGAAACCTGAGCGGCGACCGTGCTGAACGGTTGCCAAGCCCCCATACCCTCGTGCCAGACGAGCGTGTCGGGAGTGATGACGCCCGACTGCACGAGACTCTGGAAATGCTCCTCGGTGAAAGGTCCGAGTGGTTTGCCGTCGGCCGCGTAATGCCAGTTCATGGCGCATCGGATACGGGAGTTCGCGGGCAAACGCAAGCCGGAACACGGAGAGGGAGAGGGTTTGAAGAGCGAAGCCGCGAAGCCGCGAAGCGGACCCTGTTGTGTGAAGGTCTCCTGACCTCACACACAGCGCGGCAACATCAACCACGGAATACACGGAACACACGGAAGCGGATTGCTAACTGCTTTTCGCTTGTGTTCGACCGGGATGGTCGGTATTCTCCGCGCGGGTGGAATGACACATGACTGCGATGAGCAACATGTCAGTCAATAAGACGCGCGTTCGCACGTTGGCACGCGAATTGCAGATGGATGGATATCCTCCCCTACTTGCCTTCCGAATTGTAGCCGCGCCGCTCGCGCCGCCGCCGAAGCTTTGGCGCGCAGGTGGCCGCCGGCGTGAAATCTGTTTCACGAATTCTCGCAACACCACAACGTCCCGGCAGAGCGGGGCGGCTACAACTTTTCCTATTCCCCCCGTGGCGCGGAGGACACCCACGCCGTTACGGGGGAACCCTCGCTGCCACGGAGGGCGTCCACGCTGTCACGGAGGACTCCCACGCCGGCACGGAGGGAGTCCACGGCGGCGCGGGGGAACCCTCCGTGTGACGGAGGGAACCCACGGTGGCGTGGAGGGAGTCCACGCTGCCACGGAGGGAAGCAGTATTTGGAGTTTTCCAGCCTTTTTCGAGGATTTAGGCCCCCAAAATGACGCCGGGAGCCTTTTGGCGAGGCCGTTGGCCTGCCATCACCAAGGCGTCAGAACCTCCAGAGACGGTAAGGAATCGGGCTTATGGCACATATCATCCGCTACGGCGAAGGTTTCCGGTATGGCAGCGGCATCCGTTATGGCCAATTGGTGCCGGATACCGTGTCCAGACTGAAAGGAAGGAAACACATGCCTGGAGATTTCATTCCCCGCCCTCGTGGCGACTATCGCGACTGGTTGCAGAACCTCAGCGACAAAATCGCCACGATAGGCCCCACGCTTGGATTGGCGCCGGCCGATGTGACCGCCGTCCAAACGACCTGCGCGGCGCAGATTGCGCGCATTGACGCCATCACACCGGCCGAGACGACCCTGCAAGGATTGCAGGAAGCCGAAGCCGATGGCCGCGTCCAAACCGACGGCACGTTGCGCGAAGAGATCGCCGATTGGAAACGGCTCGACGCATGGACCAACCAGATCGCTGCCGACTTGAAAGTGCTCAGCAGCACGGCAGCGTTCGACCCGAACACCTACAAGCCGGAGTTCAAGGTCAGCATCGTCGCCGGCGAAATCCGGCTTGACTGGAAAAAGAAAGGCGCGGACGGCGTCGCCGTCTATGCCCGGCTCTCGGGCCAAACCACATGGACCCGCATCGCGACGGATACATCATCGCCCTACATTGACGGTCGTCCGCTGGCGCAAGCTGGCGTGCCGGAGACGCGCGAGTATCTGTTGCGCGGTTTGCTCAAGGACGAAGAGATCGGCCTCGACAGCGACATTGGTCGCATCGCATGGGGTGGATAACACCAACACAAGCACTCTGCCGGGGTGCCCCGTGCGCCCCGGCAGGACTTGTTCGCCGCTGGCGAATTGTTCTCGCAATACTCGATTCAGATATGTTAAGAATGAGCGGAGGACGAATATGAAACGCTTGGCGATATTCTTTGCGTGTATTCTGTTGGCAGCGACGCAAGCACGAACAGAGGCAGCGGAGACGTTACCAACCAATGACGCGGCTTGGACTAAGGCGGTGAATCTTGTTCATTTCATTAAGCTCAAGCGGGACAGCCTTGGTGGCAAATGGCGGCTCGAAGGCAGTGGGCTTATGGTAGGGGAGGGCGGCGGTCGTGTTGAGATTCCATACAAATTGCCGGAAGAATATGATTTCCGTATCAAGTTTACGGTGATTGATGGCCGTGAACGAGTGTCGCAGATCTTGGCAAAGTCAGGTCGTCAATTTGCTTGGAACATGGGCTTTTACCAAAACACTATGTATGGTTTTGGAGTAATCAACGCAAATGACTTCAATAAGAATCCCACCACCGTGCCGAATGGTCCCAATCTGGCTAAGGGTGGGCTTTATGAATCCGTTGTCCAAGTTCGCAATGATGGGTTTAAGGCATTCTTCAATGGCAAACTCCTCGCCCAGTGGAAGACTGATTACAGTGACATGAGCCTAAGAGGGGGATTGGATCTCCATCATTCAGATCAGTTGGGTGTGGCCACTTATCAAACCAGTGTTCGCTTTCATCGAGTTGAGTTGCTTGTCATCAGTGAGAAGGGACAACCTGCGAAAGTCGCCACCGCGCCGGTTCCTCTGCCAGTTGCCGTTCCGGCCACGCCGTCGTCACCCCAAAAGGGAACGTCGCAGGCGACGCGTATGGCTGGTGAGGCGGAACTCCGATACAAGCAATCGTTGGCGACCGCCAGCCAGCAGTATCTTGCCGATCTTGATGCTGCACTGCAATCTGCTATGCGGGTTGGCAACCTCGATGAAGCTAATGCCATCCGCGACGTTCTCCGGGACATCAAAGATGGCAAACGGGCCAGCCCGCAATTCAAGTCCACGTTCGCTATCACCGCGAAGAACCGCTACGAACAGACAGCCACCCTTGCCGTGCAGCAATATATTCGCGACCTTGATGCTGCGCAGAAGGCTGCATTAAACGCTGGGAATCTTGACGAAGCGAATGCGATCAACGCGAGACGGAAACAATTAGAGCAACGCTAATTCACGCGGACGCGTGAAATCTCCAACCGCAAAGGAGGCATGAGTATGCCATTCAATCCGAATCTACCTGGCGACAATGATGAGATTCTCGCCCCCCAACTCCGCAGCCAATTCAACGGCCTCAAGGATTTGATTGACGCCGGCACCGGCGGTACGCAAGGCCCGCCCGGTCCTGCCGGCCCGCCGGGGCCGCAAGGTGTTCAGGGAATCCCCGGCCCGGCCGGCGCACAGGGCGTTCAAGGTTTACCCGGCGCGGCGGGGCCGGCCGGTGCACAGGGCGATCCCGGCCCGCAAGGTGATCAAGGGCCGCAGGGCGACGCCGGGCCGGAAGGTCGTCATGTCGTCAACGTCTCGGACAACGGTTCCGGTCAGGCCATCATCGAAATGAGCGACGGCACGACCTATGGGCCGTTCACCGTCGCCAGCGGCCCGCCCGGCGCGGACGGCGCGCCCGGCCCGCAGGGCGATGCCGGGCCGCAAGGTGCCGAAGGCCCGCAAGGTCCCCAAGGCGACCCCGGCGGACCACCCGGCCCGCAAGGCCCGCAAGGCGACATTGGTCCGCAAGGCAATGCCGGGCCACCGGGCGATCCCGGCCCCGCCGGCAACTCCATTGTCAATGTCTATGACAGTGGCGATGGCCGCGCCATCGTCCAGATGAGCGACGGCACGACGTACGGCCCGTTCACCGTCGCGGGCGGCCCCCAAGGTCCCGAAGGGATGCCAGGCCCGCAAGGTCCGCCCGGCGAAGTCAGCGCCCAGCAACTCAGCGACGCCATCGCCGGCACCGCAAACAACGTTAACGCCATCGCGGCGCTCGATCCCAGCGAGACTGATGTGCCGACCATCGTGGCCAAGCTCAACGAATTGATCAACGCATTGAAGCGGGTGTAGGGGCTGAATAGTTGAACGGGCGTCCCGCCTGTTTTTTCTCTGCTCCATCGGACAGGAACAGGCGAGACGCCTGTTCAACTAACCTGCCGTACCCGCACGCACTCAGTTGCGGCGGACAAACTCGATGAGTTGATCAATGCGTTGAAGCGGACGTAACAAAGTAGTCGTCACGCTCCGCGTGACGGCATTGCCAAAAAAAGGGAACCATCACGCGGAGCGTGATGAGTACTCTGTCCGGAACAGCTTGACGCTGCGGGGACATTCCGATACACGGATGCCATTATGAACGACACCACCACCAAGAAAAGCATGTTCATTTTGCCCAATGGCCAGAATGTGGCATTCACGTTCGTCCTCGTCAGCTCGTTGTTCCTGCTCTGGGGATTCTGCAACGGGATGATTGATGTGATGGACAAGCATTTCCAAGAGGAGTTGCACCTGACGCTGGCGCAGTCGGCGTGGGTGCAGTTCGCGCATTATCTCGGCTACTTTCTGATGGCGATCCCGGCGGGTTGGCTCGCCGTGAAACTCGGTTACAAAGGCGGCATCATCGCCGGGCTGTTGCTGGTGGCGGTCGGCGGATTCTGGTTCGTGCCGGCGACGCACATCGCGAAGTTCTGGGCGTTCCTGCTCGGCGTCTGCCTGATCGCGGCAGGCCTGACCTTTCTGGAAACCGTCGCCAACCCCTACACCACGGTGCTCGGTGATCTCCGCTACGCTGCCGCGCGCATCAATTTCGCGCAGTCCTGCAACGGCGTCGGCTGGATCCTCGGCCCGATTGCCGGCAAGCTGTTCTTCTACGGCAAGGACGCCGCCGGCAAGAGCACCGGCAGCGAGACGCTCTGGATTCCTTATGCCGGCGTGGCGGTGGTGGTGTTGATCTTGTCCGTCATTTTCTATTTCGCGCCGATGCCCGATGTCAAAATGGAAGACGACTATCACATTGACGAGGCCGATACGAAGGTGTCGCACTCAATCTGGAAACGTCCGCATTTCGTGATGGCGGTGTTGGCGCAGTTCCTCTACGTCGCCGCGCAGGCGGGCATTTTCAGCTTCTTCATCAACTACATGACCTCGCAAGTCCCGGCTATCCCGGCTGCCTGGAACAGCGGGCTGTTGAAGGACTGGGGTTGGTTTGAGACTGGCAAGAACAGCTTGCTTTGCATCAGCAACGGTGGCGCTTCCATGTTGGCGTCGGTCGCGTTCGGATGCTTCTGGATTGGCCGTGTCACTGGCGCGTTTCTGTTGAAGAAATACTCGGCGCACAAAGTCCTCGGCCTATATGGATTGCTGAATGTCGTTGTCTGCGGCCTCGTGTTCCTGAAACTCGGCTGGCTCTCGGTAATCTGCGTCTTCCTGAGCTACGTGTTCATGTCCATCATGTTCCCGACGATCTTCGCGCTCGGCATCTTCGGCCTCGGCGCGAAAGCCAAGGGCGCCTCCGCCTACATCGTCATGGCGATCATGGGCGGCGCCATCCTGCCCAAGGTGATGGGCGCGGTCGGCGACGCCTACGACATGGGACGCGCGTTCGTCGTGCCGTTGCTCTGTTTCGTATTCGTGGCGATCTACGGCTTCTTCTGGCCGAAATTCAGCGGCGCGGATTCACTGCACGGCCTCAAAGCCGGCGGCGGACACTAGAAGTCGGCTCATAAATCCATTGACGCGGCGGGCTGAGACAGCCCGCCCTACCAAAAGCCTCGGTAGGGCGCGGTGTCCCTACCGCGCCGCAGGGTGAACGGCCATTTATGAGATGAGTTGTAGATGTAGCCGCGGCGCTCAGTCGCCGCGTTTTCCCGCACGCCGGCGGAGCGGCGTGGCTACAGTGTACGTCCAGCGTCCGATCTGCCAGAGCAAGCGGCCGGGGACGAACATCGCCTGTTGGACGTTGGAGTAAAGACTCGCGCCCATGAATCGTAACGCCGAGCGCGTCGTATGCGCACCGGGGTCTTCCAGTTTGAACAACCAGAGCGCTGCCACCAGCCGCACGCCGCTGGCGATCAAAAACAACACGCCATGAAACGTCAGCGGTTGCCCGAGGAACGAGCCGTGCCAATTCTCCAGTGTTTGCGCGACCACGCCGCCAAACACGCCGCTGGCGATGCCCGACAACGCGACGACGGTGCTGTTGATGGCGACGTGCGCACCCCGTTCCTGCGAATCCTCCTGCGCCGTGCTGAGGCCGAGCAAGATGTTGAAGTTCCCCAGATCAACGCCCGGCCACATGGTTGTCGCAATCATCCCCATCGCATACCCCATCAGCCAACGCTCGCGGGTGACGAAAATCCACGAACTGGCTCCGAGCACCAACAACAACGTGCACACAATCAAGACCGGTTTGCGACCGAGACGGTCAATCAGGCGTCCCCAGACCGGGTACATCACCATAAAGATTGCCAACGGCACCAACACCAGCATCGCGTTCGCCGTGGTGTTGGACACTCGCGCCACGTCGAGCAGGTAAAGCCAGATGAACTGGTTGATGTAACCGAGCGAAAACGTCAACAGCGCAGTGTAAACCAGAAAGGTCCGGAAGTTCTTGTCTGCGAGCGGCGGCAACAACAGGTGCCGCCAACTGATGTTGCGATCCGGCACGCGACGCACCGGTTCCGCCACCGGCAGGAAGAACAGGAAATCCACGATTCCAAACACCGCCGCCACGGCCAGACCGCAAGCCGCGGCTTCCAACAGCGCATCGGGACCGTGTGCGGCGGCTTTGTCGAGCGCCACGCCGATGGACAGCGTTGTCGCCAGTCCCACGATCTGCCCGGCCTGCGAACGCCGCGAAAAATACCGGCCGCGAATCCGTTCGGGAACAAGATCAGCCATCCACGACACCCACGCCGGGCCGATCATCTGCCCGACCGACCAGGAAAACGCCACGACAACAATCATGCCGTACGCGCGCGCCGTTTCGGGCAACAACCACGGAATCGCCGCCACGACCAGCCAGAGCGCGCGGTGAACAATGCCGAGCCAGATGAAAAGTTTCTTCCGATGCCCATAGCGTTCGATGATGTAGCTCACCGGAAGTTGGAACATGCACCCGGCAAACGGCAGCGCGGCCAAAATGCCAAACCCAATCTTGGACATACCAAGTTGTTTGGCAAACTGTGTCAGTGCCGCGCCGGTGATGATGTACATCCAGACGGCGCCGAAGACCCAAGCGGTTGTGACAAGCCGCAGGGAGTTGCGAAGGTGGGCTGTAGTCGCCCCGCTCTGTCGGGGCGCTGGCCCACGCGGCGATGCTTCGCGGCTCAGCACAGGCTCCGCGCCGCGGCTACAGGATGATCTCGGCGCCATTGCTCGGATGACAAATGTAGAGGTGCGGCTTCAGCTTCGTCGCCTTTTCGTAATCGGCTGCAACGATCGTTGCAAAACTTTCCGCCGCGCTCTCCTCGACCAGCGCCACGGCGCAACCGCCGAAGCCCGCGCCGGTCATGCGCGCGCCGATGCAACCGGCGGCGCAACGGGCGCACTCGACCATCATGTCCAGCGCGGCATTGGTCACCTCGAAATCGTTCTTCAAGCTCTCGTGGCTTTCGTTCATCAGCTTGCCGAGTGTCTTCGCGTCACCCTTGCGCATGGCGTCGGCGGCTTGCACGGTGCGCTCGTCCTCGGTCACGACGTGCCGGGCGCGTTTGCGCGTCAACGCATCGAGCCGGCCATCAGTCGCGTTAAAGTGCGCCACGCTTACGTCTCGGAGCGCCTTGACGCCGAAAAACTTCGCCGCCGCCTCGCATTGGGCGCGGCGCTCGTTGTACGCCGAACCGACAAGGCCGCGACGCGTCGCCGTGTCGAGAATGACCACGACGGTCTTCTGCGGCAGCGGGACGAGATGATGTTCGAGTGACCGGCAATCAATCAACAGCGCGTGTCCCTTCTTGCCAGCAGCCGAGATCATTTGGTCCATGATGCCACAATTCACACCGACCCACTTGTTCTCCGCCTTCTGTCCCAGCAACGCCATCTTCGCCGGGTCCCACGCAAAACCGGAAGCGACCTCGAACGCGCGTGCCGACGCCATCTCGAAGGACGCCGACGACGACAAGCCCGCGCCGAGCGGCACGTCGCAATCGGTGACGCCGTCCCAGCCGTTGAGTTTGTAGCCGTCGTGCTGCAAGGCCCACGCCATGCCCTTCGGATACTCGCCCCAGTGGTGGCGATGCTTTGTCAACGTGGCGAGATCGAACTCGACAGACTCGTCGTGGTTGCGCGAGAAAAGCGTTATCCGAGTATCCTTGCGTGGACGCAACGCGATCCATGTCGCGCGATCAATCGCCATTGGCAACACGAAGCCGTCGTTGTAATCGGTGTGTTCGCCGATCAAGTTCACGCGTCCCGGCGCGCGCACCACGGCGGCGGGTGCGCTGCCGTAACGTTGCTGGAATGTCTCGACGACTTGTTGCTGGAGCGGTGAACTCATGCAGGATTCTTCTACACGCCCAACAGGAGTGGCGTCAACTCCACGATGTCGGCGATGAGATGGTCCGGTTTCGTGGCCGCGATGGCATCGCCGAAGAATCCGTACGTCACGCCCACCGTCGTCATCCCCGCAGCGCGTCCGGCCATGATGTCGGCTTCGGTGTCGCCGACAAACACCGCCTCCGCCGGGGTGAGTTCCATCAACTTCAACGCGAGCAGCAGCGGGTCGGGATACGGTTTCGTTCGCTGCGTGTCTTCTGCCGAGAGCACGACCTCCAACAAGCCGCCGAATCCCGCGCCTTCCAGCGTGCCGAGCGAGCTGACCTTTGAACGCGCTGTCACCGCCGCGCAGCGCACACCTGTGGCGCGCAACGTCTGCAACGTCTCGATGGCGCGCGGGTAGGGGAGAATTGGCATCGTCTTGACCCGCTCCCTCTGCCACGCGCGATGCGCAGCCACCAGCGGCGCGGGGTTCAAATCCGGCGCGAGCGCGCGATAACAATCCGCCAGCGCCGGACCGAGAGTGCGTCCGATCACGTTACGAGACGGCGGTGTCTTCCCATACTGGCGCAGGACGTATTCCATCGCGCCCATGACGTAGTCGGTTGAGTCCAACAACGTCCCATCCACGTCGAACAACGCTGCGGCAAAACGTGGCTTGCTCACTTCAGCAGCGTCAGCTTCTGGTAGCGTTCGTAGGCCGCCTGCCAGACTTCGCTGTCTTGCGGTTCGTACGTCTGAATCGGGAACGAGTCGCGCACGACGGCGCGTAACTCGTCGAGTGACTTCAGATGCTTAAGTGCAATCGCCTGAATCAGGATGTTGCCGATGGCAGTTGCTTCGATGGGGCCGGTCAGGATGCTCAGGCCAGTGGCGTTGGCGGCAAATTGGTTCAGTAGCGCGTTCTTCGTGCCGCCGCCGACAATGTGCAGGCGCGTAATCGGCTGGCCGGTGATGGCGCTGGCGTCGGCCAGTGTCTTGCGATAGACGAGCGCGAGGCTTTCGAGCGCGCAGCGCACGATCTCGCCGTGCGTCGCCGGCACAGGCTGGCCAGTTTCACGGCAATACGACGCGACTTTCGACGGCATGTCGTCGGGCTTCAGGAAACGCGCGGCATTCGGATTGATGAGGCACTTTAACGGTGGCGCCTCGGCGGCAATGCGCGTGAGTTGGTCGTAGTTGTAGTCGGTGCCTTCGTTCGCCCACGTCCGCTTGCATTCCTGCACGACCCAGAGGCCGACGATGTTCTTGAGGAACCGGATCGTGTGGCCGTAGCCGACTTCGTTGGTCCAGTTGTATTCGAGGCTCTTGTCGTTGATGATCGGCTCCTTCGCCTCGATGCCGAGCAATGACCATGTGCCGCTGCTCAGGTACGCCCAGCCGGTGCCTTGTGCCGGGACGGCGGCCACGGCGGCGCCGGTGTCGTGCGAGCAGGTCGCAACGACCTTCACAGCTTTCAGGCCGGTCTCCTTGGCGACGCCGGGCAACAGCGAGCCGAGGACGGTGCCGGACTTCACAATCTTCGGGAACAGCTTGGCCGGGATGCCGAGCTTCTTCTGGAGCTTGCCGGACCATTTTCGGAGCTTCGGATTGTAGAGTTGCGTCGTGCTGGCAAAGGATTGCTCGATGACTCTCTTGCCGCTGAACAGATAGTTGAAGTAATCACCGATGGTGAGGAATCCGTCGGCGGTCTTCAACACCCACGGACGGAACTTCACATCGGCGTGGAGTTGATAGAGCGTGTTCAATGTCATGAACTGGATGCCGGTCTCGGCGAAGATTTCCTCGCGTTTCACGACGGCAAACGCGCGTTTGTAGCCGTCGTCGGTGCGCGGGTCGCGGTAGGCGTAGGGCAGTGTGAGCATTGGTTCGTTGCCGCGCAGCCAGACGTAGTCAACGCCCCATGAATCGGTGCTGACGCTGTTCGGCTTGACGCCGCTCTGGGCGATCTTCCGCAGGCCAGTCTTCAACTCGTCGTAAATGCGGAGCGCGTCCCAACGGAGCGTGCCGGCGACGTTGATGCCGTTGTTGGGGAAGCGGTGGACTTCTTCGAGGGTGAGTTTGCCGTTGGCAAGCGTGCCGAGCATGACGCGACCGCTCTCGGCGCCAAGATCACAAGCGATGTAGTGGTAGGTGCTCATGGCCGCGAATCATCCGGTTTTCCGGCGAAAACACAAGCGCGAAGAAATGTTCGTTCAATTCGCGCCGAGCACGTCGTTGGCTCTTCCGTGACGGTGGTGCAAGGCATGGGGCCGCTCCAAGCCGTGTGCCAACATCAGCGGCATGTCGTTCAGTATCTCGACCGCCGGACCGTCCGCTACGAGTTGGCCTTGATCCAACACCAACACCCGTGAGCAAAACTCCACCACGAAATCCAAATCGTGTGTCGTAATCAATTTCGTCGCGCGCACCTTGTGCAACAGCGACTTGAACTCGCGACGTCCACGCGGATCCAAGCCGCTCGTTGGTTCGTCCAGCGCCAGAATTTGCGGCTGACACGCTAACACTCCCGCCAGACAGACTCGCCGTTTCTCGCCGTGGCTCAGGTGATGGGGTGAACGCTTCTCGAATCCTGCCAACCCAACTTGCGCCAACGCCTCTGTCACCGATGCTTCCGACAAACCAAGCTGTTGAGGCCCGAACACCACATCCTCTGCCACCGTCGGACAGAAAAGCTGGTCATCCGGATCCTGAAACAGCAGCCCCACATCCCGTCGCATTGCCGCCAAATCAGTCTGCCCGAACACACGCACTGCGCCACTGGGCTTTTCCGGCAGAATACCGTTCAGATGCAGAAGCAACGTTGATTTGCCAGCGCCGTTTGGACCGATTAACCCCACACACTCACCTTCAGCGACGGCGAAACTGATACTCCGCAACACCTCGCGTCCGTCTGGATAGCGGTACGACAGATTCTGCACCTCGATGGCCGGCGTCATTTCCAACCTCGCGCCAACATCGCCGCGTAAATCCGTTCCGCCCGCTCCGTCGAACGCACGAACAACTGCCCTGCGACCGTTGCCAGCGTCTTCCAGTTGCGCCAGCGCCGACGATCAAACGTCCGCGCCGCCCGCGCCCGTTGCATCCGCTCCGCCTCGTCCGCCAGCACGAACAAATACCGGTACATCAACGCCAGCGTCGTCACCAACAACGCCGGCACCCGGCTACGCCGCAATACCCGCAGCAGTTCCGCGAACGGCGTCGTGTTCGCCAGCAACAGCATCGTCACGACGCACAACGCGCTCTTGACCACAATCGTCCAGCCGTGACCCAGCACCGCCACGCCCATCACGAACGGCGACACGAGCAAGAGCCGCAACACAACAAACCGCAACGGAATCCGCGCGACCAACGCCGTGCCCACCAGCGCCGCGGCCAGTGCGATGGAGTAGGGGAACGGCAGGACCGGCGCGCCCACCGTCACGCACACGACAGTGAGCGCGACAACCAGTTTCGCTTCTGCTGACGCGCGGTGCAGAAGACTGTCTTGCCGGCTGTAGTGGTCCAAGAGATCGCGTCGCATCATTTCAACACCGTTTTCAGGCCATCCGGCCACTTGCAGGCCAGCGGCGCCACAAACAGCGCCAATCCCAACGCCACAATCAACCCGAGCGCCAACACCTGCGCCGGCGGCGAGTATTCCTGCTCCGTCAACTCCGGCCGCACTCGCGCAATCGCCGCCAGCACCAACGCCGTTATCAAGCCCTCGCCCACACCGATCACCGCATGAATCCCCGCCATCGCCGGCAACACACGGCTCCACGGCGCCGCGCCCGACCACGCCAACTCCGCCGCACAACAAACCGACGTCACCACGGTCGCGCACCAACCTGCAACCGCAGCCGCAAGCACCGTGCGCCGTAAACCGCGCCAGACCGCATACCCCGCCACCGTGCCGACCAGCGCCATGTTGAAAACGTTTGCGCCAAGCGCCGTCACGCCGCCATCCTGAAACAAAAGGCTTTGCACTGCCAGCACCGCCGTCAGCACAATCGCCGCCCCCGCCGGCCCCAGCAACGCCGCCGCCAGAACGCCGCCGAATAGATGGCCGGACACACCCGGTAACACCGGGAAATTGATCATCTGCGCGGCGAACACAAACGCCGCCGTCACCCCCAGCAACGGCACCCGTCGCGCCGGCAACGAGCGTTTCGCCTGCCACAACGCCGCGCCGACGCCGGCCACTGCAAATGCGCCGGTTACCAGCGTTGTCTTCGTGTCGAGGATGCCGTCGGGTATGTGCATCAGGCGGGCAAGTCCTTTCCGGTGGAGGTGATGGTGAGCTTGCCGTGCTTGACGCCCTTCGCGGCGATCATCTCGTCGGCGAGTTGCTTGATCTCCGACGCCTTACCGCGGACGGCGAGGACTTCGAGGCAATTGTCGTGGTCGAGATGACAGTGCAACGACGAGATGATGATCGCGCGATGTTCGTGTTGGAGGTCGGTGAGCAGGTCTTGCAGGTGGTGCTTGTGGTGGTCATAGACCAGGGTGATTGAGCCAGCGATTTCGCCGTGGCCCTTCTGCTGCTGGTGCTCGACAAGATGGGCACGGATCATGTCGGCGATAGCCAGCGAGCGGTTGTCGTAGCTCTTCTCGGCGGCCATCTGGTCCAGTTCCCTCGCCAGCCGGCGAGGCAACGACACACTGAAGCGAACAACGGGTTCTTTCATGGTGTTACGGACAATAAGCGTCGTAACACCAATGTCAAGCGCGCTTCCAGGGCGAACGCATCACTTCTTCCCATCCATTCCTGTCATTCCGAGCTTGCGAGGAATCTCAAACTTGCTTCCGGTGGTCCAGAGATTCCTCACTTCGTTCGGAATGACATGAATTTGAGTGACGCGTTCGCCCTGAGCGCGCTTCAGTGTGCGCCGGCGGCAACTTGCCCTTTGAGCCAAGTGCCGAAGCCGATGATGATGGTGGACAGTATCAACGCCAGGATGCCAGAGGCAATGAGGCGGTGCGCCTTCTTGCTGGAGCCTTTCCATTCGTGGAAGATCCAGCCCCACATCGTGCTGAAGATGATGATGCTGGCCATGTGCAGCGTCCACGAGGCGAACCCGAACTTGCCCATCTGGGTTTCGCCCATCGTGTAGAAAAAGAACTGAAAATACCACGTCGTGCCGGCGAGCGCGGAGAAGAAATAGTTGCGCAGCATCGGGGCGCGGTCGGCGCCGTTGCAGCCGCAACCGCCTGGGGCGTGCGCGACCACTTCCTCGCTCGGCGCGTCAATCGCAGTTTCGACGATGGTCTCGTCTTCGCGCTTCGGGGATTCAGCGCGGAGCTTGGAGCAGAAATACTGGTAGCCGGTCCGGTTCTTGATATTGAGGAGGACGCACCAGACGAAGTTGGTGGTGAACCCGCCCAGCAACACAACGATCAACTTTGGCAGGCCGGTCCAAAGCGTGGACGTGCCGGCGGCTTTCGAGGCGTCGCCAATCGGCGTGCCCGCGGTGAGAGCAAACGAGAAACAGGCGCTCATGATGCCGGAGAACGTGGCGACGAGGATGCCCTTCTTGAAGTTGAACTCCGCAATGGCCTTCTGCTTTTCCTCGGCGGGCATTTCCTTTTCCTTCGTCAACCCGGCGAGCGCGGCGATGCCGATGCCAAGCAAGCAGACCGCGACGCCGCCCAGCGTGACTTGCCCCGGCGTGGTGGCGGCGATCTGGGCGATCGTCTCAGGTACCGGCACCGAAGGCATGAAGGACTTGAAGATCGGCGGCAACAGCGTACCGAACGCCGCGCAATAGCCGAGCGCGACGCCCATGCCCAGCGACATGCCGAGGTAACGCATCGTGAGGCCGAACGTCAGGCCGCCGAAGCCCCACATCGCGCCGAAGAAATACGTCCACCAGAGCGTGCTCATGGATTGCTGGCGCAGCACGCCACAGACGTCGTTGGTCAGGATCGTCGCAAGCACCCACGGACAGATGATCCACGAGAAGAATCCGCCGACGAGCCAATAAACTTCCCACGCCCATTTCTTCACGCCTTTGTAGGGGACGTAGAAGCTGCCGGAGGCAAGACCGCCGAGCCAGTGAAAGAATACGCCGAGGAATGGATTGGGTGTCATGTTGTGATGTCTCCGTTGTTAGTTTTCGCTGCGCTCCATCCAGATTGGGGTAGCAATGAACCACAGAATTGTTGCCGTGTTCAAGCACGTAATCATCGTCGGCAGTGTCATCGTGCCGGCGAGATAAATCATCGGAGCGAGGATTGTCGCAGCCAAGGCCAGCCATGAAACAATTTGAGCAGCGGTCTTCATGCGGTTGTCCTTTTCTGAACGAGCTTGCTCAGCACCACGTACAGCGCCGCCGCCACAAACCAGCCTGGCAGACTCACGAAGAAAATCTGCACACCGGTAAACTGCACGAGCACCCAGCAGACAGCCAGCGTCAGGAACCACGTCAGGCCGGCTGCCCAGTTGAACCCGATGCCGGCCTTCTCGGCGTAATACTGTTGGAAGCCAAACTTGCGGCTCAACCAGAAGTCCACGAACACCACCGCGCCCATCGGCATCAGCAATAGGCCATACAACGCGACAAAGCCGAGCAGCTTCATCGTGATCGCCGGGAACAATCCGGCCACTGTTGCGATCAATCCCGTAACCAGTGTCACCGCGTAGCGCGAACGGTTTGGCATGATGGCCTGGAACGCCATGCCGGCGCGATAGATCGTCGGGTTCGCCGTCGTCCAGCCAGCGACGATAACGCACACCAGCCCGGCAAACCCGCACGCCCGGTAGGCCAGCGGACCGGGCAACACATCGGTGTTGGACGGATTTTGGTGCAATTGCAGCGCGTACAACAGCGATGCACACAGCCACGCCAGATAATGACCGAGATACATCCCCGCCGCCGCCGCCAGACCATGCCACGAATGCTTCGCGTAGCGCAGCACTGTCAGATCGGACATCCCGATGTGCATCGCCATGTTGCAGAACCAAGCAAAGAACGTCACGTGCCAGAACGTGAATTTGATCTGGCCCGGCAACGGAGCGCCGCCCTTCCACAAGTGCGTTTCCGCGAGACGCCAGAGATCGCTCGCCGAATGAATCTGCGTACCGGTGGTGTCGAGAAACTGTTTCAGTGCGACGAGACCGAACGCCAAAAACACCGGCGTCATCCACGGTGCGGCGATGTTGCCGATGTGCGCGACCATCTTGTAGCCGTAAGCGGCCACGACGGCGATCATCACGCCGACGACCAGCACGGCCACGACCCAGCCGACACTGTTCGGCCAAAGGTCGTTCAAGCCGGGCATCGGAAACTTGAACCAGACACCGACCGCGGTTGCCGAGACGGTCACCATCGCGCCGGCGAGGAAACAGAACATCACGCCGTTGGCAAGGTTGTAGAGCGTGACAAGTTTCCGGCCGCATATCTTTTCGAGTTGATAGTAGAGAGTCAGTCGCGCGCGTGTCGCAATCGGTGCTGTCATAAACATCCAACTCAACACCGCCAGCAGGTTTCCGACAAACAACCCGAGGACCACATCGAACGCGCTCACCCCTGCCGCCACAAACAGCGGCCCAATCATCAGTTCCGTCCCTGCCGTATGTTCGCCGGCGTACATCCCCACAAAGCTCTTGAAGCCGAGCAGCGCCCGTTCAGGCACCGGCTGACGTTCAAATTCTTCCGCCATGGTCGTTAGCCGCGCTTCGACAACACGTTCTTCTCGTACGCCTTCACTTCGTCGAGCCACGCGGGTCCGACAGGCACGCCTTTCTGCTCGCAGTAGTAATCCCAAACCGCGCCGGCCGGCAACGTCTTCGCGTCTTCGAGCAAGGCGAGGCGCGACGTGTAATCGCCAGCGGCCTCCGCTGCTTTGATCTTTGCAATGGGAGTGAGCAGCGCGAGCAACAGGGCTTTAAGCATGTTGCGAGTGCCAATGGTCCACGCGGCGACGCGGTTGATGCTCGCGTCGAAGTAATCGAGGCCGATGTGGACGCGATTGGTGTAACCGCCCCAGACAATCTCCTGTGCGATGGCTTCGAGATCATCGGTCAGCGTCACGACATGGTCGCTGTCCCAGCGGACGCCGCGGCTGACGTGCAACAGGATCTCATCGAGTTGCGTGAGCACGGCGGAAATCTTGTCGGCCATATTCTCGGTCGGGTGATAGTGCCCGGCGTCGAGCGTGAGGAGCTTGTCGTGACGGACGGCGTAGGCAAGATAAAACTCGTGGGAGCCGACGACGTAGCTTTCCGAGCCGATGCCGAAGAGTTTTCCTTCGATGGCGTCGAGATTCAGTTTCGGGTCAATCTTCTTCTTGAAGATCGCATCGAGCGATGCGGCGAGGCGTTCGCGCGGCGATTTGCGGTCGGCGGGCGTGTCCTTCATGCCATCGGGGATCCAGACGTTGGTGACGCAGGTGTTGCCGAGCGCCTTGCCGATGGCCGCGCCAATCTCGCGGCAACAGATGCCGTGTTCGACCCAAAACTGACGGATGCCTTTGTCGGCGTGCGAGAGTGTGAACCCGTCGCTGGCTTTCGGGTGCGAGAAGTAAGTCGGGTTGAAATCCATGCCCATCCCGTTCTTCTTGCACCAAGCGATCCAATTGGCGAAATGCTCCGGCCCCATTTCGTTGCGATCAACCTTCTTTCCGCCGGTTTCGGCGTAGAAGGCGTGAAGATTGAGGCGGTGTTTGCCGGGGATGAGCGAGAGCGCCTTGTCGAGGTCGGCGCGCAGTTCATCGGGTGTGCGCGCTTTGCCAGGGTAGTTGCCGGTGACGGCGAGGCCGCCGTCGAGTCCTTGGCCCATTTTCTCAAAGCCGCCGACATCGTCGCCTTGCCAACAATGCAGCGAGATGGCGATGGAGGAGAGTTGCTTGAGGGCGGCGTCGGTGTTGACGCCGAGTTCTGAGAATTGTTCCTTGGCGAGCCGGTAGGCCGCGTCAACGTGTGGTTTGTTCATGGTGGGTGCGGAGCGTTCTAGGCGAAACGCGCTGCTCACGCAAGCGGAATTATGGTTTCCAGCCGAGATGCTTGAGGTAACCGTCTTCGCCCCAGGAAATGCTGGCGACGTTGACGGCGAGGAAATCGTTCTGGAAAATGTCGCGCATCAAAACGCCACGCGCTTGCGCGCTGTTTCATTGTCTGCTTGTTCATGAGCTTGGAGAAGAGGTCACGCAGTTCGGCGAGCACTTGCGGCGTAAATGAGGTAAGCGGCTCGGCGTCGAGCGCGGCGCGGTTGGCGGCGACGTCGTTGGTGATCGCCTCCAACCTGTCGAAGTAGCGGCGGACTGTGTTCGCGACGTTGCCGAAACCGGCGCGGCCTTGGCCCACTCGTCCCAGTCGCGCAAGCTTTGTTGACGCAATGTCTCGTCGGTGTATTGAATCTGGACGAAGCGGACGACGAGGTTGGGATGGAGCTTGCGCAGCACCGGCGGCGAACGGTAGGCGCTGTAGGCGTCCACGGTGAAGAGGGTGTTCGGATGAATCTTGGTCACTTGCTCGGCAATGGCGTTCCAGAAATAGACCATGCGGTTGATCAACGAGACGTGGTCAGCATCGTGTATTTTCACTTTGCGACCGTTGGGCGCGTCAAGCGCCTCGCATTTCGGACAGGCGCAGAATCGGTTGACACTGCCGTCGTTGGGCGAGAGCGAGACACTGCCAAGGTTGGGATGTGTGTTCAACTCCTCGATCTTCTCGCGGGCGATGGCAGCGATGAGTTCGGGGTTTGATTTGCAGAGGCGCGCGCGAGCGCCGTTCGGCTGCAAGGCAAACCAGTCGGGATGTTCCTTGCCGTACTTCTCCCAGAGCTGGCCGAAGGCGTGTCCGCCGCTGACGTTGAAGGAGCCACCAGGTTTCTGCCAACTGAAGCAGTCGCCGGACGTTGAGGTTGTGCGCTCGGCGGCGGCGCGTTGGCGTTTGTAGTCGTCGGGAGTGAAGCGGAGGTTCTTGAGGCCGGTTTCGAGGCGGTCGTTGAGACGGGAGTCGCGAATTTTGCGCTGCACAAGCGACGGGGTGAACGTCGTCTCGAAGTCTTCGATGTGGATGGTGTCGCGCCGGGGCACGACCTTGCCGAGTTCGCCGGGCCAGAGCCAGCGGACGCCGAGTTTGTCTTCGAGGAAGGTGACGACGGCGTAGTGCGCGCCATCGTCGGTGCCGGACAACGTGAGGGTGTTGCCTTTGGCGCGCAACAGCATCGTTTGTTTGCTGGAGCCGATCAGGACGCGGGGTTGGTCATCGCGAACGGTGCTCGCTTGTTGAATCGGGAGGTCGGCACCGGAGATTTGTTTGATGTGGTCGCGGAAGATTTGCGCGGCGAGCGCGAACTGTTTGGATGCGACGATGACGGCG
>Ga0233425_10001478_pt1 | contig 52616 bp, 59 predicted proteins | sample Watercolumn_Towu_2_FD_181712 | JGI IMG/M metagenome (GOLD analysis project Ga0233425, IMG submission 181712) | Freshwater microbial communities from Lake Towuti, South Sulawesi, Indonesia - Watercolumn_Towuti2014_140_MG | ecosystem: Environmental > Aquatic > Freshwater > Lake | place... | reverse complement strand
TTCTTTCGTATTTATTCACTTTATTTTTCTCCTTCTCCTATTTAAGGAGAAAAATAATAAAAGAAATTCAGAAAAATAAAAACAAAAATCTAAAGATTTCAAAAAGGGTTATGCAAGAAGTCTATTAAACACATCGCTTGTGCCATGGATATAAATACATCTCTTATATGTATCTACAATTTTTCCCTCAGAATTAATTCCTTGGTTGAAACCGACCTCTAGTCCATGTAAAACCAAAATTCTACCTACTATGTCATTTTTTCCTACTCCCGCGGTAGCGATTTGTCCCATGGTAGTTCTAGATATGAAGATTGCCCAAGAATTTGCATCTGCTCCAATTTTAGAGCCAATGCAATGTAATCCAAGAGGAGTTTGACCACTATCTAATTCTTGTCCAACACCATTTTTCCCTGTAGAAACTGGATAAGCATAACGAATATTTTTTGATTGCAGTGCATATAATCTCTGAGTATTAATATTTACCAAAAGCAACCATTCTGTTAATGGCTGGCTAATCCTTAGACATACTTCTTCTACTGTTTCGATTTGTCTGGCATCATAACTGGCAAATAACACTCTGTTAATCTCAGGTACAGATGTCATAAAATTTTCTTATTTTTGCCAAGACATAATACAAAAATTTTAATTTATGAGTAAACATCAAATATGTTTAAATCTACTATGCGATAAAATTATGATTCACAACCACCAAGCGTCGTAATGAGTCTGGCATACGCCGCATGATATTGATAGATAGTTTTATTTTTGTTCATACGAGCTTGACGCAATTGCTCTTCCGAATATAGCAGGTCATTCATCGTGGTAAGACCATGATTATATCTTTCTGTCATAGCTTTTAAATTTTCCTCAGCCAATTTTATCGTTTTTTTATCAATATCAATATTTTCAAAGAGTTCCTGACATTTTAAATATATTTGATTCACCTCCATTAAAATAGTATTTTCCAGATCTTCCATTTGTGCTTTTGCCTCCGCAAGCTGAGATTTCACTTTTTGTCCCTCTGCCTGTGTTCTACCGCCATCATATAATGGTATGGTTACACCGATACCGCCAGAGATCCAATTTCTATCTTGTTTTTGTGCAGGATTATTTTCAGGAGGCACATTATCTAAGTAATTATATCCACCAAAAAGATAAAACTTTGGTGCATATGCTGATCTTGAACTTTTACGTAATAGCTCTAAAGAAGCAATATGCGCTTTCATAGCCTTAAGATCACTACGATTATCTAAGGCCATTTGTTGTAACTTCTCAAAGGAAAGTTTTAAATGTTCTCCTACTGGTAAATCTTGCAAGTTTAAAGAGGAAAGAAGAGGATTGCCCAAAAGACGATTTAAAGTAATTTGAGCTTCTATTTTGTCATTTTTTACACGTAGTAAATTCTTCTTTTGTTCAGTAATTTTTACTTTTACTGACAACACATCGGTATTAGAAACCATTCCCTGCGAGTAAAAGTTCTCTGCTGTTTTTAATTGTAATTTCAAAGTATTAATGGAATCTTCAACAACATTGATCCATTTTTCACTCTCTAAAATACGAAAATAAAATGTTTTTACCTCTTCATCAACTGTTAACAAGAATTTTTCCAAGTTTTTTTCTGCTACTGTGATTTCCAGTTTACTGGCCTGAAAAATATTCCAAGACGAGAAAAAATCAAATAGAAGTACTTGTCCTTTTACCCCTATAGTCTTATTAGAAAAGGCGCTACCAAAATTGGTAAAGACGCTATAGTCTCTACCAGAATTTTTCATTTCGTATCGTCCTTCCGCATCGAAATGAGGCAAAATAAGTGATCTTTGTTCATTTTTTATTGCCTCCATTACACCAATGTGAGCTCGCATCGCCTTTATCTTCTTATTATAATCTCTTGCTTGATGTAGACACTCTTCTAATGTCAGATCACCGGCGAAAAGGAAAGAAGAACAAAAAATAAAAAAAACAACAAAATATTTCATATTTTTGTTTAAAAATTTTACTTCAAAAACAACAACTACTCAACGTATTTTTTGCCAAAAAATATCTTAACTAAGGATACCGATACATTTTTCTATCTTGTGCCACGCACACTGTTTCTATAGATCATTACCAAACGGCGCAAATTCTTAAAGGGCATACGTTCTTGCTCCCTTAATTCTCTTTCATAACGTCTGGAATATGCCTCTATTTCAACCTCTTCAAACATTTTTTCACATATTTCCCCAATTCTTGGTGGTACATTACATCTTAAAGATTCCTCCGCCTCAACAAATTCCTCTTCAGGTTGTATACTAACAGGTAGAGATCTTATTTGAGCATTATACCTAACGATACTCTCATATATGTTAGTCTTTAACTCTTTCATACAATTTCTGCGTACCTCTTCTACAGTGACCGTATCAGTTTCTTCTACAGAACATTTTACATCAAAAGAGCCAGGAAATGTTGCGTTTGCACCAAAAATAGTTTCTAGCACATATCTTCTTATTGCATTATTTGCAACGGTTTCATGTATTCTAGTTGTACAAATAGGACAGGCAGGTTTTTGACGACGTTTTAGTGCCAATTGTCTTATGTTTGCAATAGTATCTGCATTAAGGTTATGTCCGCACGGATTTAATGTTTCTGCTTCGAACAATGGCTGATGAGTAAGTTTATCTTCTAACATTTTTTCTGAAGAAGCATCTTCCTTTTTTTCACCAAATAGTATTCGAACAGATTGCCTTATGTCGATGTTTACAACATCATGCAATATATTTGTTCCACAAATAGGACACTCAGGAGGCGCGCATTCTGAAAAAGCACTTTGTCTTATATCATCTACTGTGCTCGCATTAAAATTATGTCCACATGAAACCAATGTTACTGCCGTGAACAATGGCTCATGAGTTACGCTATCTCTGAAAAAATCACATGGCTTTAGTGCACTCATATTTTTCCTTTTCTATTATTTTTTGAAACATTTTATCTTACTGTCATGTCGGATAAAACTCACTAGAAAAACCTTATCTCTGACGTCTAAATTTCCCCTCTATGCTACACTGATATTCTACAATCAGAGCTCTTAATGTCGTTTTGTTCTGTTTAAGAATTTTTTTATCAACCTCAACAACAGAATCTACGACAGTACGACAAGCAGGACAAAGAGGTCTTAACCTGAACCTACTTCTTATAAGTTCACAGCTTTCTCCTTTTAAAAAATGACCACATGGAATTAATTGCACAGTAGCAATCTTTTGTGGCTCGGAAAACGTATGCATTTCACTGCAACATCCAGCAATATAATCGTCCACAGCTTTTAAATCTTCTTCATATCGTCTATGCGCTTCTTCCTCCTGTACCTCTCCACTTCTCTCATGTGTTAAAGATTTTTCTAAAATTACTGTTTTCGTAGGAAGAGTTTCTTGCTTTGTAAACTTCTGTTGAAAAGAATTCCCTGAAGAAGCCATTTTTGATGACAAAGACTCATTAGAAGAAAAGAATTGTTTTTTATCAACCAAAATTTTAACCAGAGCTCGTATATCATGATTTACAACAGTAGATCTGATTGCAGTTCTACAAATAGGACACATAGGTTTGAGTCGTTTATTAAAAGCTTTTCGCATTATCTCTGTTATGGTGCTAGCATTAAAATTATGACCACAAGGAACTACTGTTTCTGCAGTAAATAAAGGCTCATGAGTTACTTTATCTTTTAACACTAGATCACCAGCTGCTAATTGACTCATATCCCTCTTTCATTAAGTCAATAATTTTACTCTAGTGTAAATTAAACCAACAGTTAAAAAAAATCTATAGCATTATTTGCGCTTTTTATTATCTTTTAAAGTTTTCATAAAAAATAAAAAGGAATTCTTAAGGGACTCTGTACCTTAAGCAGAAAGTGTGGCAACGCCCCAACATTTAGATTTAATCTCTAAAAATTCTTTAGTAATTGGATGAATAAATTTTATTACGTAATGATGAAGTAAAATTCTACTATTATCCTTATTACTGCCATATTTTTTATCGCCAATAATTGGGTGGCCGATAGCAGCAAGTTGTGCTCTTATTTGATGATATCTTCCGGTAAGCAGTTTAATCTTCAAAGTAGAAATATCTCCGCTGTGATCTAAGATCTCATATTCTAATATTGCCTCTTTGGCACCACTATGCTGTCTACTCACTACAGACGCTCTATAACTTTCATGTTTTAAATAATGAGACAATGTTCCATTTTTTGGAAAAATTACTCCTTCTACTTTTGCTAGATAATACCGTTCGATTTTTTGCTTTCTCATCTCTTCATTCAGACGGCTTAAGGCTTTTGATGTTCTTGCAAACAACACCAATCCTGAAACTTCCTTGTCTAATCTATGTATAGCATGTAAAAAGACATTTCCTGGTTTTTTACATTCCAACTTCAACCATGATTTGACCATATCTTCAAGAGAAATATCTTCTCCATCATTTGGTTGAGTCAATAAGTTAGCCTCTTTCTCTACCACGATAATGTGATTATCGAGATAAAGAATATTTTCTTTGTCTAAGAGCTTCATAAATAACAATAGTAGCTGCTGTGGCTACATTTAAAGAATCAGCAATCCCTAACATGGGGATAAAAATATTAATATCGGCATTTTTTAACCATTTCTCACTAAGTCCATATTGTTCACACCCTAACACTATGGCAATAGGACCATTTAAATTACCCGCAAAGTAAGGATCATTCGCACGTGGAGATGTCGTAACAATTTTTATCTTTTCTTCACGTAAAAAATTGATAGCTTCTTCAACAGTTGTCATAACTAATGGTAAAGAAAAAAGAGTACCAATACTTGCTCTCACCACGTTGGGATTATAAATATCAGTAAGAGGATCAACGACAATGACCCCATCAACTTTTGCCCCATCAGAGGAACGCAAAATAGTACCAAGATTTCCCGGTTTTTCAATACTTTCTAAAACGACGAAAAGAGGATTTTTTATTCCACAAAGCTGTTTTAAACTAAAATGTCTTTGTACTCCTATAGCCAATAGGCCATCGGGACGATCTCTATAAGAAATCTTTTCAAATACTCGCCTACTACATTTTAATAAAAATGCACCTTTTGCTTTTAACTTTTCGATTAGTGCCATTTCATTATTCTTTAAAAATAGTTCTTCGCAAAAAAAGAGCTCTTTAATTTCAATGCTATCTGCTCTTAAAAGTTCGCGATATCCCTCGATTAAAAATAATTGTTCTTCATCTCTTGTTCTTTTATCACGTAAAGAGAGCACATGTTTAATCTTAGGATTTTGCCCACTACTTATTTCTATCATTTACCCTCCCAAAGAGCATAAAACCCACAAGGAAGTATATAAGAAGTTTTAGAAGGAATAACAAGTTCATCTGCCCTTACTTTTTCTCCGAACACCTGAATCAAAATATTTTCTAGAATTTTTGGAGTAAAACCAGGAGTATGACAAGAAAACACTAAAAATCCACTTTTACTTAAAACAGCTCTTACCATCTCTAAAAGATAAATAATATCTCTTTCTATTTTAAAGATTTCTTGTTTACTACCTCGACCAAAAGAAGGAGGATCTAAAATAATACCATCGTAAACATGTCCGCGCGTTTTTTCTCTTTTTAGAAATTTGAAAACATCATCTACTATCCAACGTATCGGAGCCTTTATCAAATTATTAAGTTCTGCATTTTCTCTTGCCCAGGCGACACTTGTTTTGGAAGCATCAACATGACATACAGTAGCTCCTTGTTTAGCACAAGCCATGGTAGCTCCGCCAGTGTAGGCAAAAAGGTTTAAAATGTTGATTTTGGACCTTATTCTATCTTGTAAAAATTGCCATAAAAAAGCATGTTCCGGAAATACGCCAAGATGACCAAAATCGGTAAATTTTAATTTAAAGACCAAGCCATTTATTTCGACCTTAAGATCTTTTACTTCTTTTTTAAATGACCATTTATTTTCTTCTTTACGCGAAAAAAAAATATCCGCCTTATCCCAGATTTGCTTGTCTAATTTTGGTTGCCAAAAGGCATTGCCAGACGGTCTGACAATGACAGTATCAGAAAATTTTTCCATTTTCCTACCATTGCCGCTATCTAAAAGTGTATAATTCATACTTCCTCATGCTAATAGAGGGACTCTTTAAGAAGAAAAATGAATTGCTTGCCACAAAAGCCCCAAAGCACAGCTACTACTATACTCTATAATTGTCTTTCTTTCCGCATGAAAATTAAATTTATGAGCTTTTATGTTATTTTTAGATCCAACAGCTATCCACACAGTGCCGACAGGCTTTTCTATGCTTCCCCCATCAGGACCCGCTATTCCGGAAATAGCTACAGCATAATCACAAGATGTTAAAGTAAAAAGACCGTATGCCATGGCCTCCACCGTCTCTTTACTGACTGCTCCTTGTTTTTCTAAGACATTTTTACTTACATGTAAAATATTTTCTTTTAGATCATTGGAATAAGAGACCACAGAGCCCAAAAGAAATTTTGATGCTCCCGGCAGTAAAACTAAACTTCTACAAAGAGCACCACCACTACACGACTCCGCTAAAGCAAGACTCTTTTTTTTCAAAATAAATTCTTTATGTATTACCTCTTCAATAGTTGCACCATCTAGAGAAAATAAATTTTTAGAAAATTTTTCTTGTAATAGTTTTATACATTTTTCTAAAGCCAGTTGATTTTGGGCTAAAATATGCAGCTTTACTCCTCTTAATGATGGGTAAAGACCAAAAGAAATTTCTTTGTTATCTTTTAAAAAATCATTTATTTCCATTTCCGATAAAAGGCAAAAACTTAGCCATTTTTCATGAATTGTCTTTTTCGCTGGACATTGTTTCTTTAAAATTGGCAAAAAGTAATGTAAAAACATCTCTTTAAGTTCGTAAGGAACACCAGGAAAAACAGCAATAATTTTATTACCTTTTTGCCAATACATACCAACAGCCGTGCCGATAATATTCGGCATGATTTTAGCATCTATAGGTAGTAGTGCTTGTTGTTTTATTACTTCTTCTTTTTGCGTTTTTTCTCTTATTTTTGCCGCAATATATTCTCGATAAGCGAGAGGGATATTGAATACCTTGGCTACAGCTTCTTTAGTAACATCATCTAATGTGGGACCAAGTCCTCCTGACACGATAATAATATCTGATCTTTCAAGTGCTATTTTTAATCCTTTTACAATCTCATCAATGTTATCTGGGAAAACAGCATGATAGACAACAGGATAGCCTTCTTGTGTTAAAATACTACTAATAAAGGCAGCATTGGTATTAACAATAGAGCCGGATAATACCTCATTTCCTATCGCTACTATTTCTGCTTTCATCTTTTTCCTTTGTTTTTTTCTCAGAGCTAAATAACAAAAGCCATATTATCGCTATGCAGATGAGTGAATCAGCAATGTTAAAGACTGGGTATGAATATTCGAAGAAAGTAAAATGAAACATATCAACAACATGTCCATATATAAAAGTATCGAAAATGTTGCCAATAGCTCCGGTTAAAATAAGCATAAGTGGAAAAAACACTTTCTTTTTTCTTCCATAGGTGACCAGATAAAGAGTTAAAATAACAACTATTGCTATTCTCAAATAAAATAAAAAAGAAGAATAAGCTGAGAAAAGTCCAAATGCCGATCCTTTATTAGCAACATAATTTAAAGAAAAATTGATACCAAAAAAATCATTAAATATTCCTATTCCACCATAGGGGAAAAAGGGATATGCCCAACTCATTTTATCTATGTAGTTGACAGTATAATATTTCATGAACACATCTCCTAGTAAGAAGATGAGACATAAAAATAAAAACCATGTTTTTTTCATTCCAATAATCCCTTTTCGAATTTTTCCTGAGCATCTACAGTCATGATAGCGTAGGGGATGGCATCCAATCTAGCCCTTGGTATTTCCTTATTAGTAATATCACAAATACCATAAGTGCCCTCTTCGATTTTCTCCAAGGCTCTATCAATTTGCTTTAGTATAGTAAATTCCTTATTAGACACTTCCAAACTTATAGTCTTACCGAAATCATCCGTTCCCTCGTCTGCCTGATGTTGAGAATATCCTCGTGATTCTTCCATCTCTTTAACCGATTCCTTGGTATCCTGAATCGATCCTGCCAATTGTTTTTTCATTTGTAACAATCTACTTCTAAATTCTTCTATTTCATTCTTTTTTAATGGCATAGTTCATTTTCCTCTTTTTTTATGTTTGATTTTTCCGGGACGGCTAATTCTATAGCCTCCACTAATTCTTCCAACTCCTTAAATCGTCTATATACACAAGCAAAGCGAATATATGCAATAACATCCAGCTCATGCAAGTAATTCATTACCATTTCTCCCAGTTCATGAGAAGAAATACTTCTCGCTTGTTTTAGTAAAAGATCAGCTTTTATCTTATCGATGAGAGTTCGTATCTGATCATGACTTACCTTTGTATGACAACAAGCAGCATTTAATCCCCTATGCAATTTTTCTTCTTGAAAATCTTCATAAGTGCCATCTCTTTTTTGAACCTGAAGAGTTAAATCCAAGGCTTCAAAAGTAGTAAACCGTTGCTCACACTTCAAACACTCTCTACGTCTTTTTATAGAATTAGTATCCGGCATACTACGAGAGTCTATTACTTTAGTATCATCAAAACCACAATAAGGACAATGCACAGCTTTTTCTCCTTTTTACATATAAAGACATAATCTTCCTATTTTTGCGAACTATTTTTTTCTATTCACATACTATTAATGTGGACTAGCTTACAAAAATAACAAGGAAAAGACAACCAATTTTTTGCAGGAAATTAATAATTAACAAGTTACATATTTATTACAAAACACTTTTTTTGTTACTAAAGCTATTTTTTAAACTTGCAAAAATTTTCTTTTCACGAAATGATAGGTACACATCAAAGAAGGTGACAAATGAGATTTTTATTATCTTTTCTTTGTGTTAGTACTTTATTATTTGCCGACAAACCAGTGATACTAGTAAGCCTTGCGCCCTATAGTAACCTTGTAGAAAGAATTGCAAAAGACACTGTTATAATCAAAGTAATTGCTCCTCAAAATAGCGATCCGCATACCTTTGAACCTTCCATAAAATCCATGGAAGCACTCAATGGAGCATCTCTGTGGTTTTGTGTGGGTGAGTTATTTGAAAAAAAGATACAAAGAATATTAAAAAATGAAAAATTAAAAATCATTGACTTAAGACAAAACATAACGGGCATAAAAGGAGATCGTCATTTTTGGTTAAGTATTCCTGCTTTAAAGACACAAGCACAAACGATCACTAATGCTTTAGTAGCAAAATATCCCCATATGAAAAACCTCTACGAGAGCAACTTAAAAGCACTATTAAAAGAATTAGAGAAGTTAAATGATGATATAGTAAATTTCTTAAAGACGAGCGAAACGAAAGCCATCCTTGTTACCCATCCGGCATTTGTCTACTTTTGTAAAGATTACAATCTTCAGCAAATATCTCTTGAACAATATGGAAAAGAACCAACCCTGAAAGAATTGGAGGATATTTATAGACAAGCCAAAGAGTTTAAAATATCTACTATAATTATGCAACCCCAGCATCCGAAAAGAGGTGCAATGCAAATTGCTAAAAAACTCAACATAAAAGCAATAATGTTTGATCCTTACGACAAGAATTTCATGAGAACCATGAAAATGCTTGCACAACTTATTCATCTGGTAAAAATAATAAATAATTTATGAGCGCCGTACATTTAAAGAATATTTTTTTTAGCTATGATTCTAATGTGATTTTAAAAGATAGTAGTGCAGACATTGATCACAATACTTTTACTGGTATTATTGGTCCTAATGGTTGCGGTAAGACTACACTTTTGAAATTGATTTTAGGCTTATTAAAGCCCAACAAAGGTCAAATAAAAATCTTGGGAAAATCTCCCAAAGATGTTCTTGGGAAACTGGGATATGTACCGCAAATGGCAAACATGGACAGAGATTTTCCAATCTCAACTTTAGAACTAGTAATGATGGGAGACACAAAAACCAAAATTAAAGAGTTAAAGGATAAAGCAATTAATCTTCTTGAAATAATCGGACTTAAAGAACTGATGAATTCCCCGATAAAATATCTTTCCGGGGGACAATTTCAAAGAGCATTAATTGCACGCTCTTTAATTGCCGATCCTCAACTTTTAGTATTAGATGAACCTACTGCTAACATAGATACCAAATCGGAAGAAAAAATTATCGATCTTCTTTTAAGATTCAAAAAATATGGCACAATATTAATGGTTAGTCATAACCTGGACGTTATATCTAAAGCTGCAGATGAAGTACTGCTTGTGCAAAACAACATCACTACTTTGCCCGTTGACAAGATTTGCGGCCACTTTGCGCTTGGCTTGTACCATAAGCTAAAGGACACAATATGACTTTTTTTTATTCTCTTTTGCACAATACATTTTTACAAAATGCTCTTTTAGCAGGAGTTTTACTATCTATAGCTGGTGGTATTATGGGATCTTATTGTGTTGTTAAGAAAATAACATCACTAAGCGGCAGTATTTCGCATAGCATCATTGGTGGTATTGGTCTTTTTATATTCTTAAAATACAACTTAAATCAAGGATGGGCTGATCCTCTTTTAGGGGCACTTTTAAGCGCCATTTTATCCGCTCTTTTGATTGGATTTACTCATCTAAAGTATAAAAGCAATGAAGATGTCATCATCTCGGCAATATGGTCATTAGGTATGGCTATCGGCGTAATCTTTGCATCATTTACTCCTAATTATACAGTGGAACTTTCCAATCTACTTTTCGGTAATATTTTGTGGATCACAGGAGCCGATTTAATTATTTTACTAGTACTAGATCTTTTGATCGTTGCATGTGTCATCATTTTTTATCGTAAATTTTTAATTATTTGTTTTGATGAAGAATTGGCCATCTTACAGGGATTGCAAGTCAAGACATTATATTTCCTTTTATTATCGCTTATTGCGATTTCTGTAGTTTTGTTAATTCAAATTATTGGTATCATTTTGATGCTTGCACTTTTAACCCTTCCTGCAGCTATAGCCTCCATTTTCACGAAGAAATTCAGTCATATGCTTCTCCTTTCTATCATTTTATGTTGTTTGTTAAATTTGAGCGGTACAATTGTATCATATGAATTGAATTGGCCACCAGGCCCAAGCATTGCCCTACTTTCAGCAGCTCTTTATTTGACATTGCTGTTAAAGAAGAAAAAGAAAATAATTTTATCTCATCGGAGAGAGTAAAAAGCCATGCCTTTTACCGTTATATTTTCCTCTACCTATAATATATCCGGCATCATTGATATCAATAAGCTTATCTAAGGACTGCCAAATATGTCCTTTGTTATCTATTAATCCGGGGATTAGATCATTGAGATCTTGAAGTGCACCTCTCGACCATATAGCAGGTTTATTTTTTTTACTTCCTTCCATAAATTTACCAATTATTACTCCGGGATTATTTACAGCTATAGGTTGAAAATTTTCAATAGTTATATACTCTTTATTGGAATAATCTCTAAAAAAACCGTAGTAACAATTCTTCAGGGGATCTTTAAATATTCCAACAACTTGCCCTTTATCATTAATGTCTATACCGTAGGCAAGTGAGGGGAAATCCAGTGTACATATTTTTTTGGTGGCGACATCGTAAATTGAAGGGATAATTTTATAATAATCATTAGTTCTTTCAAAGAACGCGCCGAGTATTTGAGCTTGGTTATTAATTTTACGAGCGACCAATAGTTTGGGATGCTCTATTTTATTAAATATGCCATTTACGTAGAGCCATATTTGATAATCGAAACTAATATTATCATATTCTTCGACCAAAGGTTCATTCATTAAAAGCACATAACCATCATCGTTGGCGCTTATGACAACAACACGTTCATTTTTTAAAGCTGCGGGGAATCCCAAATTCTTTATTCGTAAGTTAGTAAAATAAGATAGAGGTTGCGACCATTTAAATATTACTTCTTGCGGATGGCTCCAAAAACTATAGCCCATTTCTATTTGACAACTGCCAAAAATCACACCCTTATCATTGATTATGGGCATGGTGGAAAAATTTATATTTGTATAATTTATTGATCCTTTAACATTGCATACAAGGGCATTTTTACTATGGCCATTGTTAAAACTTCCACAGATTAACCCCTTGTTATTGATGCAAGAGAAATCGCTATTTTCATAATCCAAAAGCCCAAGATCAATTAACTGATAAGATGTAGCCACCGAGTTACTAACAGATGCAAGGAAAAGAAACAGGAAAAATCTTAGAATCTGCCTTGGCATTTTGTCCTCATTGGGTAAAAATTAAAAAAATCAAAAGACAGTTTAGGTAATGATTTAAAAAAAGAAAAGGCAAATTATTAATTAACAGGTACTAATAAAAAACCATGTTGCTCACCATGATAAGTGCCGCTTCCAACAATTTGTCCTTGATCATTTATATCGCAAAGTTCATCCAACGAATCCCAAGTGTGTCCTTTATCATCGACAAGGCTAATATCGGAAAGCTTAGTTTCATTTCCATTATCCCAAATTACGTAGACCGTGTCTTGCGTGTGTAAAACACCATTTGGAGCCAACTCGCCTATGATTTGTCCATGGTTATTCATCTTGCTACCCACAATGTTGCTTAAGATGATAAAATCATCCTTTTGCAAACTCCCAAAAAAGGTTCCTTTCACTGTTTGCGCAAAAATATCGACAAAAACCGCAAGAATCTGCCCTTGGTCATTAATATAGCAAGGAATAGCGTTATCTAAATTATCCCAAGTATGAGTTTTTTTGTTTTTGTAATCATAAACTATAGGTTTTACAATTATATTTCTACCACTGATATCAATGTTACAACCAAAAATTTGTGAATTATTATTGATTGTCATTCCCATCGTAAGCTTCGATGATTTTATTAAATTTAAATTTCCATTTTCATAGATATAGTTTTTATAAGCTGATTCCAAATTTGTCAGCTCATCTAGAAAATCTGATTCATAAACTAGCAGAATTTGTCCGATATCATTAAAATAAAATTGTTCTAGATGATATTTTTGAGAATTTTTTGGTTGAAAATTCAACTCTTGACATTGTGTATTACAAGAGGGATTATCCCACTTAAATAACTTAACGACATTATAATCCTCATCGTAACATCCCTCTGAAAAAACAATGGTGCTTGCATTATTTATTTTTGCATAATAACAATTTTTTGTTTCTATTAATTTTACTCCTATATTAGGATCCCAAAAAAAGAGATAATCTTTTTCATCTTTGGTTAAATTACCAACGATCTGCCCATGATCATTGATACTATAAATTTCACTATTGTAATCTAAAATACCTAAATCAATTAGCTTATATCCACTCGCATTTACATTACATAAGCACAAAAAAGAAAAAACAAAAAAAATCTTAATCAAACAAAATCTCATTTTAATCTCCTAAATATTTATTTCACTGGTATCAATAAAAAACCATGTTGCTCACCATTATAAGTGCCATTGCCAACAATTTGTCCTTGATCATTTATATCGTAAAGTGCATCCAACGAATCCCAAGTGTGTCCTTTATCATCGACAAGGCTAATATCGGAAAGCTTGGTTTCATTTCCGTTATCCCAAATTACACCAACTGTTCTATGTTGTATGTTTAAAACACCACTTGGAGTCAATATACCTACGATTTGTCCGTGGTTATTCATCTTAGTGCCAAAAATGTTATTTAAAATTATGCGATCGGTATTTTCTAAATTACCCAAGAATGATCCATTCGTTGCTGATAACACAAGATTACCAAGGACTTGTCCTTTATCGTTGATGTCAAAAAAAATTGCGCCATTGGGTTCATCAAAAGTATAGGTTTTTCTATCTTTGTAGTCATAAACTACTGCTTGAAAACCCTCAATTGTAAGATTAACACCAGCAATTTGCGAGTTATTATTTATCGCCATACCCATCACAGGCTCCGGTGATTTTATCAAATTTAAATTCCCATTTTCATATACATAGTTCTTCCAATAGTGCTTCCAATCAGACTCCCGAGATTCATACACGAGCAAAACTTGTCCGATATCGTTAATATTAAACTGCATCAGACGATATTTTTGAGCATTTTCAGTATGGAGATCCAATTCTTGAAATTGTGTGTTACTCCAAGGATTGTCCCATTCAAACACCCTAATATAGACATCACCTTTACCACAAAATGCACGTGAAAAAAAAACTGTGCCAGCATTATTGATCTTCGCAATAAAAGCATTACCCAAATCTGTTTCTACTACATTTGATCCCGTCTTGGGATCCCAAAAAAAGATATAATCTTTACCCTCTTTTGATAGTGTTCCCACAATTTGTCCTTGGTCATTGATACTGTGCACGCTACTGTGTTCGCCCGAAAGATCCAAAGCAATGAGTTTATATTCAGTTGCATATACACCACCAAACAACAACGAGAAAACAGAAAAAAACCTAATACAAAAAATTCTCATTTTTGATCTCCTAAATGTCACGAGATCAACAAGCATAGAGGATTACTTTATAAAAAACCAGGTATAAAAAACTATTCAACGGGCTCTAGTAAAAAACTAAGCGATTTACCTTTATATATACCCTCTCCAATAATTTGTCCTTGATCATTGATATCGACAAGTGTATCTAATGATTGCCATAAGTGTCCCTCATTATCCACTAAACTAATCTCTGAAAGTTTTGTCTCTTTACCTTGATCCCAAATAACATATTTATCTTTATTTGCACCAGACGAAAAGGTTCCTAAAATTTGTCCTCTGTTATTTACGCTTTTTGCTTGTATGTTATCCAATACGATAAAATCACTTCCCTGTGGATCTCCAAAAAACCCCTTCACTTGTCCTTGATCAAAAAAAACGCCAACCACTTGATTTTTATCGTTTATGTCCATGCCATAAGCAGAATCTTCAAAATCTAAAACTTTAGTTTCTTTAGTGTTATAATCATAAATGACTGTTTCTACCTTGCTGCAAAACCATCCATCCATCACATAATGCCAGGCTAAGATCTTAGAATTATTATTAATTCTTAAAGCACCTGTAATTTTTTCTGATTTTAATAAGTTAAATACCCCATTATGATATACCCATGTTTGAATTCCTTGGCCTCTTGTTTTTCGAGCCTTTTGCAAATCAATTACATCAGTATCCATAACTAAAACTTGGTCAATATCATTAGTATCCCAGATGGTCAATGCGAAGTCTCGAAAGTCAATAGTCAAAGGAGAGCCCAAGGACTGATATTTATCACTTTGGATGGGATGCCAACTAAATATTTGTCTTTGTTCTCCTGCATGAAAACAATAAGAAGAACTTGCGGATGAGTAACATTTTTCTGCTAAATAGCTACCAAAAATGTTGCTATTATTATTTATTTTAGCACCATCAGCATTGTAAACTCTTGTGCATTTCAATGTTTTATCCCAAAAAAACACATAATGTTTACTATCTTTAACATATACTCCAGTAACTTGTCCCCGGTTATTGATGCCTGTGACAACACTTGCATCATATGACAAAAGTCCAAGGTCAATTAATTTGTAACTGGCAGCATTTACATTGAAACAGCTACATAAAAATAAAAAACTAAAAACATAAAGTATTTTATTGAAAATTAAACTTGTTTTCATAATCTCCCCAATAAAAACCAGGAAAAAGATTACACCAACTTTGAAAAATTGACAAAGAAAAATATTACAAACCAACTCTTGACATCTAGTTAGCATTTCTATTATCATGGTGTAGCAAATATTTTTAAAAGAGGCTAATAATGTACGCAATTATTGAAACGGGATCTAAGCAGTATCGTGTCCAAGAGGGGGATATCATAGATATAGAACTATTGGATAAACAACCAAATGATGTCGTATTATTTGATAAAGTTTTACTTTGTGCTAGTGATAAGAAGAAAAAAATAGGACAACCATATCTCAATGATTGTTCTGTAGAAGGGATAGTTATTGACAATATAAAAGATCGTAAAGTCATTGCCTATAAGTACATTAAAAGAGAAAATTATCATCGTACAAAAGGCCATAGACAAAGAAAATCAAAAATAAAAATCACCAAAATTAAGGCGGAATAATCATGGCACATAAGAAAGGACAAGGGTCAACAAAGAATGGTCGTGACTCCAATTCTAAGAGGCTTGGAGTAAAGGTAGGAGATGGGCAATTTGTCACTGCCGGTAGTATTTTGGTGAGACAAAGAGGAACAAGATGGTATCCCGCAAAGAATGTTAAAATGGGTCGTGATTACACCCTATTTTCTCTTATTGATGGTATTGTTTCCTTTAAAAAAACAAAAAAGACTTTCGTGACCGTAGCAGCCGTAAAGTAAGCAGTTTCTTAACATGTTCTTAGATAAAGTAGTAGTTTCCCTTATTGCAGGTAAAGGGGGCAATGGTGTTGTCTCCTGGCATAGGGCCAAATATGTTCCCAAAGGTGGTCCTAATGGTGGTAATGGTGGCAAGGGGGGATCAATAATAATTTCTGTAGATGCTCATGTTCTTTCCTTAGAAAAATTTCGAAATAAGAAAATTATAAAAGCGGAAAATGGAGAACAAGGTGGCACCAATAATAAAACGGGAAAAGATGGGGAGGATTTAACAATAAAGGTACCATTGGGAACCATTGTTAAAGATAATAAAACGCAAGAAATACTCTTCGATTTGACCAATGCATCCGATAATTTTATCATTTGTAATGGGGGAAAAGGTGGTAAGGGAAATAGAGCTTTTCGTTCCCCCACAAATCAAGCACCGGAGCAATTTACCTTAGGTGAAGAAGGAGAAGAAAAAACTCTTGAATTAGAACTAAAACTAGTTGCCGACATAGGATTAATTGGCATGCCCAACGCAGGCAAATCTACACTTTTAGCAGCATTATCTCATGCAAAAGTTAAAATTGCTCCCTACCCTTTTACTACTCTCTCTCCCAACTTGGGAGTTTTATCCTTCGATTACAAGACGAAAGCGCTAGTCGCTGATATTCCGGGGATCATTGAACACGCTCATGAAAATAAAGGCCTTGGTCTTACCTTTTTAAAACACATAGAAAGAACTAATATTTTGGTCTATGTTATAGATGTCTCTTTTTTTAATGAAAAAAAACCTCAGGAAGAGCTAAAACTCTTACAAAAAGAACTTCATGCTTACAATCCCGACATTTTAAAAAAACCATCTCTTGTTGTTCTCAATAAAATCGATTTAAATCATGACGAAAACTTTATAAAACAACTGTTAAAACCCGATTATTTTCCTATTTCTGCGATGACCAAAGAAGGATTAGAACCTTTTATAAAAGCCCTAAAAAAGTTATTCGACAAACAAAAAACGAATAAAAAACTGTAAAAACAGTTATTTTTCTTCAACAATAGCTGGCTTTGCCTCTTTTTCAAAGAGAGTAAATATGCCGCCACCAATAATCAGAAGGCTTCCCAGAATTGTCCAAATATCTGGTAATTTTTGCCAAATAAGGGCCTCAAAAATAGCGCCCCAGGCAACCGTAAAGTAAAGGATAGATCCTACATAAGGGGCCTTTACCAAAGAATAAGCTTTAGTCATAAAATATTGAAATCCTCCGGAAAATATTCCCGTGAGCAGAATAAAATACCAAAGCTTAACATCTCCAATAGGTTGCCAATTTACAGCTGTAGGTATAGCCGATAAAAACAATGCCCCTATAAAAAAATACAAGAGAATTGTTTCCTTAGCATCGGTTTTTGATAAAGGACCAATAGCAGTATGAGAAAAAGCTGCACATATGCCTCCTAAAAGTCCCATTATTGAAGCGGTCATACAAAAAGAGAAATTGGGTTTTAAAATCAATGCTATGCCCAAAAAGCCGCCAATAAGAGCAACAGTTCTAGTGAGTGATATATTATTACGGTGCCACAAAAAGACAATTATAGGGATAAAAAGTGGTGTTGTATTAAATAGTAAAAGAGCGTTGACAAGAGGCATATGTTTAGAAGCATAAAAGAACGCATAAGCTGCTAAAAAGCCACAAATAGATCTAGTAACATGTAAGCCTATTCTTGAGGTTTTAATTGTAACTTTATTTTTCCATATTAGAGATAATACTAAGATCACGCAGACTAAACTACGAAAGAATACTAATATTTCCGATGGCACTTCTTTCGTTAGTTTTGAACATAGTAACATGGTGGAATAGCACAAAGTACCCAATAGAGCAAAAAAAAGACCTTTTTTCATAGGATAAATGGATAAAAAATATGGCCAGAACTGGAATCGAACCAGCGACACAAGGATTTTCAGTCCTCTGCTCTACCGACTGAGCTATCTGGCCAATTTTAAGCTATAAAGATAGATGATAAAATAGTTTATAGCAATACAAAAGATATTTTTTATCGGAACTAATCAGGCAGAATCTATTCTCTCTAACTTTATGAAAGAGGTCAAGCCTCGGCGCCTTAAATTGAGCGAGATTGTTTACAATATTTCTGGATCTTTCGGAGGAGAAAAAAGCCATTACAAATAATTTTGAAGGACTGGCCAAAAATATCACCAGCAGTATCGCATTTCCTAGTCTATGACTCGAATGCACTGTTCAGACAAAAAATGAAAACCTCAGCGGTAACATGTACATAAATTGCTCGAACTTCATTTTGATATTACTTGAATATAATTTAATGTAATTCATACAATTTGCCTCTCACTGTTTGAGGTTGTATGAAAAACATAACATTAATTTCGCATGGCGCAATTTGTCGATATAGTCCGCAATTCTATAAAGAACCACATAAACCGTATAGCGATCATTTTTCAAAAAAGAGGCAGGTTTCTTTTTCTAGAAAGACTGTTTCTCTGAAGAGCGAACCGTATGACTCAAATAAACTAATCGCTTTTTTCTTTCTTCTTATTCTTTTTGTTAATGAATTTACCTGCATCAAAAGAGAAGTCGATACCAGGCGTGTCTATTCCGTTGTTCGTAAAGACAATCATACAAGCAAGTCGGTTTTTGGACCTATACTAGCTAGAGCCGAAGAGCTTCCTGTCAGCCATCCATGGCTTATGATGTGTAAGAATAATCGCACCGATGCAAAGAACAATGTTGAATTTTCTTCAGTAACCGAGATAGAAAGATTTAGAGGAAAAGGGGGGAGGCGGATAATACAGGTAACTGGAAGACCTGCTTCAGGAAAATCAACAATCGCAAAGTATTTAGCAGAGCATTGCGGTTATTACGTTGTTTCCATGGATGATGTTGTGCTGAAAAAGCCGTCGAAGCGCCTCCAAGATAGGATGAAAGCAATTTTCGGAAGTGATATCTATAGTGAAGAAGGAGGGATTAATATCAAGAAAATACTTCAAAATATCGAGCTATTTCCCCAATATGTGAAAGTTGCGGTACCGGAAGCCGAACCTGAAATTGCAGGCAGAATACTTAATGCTTTCCAAAATGGCTATAGATCTGTTGTTATTGATTTTGTATTTCCAATGGAACTTGTATCTTCTTTGAGATGCGATCAGGTGATTTTTATTGATAGACAGGAAGAGACCAGATCACAATCGGTCCTTGATCGCCCTGAAAACAGAAAAGCAAGGAGCTTAATAGCAAAATTAATGCCTGTGTTGCCATCAGCAGAGGAATACTCAAGAAGCTTCACCTATACTATATTGAATAATGGTTCCTTGACTGATTTTTATGAGTCCATGGATAGAGCAATTGATAGTAGTAAAAATAGATTTTGCATTAAAACGTAATATCAAGAGAGCTATTAAAAAGATATTTAGTTATCTGAATAGAGAGGTTTTTGCTGATATTGCTTCTCCAAAAGAACAGCTTTTTGCATGGCCATAATAATCATATCTTTTAGAATGTTAATTGCTTCATTTAATTGTAAATCCTCTGCAACAGTACTATTATCATACATAGAAAGAATAGTTTTTTGTTTTTGTACTCGTAAAAACTCTTGAAATTTTTCATTATTTGCAAGACGGTATTCGCTATTGTGTTTTAACTCTGGCAACATTTTTTTCCAAAAAGAAATCACTTTCTGTGTTGTAGGCAAGTAATTTTTCTCGAACCATTTTTTAGTATTACCTTCGAGATCTAAAAGCTGGTCTTCGTAGGAAGACTCAATTTCGTCAGCTTCTAGAGAATATTCCAAATAACGCTCTCCTAAGTTGTATGAGAAAAATTTCGTAGGAACAACTATATCTGCAATAACACCAGATATTTGTGTGGTTTTACCGGATACGGTATAATATTTTCCTATAGTTACTTTAAAAAAGATATCAGCATTTTTATCGGTTATTGTTTGATATTGAATGGTGCCTTTGCCAAATGTTCTTTCATCGCCAACTATAAGAGCACTTCCATACTCTTGTAAGCATTGGGCAACGATTTCCGATGCAGAAGCAGATAATTTCGAGACGAGTAAAATAAGAGGTCCTTGATATTCGGCATCACCATTTAAGTTACGCAAATAACGCACTTCTCCATTGGAATATTTAGAAACACAAACAACGCCATTTTTCAAAAACAACCCGGCTACTTTTACTGCTTGTGACAAGAAACCTCCGGAATTTTGTCGAAGATCTAAAATTAATCCCTTAAGATTACCAATTTTCTTAAGTTCTGCAATTGCTGTTCTTAAATCTTTTTCTGTACTTATACCATGCTCATTTTCATAGAATGAAGGAATAACTATTTTGCCCAAAATACCATCACTAAATTTCTCATAGGTATAAGATAATCTCTCCTCATCCATAGCAATAGGCATTTTTTTAAGTTTTACTGACCAAAATTGTTCTCTACCATCATCATTTATTCTTTTAAGTCCAAATACTAATTCCTGTTTCTTTTTTAATTCCGCTAGTACTTTCTCAAACGACCAATTAGAAATAGGCTCGTTATCAATTTTGACAATTATATCATTAATTTTTATAGACTTACATTTTTCAGCTGGGCTATTTTTCACAATTTCTGCTATTTGTACACCCTCAACTGATTCTGTTAACACTACGCCCAAACCTTCAAATTGTTTTTCTAAGCTCATTCTCATATCTTGTGCTTCTTCTTCGCTGAAGAAAGCAGTATGAGCGTCTAAACTTTTACTTAATGCTTTCAAAATGTTAATAGCCAAAATACGTTCTTTTTGTACTTTTGTTAAATTTTCTCCGCAGTAATGACTTTCTAAATCATGAAAACGTTTATCTATAAGGGCAAAGACTTTATTTTTTTGACTGGGAGCAACATTTTTACTATGATGTTGTATTAAATGGCTGAGTAATTTTTTATGACGACAGCGAAGTTCCTGCTCAGTTTTAGCAAAATCTTGTGCTCTTTCATAATTTTTGACTATGGGCAGTGAAGAAATATCATTTTGAGCTTCTTCTCGCCATAGTCTGGATCTTTTTATAGCTATTTCTATAATTTGATTTAATTTCATAAAATCGGAGAAATCATTATTTTTAATTTTCTTAGCTATTAAAACAGCTGTTTGTTCTGAGATATTTAAATAAGGATCTAATTCACTTTGGGTAAAGTACGTTTTTTCTACATCGAAATTTTGGATATAGATCTTAAATGTTCTTTTTACTATTACATGGTTAATTTCTTTATAAGCAAAATGGTACTTTAGAATTCTATCCATGATAGGACAGACCTTATCTAAAGAGATTTCTTCTACCCATATGAATATTGGAAAAAATAGGAAGATAAGCAGCCATTTTTTCATAAAATCCTTTAGTTAAAACAGGGGCGATCATTTGGGAGGAACCGCATAAGACCGAACTTAGCGTCGTAACTTTGTCCCTCGCCCGACCGCCCCTAATTCGAAGTGTAATAATAAAATATTAATTTGACAAGCTTTATTTTATTAATTAATACTTTTTATAATAAAAGATATTAAAAACCAGTAATTTGTAATTAAATAAATGTATTACAAGACGCTCTAACATAACCCCGAAAGAACAAACAAAATATCTTAAATTCAGAATCTTTCGCCACAAAGCAACTATCTCATAATTTTTCATTGTCCAACAAAACATGGAAACCATACAATTTTAGCACAAAAAAAAGGGAATAATATGACATCGCCTGTAAACAATCCAAAGTTTTACGTAGAACGACCTGAGCCTAAGTATTGGAATACTGCACATACTAAAGCTGTTATTGAAGCACAAGAATTACCTCCCGATACCAACGGAAACATATTTTTAAAAGTTTTGGCTCCAAAAGATTTTCAGTGGAAAACAGTTAGAAAATGTATTTTCATGGAGTGTTTAGGGCCAGCACAAATATTTCCTGATTATAACAGCTATCTGACTCACTCCCCATAGATAAATCTCTAGGGGGTTCTAACGGCCATACCTTGTATCTCTTTTCAGCTCTCGGGAGTGGATACCCTACAACATCCGAAACCTCGATACAAGTTGATCCATCTTAGACAGGCAAACCGCTCTAACTCCGACCAAGTCGAAGAAGACAAACAAGATATCTGTCTATTGCCGTTTAACTTTAACCCGACACGCCTGTCCTTACTGGAGCGAGTGCGCACCAGATCATCCGCGTGGATGATGGGTATCGGAGCTATTCCGCCCGAAGCGGAACCCAGGTTTTTCTTTTTTAAACCTCCGGATTTAATTTATGCCAGCTACTTAGAGCCTTGCTTAACTTACCTGCAACCGTTGGTCAACCTTCAATGTTTTACCATTCGGAGGATTTTCCAATGAACCATATACATTTCAAAATAACCACATGTCACCCCGAAGAGCGACTATCGCTTTTAAGCTAAGAAAGAGTTTAAAATATTCCAACTTTTTCAAGGAAGGAATATTTTGCGCCTTATATCCCCATGGATAAATCCAGTGGCTTTACGGCGCATTTGGTAATATTCGTACATGCTATTGCGCCTACTCTTCCTGCACCAACAGGCTTCTCTGCAGCAGAATTAAAAAAATATGACTGGCAATAACATTTTTCCACGATTAAATTTATCACTTCTTTGAACTGCAAACAACACTCATGAATTATTTCTCTCATCATCTAAAAAATATCATTTTTTACTTTAATACAAATTTACAATGCGTAACTTTCATTACCGTCTTAAAGTACTTTTTGTATTATGTCGAATATTTCACCTGGTAAGTAAAATATTTATACACCAAAAAAATATTACTCTCATATCAGAGATTTTTTTTGCAAATAAATGCCCCATTAAGATATATTTTCAACACAAAGGGAATGCTTTTTTAAAGTTTTAAATAAAGGAATTTATGCCCACAATAAATCAACTCGTCAAATATGGCAGAAAAAAATCTAAACGTCGTAATAAGTCACCCGCTCTAAAATCGTGCCCTCAAAAAAGAGGCGTTTGTTTACAAGTAAAAACTAAAACACCAAAAAAACCTAATTCCGCTTTAAGAAAAGTAGCTTGGGTTAGATTATCCAATGGTCAGGAAATCATTTCCTACATACCAGGAGAAGGTCATAACTTACAAGAACATAGCATCGTTATGGTAAGAGGTGGTAGGGTAAAAGATCTACCAGGTGTGCGTTACCATATCGTAAGAGGTTGCCTAGATTGTGCAGCAGTTAAAGATCGTAAACAAAGCAGATCTAAGTACGGAGCAAAAAAACCTAAATAATAAAGGAATTTAAAATATGTCAAGAAGACATCGCGCTGAAAAAAGAAAAATTCAACCAGATCCACTCTATAATAACACCACTATCCAAATGTTGATTAATAAGGTCATGGTTAGCGGAAAAAAATCAACAGCAAGAACTATTGTATATAAAGCTCTTGCTAATTTCGTTGAAAAAACCGGAGCTCCAAACGTAGTAGAAGCCTTTGAACAAGCTTTAGAAAACGCAAAACCCTCTTTAGAAGTAAAATCTAGAAGAATCGGGGGCGCTACCTATCAAGTACCAGTGGAAATAGCTCCAGATAGAAGAATTTCTATGGCTATGTCTTGGATCATTCAACATGCCAGATCAAAAAAAGGTCGTAGCATGACAGATGGCCTTTCCATCGAACTCTATGATTGCTTCAAAAATCAAGGTACAACTATAAAAAAGAAAGATGATCTTCATAAAATGGCAGAAGCCAATAAGGCTTTTGCCCATTATAAGTGGTAAAAAAATAAAAAAATTGGAAAAAATCAATGGGAAAAAGAGCCGCAACAGATAAATTAGAAAATGTACGTAATATTGGCATCATGGCACATATCGATGCCGGGAAAACAACAACAACTGAACGTATTTTATACTATACAGGAAAATTGCATCGTATGGGAGAAGTACATGAAGGTGCTGCCACAATGGACTTCATGGAACAAGAAAAAGAACGGGGTATCACCATAACATCAGCAGCTACTACCGTCTATTGGAAAGGCTGCAAAATTAATATCATCGACACTCCCGGCCACGTAGATTTTACCATTGAAGTTGAAAGATCTTTAAGGGTACTAGATGGTGCTGTTGCTGTCTTCTGCGCTGTTGCTGGTGTACAACCTCAATCAGAAACCGTATGGCGACAGGCCCAACATTATGGCGTTCCAAGAATAGCCTTCATCAATAAAATGGACAGAACAGGTGCTGATTTCTTCGCTGCACTTCAATCCATGAAAGAAAAACTAAATGCTAATGCCATCGCTGTACAATGCCCAATCGGTGCTGAGAGTGAATTTAAAGGTATCGTCGACTTAATTTCCATGAAAGCCTTTATCTTCAAAGACGAAACCTTAGGTGCAGAATATCTCGTAGAAGAAATACCCGCAGATCTTCTAGAAAAATGTAAGGAAATGAGAGCAACTCTACTAGAAGAACTCGCTATCATCGATGAATCTAATGAAGAATTCATGTCAAAAGTTTTAGAAAATCCCGATTCTTTAACAGAAGAAGAAATTCATAGAGTTATAAGAAAAGGGGTCTGCGAAAATAAATTTAATCCGGTCATCTGCGGTACTGCCTTCAAAAATAAGGGAGTACAACAAATACTCGATGCCGTTACAAGATGGATGCCCTCTCCTTTAGACAGAGGTAAAATTAAGGGCATGAATGCAGTAAGCCATGATCCTATGGAAATCATTCCATCAGATGATGCTCCTCTAGCTGCCCTTGCCTTTAAAATTATGACTGATCCTTACGTCGGCAGACTTACCTTCGTCCGTATTTATAGCGGCACTTTGAGAAAAGGTGATAGACTTATGAATACAACAAAAGGTAAAGATGAACGTATCTCTAGACTTTTACAAATGCATGCTAACCATAGAGAAGATAGAGAAGAATTCTTCACAGGTGATATAGCTGCTTGTATCGGATTAAAATGTTCATCCACTGGTGATACTCTCTGCTCAGAAGATAACCCTCTGCTACTAGAAAAAATGGAGTTCCCAGAACCAGTTATCTCCATGGCAATAGAACCTAAATCAAAAGCAGATAGAGAAAAATTAGCTGTCGCCCTCTCTTCACTATCAGAAGAGGATCCAACCTTCCGTGTATCTACTAATCAGGAAACCGGTCAGACTATCATATCAGGTATGGGAGAGTTGCATCTAGAAATCATTAAAGATAGAATGTTTAGAGAATTCCATGTAGATGCCAATGTAGGTAAACCACAAGTATCCTATAAAGAAACGATTACGATCCCCGGAAAACAAGAAACAAAATTCGTTAAACAAAGCGGTGGCCGTGGTCAATATGCTCACGTCGTTTTGGAAATTGCACCAAATGAAAAAGGTAAGGGCAATGAAATCGTCAGCAAAATTGTTGGTGGCGTTATTCCAAAAGAATATATCAATCCTACCATCAAAGGTATCGAAGAAGGACTTGCAACCGGCGTTTTAGCAGGATACAATCTTGTCGATGTAAAAGTAGCTATCGTTTTCGGATCTTACCACGAAGTGGACTCCAGCGATATAGCCTTCAAAATCTGCGGTTCTATGGCTGTAAAAGAGGCTGCAAGGAAATGTAATCCTATCATCTTAGAGCCTATAATGAAGGTCGATGTTACTACTCCTGAGGATTATGCCGGTGATATTATCGGTGATATCAACAGAAGACGTGGAAAGATCATCGCACAGGAAGTCACCAAAGGAACACTACTTATCTCTTCCGAGGTTCCATTGAGTGAAATGTTTGGATATTCTACAGACCTGCGCTCAAAATCTTCAGGAAGAGCTACTTATGTAATGGAACCTTCGCATTTCGAAAGAGTTCCAGCAAAAATACAAGAAGAAATAATAAAAAAATAGTTAGGGAAAAATGGTTAAAAGACACAAAATTAGAATTCGCCTTAAAGGTTATGATCAAAGACAACTTGATCATTCTACACAAGACATTGTAGAAACAGCAAAAAGAACAGGAGCACGTGTGGTGGGACCTATTCCCCTACCAACAAAAAGAGAGGTATTCACGGTACTGCGTTCTCCTCACGTGGACAGGAAATCCAGAGAACAATTTGAAATTAGAACACATTTGCGTCTTTTGGATATCTTAGATCCTACAGCTGACACTATCGATAAACTCAAAGTATTACCCGTTGCTGCTGGCGTAGATATCAAAATCAAAGCTTAAAAATGGCTGTTTCTTGTTGTCATACCTATCAAACTGATAGTTCTACTATATGTTTTGAGGTCTCTGCGCAAAACGGTCTTTTCGTTTCCATGCAAACAAAAATTTGCATATACGTACATTAGACTTCTTGCATAACCTTTTTTATAGAATTCATAAAACGATTCAGAATTGTAAGCAACAGGTATAGAAATCGGAGAAAAAGATTTGGACTAAGGTTTAATGTGATAGCTGGAATTATGATGGGTTATGCAAGAAGTCTAATAATTACTTATATGTGGTTTGCATGTCGTAGGAATTTCTTTTGTCACGAGGAACATCTTCACCATATCTCTTAAAAGCTACTCTATTATCTTTAACAATGAAAAAATAATGACGATACTCCCACGTCCTATTGCCAAGGATCATCCTTTCGATATATTCATATTCCTCTTCGCCATTTTCCAAGGCCTTTATAGCATAAGGCTTACCATAAACAGCAATAAGTTCATCTACGCTAGCACCTACTTCTACATCTTTAAATGAATCCATGCAAATATTTTTTCCACCACCAAAACAGCTGGCTAAAAATATTAAAAGAAAAAAACTAAAATTTTTCATTTACCCTCTTCTTTAGTAATGCTGGGCGGAAGCCACATCTTACCTTCAATTTGCGTGCGAAATTGATCGGATGTAACATATTCTACTCGCATAAGGTAGCTACCATCACTTTGTAAAATATAAGTTTCAAAACCCTCAAAATTCATCTCGTTATTACGAAATTCCCAAGCAATCAATTTATCATCTACAAGCCCTTTTCCTATAATTTTCCCTATGTTGAGATTCTCCATTTCTACCAGAAATGAATCCTCGGTAAAATCAAAAAAGGTTAGTTCATTTCTCATATTTTCTGAAATGCCCGCAATTTGAATTTCCTGCACCGACTTTATCTTTCCAGCATCGGATGATAGCACATTCCATTTTGTGTAAAATACAAGTTCTTCTTCTACCATGTTGAGAGTAATTGCACCTTCTCCTACCCATGCTTGCGGTTGAAATATAAAAGTATGTTTAAACATCAAAATACAAACCTTCTTATATGAACGCTTTGTAATATTCCCAAAGCAATCATCGTTGTTATCACCGAACTACCTCCATAGGTAATGAGCACCAACGGCACCCCCGCTATGGGAAGAAATCCGCACATCATACCTATATTAACAATAATATGCATTGCAAGATAAATCGCAATACCAGAAGATAAAAGTCTGCCAAATTGATCTCTTGCCGCAGCTACTGTTTGAAAGCTAAAATGCACCAAAATATAAAATAAAAATAAAAGTCCCATCACACCAAAAAAACCAAATTCTTCGCCAAATGTCGCAAATACTGAATCGGTATGAGCAGCGGGCAACCACTTATTAGACGCAAGTTCCGATTTTCTCCAACCACTACCAAATAACCCTCCCATGGCAATACCACTCTGCGCTATTCTTTGCTGATAGGTATCAGGATTTAATCTTTCATACTGATATTCTTTCATGAAAGAAGTAAAAAAAGGACGCATATTCTGATGCGACAAAATACCAGTAAAAAAAAGAGCAACAACAACAAGACCAACACTTCCCACAACCATAATACCTCTAACCACTTTCCTATGCACATTACCAAAATAACTCATCACAAGTGTGATGGGATAAAGTACAAGAGCTGTTCCCAAATCCGGTTGTTTTAAAATTAAGAAAAAAGGAATACCAGCTATTAAAAGTACTAAAAAAGCAGAACGTATTGATGACGATTGTTCTTTTTGTCTATCTAAAAACCAGGCAAGAGCCATCATAACAATTAACTTGGCAGCTTCCGATGGCTGAGCATCCATAAAGCCTAATTGATACCAACGATGAACTCCCCTCACCGAGGGCACAAAAAAAAGACCTAAAAGCGCCAATACCGTTATAAAATAAAGTGGCCAGATCCAATTTGCTAATTTACGATAATCTATGTAAGCGAAAAAAAAGAAAACAATCCATCCTAATAAAAACCATTTCATTTGTGCTTTAACAAAGGGTGTAAAAAAATTACTACTCATACCATCTTGAGCATCATAGGTAGCAGAAGAAATAACAAAAAGACTGATGCCCATTAATAGTAGCAATAAAAACACAATTCTAAAATCAATTTTTAACAACTGTCGCATGTTGCTATTATAACAATTGCGAACTATTTTAGTTCTAGTATAATGCTACAGATATGTATGGAAATTAAGAATATTTTCCTAAATTCAGTCAATTCTACGAATGATTATGCCAAAAAACATATGTCACAATTTGATCCTAGTGCTCTTACTTGTATTTTTGCAGAAGAACAAGTTGCAGGTTATGGCAGTCATCATCGTTCCTGGATATCTACAAAAAATAAAGATATTTTAGCAACCTTCTATTTCCATCTTCCTGAGAAAATAAGCAATTTAACCTGTTTGGGTTATCTAATGGCTTTTACCTTATGTCAGATACTAATAAGTTACACACTAGCTCCAATGATAAAATGGCCAAACGATATTCTTCTTTCTCAAAAAAAACTCTCAGGCATTCTTGGTGAAACTAAAGACAATGGTACTAACATATTTTTAGGTATAGGTATAAATGTAAACTCAGACGTGGAAGATTTAAAGCATATTGATCAACCTGCTACCTCTTTAAAAATAGAAACAGGACATCTTTGGGATATAAAAAAACTTCAAAATGAATTGCAAATAAGTTTTCTAAAAAATTTAAATATTTTTAAAACACAAGGATTTGTTTTTTTTCATCCCCTGATTAACGAACTACTAGCAAAAAAAGGAGAAGAAATCTCTTTTTTGGAAAATGGAGAAAAAAGAATCGGAAAAATTCAAAATATCACCAAAGATGGGTACTTAAAACTTCTTTTGCCAGATGGAACAACTAAAAATATCTATTCCACCAATTTATAAAATTTTCCATCTACATATTCATACATCACAGGATCACCTGTGGCAAGCTCCAACTGCAATACCTCTTCCTCTGACAAATTATCCAAATACATAACAATGGATCTTAAAGAATTACCATGTGCTGAAATAAAGACATTTTTTCCTTCTTTTATATATGGTAAAATTTTCTTTTTAAAATATGGCAGTGTTCTTTTGGCTGTTTTCGCTAAAGACTCGCCACTTGGGGGAGCAACATTGAAACTTCTTCTCCATATATGAACTTGTTCTTTTCCGTATCTTCTTCTTGCCTCATCTTTATCCACACCTTGCAACTCTCCATAATATCTCTCATTGAGCGCAGGATCACAGTAGGTTGGGATCGTCATCTCTTCTGCCGTTTTGTCATAAATGCATGCCCATTTATCCATTTTCCCTTCTTTTGGATGCTTTACCACCAAGACCTTCTGTGAGCTATGCGCCATCATGGCCAAAAAAGCAGTCATTTGTGCCCTTACTAGTGAGGACATAAAGACAATATCTATAGGAATATCTTTGATTTTTTCTCCTGCTCTAAAAGCTTCTTCCACTCCATCCATACTTAATGGGATATCTACCCAGCCTGTAAATCTATTAAGCTTATTCCAACAAGATTTGCCGTGACGCAATAATATAAGCTTATTCTTCATTTTCTTCTCCTATTTGAACCGATCATCTTCTTCATCTTCATCTTCATTTTGATCATCGTCATTATCATCATAATCTTCTTCTTCATCTTCGTCATCATATTCTTGTGCATATGGAGTATTATCCTTTTGAGGAGTGATAATATTCCAATCAAGTGTTTGAGTTTCCGCAGCTACTTCTCCACTAAATAGCATCTCTAACGATAAAAAAGCCATAAACAACACCACCTTTTTAAAAATTTTCATAATACCTTTTGGTTTAACTTAGGTTATCATGCTAGCAACACTAAAATTATTTAGCAATTTCCTGTTTTCAAAAAAAACTTTTTCTCTTAGTCTGAAGGATAGTAAAGGACGTTTTAATGGTAGTCAAATTAGATGAAAAAGCAGATATTATCATTCAAAAAATCAAACATTTTCTTATTACCCATCTTGGAAGATTAGAAAAAGAGGCTACCTTAGAGGAATTCTATTATGCCCTTTGTATGATAATAAGAGAAGAGGTCATGCTTCATTGGTCGGCGACACTTCATACCTTTGATGATGCTCATGTACGCATGGTTTATTATCTTTCCATGGAATACATGCCGGGACGTTTTTTAAATAATAATATCACCAATATTGGAGCTTGGGATCTGCTAAAACTAGTACTAAAGAAAACAAATCGTAATATCTACGATATTTTAACATGTGAATCCGATCCGGGATTAGGTAATGGAGGACTTGGAAGACTTGCTTCTTGTTTTTTAGATTCTTTAGCCACTCTAAAATATCCAGGTTGGGGGTATGGACTGCGGTATCAATACGGTATTTTCGACCAGGAAATATGGCAAGGTAAGCAAGTAGAAAGACCTGATTGTTGGCTGCTTCATTCTAATCCTTGGGAAATGCGCAAAGATCTTTATTCCACCTCCATATATTTCCGAGGTAATATCACTTCTGCGATGAACAGCCATGGTGATGAGGTATATCATCTTGATGATTATGAAGAGGTCAGGGCTATTCCTTATGATTATCCCATTATTGGATATACTAATAATCACGATTTTTCAGTCATACCATTAAGGTTATGGTCAACAAAAGAATCTCCTCGCAATTTTGAACTACAAAGATTTAATGCTGGACAATTAGATCAGGCAGGGGAAAATGCCTCATTAACTGATGTGCTCTACCCTAATGATAACAATGAACTTGGAAAAAGAATACGTTTAAAACAGGAATTTTTATTAGCTTCAGCTTCTGTACAAGATATTATTCGACACCACATTAGAATATACGGAGATATCACTTCACTGGTCGATAAGATAAGAATTCAAATTAATGACACTCATCCTTCCTTAGTGATCGCAGAATTAATGCAAAGATTGACTGCGCATCATGATATACCGTGGAAACAAGCCTGGGAAATGACGCAAACTATCTGCAACTATACCAATCACACTATCTTGAAAGAATCCCTAGAAGAATGGAATGAAAAGAGAATGGAATATCTTCTTCCTCGTCAATATAAAATCATTCAAAAGCTAAATCTTGATTTTTGTAATCACATAAGAGAAAAATTTCCTAATGATGAGGGTAAAGTACAAAGAATGTCTATTTTACACAATGGACAGGTTCGTATGGCTCATCTCGCTATATGTGGAAGTCGAAGAGTAAACGGTGTGGCAGCTCTACACTCAGAACTTTTGAAACAAGGAATCTTTAAAGATTTCTATGATCTTTATCCTGACAAATTTATTAATGTTACTAATGGTGTAACGCCAAGAAGATGGCTTCTTTGCTGTAATTCTCGACTTAGCGATTTTATATCCGCACGTATTGGTAAAAAATGGATTACTGATTTTTCCTATATCCAAGACCTTGCTAACTTTGCTGAAGATAGTGGAGCACAAGAAGAATTTCTAGCTGCCAAGAGAAATAATAAAGAAAGATTCATTCACTTCTTAATAACGGAAAACCCTTTAAGAGATGATAAAGGAAAAGTTATCGATCAATCATCTGTTTTAAATTCTTCTGCTCTTTTCGATGTGCAGATAAAGAGAATTCACGAGTACAAACGACAGCTACTAAACGCTCTCCACATACTAATGCTCTATGACGAGATAAAAAAAGGAGAAAGAAAACTAAAAGTAAAACGTATGATGTTGATTGCTGGGAAAGCTGCTCCTGGTTATGACATTGCCAAATATATTATTTTACTTATCTCTATTATTGCTCGCAAAGTAAACAATGACCCCGATGTTTCTCCTTACTTAAAAGTAGCTTTTATTGAAAATTACAAAGTATCAAAAGCTGAAATGATAATACCGGCAGCGGATCTATCTGAACAAATATCTACAGCAGGTACTGAGGCTTCCGGTACTGGTAATATGAAACTAACAATTAATGGGGCATTAACAATTGGCACAGAGGATGGGGCTAATATAGAGATGAGAAAAGCTATTAGTAATTATTGGTGGCCTTTTTCTTTTGGAACAACCGTAGAAGAAATAAAAGCAAATAATTTTTCTTATGACCCTTGGACAATATGCAAGCAAGATCCTGTTATTGAAAAGACTGTATCTTATTTAAAAAATGACTTTTTAGCACAAAATGATTTTGAACGTATGGCATTAAGTCATCTTTATGATACTCTCATGTTCTCGTATAATGGGCCTGCAGATAAATATTTAGTTTTAAAGGACCTGCGATCATATTACGAAACACAAAAGAAAGTAGAAACGTTATTTGATCATCCTCATCTTTGGGCAGAATATGCTATTCACAACATTGCTGGTATGGGCACTTTTTCATCCGACAAAGTGATAGATAATTATTCCAAAGAAATTTGGGATTTAAAACCTCAAGCTATCAATAAATCCATATTAAAGAAGATGAAAGAAGAATATGCTGAAGCTAATCTCTTCAGTGATTAATTCTATTTTCACCGAAAATAAAATCTATTGATAATATTATAATACTAAAAAGTGATGGAGAAATAAAAGCAGAATTATAAAATTCTGCTTTTGTATTAATATTTTGTAACAGGTCCTCTAAAGATAAATTATCTCCGCACATTATCTTTACTTATATAAAAACGAAGAGTCAAATTCATCTCCTCGTACGCCTCCTCTTACTTTTTTTCCAACTCTTCGAGATAGTTTTTTGCCTGCTTTCTTCTTAGTTTTTTTCTTCTTCATAAACATTTTATCCTTATTTTAATTATGCTAATTTCAAATATAAATCAGCCTCTACTTCCTCATAACAAATTAGTATTTTCAGAAAAAGAAAAAACATCAGCAATTTCATACCTCCCTCTTTTTCTCAAGCTAAAAACCAACAAAGAAACTGTCAGCTACGAAAATTTTTGTAAATAAAAGCAGAACTGAATAATTCTGCTTTTTGTTAAAAACAATTACGACAAATCATACGTCAACGGGCAGTCCTGCTCCATGATCCCAGGTTGTGCCTCCTCTTACTTTTTTTCCAACTCTTCGAGATAGTTTTTTGCCTGCTTTCTTCTTTGCTTTTTTCTTCTTCATAAATACCCTTTTTCTTTGTTTTAATTATGCTAATTTTAAATACAAATCAGCTTCTACTGCTTTCAATAACAAATTAGTTTTTTAAAAAAAAGGAAAAAATTTACTCTAGATGCCACTTGCGCTTTAGTTGTAAAAGTAATTCCGTCTTGTCCATTTTGTGCAAAATTTGTGAAATCAAATCATTTAAATTACTATTTTCCTTAGAAGTTAGCAGTCTTAACCCTTCGTCTTCTTCCAATGGTCCTATTATCTTCAAATCATCAACATAAAGATTCTTCATAAAAGATAAAGCAACTAAATGATCTACCAAAACGCCATCACTGATACCATTCACTACATCACCTATAGCATCAGCTACTACCTCATATCTTTTTACAATAATATCTGGATATTTTTGTAACAGTAAAATTGCTCCATTCTTTTCAGGATAAAATAAAATATGTCCGGAAAGATCTTGCAATTTAGTATACGGTGAAGATTTGGCAACCACTAATACCATGCCAGGATGAAAAATAATAGGAGAAAAACTATATTTCGCTTCATTAAAATTATAGGGTTTTTCAAAGGAAAAAACGATATCCAATTTTTTACTATCCAACCCATAATTTAAGTTGTAATAAAGTTCTTCTACTTTCTCCATGTTAACATTGGCAAGAGATGAAATATTCAACAAAAGATCTTCAACAAAACCATTTAAATTACTCTTCTCTTGAGTACTTAAGGGAAGATTTGTCCACTCAGGATCAAATCCCACCTTTATAACTTCTTTTTTTTCGGAACTACATCCTAAAAAAAAAGAAAAAATAAGCAACAATAAACAAATCTTACGCATGCTCTTGATTGTATCAACATAAGATATTTTGACAAGTCCTTTATAAAATACTCATTTCTAAAATACGATCAAGCCGGAAAACTCGATCTTCATTTCTCTTCAAACAAAAGGCCTCCATCCCTATATACTTTTTGTTTTTATATTCTAGCTCACCAACATGTTTAGGCCGCACCTCTCTTGTCGATCTCTCATCATTATTTTTCAAATAGACAATTTTCAAGTTCCTTTTATTATTAATGGCCTCCTGAATGAGCTTTATCTTTTCTTCTAAAGGACATCTTTCCTCCGAATGCTTATATTGAAAGGTAGTTAAAAATTGCACAATCCTACGATCCATGATAATATTCCCTTTCTTTAGAGGCTTTTTTAATATAATACCTTCAAGAGAACGACAGCGACTTAAGGCTACATAGCTCTGCCCATGAGCAAAAACTCCTCTTTCTAAATCAATAATCACCTTATCAAAACTTTTGCCCTGACTTTTATGAATAGTTATCGCCCAAGCTAGCTTTAATGGATATTGAGAAAAACTACCTACCTCATCTTGCATAAGACGCTTTTTATCCGCATCAAAACAATACTTATAAAGCACCCAGTTGTGCCTCTTTACATTAACAATACTATCATTTTCTGTTCTTACAATGATCTCATCGCCCATAACATCAACAATTTTACCCCTGGTACCATTTACCCATAATCCCAAAGGATTATTGGATAAAAACATAACTTGCGCCCCCCTCTTTAGTTTTAAAAGAGAATCCGTTGGCGCCATCTTCTCTTCAAAGTCACCATCTAAATTGGCTAAAAATTCAAATGTTATGTCCTTAATGCCACTTAATTTCTCCTCATTTATCTTGCCAGCAAGCTCATTTGTTGAAGTTAAGTAAATATATCCATCATCTTCAATTTTATCTCTCACACGTAAATTAAGCTCAAGTAGCTGCTCGTCCGTGATAATATTCTTCCTAATGCCATTCAATATATTTATGAAATTCTCATCCTTTTGACGATATACCTTTTCTAGCTCTACCATCTTAAGCTTAAAAAGCTCATTTTTGATCACCTTAGCGGAAAAAAAATAGGGAGTATCATAAAATTCTTCAAAATATGCTTTTTCCTCTCCTTTCATTACCGGCGGTAATTGATAAAGATCTCCAATAAAAATCATCTTCACTCCCCCAAAGGGTTCCTTTTTTTTCAAAACAGTTCTCAAAAATAGATCTATGCAATCTAAAAGATCGGCCCTAACCATGGAAATCTCATCAATAACAATAGCATCGATAGAAGAAAAGAGATCATCGTTCTTAAATTTTCCTGCTAATCTTTTTGCCTTTTCCGGCGTTATACCTACGGGAAAGTGGAAAAAAGAATGAATCGTTTCTCCTCGTACATTTAGCGCAGCAACACCGGTTGGAGCTAAAACCACAACGTTTTTATCAATATGTTCAATAAAATAATTCAGTAAAGTAGACTTACCTGTTCCCGCTTTACCTGTAATAAAAACATTCTCTTTCCCCTCCGCTAAAAGATTCAACGCCAGCTTAAATTCATCATTTAACTCCATAAAAAATAACCTTTTTTACAATAATCAAAAAAAAATCTTCCAAAACAAGCGATCATAATATATAAGGAATTTATAGGGTAGTACTATGAAGATAATGTCAATAAAAAATTTTTTAAGTTTGCTTTGTTTATTCTTAGTAATAGGGTGTAGTGAAAAACAATCTATTGTAACTGGTGTAGATGAAAGAGAAGCTAATGAAATCATCGTCTTTTTAGCCTCCAAAGGGATAAAAGCAGAAAAAGCATCATCAACAACAGAAACGGCGGGAGGTACGACTATTGTTTGGAATATAGCTGTCGGCCCCAATGATACAGTACAAGCTATGGCCTATTTAAACCAATATGGTCTTCCACGAAAACAAGGAACCAACCTCTTGGAGCTCTTCGCTAAAGAGGGACTTATGACCTCAGATAAGGCAGAAAAAATAAGGTACCAAGCAGGAATAGAAGAACAATTAAAAAATACCATACGAAAAATCGATGGTATTATAGACGTGGATGTAAAAATATCATTCCCCACAACGGAAGAAACGGCTATGACAGGAACAGTAAAACCTAAGCTTAAAGCCTCAGTATACGTTAAACACCAAGGTGTACTAGATGATCCCAATAGTCATATAGAAAGTAAAATAAAAAGACTAGTCTCCGGTAGTATCGATGGATTAGATTATGATAATGTTACTGTGATTGCTGATCGTTCACGTATAAGCGATACTAAAATTAGTGGAGAAATGATTTCTGCCAAAAATAGCATGAAAAAACAGGTAAAATTATGGTCAATTGTCATGACACAAACCTCAGCAGGAAGATTTAAAATTATCTTCTTCGCTATGACAGCCTTAATTTTAACCTTCGGTTTTCTACTAGGATGGTTCTTATATAAACATTACCTGCCAAAAAAATGAACACAGAAGAAAGAATAATTTTAAAAAAACTAATCACGCTATCTAAAGGAGAACAACTTTTAAAATTTCTTCTAGAAGAAGAAAAACAACAAATAGACAAATTACAACCTCCTTTTTTCGATGAAAATCTCAATCTTCTATCTCAAAAGAGTTTTTTAGATTTTGTTCATTATTCCTGGTTTGTGCCACTACTACAACAATATAACGAAACGGAAAAGCACTGCTTTTTAACTCTTTTTACTGCAAAACAGCAAAACAAGCTAAAACAAATGTTAAAAGTAAATCCCTCTTTAACTATAGATTTACCACCACTAGCAAAAAAATTCTTCTTGAATAAACTAATTTATTTATTATTAAATCCGGAAAAAACACTCTTACCTATCAACTTCTTACCAACATCTCCTCTTAATTTTCTATTATTTAAAACCAAAGATGAAATCTTAGAAATCATCGATTTTTTAAGTCTTTATGATCTGTCCAATAGCTTTGCCCATATCATTGATAAAACTACCATAGATAAAATCACAAGTCTATTGACCATAAAACAGAAAAAATTTCTCAATCGTAATTTAAAAGAACCATTTTATTTCCCTCCCATAGATTTCAAAACTTGGGATGGCAATGTATTCTCTCTACAAAATATATTACACAAACGAGGACTTTGGCGCTTTAAACTAGCATTAACATCGCAAAATAAAAGTTTCATTTGGTATATAGCCCATATCTTAGATAACGGTCGAGGTACAATCTTATTAAACCAAGAAGCCAAACAAGACCTTGCTTTATGTCAATATATAATTAAGGATATTGAAACTGTTGACAATTATTTAAATGAAAGGAGAAAAACATGAAATTTTTCTCACAAATTACTACTAAACAAATTACTACTACCGGAAAGAAAAAAATTATCCCCGCCAAAGATTTTGCCATTCTTAAAAAAGCTGCAGATATCTTAAAAGAGGTGAAAAAAGAAGCTCTTCAATACCGTCAAGATGTTGCCCAAGAGTGCGAAAAGATCAAAGAACAAGCAGCAAATGATGGATTTCAAGAGGGACTGGAAAAATTAAACACTAACCTCTTGAAATTGAATGAAAAATTAAAAGAAGTAGAAGAAGAGTTAAAACAAAAAATTTTGCCCATAGCACTGAAAGCAGCAAAAAAAATACTTGGGGAAGAGCTAAAAATGCATCCCGACCGTATTGTAGATATTGTTATTCAAGCAATAAAACCAGTTATGCAACATCACCGTATAACCATATATGTCAATAAAGAGGATATCGCAATACTAGAGCAAAATCGTCAGAAGATAAAAAACATCATAGAACAAGCCGAATTTTTCTCAATACAAGAACGTATAGATATAGAAAAAGGAGGATGTATTATCGAAACGGAAGCAGGGATCATTAATGCCCAATTAGAAAACCAATGGCGAGCTTTAGAGGCCGCCTTTGAAAAACTAATGAGTAAGCCATGAAAAAGTTTTTTCTAACCTTATTTTTTTTAAGTTTTGCAAGCTTTGTTCTTGCTCAAGATGCCGTAACAACATCGCCGGTGCAACAACCAGACGTAGTAACAAAAATGGCAGTGTTAGCAGGCTTGAGTATTTTACCGTTTGCTGTAATGTTACTAACTTCTTTTGTAAAAATAGTCGTCGTCTTATCTTTACTTAGAAATGCTCTTGGCGTACAACAAACTCCCCCTAACCAAGTTATCAACGGTATGGCTCTTCTACTCACATTATATGTAATGTTCCCAACAGGAGTGGCCATGTATGATGCTTCCAAAGAAGTTATAATAAACCAATCGCCAGCAAAAATGTTCTCAGAAGACTCCACAGGTTATGTTATTGCCGTTGTAGATAAAGCAAAAGAACCACTAAGGCAATTTTTACAAAAAAACACATCCGCAAAACATATAAGATCATTCTATCAAATAGCAGAAAAATCCTTTCCCGAACCATATAAAAGTGAATTAAAAACAACCGATTTTATCATACTCATTCCTTCATTCATAACAACACAACTAAAAGCAGCTTTCGAAATTGGTGTATTAATTTATCTTCCTTTCTTCGTAATAGATCTTGTTGTTTCTAATATCCTTCTCGCCATGGGTATGATGATGCTCTCTCCTTTAACTATTGCTCTACCGATAAAACTTCTTCTTTTAGTTATGCTCGACGGATGGACATTATTAGTACAAGGATTAATCTTAACCTTTAAATAGGCATTTATGATCGAGACAGAAATATATCAACTTTCCTATAAAGCCTTAATGCTCATTTTAATACTCTCAGGTCCGCCTATTATCATCAGCATGGTTTTAGGTCTTTTTGTTGCCATATTTCAAGCGGCCACGCAAATACAAGAGCAGACACTCTCCTTCACAATAAAACTCTTTGCCGTTGTAATTTGTATCATGCTTATGGGGGGATGGTTAAGCGCTCAGATATTTACATTCGCTAGCAATATATTTACTAATTTTCCCTATTGGGGATTTTAAAAATGAACAGCGTATCTGCAACTGATACCTATCTTTCTTTTCTCTTAAGTCTCAACACTGATCCAATCACGATATTTTCCTGCTTTTTACTAATATTAGCTCGCATCCTGCCAATTATGGCACTGGCTCCTTTTTTCGGCTCACAAGTACTGCCCCGTCCAATTAAGGTTATGTTTGCAATTAGCTTTGTTGCTATTTTACTTCCTCAAACACTACTGCAAATAAAAGAACCTCTAACATTAAATTTTATTTTCATAGGATATATGTTAAAGGAAGTATTAATCGGTTTTATCCTAGGATTTTTAGTTTCTATACCCTTTTACATAGCGCAAGGATCGGGTAATTTAATAGACACCACAAGAGGCACCGCCTCACTACAGGTCAGTGATCCAACAACGCGTTCTACGACCGGTCCCGTTGGTATTTTATATAATTATATATTGATCGCTATTTTCTTCTTCATTGGAGGGCCAATACTCTTTGTCGAAGGGATTTCTAATTCCTTTAAGATAATACCAGTAAATAACTTTATAAATCCCATTTTCTTTTCTTCTTATCAACTACCATTTTGGCAAACTGTGATCGGGATTTTAGATCATGTATTAAAGATGGCACTACAACTTGGCGCCCCCTCCATCATTGGCGTCTTAATGGCTGAAATGTTCTTAGGTATAGCTAACAGACTAGCTCCCCAGGTACAAATAGTCTTCTTAGGTATATCTTTAAAATCATGGGTGGGCTTAGGTCTTTTAGCCGCAGCCTGGTTCTTTATATTAAATCAACTTAGCAAAGAATCATTAGTATGGCTAAAATTTTTGGAAAATACCGTAAGACAAATAGCTTTATAACTTCACTTTAACATTGCAATCAGCGTACCATTACGACCACATTCTTTATCCCTACGATGAGAAAAATAATCTTTATTTAAATAATTACAAATACGAGCTATTTCCAGATTTTCCTCTCTAATTCCAGCTTTTAAGAGTTGATCTTTTGCCACTTCCCAAAGATCAAAATAATTGGGCTTAATAATGAATTTTTGAAATTCATAGGGAAATTCTTTACGATAATTTTTAAATTCTGAATTTTGAGGTCCCAAACTTGGAGAGATCGCTACTAAGAGATTTTTAGGATTAGTACCACATTTCTGTCTTAGGGCAGTAATCATGGCAAAATATATATTATTGGCAAGTCCCTGCCAACCGGCATGAACGGCAGCAATAATTTCATTCACGGGATCGTAAAGAATAACTGCTTGACAATCAGCATGTAATATCGCTAAAGCCACATCTTTTTCTTTGGTGAAAAAACCATCGGCTTCATGTAAAATCTCCTTGTTATCTTTAGTTATCTCTACAATATTTATGCCATGTACTTGTTTGCCAAAAACAATACATGAAACATTAACCATCTCTTTTACTAACTCACGATTCTTTTTTACATGTTGAGGATTATCTCCGACACTATCACTTAAATTTAAGCTAGCAAATTTACCCTCACTAAATCCTCCATTTCTAGAGAATGTAGCATTAAATATTTCATTATAGCTTTTAAAAACATCATATTCTAACCATGATAGTTCATGCATAAAACCTCATTTTTTAAACATTACATAGTAACCGAAAATAAGATTATCCTGTATAATGAAATCATCACTTATTATGCAAAAGTCAAAGTTAATTTACGGTATATTTATTACCATTGTGGCTTACTTTTTTTTTGCTATCGGGGCGGCTTTTGTCAAAGCCATAGGTAATACTTGTGCAGTATCACAGATATTATTCATTCAAAATGTCATCTGCTTGATCATTTTATTACCATATGGAATAAAAACTAATCACCTAAAGTTCAAAACTCCCCATTTAAAGCTGCACTTGCTTAGAGATTTTGCCGGGCTTTTAAGTTATGGGGCCTATTATCTTGCAATAAAGTATCTTGATCTTGTTGATGCCACCGTATTATCTTATACTTCTCCTTTTTACATTCCTCTAATCTTACGATTATGGAAACAAGAAAAAATTCACAGTGCCGTATGGTGGTCGATAACTTTAGGTTTTCTTGGTATTATTATGATACTAAATCCCTCCATGCAATTTGTACTCATAGGTGCGTTTGTGGCCCTTTTTTCTGGCGTATGCTCCTCTTTTGCTTTGATTGCTATTAGAATGTTAAATCAAAAAGGAGAATCTTTATCGACTACACTTTTTTATTTCTCTTTTATAAGTACTTTGGCAACTTTACCATTTTTCTTGTACGAAAATAACTATTTTTTCCCATTAACTACATGGTGTTATATGATAGGGGTTGGATTATCTATTGCCGTTGGACAAATATTTTTAACCATGGCTTATCGTCATGGATCTGCGGCTTTTTTATCCCCTCTTTCTTATTTCATTGTGATTTTTAGTTCATTAATAAGCATAGTAGCATTTAACGATATTCCTCATTGGAGTGCGTTTATAGGTATGGCAATAATAATTTTCGGTGGAAGCATGTCTTTTATTGTCTCCCACAAAAAGCAAAATTTCTTAAATGCCTTAAAGGCGCCGAACACTCCCTGGTGGAAAAAGCTGTTCTATCATTAATCTTTTTTACAAAGAGGCGTTTTTAGACGCCTCTTTGTATGTTGTCTATCAAAAAAGCGGTAGCTTTTTGATAGTATAAAAACCAAAAGGATTCTTAAGGAGCTTGCTCTTTAAGCAGGGTCAAGGGGCAGCGCCCCTTCTCACAAGAACTCTCTAATATTTTAGAACACATCCGAATCCACCATCTCTTCCCTCTTTATCTGGTAAAATTTTATAGATATCATTTACTTCTCCTACTACATCCTCATTTTCCTGTTTTAATATGCTGCAAGTTAAGTACCAAACCTGTCCCTCTTCAGCTAGAAGGTTTTTAGCATTATGCAACATTAAGAGCTGTAATTTTTGTTGTTTTTTAATATTTTCCTCAGATAGGCGCCAGCGTGCTTCTGGTCTTTTATGTAGTACGCCAGAATTTGAGCAAGGGGCATCTATTATGATGAGATCGAACTTAAGATCTGATTTAAACTTTTCTGCTTGTTGTTTAAAAACTGTTGCTTTTATGTCATATTTTTCTAAATTTTGTTTTAATACATCTAGTTTTTTATCGGAAACGTCATTGGCAAATAATTGAGCTTTTGGAAAGAGATCATGTACTAAAATGAGTTTTCCACCGGGGCTAGAGCAGAGATCTAAAATTTTCATTTCTTCTTTTTTTATATTTCTTGCCATTTGTTCTATGAGGTATGCCGGGGTAAAATTTTGAATATACACATTAGAATCTTTAGCTATCTTTTGTATAGGCTCCTCTTTTTTTAAAGTATTTATCTTAACATGATTATGATAAAAATTTTCCCCAAAAGAAGTGGGGTTTTTCCTGATACGCACCATAACCGTAGGTGGTCTATTTTGCACTTCTAATATTTCTTTTGTTTTTTCTTCTCCATATTGTTGGAGAAGAGAAGCTATATAGAACTGCGGGTAAGAGTAAAAGATATCCATACGTTCTCGAGGAAGCGCTAATTGATTTTTATTAATTTTGCGAAGAATAGCATTGAAATAGCCCGCTACTCTACTATCTAAAAATATTTTAGCTAGTTCTACGGTAGTATTAACAATGGCATAAAGAGGAATTTTATCTAAGAAGAGGTATTGGTACAATGCTATTTTTAAAATTATTTTTCCCTCTTTTGACATCTTTTTACCAAATATTTTTTCCACAAGATAATTCAAGGAAAGATTTCTTTTAATAACACCGAAGGTTATTTCTTTCATTAATCTTTCATCCTGATGAGAAAGATTAATTGGTTTTTTCTCCCAGAAAGTTTCTACAAAAGAAGAGGGATTTTTCTCAAAAAACTTTAATGTTAAGAAAGCCATTTTTCTTGGATCATCAAAAACCATAAAAATTTATTCTTTTTTTTTCCGTTTTTTAATAAAATTGTGAGCCTATGGCACATTCAATACAACAAACGATTTTTCAACGTATTGCTAACATGATATCCGATGAGCCGGATAAAGTGCTAGAAGCTATAACAATATCTCATCGTGTTTTAGATAACGTTAATAGAGCCATATTATTACGCAATGCATGTATTATTAGCACAGTAATTTTTAGCATTATTTTTACGTTTACTTATACTATTTTACCTAGCAGTATGATTGTTTTTAGTGCTTATGTGATAACTACTACTCTATTAACTACGGTTTCCTTAGATTTATTTTTATTATTGGTAAAAAAAATTACTAACAAAGTATCCGTCAACGTTCCTCATTTACGGATACGTGGTGGAGAATATTTGGGAGATTTATACATGATGAACTATTATTCTTATGAACACTTACCTCCTCCTCCAAAAGAAAACTCCATAGCCGCTCAAAGACGCTATTTAGCGACAGTGGAAGTTGATCGTTATGTTACACAGATACAAGAAGACCTAGGGAGGCTTGCGGCAAGATGAGTGGTTGGATAAGTGGTCTAAGAGAACGACTTCAGCATGTCAAAGAAGATGTGGTCGTGAAAGTGCAACAGTTAGCAGGTGCAGCCAAAGATCAGGCTATGCGTGCAGGAGATGTTTTTGATGAATATGCAAAAGCCGCATTATATTTCTCCCCTACTTTTTCTGCGAAACTAAGAAGCGTTGGAAATGCCGTGGGTGGTGCTGTAACAAGAGAGATTTTTACTAGGACAATAGCTACAACGGATTGGGTGATAGCAGATAGAAAGGTTAAAGAGAAAATTGAAGGAATTTTACAGTTTGTCATTACAGATATAGGACAAAATACCGTAAATACCGCAGTTACGTTCTACAATGCTCTAACTATTGGTAGTATTTGTGGTCCTTGTTTCGCATTCATTGGTTGTTTTTTTTCTCCCGTTTTATTGGGTATAGGTTTTGCCGTGTCCTTGAGTTGCATACCATTGACTATCGTATTAAATGTTGTACTTAACATTTTTAATGATTTACAATATTTTTCTTTATGCGAAGAGACTTTGAATATCCAAGGTGGAGGGAAACAATTTTATATAATAAGAAAAAATTACTCTTACTCTGTTCCACCCATTGAAAGACTTTTGCCTTTTATTAAAGACCTATCCCTTCATGTGCTCTTATCTAATTCTGATATTTTTTGGAGGATGGTTGAAAATTCATTTGGCGGAAGCAGTCGACCAGACGATAAAGCGTCAAGTATTGGTTAGCTTGTGCTACCATTAAAAATCTTTGTATGGATAATGCTGCAACTATTTTTTCAATGCTGATTTCAATTTTTTCATTTTGTATTTTTTGTTTTCTTAAAGCATCCACAATGGCGTATGCGGCGATAAAAGTACCAGTACGTCCAACACCGCCCAAACAATGACAAGCGATTAAAGGAAAATTATTTTTCTGAACATCAAGAACTAACTTTAACAATTTCTCAGGGGAACAACCATCATTATCTTCCCAGGTATCAATAAAATAATAAGGAAGAGAAATTCCATTTGGGATATTTAAAACATGAAAATCTTCTTTTTTTTCTAGTATATCTTTCCAATAGGGGTCAGTTTCATGGGTTTGCAAAAGACGAACCAAACATTTTACATTATATTTTTTTAAAAGATCGAAGAAATCTAAAAGGAGATGTTTTCTTGGTGCCTCCATTGCTAAGAAATGCAAGTTATTGATGATGATAGAGCTACTATTATAAGAAGGATCTGTATTGTTATAAGAGAAAGCAGCAATATCTTCGTAAACCGATCTTTTTGCTTTTAAAAGGTAATCGGCTGGGAAAAATTCTTCTCTTCTTATCAACAATTTAGGATCGGAAAACCAGACATTAAGGCGCCATTTATGTAATTTATAAAATTCTGCAATTATTTGTTCTCTTGGCAGATTAAACTTCCAATTAGTAAAATTTTGTTTGCTACCGAATTTTTCCCAAGCCTTTTGAAAATCATACTTTTTCATGGTATAGATTATAAAAAATAAGGAATAAAAACTCTTGCAAAATATCTCTCTTGCCAGGACAAAAAGAAAATGGCACACTTCATTTAAGGGTATGTGTATGAAAAAAATATTTTTCTTGGCATTTTGTTGTTATTCTTTACCTATTTTATCCTGTACAAATTTTTTGATTACAAAAGGTGCCTCTACTTGTGGTCCTATGATAGGACACACTGATGATGGTATTCCTGGGGATCCAAGGATAGTGTATATTGCTGCAAAGGATCATTTGGAAAACAAAAAAAGAGCTGTTTACTTGGATAATTTTGTCTATCCGCGTTACATAGGAAAAAGAGCAGAAGCATATCACCTTGATGGCAAACACACAACACCTATTGGTCATATAGCTGAAGTTTTACATACCTATGCTTATATTGAAGGAAATTATCCAATAATTAACGAACATCAACTAGCGCTGGGCGAAGGTACAAATTTAAGTAGATTTACTTTTGACTATGATAAACACATGCGCATTATGGGGATTGCAGAATTAATGCGTTTGGCTCTTGAAAGATGCACCAGGGCGAAAGAGGCTGTTGTACTCATGGGCAAAATGGCTGAGGATCATGGTTACTATGGTGATGGAGAAAGTGTTCTTTTAACAGACACAGAAGAGGGATGGGTTTTTGAAATCAGCTGCACACCTAATGGCAAAGGAGCAATCTGGGTTGCCAAAAAGATTCCTGATGGAGAGGTTTTTGTCATGGCCAATGAATTTCGTATTCAGGAAATAGCAATTGATAGTAATGACATTTTATATTCCAAGAATCTTTTTACTTTAGCTCAGGCAAATAATTGGCTGAATAAGGATAAAAAATCATTAAACTGGCAAAAAATTGTATGCCCTGGAGAAAATCATCATCCCTATTCATCACTTCGTAGAGTTTGGCGTCTTCTGCAGAAAATAAATCCTTCTTTAGATTTAAGTCCCTACGTGGAAAATGCTTATACCACTATCTATCCTTTTTCCACAAAACCTCAAAAAAAAATAGCAATAGAACAAGCTTTAAATTTTTTCAGAGATCACTATGAAGGCACAGAATTTGATCTTACCAAGGGACTAGCTGCCGGACCATATGGTTGTCCTAATCGTAATCTTGCAGATATCGAAAAAAACTCAACACCGCAAGAAGATAATAATGAAGATCCTCAAGGTGCTTGGGAAAGAGCAATCTCTGTACCCTACACTGTTTATAGCTATGTTACTCAATGTAGAGAAGATTTACCTGATGCTATAGGAGGCAAAGTGTGGATAGGATTTGGAGAGCCATTTTATACTTGTTACATACCATGTCACATTGGCATCAAGGATCTACCAAAATATTTTAACAGTGGTAATCCTCTTATTTATGATGAAAAATTTGGTGGGTTACCTTTTAAATTAATCTCCAACTGGGTAACACAATGTTATTCTTTTATTATTGAAGATATCAAAGCCAAACAACAACAATTGGAAAAAGAAGAGCTAAGACAACAAGAATATATTGAAGATAATGCCATGAGTGAAGAGCACATTAGCGAATATTTAACATCTTATTGTCAGGATAATACTCAACATATAATCTCGCAATGGTGGGATCTTTTTTATCTTATTACAGCCAAATATTGTGATGGTTTCATTAATATTCCAAAGTATGGCACAAAGATAGGTTATCCTCAATGGTGGAAAAATAGAGTTGGTTATAAAAAAGGGCCGATAAATTATCACCAATAATCTCTTGCCAGAACAAGAACAAAATGGCAAACTGCAATTATGAAACGAGTTTTATTTTTTCTATTATTTTGTACGTCTATTTTTTCTGCCTCTAACTTTCTCATTACGAAGGGAGCATCAAAATGTGGGGTCGTCATTGGACATACAGATGATGGTATACCTGGAGATCCTAGGATCGTATATATACCAGCAAAAAACAACAAATCTGCAACAAACAGGGCAGTATATCTTGATGCTGTTGTCTATCCTCGCCATGTTGGTAAAAAGGCCCATGCTTATGACACCAGCGATAACCCTACCCAGCCTATTGGACACATTGAAGAAACCACTCCGCACACTTATGCTTACATTGAAGGAAATTATGGCATTATTAATGAACACCAACTAGCAATGGGTGAATGTACCAATTTAAGCAATTTTACCTTTGACTATCAAGAGAGCGTACGTATTTTAGGAATTGCCGAACTGACGAGAATAGCTCTTGAGAGATGCACGAGGGCAAAAGAGGCAATTTTACTTATGGGAAACCTTGCGGAAAAATACGGTTACTACGGAGACGGGGAAACATTACTTGTAGGTGATACGGAAGAAGGATGGGTTTTCGAAATTAGTTGTTCTCCTGATGGTAGAGGAGCAATGTGGGTAGCGAAGAAAATACCTGATGGTGAAGTATTTGTTGCAGTTAATCAATATCGCATCCAGAAAATATCACAGGACGATCCTGATGTTTTATATTCTAAAAATCTCTTCACTTTGGCTCAAAAAAATCAATGGATCACAAACAACAAAAACAGTATAAACTGGCAAATGATAGTCTCTCCTGGAGAAAACCATCATCCATACGCTGCTCTTCGCAGGCTATGGCGCCTTTTTCAAAAAATAAATCCATCATTAAATTTTAGTCCATGGGTACAAAATGCCTTTACTACCGTTTATCCTTTTTCCATTAAGCCTGCACACCCTCTGGACATCGAGGAAATATTAAATTTATTTCGAGATCACTATGAAGGTACAGAATTTGATCTCACTAAAGGTTTAGCTGCTGGTCCTTATGGCTGTCCTAATCGCAACTTAGACTCTAGTTTAGAAAGTACAGAGATGCCTCTTCTTCAAAAGCGCATTGCAAAGCAAGACGTTAGTGTGCAATCAGAAATTATTAACGACGATTCAACGGGAGCCTGGGAAAGAGCGATCTCTGTGCCATACATTGTATATAGCTACATTACTCAATCCAGAAAAGATCTTCCTGATCCTATTGGTGGTAAAGTATGGATAGGTTTTGCAGAGCCATACAACACCTGCTATATACCATGTCATGTTGGTATTGCAGATCTTCCCGATTATTTTAATAAGGGCAATCCAATATTATATGATGAACAATTTGGACTTTTGCCATTTAAACTAGTCTCTAATTGGATAACATGTTGTTATTCTTGTGCTATTGAAGATGTTAAATTTAAGCAAAGACAATTGGAAAGGGCGGAAATATCATACCAAGATTCTTTTGAACAGTCTCTTCTTTTTGAAAATAGTGAAAATATCAAAACTCTTCTAACATCTTATTGTAAAAAAAACACACAGGACATCATTGACAAATGGTGGAATCTTTTTTATTTGATTGTAGCAAAATATTCTGATGGTTTTATTAACATACCGAAAGTAGGCACGAGGATAGGATATCCTCAATGGTGGAAAGATCAGGTGGGTTTTAAGAAAGGTCCTACTACATATAATAAATAAATCTTGTCATGACAAAAGGAAAGTGGCACACTACAATTAAGAGTAGGTTATGAAGAAATTATTACTATTTTTGATTTTTTGTTACACATGTTCGGTTTTTGCTGCTACAAATTTTCTAATTACAAAGGGAGCATCTGATAATTGTGGTGTTATAATTGGTCATACTGACGACGCTACTGGTGATCCTCGTATTGTGTATGTGCCAGCGAAGATAAATAAACCTGGGACAAAAATACCTGTCTATCTTGACAACTTCGATTATCCTAGATATGTTGGCAAAAGAGCACCTGCTTATAATACTAGTAACACACCGACCACTCCCATCGGTCATATTGATGAGCTAGCGTCGCATAGTTATGCATACATTGATAGTAACTACGGTATTATTAACGAGCATCAACTAGCAATCGGAGAATGCACTAATTTAAGTTATTTTACCTTTGATTATGAAACAAATAAACGCATATTAGGTATTGCGCAGTTGACAAGACTCATTCTCGAATATTGCACAAAGGCAAAAGAGGCTATTTTACTCATAGATACTTTAACAGAAAAATACGGTTACTATGGAGATGGCGAAACTCTACTTTTAGGAGACACAGAAGAAGGATGGGTTTTAGAAATTAGCTGTGCTCCTGACGGCAACGGAGCAATTTGGGTTGCTAAAAAAGTTCCTGATGGAGAAATTTTTGTTGCAGCCAATCAATTTCGTATTCAGGAAATTTCCACTGATGATCCCAATGTTTTACATTCTAAGAATCTTTTTGCGTTAGCTGAGAAAAACAACTGGTTAAATAAAGACAAAAAATCTTTTAACTGGCAAAGAGCAGTATCTCCTGGAGAAAATCATCATCCTTATTCATCACTTCGAAGAATATGGAAATTATTTCAAAAAATCAATCCTGCTATAATTTTAAGTCCGTGGGTAGAAGATGCATTTACCACTGTTTATCCTTTTTCCATTTCCCCTCCTCAACCTCTTGCCATCGAGGATGTGATGCAACTTTTGAGAGATCATTATGAAGGAACGGAATTTGATCTTACAAAGGGGCTTGCTTCTGGGCCTTACGGATGTCCTACTCGTAATTTAGATTCCAGTTATGCAAGAACAGAAATTCCACTTATTCATAAACGCGAAAACAAGCAAGACATATCAGTGAAAAAAGAAGTTATTAACGACGATCCAACAGGTGCTTGGGAAAGAGCTATCTCAGTATCCTACGTAACTTATAGTTATATCACTCAATCTAGAAAAGATCTTCCCGATCCTATTGGTGGCAAGGTATGGATTGGTTATGGTGAACCATTTAACACATGTTATATGCCATGTCACGTAGGCATTATGAATCTACCTTCTAGTTTTTACAGTGGTAATCCTATTTTGTATAGTAAAGAATTTGCTGGGATGCCCTACAGATTGGTATCCAACTGGATAACACAATGTTATTTTTATGCTATTGAAGATGTAAGAGCAAAACAAAAGCAATTGGAAATGGCGGAAATATCGCAGCAAGAATCCATTGAGCAAAATGCTTTGAATGAAGGGGCAGAAAATGCAAAAGAATATTTAACCTCTTATTGTCAAGTAAATGCAAACTATATCATTTCACAGTGGTGGGAATTTTTTCATTTATTAGCAGCAAAATATTCTGACGGTTTTATTAACATACCTAAAGTAGGCATAAAAATGGGATACCCTCAATGGTGGAAGGATCAAGTTGGTTATAAAAACGGTCCTACTTCCTACCAAAAGAAGCCCTTTAAGTAAACGACTATACTGGTTATTAAAGTTACGAAAAACATAGTTTTCACATATTTAAAGCCAAATATTTTATTTAAAATATTAGCTATACATATAGCGATAAGTGCTGGGTATAACAATACGGCCATAGGACCCATGAAATTCATGATACCTTTAAATCCCAAGTTTGCCATGACAACTACCATGCAGATTGTAAAAATTAATGCATGGAGATATTTTATTTTACCCTTAAAAATATCTGAGCTTAAATAATCAGCAAATAATGTGATGATAGTAATGGCTGTAGCTAGACATGCGACAGCAACGGCAGCATTTGCTAATATTCCAGCTTTTGTTCCCAACACCGTTGTAGCCAAGGCCGCCAAGAGTTGATCATCAGGGACATTAACAATCCTACTACCATATGATGCTGACAATATACCGAAACCGACGTAAATAATTGCTAATATTATACCTCCTATAAAACCAGCCTTCATTCCACATGACACTAATTTTTTAGGATGTAATTGGCCACTTCCTTCTGTTGTGGCTTTATGTTTTAATGCTTCGTAAATAAGGTGAGCGAAGAAAATACCTGATAAAAGATCGATAGTATAATATCCTTTTTCTAATCCGTATAATAAACTTTGCGAACTACTCATTTTAGATGGGGCAAAAGCTTCAAAGGCGAATAATCCTAAGGCCACGATAGCAAATAAAAGTGTAAGTTTTATTGGTCCCAAATATTTTCCCAAGATATCAACAACTCTACTCTCTTTAAATGTCAAAAGGAAGATCACCACTCCGCATATTATAGTGAACATAAATCGAGATAAATAAGGAACATGCCAACTTATTGCAGCGTAAGACAAGACTAAGCATCTTGGAGCAGCACCTATACCCATTAAGAGCATGCAAAACAAAATGATTAAGAAACCCGAAGTTTTTCCTGTTTTATTCAAAAATGTCTGATAATTACCTTCAAAAAGAGTACTTGCCAAAAGTCCCAATATTGGCACGCACACAGCGGTTAAAATAAAACCTATCATAGCGATAGGTATTTGAGACAAAGTCTCCCTACCTAAGATTAACGGGAAAATGATATTACCTGCTCCGAAGAACATGGTAAATATAGCAACTCCCAAGGAAATCGTACTAACTTTTTTCACATCTCTCCTTAACACTTTTTCGATATTTTACTTTTTTTTTCTTAAAAGCACAATCTATTTTAATTGCCTTGCAGCAATTAATAATAAATATTTTTAAAATTTACTAATAATGGAATATTAAAGCTTAACACATTTAATTTTAAAATATTAACTATTATATAATACCAACACGAGTTACTAATATTTTACTATCCCCCTTTCCAATGCTTGCATGTCACTTACTACCAAAGACTTCATTTCTCATTCGGGCTGGTTAGAAAAAACACAAATATCTACTAAAAAGGATCGATATATAGATTATCTTGTCCAAAGCGAATCAGCAAATAATGCCAAAATTGCTAAGATTCAAGCAATACTACAAGAAATATTTTTAGAAGCTACTCCAATATTATTGCCAGAAATTAAATAGTTTATTTTATGCATACGGGCTTACTCCAAAAGCAGAAAAAAAAGTATTACTTTTCTCAGAAACATGGTGTCACACTTTTTGTCATCGTTAATTTAACCTTCATTTGAGCAATTGCATGCCATGATCTTGCAACCATTTTTCCGATTTAAAAAAATTAGAATAATGTACTATGAGCCATTCTCGTTGACTAAATTTTCCTATAACAAAATTAATCGTTGAAAAGTAATTTACCCCACATCCTCTCCATAAATGTCTTGTTCCAACCACGAAAAAGATTAAAATTCACCCCAAACAT
>Ga0233425_10001477_pt1 | contig 52715 bp, 44 predicted proteins | sample Watercolumn_Towu_2_FD_181712 | JGI IMG/M metagenome (GOLD analysis project Ga0233425, IMG submission 181712) | Freshwater microbial communities from Lake Towuti, South Sulawesi, Indonesia - Watercolumn_Towuti2014_140_MG | ecosystem: Environmental > Aquatic > Freshwater > Lake | place... | reverse complement strand
CAACGCTGGCGTCCTCGTGGAACTCGCTACCAACGAAGAAGCCCCGACCTAACGGTCAGGGCCTTCGCTCACGCGGGTTTGAACCAGGAACATCTGGCGGAGGGAGTGGGATTCGAACCCACGGTGGCTCAACACCACGCCGGTTTTCAAGACCGGTGCATTCGTCCGCTCTGCCATCCCTCCGGAGCGCACCAGCGTAGGCGGGTGCGAGGCGCGGCGGTACTTCGATCCCGCGGTCGCCTACCGTGGTTCGGCTCTTCGGCCCGACGAACGGCGCGCCCTGCGATGACGACCGACACACTGCCCGCGCCCACGGTGGCCACGCCCGTCCGGCGCCTCGGGCACCTGCCCGGGCTCGACGGCCTGCGCGGCATCGCGGTGGTGCTCGTGCTGCTCTACCACCTCGAGGTCGCGGGCTTCTCCGGCGGCTTCCTCGGCGTCGACATCTTCTTCGTCCTCTCCGGCTTCCTCATCACCAGTTTGTTGCTCGGCGAGTTGCACAGCCGGCGCACGATCAGCCTGGCGAACTTCTGGTTACGTCGAGCCCGGCGGTTGCTCCCGGCCGTGCTCGTCATGATCGCCGTCGTCGTGATGCTGGCACCGACGATCGCCGCGACTGCGCAAGGCGGGCTGCGGTGGGACGCCGTCACCTCGGTCGGCTACGTCGTCAACTGGAGGTTCGTCGTCACCGGCGCGTCCTACGCGGCCGAGAGTTCGGATCCCTCGATGCTCGGCCACCTCTGGTCGTTGGCGATCGAGGAACAGTTCTACGTCCTGTGGCCCCTGGTCGTGCTCATCGGAGGCCGCTCGCTCCAACGACGCGCCCGGCCATCGACTCGCGCGATCACCTTGGCCGTGTTCGCGTCGGCGATTGCCGCGTCGGCCGGTTCCCTCGCACTCGCCTTCGACCGGTTCGACCCGTCAGGGGCCTACTTCGCGACCCACACGCGCGTGTTCGAGCCGCTCATCGGCGCGGCCCTCGCCGTCGCGGTGTCGCCGGCCCAGTACTCGCCAGCCCAGTACTCGCCGGCCCGGTACTCGCGCGACCGCGACGGCGCAACGGGATGGCACGACAGCGTGACGTTCCTCGCGGGTGCGCTGGTCGTCACCCTCGCCGTCGTCACCCTGACGTTTCGCGACTGGCGCTACTACCAGGGCGGCGCGCTCGTCGTGAGCCTCGCAACCGCGGCGATGATCGCCGCGATCGTGCGGCGCACACCGATCGCCGCCCTGATCACCGACGGGCGAGCCGTAGGCGTCCTGGGTCGCGTGTCGTACGGCCTGTACCTGTGGCATTGGCCGGTCATCGTCTGGTTCGACGAGGAGCGCACCGGGTGGTCGGGTGCACCGCTGCTCTTGACGCGCCTCGCATTGATCGCCGCACTGACGACAGCTAGCTACGTCGTGATCGAACGGCCGATCCGGCGCGGCCGTGTGCGCGACATCGACCTCACCGCCCGGATCGTGTTTCCTGCGTTCGCAGCCGCTGCCGCACTCGTGGTCGCGGTGACGTTCGTCGCGACACGCGACTCCGAGCCCCTGCCCGACTACCTCGACGAAGGTGGCGGTGTCCGCCAGGTCGCGGGCAACGGCGAACTGCCCGCACTCGCACTCGTCGGCGACTCTGTCGCGCGGAGCCTCGCGCCGGGGATCGAGGGTCAAGCCCGCGCCACGGATCGCGCCTACGCGCAGGCGACCTTCGGAGGGTGTTCGGTCGGCCAACTCGTTCGCGTCGACGAGCACGGCGATCCGTTCCACAGCTCGCAACGGTGCATCGAAGACACCCGTACCGCATTCGATGCGCTGGTCTCGGGGCCCGATCCCGACGTCGTCATCTGGTACAGCCAGCGCGAGCGCTACGGCGTCGAGTTCGGTGGCGAGGTGCTGGCCGCGGGGAGTCCGGCGTGGCGTGACGCGGTCTTCGCCGACTGGGATGCCACGCTCGATCGGCTGACCGCCGGCGGCGCGACCGTCGCGCTCGTGCTGCCCGCCTATGGCGACGGCACCAGCACCACCGCGTGTGAGGACGACGGCGCCGAGGTGATCCTCGCCCGTGATCGCTGCCGGTCCGACACGGGTGCTCTGACCGGCGGGTCGCTGCGCGCCTTCTACCGCGAGTGGGCTGTGGATCATGAGGATCGCGTGGTCGTGATCGACTCCGTGCCGCTCGTCTGCGGTGACACCGATCCGTGTGCGAGCACGATCGACGGGACCCCGCTACGCCCCGACGACGGCATCCACTTCTCACCGCAGGGCGCGCGGCTCGTGGCGCCGAGATTGCTCGACGAGATCGACCGCGCCGTCGCGAAGCGTGCCTCTGTCTGAGCGCACCGGATTCTCCGTCAGCCGAATCCATGCCGCGCTGACGGGGCGACGGCGGCAACCTCAGCCGCGTGCCGGTACCGCCGTCAACCCACAGAACGGCTGCAGAACCTCGGGGACACGGAACCCGCCGTCGGGATCTTGGTAGTGCTCGAACAAGAAGGTGAGGGTGCGTGCGATCGCGCACGCGGTGCCGTTCAACGTGTGCACGGCGACGTTGCCGGCGTCGGTCTTCGTGCGCGTGCGGAGCCGTCGCGCCGAGTAGTCGAGGTAGTTCGAACACGACGTGAGCTCCCGGTAGCGACCCTCGGACGGCAACCAGACCTCGATGTCGTACTTCTTCGCGGCCGCATTGCCGAGATCGCCGGCCGCGATGTTGACGACGCGGTAGGGCAGACCGAGCCCGGCGATGATCGACTCCTCGACGGCGAGCATGCGCTCGTGCTCTTCCCACGACGCAGTGGGGTCAGCGAAGACGAACATCTCGACCTTGTCGAACTGGTGGACACGGAAGATCCCCGTCGTGTCCTTGCCCGCGGTGCCGGCCTCGCGACGGAAGCACGACGAGAAGCCGGCGTAGCGGATCGGGAGCTGCGTCGGGTCGAGGATCGAATCGCGGTGGAGCAGCGACAGCGGCACCTCGGCCGTGCCGACGAGGAACAACTCACCGCCGTCGACCTCGTACACCTGCGCACGATCGGTGGGGAAGAAGCCGGCTTCGACCATCGCCTGTTCGCGTACCAGCACCGGAGGCACGACGGGTGTGAAGCCCTCGGTGACGAGCTTCGTCATCACCCACTGCACGAGCGCGAACTCGAGCAGCACCGCCTCGCCCATCAGGTACGCGAACCGCGAGCCGCTCATCTCAGCGGCGACGCCCCGCTCGACCCAACCCTGACGGACTCCGTAGTCGGCGTGGCTGAGCGCGGCCGGGTCGCGGCGTGGTCCGCCGACCTCGCGCACGACGACACCCTCGTCTTCGCCGCCGTCGGGGACCGACTCGTGCGCAGGGTTGGGGATCTGCAACGCAATCTGGTCGAGTTCCGACCCGAGCGCGGTGAGTTCGGCCTCGGAAACCGCGAGTCGCTCCTTGAGCGCACTCGCGGCGGCGATGCGTTCGGCTCGTTCGTCAGGGGAGGCGCGGCCGATCGCCTTGCTGGCGGCATTCTGCTCGGCGCGCAACTCTTGCACGGTGGTGTGAGCCGCGCGGTGGCGCGCATCGAGGTCGAGGACCTGTTCGACGAGGCCCGGCCGCACGCGCTTGCGCTCGATGCCTTCGCGGTACGCCGGCTCGTCGCGGAGCCTTCGCAGGTCGATCACGACGTGAGCTCCTCGTCGTCGAGCCGTCCGGTCGCGCGTACCTGGGTCCGGATGCCGTCGACCCACTCGGAGGCCGATCGCCACGCCCGCGTCGCGGCTCGCCGTTTGACGACGCCGGCTTCCTGCGGGCCACCCACCGGGTAGCTCCCGAGGAACTTGACCCGCGCTTGTTTTGCCGCGACGGTGCGTAACGCGTCCGCGACGAGTTCGTCGGCGATGTGCCCGTCGAGATCGATGAAGAAGCAGTAGTCGCCGAGCGACTTCTTCGTCGGGCGCGACTCCAGCTTGGTGAGGTTGATCGCGCGCGCGGCGAACTCTTGCAGGATCGCGAGCAGCGACCCCGGCCGGTCCGCGCGCTGGAACACGACGATCGAAGTCTTGTCGTGCCCCGTCGGGCCGGGGACGCCGTGACCGACGACCACGAAGCGGGTCTGGTTCTCGGGGTGATCTTCGATGTCGCGCGCCACGACCTCGAGTTCGTAACGCTGCGCCGCGAGCGGGTTGCAGATGGCGCCGAGGGGGCGCTTGCTGCGAGCAACTTCGCGGGCGGCGTCGGCGGTGCTGTTCGCGGCCTGGAACTCGGCAAGGGGAACCTTGCGGGCGAGCCAGGCGCGACACTGTGCAATCGCGATCGGATACGAGAGCACCGACCGAATTTCGCTCAAGGCCACACCGGGCCGGACACAGAAGCTGAGCGAGATCGGCAGGTCGACCTCGCGCTGGATCAGGAGTTCGCTCTCGAATGCGAGCGTGTCGAGCGTGATCGAGACCGAGCCTTCGATCATGTTCTCGATGGGAACCACGCCGACGCTGTAGGCACCGCGTTCGACGGCCGCGATCACGTCCGGGATCGTTCGCTCCGGCACGCGCGGGAGGGCGGCGAGGTCGGGCTGGCTGAGGAGCGCCTCTTCGGTGAAGGTGCCCTCGGGCCCGAAGAAGGTGACGTGGTGCACCGGTCGATGGTACGCGCCCGCGTCCCCGGCCACCGGCGAATCAGGTCCGAACGTCCGCCGGGCGCGTGAACCGCGCGGTCACACGACGCGCCGTACCGAGCCCGAGGCGACGTCGTACACGTAGCCACGCACCGCGTGCTTCGCGGCGATGAACGGACTGTCGACGATCCGCTGCACCGAGGCGCGCACGTCGTCGTCGATGTCTGCGAAGGCGCCGAATCCGAACGGCGGCGGTGCCCCGACGGCGTGCTCGATCGCGGTCGAAAAGGCGGCCTCGTCGAGGTTGTGGAGACCGCAATCGGTGTGGTGAACGACCATGACTTCGCGGGTTCCGAGCAGCCGCTGCGACACGACGAGGGATCGGAGCGTGTCGTCGGTGACGAGGCCTCCCGCATTGCGCAGAACGTTGGCGTCGCCGGTCTCGAGGCCGAATGCCTCGTACACGTCGATCCGGCAATCCATGCACGTGACGATCGCGACGCCGAGCCGTGGATCCTTGGAGCGCGGCGGTGCCGCCGACCAGGCTCGTAACCGGTTCCGATCGAGCAGCCGATCCTGGATCGAGGCCGGCTGGGAGCTCGCGAACATGGTATGAGATTACACGAATCAAACTTCGTTAATCAAGCCTCTCGGAGCTACTTGCCCGAGTCCTCGACCGACCCGTTCTGCGAGCCGTCTTTCGAGGCGTCGTCCGAGCCCACGCGCGGGCCGCGGGACGCGGTGAATGCGTCCCACAGGCGCTGCCGCACTTCGGGAGGAACCTGTTCGACGTCCTCGGCCGCCAACGCGCCGGTGAGTTGGATCGTCTGTTTCATCTGGCGCAGGAAGTTGTCACAGTCCGCACAGTCGGCGAGATGCCGTTCGAACGCGCGGACTCGACGTCGAGGCAGCGCCGCCTCGAGGTAGTCGGTGAGCGCGGCGGCGAGTTCGGCGCAGTTCAGGCGAGGAGAGAAGATCACGTGGACTCCGTGTAGTACTCGTCGAGTGCCGACCGGAGCCGGGCACGGGCCCGGTGCAGGAGCACCCGCTGGTTCGTCTCGGTGAGGTCGAGCGCGTTACACACCTCGGCCGACGACACTCCGAGCACGTCGCGCATCACGACGACGTCGCGCTGGACCGGGGGCAACGTGGCGAGCGCGGCCTCGAGCGCGGCACGGATCTCGGCTGCGATCGCACGATCCTCGGGCACGCCCTCCCACCGCTTCGGTGCGGATCGCCAATGCCGCGCCTTGTCCTGTTGCGCGTCGAAGAACCACTCGGCCTCGATCCCTCGTTCGTCGCCAGTGTCCGGAGCAGCCGCGCTGAAAGGTGTGCTGCGGTGCTCTCGGACGCCGCGCGTCCTCGCGAGGTTGAGCACGATCCGGTAGAGCCAAGTCTTCAGCGACGAACGGGCCTCGAAGCGATCGATACCTTGGAACACCGCGAGAAACGCATCCTGGACGACTTCTTCGGCAACCGCGTTCGAAGGGACATGCCGGCGGGCGAGCTGGAGCAATGGCCCGCGGTAGTGGTCGAGGAGCCACTCGAAGGCGCGTTCGTCGCGGGCACGCAATGCGGCAACCAGCGTCGGGTCGTCGGCGAAGTCGGGCACCGGTCGCATTCTGGCACGCACGTCCGGTAACTCGGCCGGCGTCGTTCGTACACTCACCCGTCGATGATCTCCGCAACCGAGTTTGCGCGCGCGTCGCGCGACGTCCGACACGCGCTCGAGTCCGCTGGTGCAGTTGATCGACTGTGGGCGCGCGATCACACGTTGTGGCAGCCCGAGGCCGACGAGTGCGCGAATCGGCTCGGCTGGATCGACGAGCCCCAACGCGCCGAGACCGACGCCCACAACCTCATCGAGACGCGCGACCAACTCGCCGCACGTGGTATCCGTCGCGTGATCTGGTCGGGGATGGGGGGAAGCAGCCTGTTCCCTGAATTGCTCGCGCGGTCGCCGCTCGAGCGCGAGGTTCCGTTCGATCTCCGTGTGCTCGACACCGTGCACCCCGCGGCGCTCCGGCGAGCGCTCGAGGCCGTCGAACCCACCAGCACAATGCTCGTGTTCGCCTCGAAGTCCGGCGGGACGATCGAGACGCGCACGCACCTCGACGTGTTGACCACCGCCCATCCCGAAGCGCCCGTCGCCGTCGTGACCGATCCCGGGAGCGCGCTCGAACGGATGGCTCGCGATCGTGGGTGGCGGTGTTGGACTGCGAACCCCGACATCGGGGGGCGGTTCTCGGCCCTGTCTCGCTTCGGGACGGTCGCCACCGCGCTCCTCGGTATCGACCCCACACTCCTCGCCCGGCCGGCCGCGCGGCTCGCGGCCGGGGCACGCACCTCCGCCGACAACCCGGCCTTCGATCTCGCGGTGTTTCTCGCAACTGCGCACCGGACCGGCCGCGACAAGCTCACGCTCGTCGGCCCGGCAGCGCTGCCCGGGTTCGGGAGCTGGGTCGAACAACTCGTCGCCGAATCAACCGGCAAGCACGGAGTTGGGATCCTCCCCGTCGTCGACGAGGTGTTCGGCGACACGGCCGACGGCGGCGATGATCGTTGCGTCGTCGGCTATGGCGACACCGCGGCCGTCGAAGCACTCCGCGCCGCGGGCCACCCGGTGTTCGAACTCGGGTCCGTCCCGGCGGACGAGCTCGGCGCCGAGACGATGCGCTGGATGCTCGCAACGGCCTGGCTCGGCGCCGCGCTACGGATCAACCCGTTCGACCAACCCGACGTCGAGAGCGCCAAGCGCGCCGCCCTCGCGGTGCTCGACGGAACCGCTCCGAAGGCGCCGCCGCGCGGTGACCCCGTCGCCGCGCTCGCGTCGCTCCGCGACGGAGACCACGTGGTGATCCAGGCGTTTGTCGACCCCGATTCCCCGCTCGTCAGCGACCTCGCCCGGCTCCGGTCGCGCCTGCGCGCCCGCTATCGGTGCGCGGTCACGGTCGGTATCGGACCTCGGTACCTGCATTCAACCGGTCAACTCCACAAGGGGGGCCCGAACACGGGGGTGTTCCTGCAGATCGTCGACGCGGGTGATGACGATCTCGAGGTTCCGGGACGCGGGTTCACACTCGCGACGCTGCTCCGCGCGCAAGCGGACGGGGACTACGACGCGCTCGTCGCGGCCGGCCGCAGGGTCGTGCGTACCAATGCCGAAACGGTCCTCGCGTTGGCGTGACCCGTTGGCGTGACCCTGCGCGTGTCGCCGCGGTCTCGTCGTCGTTCACCGCTCAGGCATGCATGTCCGGCGGCGCGGGGTTGGTCACGCGCCGGACCGCGGCGCCGTCGACCTCGATCGCGCCTCCCGGACCGCCCATGTCGCCGCACGCGCGCCGCCCGTTCAGGCAGACCGCGACGAAGTTGGCCAGCGCGGTGCGATCCCACGCGTTCATGAAGTCAGCGTGACCGCAGTACTGGCTTCCGCAGGACAGGCGCACCCCCGATCCGCTGACCCCGTGGTAACGCGCGCTGATCACGATCTTCGGGATCGCGATCGGATGGCTGAGAGGGCAGGCGTCGTCGATCGGGTACGCCATGTGGCTCTTGTGGTCAGCGCTGTCGAGGTCTCTACCGTTCCAGCACGACGGGAAGATGATGCGCAGTCGCAGCGGCGAATCGGTTCGGCATGTGGGAACGCGAGCGACTTCGACCTCGTCGCCATCGACCGAGCAGGCCCATGCCGACACGTCAAAGGGTTGCGCTGACCTCGCGTCGTGGTCACCCGCGATCATCCGCAACCCGCGCGGCATCGGCCGGATCCGCGCGACGAGGTCGATGCCCGCGCGGTAGTAGACGCGGATCACGTTGGCCTTGTACGCACGTCCGTCCTTGGTGAGCATCGGGAACCAGTATGCCGATCGATCGCCGGCGCGGTTGCAGCTGGTGCCGGGGTAGGACATTCGTTCCGCGCCGCGCCGCTCGGCAAAGAGCAGTGAGCGCGTCGTCGAGAATGCGTCGGTCGTGGTGTTGCCGAAGAACTCGTGCGCGTGTGCCATGCCCCGCATCCGCGGGAACACGATCGGGTCGGCGTAGGAGCGATGGTCCCACGCGCACACGACGACGAACTCCGGCCGCACGCGGGCACGCGTCGCGCCCTCGGCACGGGAATCGCCACCTCCCCCGGACACGAACGAGAACCCGCCGAGTGCGAGCACCGCGATCGTGCATGCGGTGCGGCGAACGGTGCGGCGATGTGGCGGACGGTCGGCGCGGCGCATGGGCGAACTCCTCGTTCCGGGCGACGGCGCGATGCTCTCACGATCTCAAACGGCAGGCGGACCACCGAACTTGAAGACAACGAAGGATCGGCGGTGCATCGTCCCCGCACATCGTCCCGCCGCGACTCTCCCATTCCCATGGGAAGCGCGCGGATCGGACACCAGAAGTAGCATTCGTGCGATTTCGAGTGGGTGTTCGCCGATCGCGAGGTGTGCAGTGAGTGAGGATCGTTCGTGGACGTTCTTGTCGAACCACGCACACGTCCTCATCTGCCTGGCGGTCGATCCGAACGCTCGTCAGCGCGACGTTGCCGGCAAGGTGGGGATCACCGAACGCGCGGTCTCAGGGATCGTCGCCGACCTCGAGGCCGGCGGCTATCTGCGACGGGAACGGATCGGGCGCCGCAACCGCTACCGCGTCGCTCGGCGCGGTCGGTTGCGGCACCCGTTGGAAGCGCATCGGTCGGTCGGCCAGTTGCTCGACGCCGTCATCGACACGCCGTGACCGCGCCGGCATGGACGGTGCTGGCACGGTCAGGCACCCGTCGGCCCGTCGACCTCAGGCTGGCGCCATGTTGCTCGGCGCGGGCGTCTGGGTCACCGGGACCTTTCGGCCCGTCACCTTGATCGCTCCGCCCGGACCCTCCATATCGCCGCAGACGTAGCCCGAACGGATGCACCCGTCGACCAGGCGGCCGAGCGCGCTCTGATCCCAACCGTTCATGAAGTCGGCGTGGCCGCAGTATGCGGTGCCGCACGACAAGGACACGCCGGGGCCGCTCACGTCGCGGTAGCGGATGCCCATGACGATCTTGGGCACCGCGACCGGATGCGAGGCGGGACAGGCGCTGCGCACCGGGTAGGCCATGTGGCTCTTGTGGTCCGCGCTGTCGAGGTCGACGCCGTTCCAGCAGGACGGGAAGATGATGCGCAACCGCAGCGGAGAGTCACTCGCGCACGTCGGCACTTCACCGACCTCGATCTCGTCACCGTCGACCGAACACGCCCACGCCGCAACGTCGAACGACTGCGGCGCGGTTGCCTTGTGATCGCCGGCGATCATCCGCAGACCCGCCGGCATCGGTCGGATCGAGGGAACATCGCGGATCCCCGCCCGGTAGTAGACGCGCATGACGCGTGCCGCGTACGCAGTGTTGCCCTTCGTCAACGTGGGTACCCAGTACGCCGACTTGTCGCCGGCGCGGTTGCAGCTCGTTCCTGGGTACGAAGCGGTCTCGAGCCCCGGCTTCGTCGCCACGCGCAACGTGTCGGTCGTGCTAAAGGCGTCAGTCGTCGTGTTGCCGAAGAAATCGTGCGAGTGCGCCGCCCTCGGCTGCCCGGGGAACACGATGGGATCGGCGTACGAACGGTGGTCGAACGCGCACACCGCGACGAATGAACCCTTGCCATTGCTCGCGCGCTCGAGTGCCGTCGCATCGGGCGAGAACCGGCTCGCGCCGATCGCGGTCGTGGCCGCGGCGCCGATCAGGACGGTCAACAGGATCGAGCGACGCCGATCCCTGGTACTTGGTCGTTGCTGCATGTGCGAAGGCCTCTCGACGGATACCTCCCGCTCGCACTTCCGAATGTCGTCTCGGAACAAAAGCCCCTGAAGGGGCATATGTCACAGGGTCGAGCGCTCGCTCAAGCCCGCGGAAATGACGATACGCAGCGCTTCTCGCTCGGAGAGTCCCCGCGTCGCAAGCGTCACCTCGGCACACGCCGGCACGTCGGCGGAGGAGTCGGCGGAGGGGTCGCCGAGCAACTCGGCGCGGCGCGCGGTCCACCGCACGAGGAACAGGTCGCGATGCACGCCGCTGCGCGAGAACCCGACCTCGCGACCTCCGACGGTGCGCTGCGAACCTTCGAAGTCGAGATCTTCGAGCGGTTCGGCGAGGTCGTACCCGACACCGATCTCGACCGTCGCGCCGTCGCGCCGGTACCTCCAATAGCGACCCAGTTGGCCCGGGCCGATCGAGGGCAGGCTCCGGTCCTCGAGCGTGAACGACGAGAGCGCATTCGGCCGCTCGATCGTCGCGCAGGTCACCAACACCGCCGGGCGCGTCGCAGGTCGTTCGGCGACACCGATGACCTCGCCGCCGCCACATGCAGCCGCGGCCGTAAGCGACAACACCGTCGCCGAGACCAGTCGGGCAATCACGCGCGCAACACCCGGACGTCGTCGATGTACCAGTGATACTCGCCGGTACCATTGTTCCCGATCTGAACGCGCCAAATCGGCGCGGTCCCGAGGTCGAACGTGCGGGAGAGGTCCGCGACGACGACGCCGTCGAGCGTGACAACGACGCCGCTCGCCGCGCCGGCGATCACCACCTGCATCGAGACCGTGGTCCAGGCGTCGCGTGTGACGACTGTGGCGCTCGTGTAGGTGCGTCCCTGAATCTCGTTTCGAACTCGGAGTTGTCCGGTCGCCGACCGAATCTGCAAGCTCACGACCGCACGGTCCGACGCGTCCCGCAACCGCAGCACCACCGGACTGCCCGACACGAGCGAAGCCACGCGGAGTTGCACCGACATGGTGACGCGCGTCTCGCCGCCGGGAAGCTGTCGTCGCGCCCAGGCAGTGACGCCGGACTGGCCTCCCTCAGCTGCGTATTGGCCTTCGACCGCGACCTGACTCTGCACCACGAGGCCGTTCACGACGGCCCAGTCTGCGAGCGATCCGGACTCGAACCCGTCGACAATCAGCGCACCCACGCCGACACGTACCGTTGCGATCGTCGACTCGACGCCGTCGCTCACGGCGTAGCTGAACTGATCGCTCTGCACCGAGTTGGATGTGAACAGGTAGGACCCGCTGCTGCAGTCCGGTGCGACAACCGCCGACCCATGCGACGGCGGCGTCTCGATCGTGCACAAAAGCGCGTCGCCGTCGACGTCACCGACTACCGGCACCCACGATCTGGGACCGGAGGGATCTGCGTTGATCTCAATGGGACCCGCGGTCGGCGCATCGTTCACGGCCTCGATGTGCAATGAGAACGTCATCTCGAAGTACTCACCGCTCGGATCGGTGACACGCGCGACAAACTCGTCCGACCCGACGGCGTTCGCGGTGGGCGTGTACATCACCGTCGGATTGATCGAGCCGCCCGCGCATCCAAGGTCAGAGAAGTCGCCAAGTGTTCCCTTGAGCGGCGCCACGACGACTGAAAGCTCCAACGGGCAGTCCCCGTCGGGATCGAACGCTGGGAGGACGAGCGATTGCGGTACGTCCTCGACGACTTCGGCGACCCCCGCGTGCTCATCGAAACTCGGCGGGTCATTGACGGGTGTGACGTCGACACCGACGGTCGCACGGCGACTGGTTGTGCCGTCCGTGACGGAGTAGTCGAACGTCACCACCCCATGGAAGTTCTCTGCTGGCGTGAAGCTGCCGCTCGAGCAGTCAGCCTCGACGGACGCGACGCCGGAGAGCGGCGAAGTCGCGATCGAGCACTGCAGCGAGTCACCATCCGCGTCAGTCGCCGCGGGAAGCCAGGTCACGGGTTCGTCTTCAGCCGTGACGACCAGCACCGGGAGCGCGCTCGGGGCGGTTGCCGACGTCTCGATGATGAGGCGGGGAGTCTGTATGCCCTCGCGGCTCGAGAAGCTGACCGCGGTGCTCGTCACGGTGTCGAACCCGATATCGAACCGTCCCAGCCCGCTCGAGACGCCGATCACCGTGGCCGAGCCGCGGGTTCCGGCTACGACCGACCCGGAGATGCCCTGAACTGCTCCGAGAACCGGCTGGTTCGCGCCTGTAACCGTTCCCTCGGACCATGGGCCATTCACGGCACGCGTACGAAAGCCGCCCGTACCGTTCGAGTTCGCGAAGAGCTCGAGGCGCGCACCGAGAACAACCCCAGGCAACGTCGGGACCTCGAATCGCACCAAACCATTCAAGATCGGTGAACCATCGACACGAAGCACTGTCGAAGCACCGAAATTCGACGTGGGCGCACTCGCGCTCACGTAGGTGTCCGCGGTCGCGTTCAGCGTCGTGAGCCGCAGCTCGGGCACCGTGACGTCGGTGGCGCGCGGCTCGGACGTGTTACCGACTGCGTCCTTCGCTCTCAGTTCATAGCGATGAGTCTCGCCCTGCCTGACGGATTCGTCGATGTAGCTGCGGACCGAAGGGCCGAGGACGGCAACGACTCCACCGTCTCGTGACACCACGTACTGCGTGACTCCGACATCATCGAATGCCGGCGTCCACGCCAGCGAAGCCACCCGAGCATTCTCAGCAACGGCCTCGAAACGCGCGGGTGGCTCAGGCGGCACCTGGTCAGGGGACGGCTCCAACGCAATGCTGACCCCGGTCGTCGCACCAAGTTGGGTGTACTTCACGCGCAGTGATCGGGTAACTGATTCGAACAGGAAGGCCGCTCCGGCCGCCGTCTCGAATTCGGCGAAGGATGACACCTGGGCAATTGCCCCACCATCGACCGTCACGGCAGTCACGTCGTAGGCGCCCGCGTGGGCGCGGAGTTCGATCGACGACCCAACCGGGTTCGCTGTCGTAAGGATCGCTGCCTGCGCCGGTTCGTCGTAGCCGACCGCCGTGATCCCACGCACGTTCGAGCCCGTGTAGCCACGACCGCTCGCCGTGTCGACCGCGAACGTCGACACCGAAATTCCAGCCGGTAACGCGGCCTGCCGCACGAACATGATCGGTTCGCTCATGACCCTGACCGATCCGTCGGCTCGGCGGATCTCGGCACGAACCCAGTGGCGGTCCGTCGTCATCGCGACGGTGAACTCGGACGTGATCTCGCTGCCCGTGATAGGGACGGCGCCACCGATCGCTCCGTCCTTGATCCACACGAGTTGATCGCCGGGGCTCAGCCCGGTGTCGACCGACAGATGAACCCTCGACGCAAGCGTCGTCGCGCCGACCGCAACCGGGTAGCGCGACGGGTGCGGATCGTCGCTGCCGTCCGCGTTGAACACGAGATGCCCGGCGAACGAAGCCTCGGCCATGAACCCACGCCCCTCGAAGAGCGAACGCAAGAGATCGTCGCGGCCGCGACTCGGGGCGAGGACGAATGTTGCCTCGCCGAGGGATTCGGTCCGATGCGCATCGCTCGACCAGGTCCCGACGACCAAGTCGCCTTGGTTCAGGAGTCGGTCCCAGACATCGAGCATCGTGCGGTCCGGACCGCGCGGCACCACCTCCATGAGATCAGCGCCGTAGTTGTGATTCGCGATCACGTCGACTCCCGCAGCACCACCAGGCAGACCGGGGTGGTTGAGCATCGCAGGGAAGCCCTGGCTCTGGATATGCGAGACCGCTTCGGTCCCGCGCCGGAACACTTGGAACTGGGCGGGATCCGTGATCCCGAAGTCGAACCAGTTGACGTGACGGTTGTACCCGACCTCCTGCGACGCGAACAATTGGAACGTCGGCGTGTCGAACGCCGAGATGTCCGCGTTACGCGCAACGAACTCCTCGCCGGGTGAGGGGGGCGACGCCGCATCAAGATGGAAGTCGTCGACGAATCCGGACGCAACCGACCCATCGCGGGTTCCTGCGGTGATCTTCACATGCTGCAACCCGTTGTCGCTCCGGGGTCGATCCTCCGGCGCGAGCGCCGATTCGATTGCCTGGGTCACATCGACGTCGTACACGTTCCACTGGCCGAGCGAGTAGGGGAGGTCTTCGACGACGACGCGGGCGCGGGGATCGGCTGACGGCACTCGGGCGCCTCCGATCTGCCACACGAACACCACCGATTGGCCGGGTCGTACTTCGCCCGCCGCGGTCGTGAAGCCGTTGACCGGACGGTTCGGTACCGAAGGGTCGCCGCCCAACGACACAGAGACGTAGATGCCACTTGCAGCGCTCACCTGCGTTGGAAAGACCTGCACGTGCAGCGTGATCCGCCCACTCCTCAGGTTTGGGCCTCGCTTGGTAGATGCAAACGACTCGCCGGCCGTCGCTGCATCGACCGCGAGCGCCAACGAAGACGACCCGCTCGCAACAGGGGCCGCAACCATCGCTGCCGTCGACGAGGTGACATCGCCTACCTGGTTGATCCGGTACTGGGCCAAAGACTCATCGAGGTCGATGTGGCTGGAGACGACTCCCCCGATCTCATGAGTGCTCGTCGCCGTGTGGTCGGTGACGAAGACGGCGTCGAGGCCGATTTCTCGGGCGCGGCGCGCCATGACGCCGAGATCCTGCGCCGCGTCACCCGAGAGCACCGAATGCACGTGAGGATCGATCGCGTACCAGTCCCACCCTGCGGTGGCAGCTCGCGAGTTCCCGGCGTGATCGACGGTGCCGAACAGCGTGCACAGCAGGATCCCCGACGCGAAGGCCGTTCGTCGTCGACGACGATGCGCGGACCGCGCAGTTCGCCCCAGCGATTCCCCGATCACGTACTAGCCCTCTGCTTCCACGAAGGGTGTCGTCCGTTGTCGCCGTCGCACTCGTGCGATGCTGAGGGACGTGACCGCGAGCAGTCCCGCGATGGCTATCACGGCGCGGCGCTCCGGGCGCGTGCCACCGGGCGAGTCCGAGTCAAGCTCGCCGCGCGGCGAGGTTGTGTGCGTGAGGTCGGCGATGACATCGAGGTACCGGTTGCCGAAGCGCGTACTCGGCTCAAGGTGAGTGTTCTCGCTGAATTCGTTCCAACTGATCAACGCGACGACATCCGGGTGCGACGAAGATGCTGCGTTCCACTGCCTTCGCAGCGTCTCACCACCTTCGCGCTCGACCACAGATCGCCCGCCGACAAGGCGCGCATCGAACCCGGGCGCTGCCGGGGCCCACCAGAGACCGCCAGTGCGACGAATCTCGCTCCCCATGAGCGCGAGCTTCTCTTCGTAGCCCGGGAACGTCTCGGGATTAGCCGATGACCAGTAGTACGCGTCGCCGTCGACCACCTCGGCGAGCCGTGCGTAGTCCTCTGCGGTGCGCTCGGTCGCAAGCACAGCGAGCGCGTCGCGGCGCGGCACTGTCGTCGCGCGAATCTCTTCGAGGCTGAATCGCCAGGTGCCAGACCACGCGACGACGATTCGGGCGCCGGTGCGGTGCAACGCAGGGTGCGATCCGAATCGACGCACGAGGTGATCGAGGTCCGTTGCGACACGCGCCGCGGGCAACGGCTCCCGTTCGAAATCGAGACCTTGGTACATGATTGCGATCTCGAAGTCGTACTGCTGCGCGAGGTCGAGGAGGCGGGCAAGACGGCGATCGAGCTTGGGTGTGTGTTTCCAGCTCACAACAAACCCGTCGACCCCGGCAGCTTGCGCGAGTTCGATGTGCCGCCGCATCACGCGACTTTCATCGGACGAGTAGTTGCCGAGGAGCGGCAAATCGCTCTTCGCGCGCTGCCACGAGGTGGGGTCGAACCAGATGTAGTAGTACGCGAACACATCGGGTTCGCTTGCTTCGCTGTCGTCGGCGTTCGCCGCCGGAGCAACCGCGAGACACGCGAAGACCATCACGCCGAGCACCACCGCCCACTCCGCGGCACGTGCACGAACCCGCCGAAGGCCGGTCACGTTCTCACCACCGAAGGAGCTCGGCTCAACCTTCTCGCGGGGCGCGCCGGCGACCCGCTCCGATTCCGTCGGCGCATCCCGATCATCGCGAGGCCGACCAGTGTCCAGACGAGGGCCAATGTGGTACTTCCGAGGTCGAAGAACGTGAGCACCTTCAGGTCGACGTCTTGATCCTTGGTGAGAGACACCGGCCGGGTCACCGCCAACGCGGGGCCGCGGACGACAACGTCGTAGTCGCCGCGCGGCAGGTTGCGAAGTTGGACTCGGCCATCGGCGCCGATCGGATGCCGGTCAACCCGACCGTTGGGATATCGCAGTTCGAGCGTGGATCCGACCGCGAAACCGAAGATGGCGTCTCGAGCGCGGAAGTGAGCGTCGAAGAGCAGCGCCGTCGCCACCGGTGCTCGGTCCTCGGCGGGGAAGAACTTCAGCTGCGAACGGTTGACGACGTTGAGTCCACCGATGGTCGCCCGCTCGAGCGTGAAGTAGATCGGATGAACAGCCAATCCGGTCGCCGCCGGAACAACGCGAGCTCCGGGGAGCCACATTTCTTCGCCTTGCGTCGCCTCGTAGCGGACGCCGAGGCTGCTCTTCAATCGATAGCCGTCGAGCGTCTCGTCCGGAAGTCGCTCCCCGCGACGATCGACGAACCGGAGCCCGACGCGATGTTCCTCGACGAACGTCGCGGTGAAGTGACGACCGCCACCGAACCAGCGACGGAATACGAGGCGTTCCGAAGCGTCGACACGAACAACCGATTCCGGCACATGGAGTTCGGTCATCTGCGCGCAGCGCGGGCCCTTGGGCGGCCTGATCTCCAGCATCCCGCGGCGGTCGGTTTCATACACGATGCCGCGTAGTTCCACGGTAAATCCGGCGGCTACGGGGAGCGTCTGAATGACGATGGTCTCGTCGAGTGTCGAGCGAGATCGCGCCGTGCAATCATCGACCGCGGTCGGTGCGACCCTTGGTCGGCCGCCGTAGTCGGCCGCGCCCGCGGCACCCGCGAATGCCGCCCCGAGGATCACCAGCGCACATGCGAGGGAAATCGTCGCCCCCGGCGAGACAGGGAGCGTCATGGAGCGCTGACGGCGGCCGGGGCGGCGGTCTCGGGTTCGCAGCGCGATCATGATGCAGCAGAGCGGAAGCACCATCGCCACGGCGTATGACACATACACGATCAGTCGCCGAGGCGCGTGAAGCGGTTCCGGTCGACGATCACGCGTCAACAGGACCGCCTGGCGGGGCGGTGCTTCGAAGTCGAACGCCCCGAGCATCGACCCCGCCTGCCGGTCGCGATCCGTCAGCGGTTCGAGGCCCCAGTTGTGTGTGATGAACTTCACGATCGACGCGAATTCGAGCGTCGTGCTGTCGACATGACCGCGACGCGCGTACGGCGACACCAGCAACGCTGGCACCCGGAATCCCAGGCCGAATTCGTCGACGACTGGCGGCGCGACGTGGTCATACCAACCACCCCAGTCGTCATAGGTCCAGTGGAATGCGCTCGTCGACCACGAACTCGAGCGCATCAGCGCGGTGATCAGACCACGCACGAAGCTCTCCCCTGCCTGGATGCTTCCTGGCGGGTGCTCACTTGCGCCCGACGGCACGATGTACGAGACGGCTGGGAGCGTCCCCTGCTCGAGGTCGCGGTAGTACTCGTCGAGCGGCACGATGTGGGACATCAGATCCGGATCGTCGATGTACCGCCGGAAGTTCAACAGCGGCGCCCACACGACTTGGGCCGCGCGGTCACCCGTACCCGGGTTGTCGAGGTTGATCGCAGGGTCGTAGTTCTGGACGTAGAACTTCCAACTGATGTGTACCGCTTCCAGTCGATCGAAGATCGTCGCGGCGTCGAATCCCTCAGCAGGAATAGTGTCGGCCTCGGTGTTCCCGGGGTCGCCACTGACCCAATACATGTGATTGCGCACGCTGCCGCCCGCGGCAGACGTGAAGAAGCGATCGAAGAGCACGTAGTTCTCGGCCACGTTCCAATAGAAGGGGATGTCGCGATCGTCGTAGTAGCCCATCGGCGTCTCTGTCCGCACGCCCTTCGGGACATAGGCGGAGAGAAATCCGTCCATCTTGCCTTCGTTCCGCTGGCTTAGGTACACGGCGTTGCTGTGGCCCATGTCCTCGACAGCAAGATTGCCGACGTGGAATCTCTTCACGCACCCGCGCTGCGGTCGCGAGAGGTCGCGCGGCATGCACGCGTTAGCTGGTGGCCCATCCGCGCCGGGGAAGTTGCCGAAGTAATTGTCGAACGAGTGATTCTCCTGCATCAATGAGACGAAGTGTTTGATAGGCGTGCGTGTCGGCGCGCCTTCATCCTGGGCATGAGCCTGTTCGACGGGCACCGCAACCATCACCGTGGTTGCGAAGATCGCTCCTGCAACGATTCCGAAGGGGAGACCGCGAGACCGGCGGCCGGAAATCACGGTCGCACCTCGTAGACCGCGATGACGGTCTTTTCGACGAGTGCGCCCGCCGCCGACCGGACTCGTACGGTGGCCCGATAGACGACGCGACCGTTGTACCGATCCGCCAACTGCAGCAACTTCTCCGAGAAGTGTCGGCTTCGGCTTGCCGAGTACGAATCCCAAACAAGGTACTGAATTTCGTTGGTACGGATCATTCGATCGGGGTTCGCGATTGGTTCATACACCGGGTTGCGATGTAGCGGATTCGTCGAAACCGACAGGCCCCACACCTTCCGCTGACCGTAGAACTGGAGGATGTTGGCCATCGACGGACCCAGCGCCAGCATCCGGGCGCCTTCCGGCACATGTTCACCGATCCACGTTCCCGTTTCGCGTCCACCGGGAACGCCACCGGAACCGGCGAGGAACGTCCCGGTGTTTGAAGGCCTGATCTTCTCGATCGATTGAAACGTCAGCAGGCTGACGCCGCAGGCGACGAGCACGACGACCCCGGCTTGACGCCCGAAGGAGCGGGCACGCTCGTAGAGGTACACGGCACCGAGTCCCGCGAGCACCGAGATGGGCGCCGCAGCAGGGATGAGGTACTGCCAGCCCTTCACTGGCCACAGCTGGAAGAAGAACACGGGGATGCTCAGCCAACTGCCGAGGAGCGTGAGCCGCCACGTGCGACGCCGCCACAGCGCAGCAACCCCGATCAAGGCAGCGGCCAGGACCGCGAAGCCGATCGCCGCTGGCACCTCTGCCGCGTAGAACGTCCATGGGTGATTGGGGCGACGGAAGAGTTGCCACGCTAGGAATTGATTCCCCGTTGAACCGTGACCGGCGAAGACAAGCGAAAGCGGATAGGGGAGAATGCAAAGTCCGAACACGCCGCCCGCCAACACGAGGTGGCGGAACCGAACGCGGACGTCCGGTGCAAGCGCGAAGAACGCGTAAATCGAACCCAGCAGCACCACACTCGTTTCCTTCGACAAGAACGCGAGCGCCAGAGCGCCGGTTGCACCCATGAGGAATCCCGGCCGTTCGGTTGTCGCGTACTTGGCGATCAACAGGAGCGCCAGCGTCGCAAAGAATGCCATCGGACCATCGAGAAGGACCTGACGGCTGACAACGACGGCATAGGGCATGACTGCGGCGAACAAGGCCGCGACAACGCCGACCCTTCTATCGAACATCACGGACCCGAGGAGGTACACGAGGATGACAAGCCCGACACCAAAGGTCGCCGCGAGGCCACGGGCGCGGGCTTCGCTCATGACTCCATCGGATGATCCGAGCGACACGAGCGTCTGGAACAAGAGCGGGTGCGCGCGAAAGACCGGGAAGTACGGCAAGTAGGCAGGATTCCCTGCAATCGACGCGCCCTGGCCCGCATATACCGCCTCGTCGCTGTTGAAGCCAAGGCGCGTCAGGTCCCAGAATCGCAAGGCGGTGCCGAAAGCCAGCGCCGAGACGAGCGGAGCCGCACGAAGCATCCGTTGACCCGGTGTCGTGCGTATGCGGCGCCGCCGCGGCGGGTGACTCGGTTCGTGATCGGGAGTCGTCCGCGCGCCATTCTCGTTCGGGCGTTCCGGTCGCGCGCCCGGTCGTCGGACCTCGTCGGGAAGGCGGATCGGTGGTAGTTCGATCGGGGCGAGTGGCGCCTCGCGGCGCCGGCCCGGGATCACCGGCGCGACCGGTGTGATCGTCGCGGCAACCGGACCGACACGTGTGCGCGCCGACAGCGGGAGCAAGTCGTCCGCGACGGCATCGAGCGCCCGCTGACTCGTCATCGGCCCACCGCTCAGCGCGCGCCTCGAATCGGAGAACCTCCAAATCACCACATCGGCGACCGCGAAGCGAGCAAGCGTCAGACCGCCCAAGGTCACGACGTTCGCGATCAGGTAGTGCACGCCGATTCCGCCGATCAGGAGCGCAAGAAACGGGCCGCGCATGCCGAGGCCAACCATGTTGATCGACCAGAACATGGCGAATCGCCGCGCTCGCTGAGTTCGGTGTGCCGCGAAGACCCAGCGTTCGACGATCGCGAAATTCCAGGCCGTCGAAGACTGGGTCGCAATCACGGCGCCGATCAGATAGTCGGCGCCGTGAATGCCGACTGCAATCCCGAACACGATCTCGTTCACGATGAGCCCGCTCAACCCGACAACGACGAAGCGGACGAGTCGAGACGCCCGCCCGTCGCTCGGCGAGAGGACTTGCGCGCGTTCCATCGCAAGCGATGGAACGCCGCTCGTGAGCGCGGGGAGTGTCATGCGCTCAGTCACCACCACCGACGACGCGCTCCGCGCCCTCGACGTGCGCAAGAACAACCGGCCGCGGCGTCGGATCGAGGATCTGTCGATCGGAGACAAGACTCACGCTCGTCGACCGCTCTCGACGCTCGTGCATCCAGCCGTCGGTCCGGATCAACTGTGTAATCTGGTCGGCCCAGTCCTTCGTCGCGCTCGCGAGTGCTGCCGAACGGCAACCCTCAAGCGCACCAGCAATGATTTCGCGCTCGACCGCGCGAAGGTCATCGCCGGTCGAACTGAGCATGAAGTCCTCGATGCGGTGGTACGGCGGGAAGCCGTAGGCATCCTCAGTGTTGGCAATCAGAATCTCGAGCGCGTCGTCGGCGGCGAGGTATTCGACGGTGTTGGTCTCGCCCTGCTGAATTACGAAGAGACCTGCGAGTCGCGCCTCGCGGATAGTCGGAACACCGGGCACCAGATGGTTCGCGAAGTACTTCGGCGGAGGGACGACCGCCTGCGTGACCGCGTTGATCGTCGCGACCGGAAGGCCAGTCTTTGCGAGCAGGAACGCGAAGCGGCGGCCGCCGCGAGAGTGCAGCCGGCTCTGGAGTGGCAGGGTGATCCGCTGAATTCGAGTCAGGCGTGGTGTCCTGACCGCGTGCGCGGTGTGCTGACTGATCGTGAGTGGCTTGGGGTAACACAGAATTCGGCCGTCGGGACAGACAACGCTGAGATCGTCGGCGACGAATGCGAAGTCGAGGTTCGCGTCCAACAACTTGAGCATGGTTGTCGTCTTGCCCGTGTCGGTGCGGGCGGTGATCATGAACGCTCGATCGCCGTCGACAAACACGGCGCCGTGCGCGAGCGCGTACCCAAGCTCGACGAACATCCATCTCATGAGCGGCTCGACAACGTTGGTGTAGAGCACGTGTGGCGAACCGCGAAGCAACGGACTGGCGACAACCTCGACGTGGTCGGCGAACACCTCGATGTCGACGGCGAAACCTCGTCCGCCAAGCTCGAGATAGCGCAAGTTCCGTGTCCGGTCGTTGAAATTCGCCTCTCGAGCTGGCACCTCCAAGCGACCGATCCTGACTCGGATCGTCGGATCACTCTCAGTCCGACGAACCCGGAACGCCTCGAGTTCCGGCAGCGCGCACTCGCTGCTGATGCGCACGATCCCATGGACGTCGTAGACGTTGCTGTCCCGGCGGGCGGCGTTGCGGAGTCCTCGCCGCAGAGAACCAAGATTGGTGAGCAAGTGCACGCCCTCGACGAGCGACGTCTTGCTCGACCCCCACGCTCGTGACCCGAACGAATAGCCCACCTCGGCGAGCCGCAGGCTCGGAGTGATTGTCGCGACGTGGAGCAAGACCTTGAAGCCGTTCGGGCTCAGTGCGTCCGGATCAACCCGCGCCCGCTCCACGAGGAAGCACCCGCTCATCGGATCGGTCATTGCACCGACAACGCCGCCGAGCGACCGCCGAGCGACTGCATTCGAGACGGTCGAGACGAACCGCCGGAGCCCGCGCATTCCCGGCGAACCTCCGTCGCCGTACCGAGTCGCTACAACGAGCGAAGGTCGGTCGTCACGGCACGCGCGCTCGACGAGTCGCGAGACGATCTCGGGAGGGTGCTGGAGATCCCCGTCGATCACACAGCAGTAACGGCCACGCGCCGAGCGGAGCCCTTCGATGACCGCACCGCCCAGGCCGCCACAACGACTCCCGGCAGGGCGATGCAGCAGGCGGATCGCGAAATTGGAGCTCGCGCGTGCCCGCGCGACTCGGGTGACCTCGGTCGGCGTCTCGTCATCGCTGTCGTCGAGGAACAGCACTTCGACGACATGACCACCCAACGAGCGCTTGAGTCGGGCAACGAGTGGTTCGACGTTTCCCGCTTCGTTCCGAGTCGGGATGAGCACCGTGAGATCGACCACGTCGAGGACATGGGCCGACGGTTCGGTCCGATTCACTTGTACAGCTCCCCTCCGCCCACTGACCACCGAGTTTCCGCACGCCTGGGTGACCCCCCATTACTTCTCAGTGGGCGGCATCATTACCGGAAGACAACATGGACCGCAACTACAACACAGATCGACTTCACGCTCATCAGGCACGCGAACGGGGCGCTAGGGCGTCGCAAGCCGCGGAATGGCGCGTCTTGCACCAGGCCGTGGGAGAGTGTCGAGCGCGGTTTCGAGCCGAACCGCGTTGGCGGTGTCAGTCCGAAGGAAACGCCACCGCGGCATCGAGCAGGAGCGCATCGACGTCACGGCGGAAGCGATCCGGCGCATCATTCCAATGATCGAGATTGCTCGTGGAAGCCAACCGGCGAAGGTGGTTCCGCGCTCGTGCTTCTCGCACCGCCCTCCGCGCCGGGGTCGACTCGAGCGCGGCGACCACCTCCCGCACCGCCGTCGAAAGTGACTCGGCGCCACGACGATCGCGCTCGACGCCTTGGGCCCAACCGGTGAGTGCTAGGCGCGCTCGTACGCGCACATACAGCGGGGGTGCGCCTGCGATCTCGAACCGGAAGGCGCCGTGTGCCTCGATCGGATCGTCCAAGACCTCGCCCACCGCGACCTCCGTGCCGGCGCCGGTTGGAACACCTCAGCATTCGCGACGCTCGCGGTCGGAACCATAAGCGATCGCCGAAGTGTGCGCGGCTACGCGGAGGCGCCGCAGGTGCTCCGTTCGAGCAACGTTGGTAGGTTTCCTCCCGGGTGGCACCGGGCCGCCCGGAAGGAAGGCCTCCCATGAAGGCAGCCCAATGAAGGCGGCAATGTTCGTCGGCACCGGTGAGCCCCTCGCGATCGAGGACGTCACCCCCTCGCCCCCCGGCCCCAGCGACGTCGTCGTCCAACTCGGTGCCTCGGGGGTGTGCCACTCCGACCTGTCGATCAAGAACGGTTTCGTGCCGATGCCGCCCGGCTACGTGCTCGGCCACGAGGGCGCGGGCACCGTCGTCGAGGTGGGCAACGAGGTCACCAAGGTCAAGAAGGGCGACAAGATCATCGCCTCGTTCATCCCCGCGTGCGGCGTGTGCCTGTCGTGCCTCGCGGATCAATCACACCTGTGCGACCGCGAGTTCGAGGTCATGGCGGCGCTGCGCGGGACCCGCTCCGACGGCAACCCCTATCTCACGATGACGGGCCTCGGCACCTTCGCCGAGGCGATGACCGTGAGCCAGGATTCCGTCGTCAAGGTCGAGACCGACATCCCCTTCGACCAACTCGCGCTGATCGGCTGCGGTGTCACGACCGGAGTCGGCGCTGCACTCAACACCGCGCAGGTCCACCCCGGCGCGTCGGTTGCCATCATCGGCTGCGGTGGCGTCGGTCTGTCGGTGCTCCAGGGCGCGCGGATCGCCGGCGCCGGCCGCATCATCGCGATCGACCAGGGCGAGGAGAAGCGCAAGGCCGCCGAGTCGCAGGGCGCGACCGACTACATCGACGCGAGCCAGGGCGACCCCGTAGCGCAGGTCCAGGCGATCACCGCTGGGCGCGGGGTCGACTACGCGTTCGAGGTGACGGTGGGCGCGCCCGAGATCATCCTCCAGGCGTACGGGATGGTCCGCAAGGGCGGGACCCTCGTGATGGTGTCGATGCCGCGCTCCGAGGGTTCGGTCACGTTGCCGACCTTCGACCTCTTCTACAACGAGAAGACCGTGAAGGGCTGCAAGTACGGCTCGGCCCAGGTCCGGCGCGACTTCCTGCGGTTCGTGTCCCTCGCCGAGACGGGACGCCTTGACCTCGGATCGATGGTGTCGCGGCACATCCGGCTCGATGAGGTCAACGCTGCGTTCACGGCCATGGAGAACAAGGAAGTCGTCCGCTCGGTCATCACCAGCTTCTGACGCCGGCAGTTCGCGATGCCGTGGCCGGGTCACTGGTCGAAGGAGACGCCGGACAAACCCGCCTTCATCATGGCGGGAACCGGCGCGATCACGACCTACCGCGAACTCGATGATCGGTCGAACCAGTTCGCGCAGCTGATGTGGGACGCCGGACTCCGGTTCGGCGACCACATCGCCGTGCTGATGGACAACAACGACCGCTACTTCGAGGTGTGTTGGGCCGCGCAGCGGATGGGCTTGTTCTACACCGCGATCAACTGGCACTTCACGGCCGACGAGGCCGCCTACATCATCGACGACTGCGACGCGCAGGTGATCGTCGTGTCCGACGCGACCCGCGACGTAGCGCACCAACTGACGGCGCTCATGCCCGGGGTGAAGGTGCGTCTCGCCGTGGGGGCCGACATCGAGGGATACGACCGTTACGAGGACGCGATCGCCCGCTACCCCGCCGAACCGGTTCCCGACGAGTGTGAGGGCACACCGATGCTCTATTCGTCGGGTACGACCGGGCGGCCCAAGGGGATCCACTACCACCTCAGCAAGGAACCGCTCGGGCAGATGCCCGCGAACCTGATGTTGATGACCGCGTTATTCGGCTTCTCGAACGACAGCGTGTACTTGTCGCCCGCGCCGCTCTATCACTCGGCGCCGTTGTTCTACTGCATAAGCACGCAGCGTCTCGGCGGCACGGTGATCGTGATGGAGCATTTCGACGCGTTGCGCGCGCTCGAGTTCATCGAGCGTTACCGAGTGACGAACAGTCAGTGGGTTCCGACGATGTTCGTGCGGATGTTCAAGCTCAGCGAAGAAGAGCGCTGCCGCTACGACCTGTCGTCGCATCGCAGCGCGGTGCACGCAGCGGCGCCTTGCCCGGTCGCGGTCAAGCAGAAGATGATCGACTGGTGGGGTCCGATCATCTGGGAGTACTACTCGGCGACCGAGGGTATGGGCGCGACCGCGGTCTCGCCGCAGGAGTGGCTCGAACACCCCGGCACTGTCGGACGAACGTTGCTCGGACCGATTCATATCCTCGACGACGACGGCAATCCGCTTCCGCCCGGCGAAGTCGGCACGGTGTGGTTCGCGCCCCGCGAGGGATCGAACACCGCCGGGTTCCACTACCACAAGGACGACGCCAAGACCGCCGAAGCGATCGACGCGCGCGGTTGGGCAACGGTCGGCGACATGGGTTATCTCGACGGCGAGGGTTATCTCTATCTCACCGATCGCAAGACGTTCATGATCGTGTCCGGCGGCGTCAACATCTACCCGCAAGAGGCCGAGAACCTGCTGGTCACGCACCCGAAGGTCTACGACGTCGCGGTGTTCGGTATCCCCGACGACGAGATGGGCGAGCGAGTCCACGCGGTCGTGCAGCCGGTCACAATGGACGACGCCGGAGCCGACCTCGAGCGCGAACTCCTCGACTTCTGCCGCGACCACCTCGCCGGCTACAAGTGTCCCAAGGCCGTGGACTTCGATCCGAACCTGCCGCGCCAACCCACCGGCAAGCTCTACAAGCGTTTGATCCGCGATCGCTACTGGGGCAACAAGGACTCGCGCATCGTCTGAGCGGCACGAAGGACCGCGAACCGGATCCTCTGGCCTGACGCGCAGGGCGGGAGTGGTGGATCCCCCCGAGCCCACCACCCCCGCTGCCTTGCGGTGCGCCGAGGTGCAGACCGGGAACCGGTCGCACGCTCGCCGGCGCGGTATCCCCACCTCCGCGGGGGGAACGATACGCACGCCGGTTCGGTGCCGTCAACGGCAGCGTCTCACCTCCACACACGAGCCACGCATTGAGTCCCGGCTGCGGCACGGTCGGTATCGTCGGGTTCATGGCCGACTCCAACCGCATGTTGCTCGCCAAGCGCGTCTATCACTGCGCGCACCTCACGGGGACCTTCACGTTGCGATCCGGCACCGTGAGCGAGGAGTACTTCGACAAGTACCTCTTCGAAGCCGACCCCGCCCTGTTGCGCGAATTGGCGAACGCGATGGCCGCGCTGGTCCCACCCGAAATCGACGCGCTCGCGGGCCTCGAACTCGGTGGCGTCCCCCTCGCGACGATGCTGTCGCAACGAACGGGTCTCCCTACGCGCTTCGTCCGGAAAGAGGCCAAGACCTACGGCACGTGCCGCTTGGCCGAGGGCGGCGACGTCGCGGAGCAGCGGCTGCTGATCGTCGAGGACGTCGTGACGAGTGGCGGAGCGATCCTCGATGCGGCGCGCGAACTGCGCGAGCGGGGCGCGATCCTCGGGCCGGTCGTGTGCGTGATCGATCGCCAGAGCGGCGGTGCGGAACGACTGGCCTCGGACGGACTGCAGTTGCACGCGCTGTTCACGATGAGCGAACTCGAAGCTGCGCGCTGAGCTGCCGGCGCGAACCGCTCAACTGCGCGTGCGGCACTCCTGCACAAGGCGGTCGGCTTCGTCGGACAGGTCGGCCGGCACGTCGTCAACACCGGCGAACTTGTTCTTCACGTAGTTCTCGATCTGGCGCGCCGGAATCTGTTCGAAACCCTCGGTCGCCTGCTTTTGCTCGAACTCTTCGCGCAAGTAGGCATCGAGGCCTTGCAGGATGCAGTCAGCCTGGCGGCGCGAGAACCCTTCGGACAGCAGGTCCGCCAGCGCATCCTCGACCGTGTACGCGGGCTGCGAGCACCCACCCACGATCGCAAGCAACGCGAGGCCGAGCGTTGCCGCCTTCGTCGCCCGCTTCATCGCCCCGACGTTACGAGCCTCGGCTGCGTCGCCACGGATGCTCCGGCGACCGAACGCTCTAAATGCGGCGCGACCCGTCGCCTGAGTCAGCGACATCACGCGGTGCGCGAGGGGGGACTTGAACCCCCACGCCCTTGCGGGCACAGGAACCTGAATCCTGCGCGTCTGCCAATTCCGCCACTCGCGCCGGCACCGGGTCGGGCAGGCTAGCAGCGGCCAGGTTGCGCGCCTGCGGCGAACGCGAGCAGCCGCGATCGCGCCAGTACGCTCGGTCGATGGTCCTGTCGGGGTTCGAGCGCAGGCTGGAACGCTTCGTCGAGGGGGCCTTCGCCAAGGCGTTCCGCTCGGGTCTTCAACCGATCGAAATCGGGCGCCGCATCGCGCGCTCGATGGATTCGGGCCGCTCGATCGGGGTGCGCGGGCCAGTGGTTCCGAACCACTTCCGAGTGTTGCTCTCGACCGACGACTCCCATCACTTCGAGTCGTTCGCGCTCGCGCTCGCCCGCGAACTTGCCGGCGCGGCGACCGATCACGCACGCTCCGAGGGCTATCACTTCCTCGGTCCGGTCACGGTCGAACTCGTCGAGGACAGCACCCAGCGGCGCGGCGTGTTCGACATCCAGGCCCGCATCGAACAGGCCGAGGGAGCGGGTCCGCGTTGCCTCGTTCTGCCGGGCGGTCGTCGCTACGCCGTGACGTCGAAACTGACCATCGGCCGCATGGCCGACTGCGACGTCCACGTCCAGGATTCGCAAGTCAGCCGCCATCACGCCGAGATCCGCACCGTTCCCGAGGGTCACGTCGTTGTCGATCTCGGGAGCAGCAACGGCACCATGGTCAACGGCATCGTCGTCAACGAACACCTTCTCACGCCCGGCGACACCATCGTCGTCGGCAACACCGCGCTCCGCTACGAGGCTGACGCGTGAACGACCAGGTGCTGTCCATCCTCAAGGGCTGCCTGATCGCGCTGCTCTACCTGTTCTTGTTCCGTGTGATCTGGGTCGTGAACCGCGAACTGCACGGCACACCCCTGACCGCTCCCCGCCCCGCCCCGCAGCGTCCTGCTCCGCAGCCGCAGGAACCGAAGCGCAAGCGCTGGCACCTCGAGGTGCTCCAGCCCGCAACCGCCCGCGGGACTCGGTTCGCGGTCGACCAAGAGGTGACAATCGGCCGCGCCGCGGGCTGTGCGATCTCGATCGAGCACGACACCTATGCCTCGTTGCTCCACGCCCGAGTGTTCCCGCGCGACGATCAACTCTGGATCGAAGACCTCGGTTCCACGAACGGCACGACGCTCAACGGGCGCCGGATCGCCGAAGCGGCCCGGGTCCGCAAGGGCGACCGCATCGGCGTCGGCGGCACGGTGCTCGAGGTCGACCGGTGAGGTTGCTCGCGGCATGGGCATCCGACGTCGGACGCGTTCGGTCGGGCAACGAGGACGCTCTGCTCGTCGACGAGCGTCTCGGTGTGTTCGCCGTCGCCGACGGCATGGGCGGCCACCGCGGCGGCGAGGTCGCATCGAGCACCGCCGTCGAAGCCGTGCGTGCGGCGCTCGCGACCGGCGCCGCGATCGACGGGGCGATCCGGGCTGCGAACCTTGCAATCCGTGACCGCGCGTTCGGTGACCCGGAGGTCGCGGGAATGGGGACGACCTTCACTGCGGTGGTCCCGCTCGAAGGGCCGTCGGTGCTGGTCGGCCACGTCGGCGACTCCCGTGCGTATCTCATCCACGAAGGCATGATCCGGCGTCTCACCCGCGATCACAGTCTCGTCGAGGACCTCGTCCGCGAGGGCCAACTCACCGAGGAGCAAGCCGAGTCACACCCGCAACGATCGATCATCACCCGCGCGCTCGGTATCGAACCCGACGTCGACGTCGACCTCTATACCGTCACCGTCGCGGCCGGCGATCGAATCCTCATCTGCAGCGACGGGCTCTCCGACATGCTGTCCGATCAGGAGATCGTCGCGGCGGCACACGGCGACGGGCGGTCCGCGGCGAACCGACTCGTCGACGCCGCGAACGAAGCCGGCGGGACCGACAACATCACGGTTGTCGTGCTCGACGTCACCGAGGTCGACGAAAGCGCGGCGCTCGTCGACCTCGCTCCCGACAACGCGACCGACCGTCTCGAATCGACGATCGTCCTCGACCTCCCACCCGAACCGGACGACGAGCCGACGAGCCGTCGCCGCGGCGAGCAGCTCATCCGCTGGGTACGCGTCGCGCTGGTCATCGTCCCGATTGTCGTGATCGCGACCATCGCCTATCTCGCGGTGTGGCGCTACGCGTCGACCCAGTACTACGTCAGCACCGATGAGTCCGGCGGCGAGGTCGTCATATGGCGGGGAGTCCAGGGGGGCGTGATGGGCTTTGAACCGACGATCGTTGAACGGAGTGGCCTTCGAACGGGGACGCTGACCGAGAGCGAACGACTCCGCGTCCGCGGCGGCTACTGCGAGGGAAGCCGCGTCCGAGCTCGCGAGTGCATCGACCAACTCCGATCCGCCCGATCACCGTCGACGAGCACCACTGCCCCAACGACGACCTCCCCGACGACGACCTCCACGACCGGCCCGGCCGCTTCCACTCCGACGACGCGCCGCCCCTCGCCATCGACGACCGCGCCACTTGTCGCGGACAATGCGACCGCGGGCGCCGCCGACGCGTGAGTATCACGACGCTCACTCCCTACCGGCTGCTCGCCCGGGCACGGCGCCGATCCGAGATCGGGCTCGGGCTCCACGTGCTGTTGTTCGTCGCCGGCGGTTACGTGCTGCTCGCGCTCGCCGACGGTCCGAGCATCCCGCCGGATCTTCCCGCGATCGCCGGATTCACTGCGGCGCTCTACATCGTTGTGCACCTGGCCATCCGCCGCTTGGCTCCCGCTGCCGACCCGACGCTGATCCCACTCGTCGCAGTCCTGAACGGCATTGGTTTCATCACCATCACACGCATCGATGTGGCGCGTGATACGAACCTCGCCCGCCTTCAGTCCACGTGGGTGCTCGTCGGCGTCGCCGTCTTCGTCGCGGTGTTGCTCCTCGTGCCCGAGATCGGCGCGCTGGCCCGTGCGCGCTACACGCTGGGCTTCGCCGGCGTCGCATTCTTGTTGCTGCCACTCGTGCCGCCCCCCGTCGGCCGCACGATCAACGGTGCGCGCATCTGGGCCAAAGTCGGGCCGATCTCGTTCCAACCGGGAGAGGTCGCCAAGGTCCTGCTCGTCGCGTTCTTCGCCGGCTACCTCGTCGACAAGAAGGAATTGCTGAGCGGCGCGGGCCGCCAGTTGGGCCGGATCCAACACCTCGGACCGCTGCTGACCGTGTGGGGGATCTCGATCCTGGTCATGGTCGCCGAAAAGGATCTCGGATCGTCGCTGCTGCTGTTCACTGTCTTCGCCACGATGCTGTACATGGCAACTGGTCGGGCTCTCTATCTGTTCGGTGGCTTCTCGCTGTTCGCGACGGGCGCGATCATCGCCTTCCGCACCTTCGACCACGTCCAGACGCGCGTCGACATCTGGCTCGACCCCTGGACCGACGCGCAGGGCAAGGGTTATCAAATCATCCAGTCGTGGTACGCCTTCGCCGCGGGGCGCCTCGGTGGGACCGGCCTCGGTCTCGGCGCGCCCGACAAGGTTCCCCTCGCGGAGACCGACTTCATCGTGAGCGCCATCGGCGAAGAACTCGGGCTACTCGGCACGATCGCACTCGTTGCGACGCTCATGTTGCTCGTCGGCAGCGGTTTCCGCATCGCGGTCGACTCACGCCGCGAGTTCAACCAGTTGTTCTGCGCGGGGCTGGCTGTGATCCTCGGCATGCAGTCGTTCATCATCATCGGCGGCGCGACCCGGCTGATCCCCATGACCGGCATCACATTGCCGTTCGTGTCCTACGGCGGATCGTCGCTCGTCGCGAACTTCGCGATCGTCGCGCTGCTGGCACGCGCGTCCGACGAAGCCGCTCGACGTCGACTGCAGCCATGACCACACCTATCCGCCGAGTCGGTCTCGGGATCGTCGTGCTGATGAGCCTGCTCGTCGGGCAGTTGACCTATGTCCATCTCGTGCGCGCCGAACGGCTCAACGAAGACCCCGCGAACGTCAGGTTGGTGCTGCGCGACTTCGCGCGATCCCGCGGCCCGATCGTCACCGCCGACGGGGTTGTGGTCGCTAACACCGTCGAGGTCGACGACAGCTACGGCTTCCAGCGGCGGTACCCGTTCGGTGGGTTGTACGCACACATCACCGGGTTCCAGTCGTTGCGGTACGGGTTGACCGGCATCGAGCGCCAGTACGACGACTCGCTGCTGGGCAAGCGCTACGAGATCGGTTTCGCGGACCTCGGCGGGATTCTCGCCGCGGAGAAGCCCGAAGGCACCGTCGTACTGAACGTCGACTCGATCGCGCAGGTCGCCGCACGCGACGCTCTCGGCGGCAACCGCGGTTCGGTCGTCGTGCTCGACACCGTCACGGGCGGAGTCGTGGCGATGTACAGCAACCCGACCTTCGACCCGAACCTGCTCGCGACCCACAACCCGAATGCCGCCCAGGCGTTCTTCGATGCGTTCGTTGCCGATCCCGCAAACCCGATGCGCTCCCGTGCGTACCGCGAGCGTTTCCCCGCGGGCTCGACGTTCAAGATCGCGACAACCGGGATCGGCCTCGACGCTGGTGTCACGAGCCCCGAGCGTTCCTACCCGGTGCTGCGCGAACTCGACCTGCCGCTCACCGATCGCACACTGTCGAACTTCGGAGGGAGCGCGTGCGGCGGCACCCTCGCGGTGAGCTTCCGGGTGTCGTGCAACACCACGTTCGGTCAGGTCGGCCTCGATCTCGGCGAACGTCTCGCCCAGGACATGGACAACTACGGGATCAACACCGACTCGCCCGACGTCGATCTGTCGGAGCCGATGGTTCGCAGCGAAGGCCCGCTCGAGGGCACGTTCCGCAGCGAGGCGCCGCTGTTCGCGCAAGCCGCGATCGGTCAGGGCCCAGTAGCAGTTACGCCGATGGCGATGGCCATGATCGCGCAGGCGGTGGCGAACGACGGCGTGATGCTTCAGCCGCACTTCATGCGAGAGGTCCTGGACCGCAACGGCAATGTGGTCGACCGATCCCGGCCGCGCCGGTACCGCACCGCCATGACACCGGCGACGGCTCACGACCTCACCGCGATGATGATCGACGTCGTCGCACAAGGAACGGGGACGGCCGCGCAGATCCCGGGGTTCACGGTCGCGGGCAAGACCGGGACGGCGCAGCAGCCCGGAGGTGCGCCGCACGCGTGGTTCGTCGGGTTCGCTCCCGCCGGTCAGCCCCGCTACGCGATTGCCGTGATCGTCGAACGTGGCGGCGATCTCGGTGACGAGGCGACAGGAGGTCGCGTCGCGGCACCCATCGCGGCTCGAGTGCTCTCCACACTCCTTTCACAACGCCCGCGGTAACGCTCCGCCGGATCGCGGGTCCGCAGTGCGGTTCGCACGAACACCGCGGCCCGAACCGAACCGTTTCCGACGATAGGGTTTTGCCGACATGTCGCTCATCGGTCGCGTCTTCACGAACCGCTACGAGATCCAGCGCCGGATCGCCCAAGGCGGCATGGCCGAGGTCTTCCTCGCACAGGATCAGTTGCTCCAGCGTCCGGTCGCACTCAAGGCGCTCTTCCCCGAGTACGCGCGCGAGCCTTCGTTCGTCGAGCGTTTCCGCCGCGAGGCGCAGTCCGCGGCGGGCCTCTCGCACCCGAACATCGTCGCGATCTACGACTGGGGGCAAGAGGCCGGGACGTATTACATCGTGATGGAACTGGTGCAGGGTCGTTCCCTGCGCGATCTGATCCGTGCCGACAGTCCGCTCGATCCCAACCAGACGGCTGAGATCGGCGCCGAGATCGCGGCCGCGCTTGCCTACGCACACCGAAGCGGCCTCGTCCATCGCGACGTCAAGCCCGGCAATGTGCTCATCACCCCGACGGGCAACGTCAAGGTCACCGACTTCGGCATCGCGCGCGCGGGAACGAGCGACGCGCTGACCCAGACCGGTTCGGTGATGGGGACCGCGACCTACTTCTCGCCGGAACAGGCCCAGGGACATCCGGTCGACGGTCGCAGCGACGTGTACTCGCTCGGTGTCGTGCTCTACGAAATGGTGACGGGCGTGGCGCCGTTCACGGGCGATACGCCGGTCGCGGTCGCCTACAAACACGTGCGCGAGGCGCCAGTGCCGCCGAGCCGCCGAAACCCCGACGTGCCGGCCGATCTCGAACAGGTCATCCTCACCGCCATGCACAAGGATCCGGACCTGCGCTACCAGTCCGCCGAGGATCTGCGCGCCGACCTGTTGCGCTTCCGGCGCGGCCGGCCGCTCGCGGCGGCGCCGGTCACCGCGATGGTCGCCGAGGTCGCGACGGCCGCAACGGGAACCGCCGCGGTCGATCCGGGAGCGACGGTCATCAACCCGCGCGTGGCGGAGATGGCCACGGCGCGGTCCGGTTCGTCGCGGGTCGTCGCGTCGATCCTCACCGTGATCGTGCTCGGCCTGCTCCTGGCGCTGGTGTTCGTGCTCGCGTCGACGAACAGCGAAGACGACACGAGCTCGGTCGAGGTGAAGCGCGTCCTCGGCCGCAACATCGAGGTCGCCACGGAGATTCTCGAGGAGCAGGGGCTTGAGGTCGAAGCCGTCCCGGTGCTGAACGTCGAGGTCGAGAAGGGCACGGTGACGCGTCAGACACCGCGCGCCGGCCAGATCGTCGATGTCGGCAGCAAGGTGCGGCTCGAATACAGCGCGATCCCCGAGGTCGAGGTTCCCCAGGTCCAGGGGCTCAGCGTCGCCGAGGCTCGCCAGGCGCTCAAAGACGCCGGCTTCACGAACGTCGCCGAAGAGACCGTCGAAGAGGCCAACGCGCTGCTTGAGGCCGGGCGCGTGACGCGCACCGACCCACCCGCCGCCGAGTTGATCGCGAGCGACACCGCGATCGTGATCTACGTGTCGAGCGGTGCCGAGAAGAAGCCCGTACCAAACGTGTTGAACCTCGACGCCAACGAGGCATCGACGACGCTGCAGAACGCCGGGTTCGTCGTCAGCACCCGCCAGGAGCCGAGCGACGAGGTACCGGAGGACCGCGTTATCGCCACCGACCCGCCGCCCAACACCGAGGCCGCGGTCGGGAGTGCGGTCATCATCGTCGTGTCGAGCGGACCCGACGAGATCCCTGTGCCGAGTGTCATTGGCCGCACCGAGCAGAGCGCCATCGACCGACTCGAATCCGATGGTTTCAACGTCAATGTCGTCACGCAGAGTTCGACGGCGGCGAACGATGGTCGGGTGATCGCGCAGAGTCCGGTCGAGCCCGCGACCGCGGCGGTTGGGGCGACGATCACCATCACCGTTGGCCGCTTCGAGCCGCCACCCACGACGACGACCGCACCTCCGACGACCAGCACGACGGTTGGGCCCTGAGCGCGTTCGGATCGGCGTGAGCGGTCAACGGACCGAGTCCCCGCTCGCGCGTTGGTACCGCGAACATGGCCGCCACGACCTCGAGTGGCGCGCGACGCGTGAACGGTGGGAGATCCTCGTCGCCGAGGTGATGTTGGCGCAGACCCAGGTCGCGCGCGTCCAGGCCGTGTACCACCCGTTCCTCACCCGCTTCCCCGCACCAGAAGTGATGGCCGCGGCGGGGCCGGCGGCGGTGATCGACGCGTGGGGGCGCCTCGGCTACCCACGTCGGGCGCGCCGCTTGTTCGACGCGGCGGTGATCATCTGCGAGTCCGGCTGGCCCGCGGATCTCACCTCGCTCCCCGGTGTGGGCAGCTACACGGCCGCGGCCGTCGCCGCCGAGGCGGACGACGATCCGCTCGCCATCGGCATCGACGTCAACATCCGCCGCGTGTGCGAGCGCACGCGCGGCGGTCGCGTGAGCGATCGCGAGGCCGCTGCGGTCGCGGCGCGGGTCGCGTTCCCACTCTTCGGTCGGGACCGCATGCTCGCGCTCATGGACCTCGGTTCACTCGTGTGTACCGCTCGCGATCCGCGCTGCGACGAGTGCCCGCTACGCCGGCGCTGTGTGACACGCGGCGTCGGCGCGTTCGAACGACCGCGCCGACAGACGCGGTACGAGGGATCGTTCCGTCAGCGGCGCGGAGCTGTGCTCGAACGTGTGCGCGCGTGCGAGACGCTCGCGATCGACGAAGCGGACCGCGAGGCGGTGGCGAGCCTCGAGCGTGACGGACTCGTCGAGGTCAGCTTTGGGCAGGTGCGCCTTGCCCGACGATGACCCGTCCGTTCGACGTCGACGCCTCTGGCCTACGCGACGCGCGCGCGTGTTTCGTCGAGGAAGTTCTGCAACAGTTCGTGGCCGGCCTGGGTGAGAATCGACTCGGGATGAAACTGCACGCCCTCGATCGGGAACGTGACGTGTCGCAACCCCATCACGAGCCCGTCCTCGCTCTCCGCCGTGATCTCGAGGTAGCGCTCGGGGACGCTGTCGCGTGCGACGATGAGTGAGTGGTAGCGCGTCGCCCTCAGGGGGTTCGGGAGCCCGTTGAACACGCCGCGGCCGGAGTGGCGGATCTCGCTCGTCTTGCCGTGCATGACCGCGGGCGCTCGCACGACGGCCGCGCCGTACATCTGCCCGATGCACTGGTGCCCGAGGCACACGCCGAGCACCGGGGTCCCCCGTTCGCCGAAGTGGCGGATGGCGGCGATCGACTCGCCTGCATCTTCGGGCCGGCCGGGACCGGGGGAAACGAGCACGCCGTGGGGCGCGATCGCGATCATGTCGGCGACGCTCAACGCGTCGTGTCGGTGCACGATCGGCTCGGCCCCCAGTTCGCCCAGGTATTGGACGAGGTTGTAGACGAAGCTGTCGTAGTTGTCGATGACGAGGATGCGCGACCGGAAGCTCAGAGATCGGCGACGCTACCGGTAGGCTGACCTCCCATGGCTCAGAAATCGCGTCCGGTCGCTCGCGCCGCGACTGGCGGGTCGCCCGGGCGGGCAAGGCGCGGCCGCTACACCCCTCCGACGCCGAAGTCGACCAAACACAGCCCCTACTGGCTGCCCGTGATCATGGCGACGTGTTTGTTATGTGGGTTGCTGGTAATCGTGAGCAACTACATGAACGTGTTGCCGGGCGACGCCCAGAACCGCTACCTCCTGCTCGGCCTGGGTCTCGTCACGACTGGGTTCGTGATGGCCTCCACCTACCGCTGAGGCGGACTCGGACGGCGCGCCGCACCGCGGTTCGAGCAACGGCAGATAATCACCGGCGTCGAATTACACACAGGTGATTCCACAGTCTGTGGACAACATGTGGGTATGTGAACCGGGCAGGCAGCCGACCCGCGGCGACTAGCCGATCGGGACGATCAACTCCATGCGCTCCGCACAGTGACGCGGCGGCGTCGGAACCTCGCCGTCGGGCGCCGCGTACATCACGACCTCAGCTGCGCACACCACGCAGCGGAACCGGCAGTCGACATCGGCGAGGACCGCCGGTTCGAGTTCGTCGTCGGTCGGGATCCCCGACGCGAAGTTGCGTACGAGCGCGGCACCGACCAAATAGAGCACGACGACTCCGCCGACCCCGAGCGCGACCCGCACGACGTCCCACAGCACACCCCAACACTACGGGGGTGCGTCGATAGGTATCGCATGGCGATACCTATCGACGCACCTCTCACAGGCGTTCGATGATCATGGCGTTGGCCATGCCGCCGCCTTCACACATCGTTTGCAGGCCGAAGCGACCGCCGGTGCGCTCGAGTTCGTTGAGCAAGGTGGCGGTGAGCCGGGCGCCGGAGCAGCCGAGCGGGTGGCCGAGCGCGATCGCTCCACCGTTCGGGTTCACCTTCTCCATGTCGGGATTGTGCTCCTTGGCCCACGCCAGCACGACCGGAGCGAACGCTTCGTTGATCTCGACGACGTCGATGTCGTCGAGGGTCATCTTGGCGCGCTCGAGCACCTTGGACGTCGCCGGGATCGGCGCGGTGAGCATGAGCACGGGGTCGGCGCCGGCGAGCGCGAACGAATGAAAGCGCGCCCGCGGCGTGTACCCGAGTTCGGCGGCCTTTTCTTCGCTCATGATGAGCAGGGCGGCCGCACCGTCGGTGATCTGGCTGCTGTTGCCCGCTGTGATCACCCCACCCTCGGGCTTGAACGACGGCTTCAGTTGGGAGAGGCGCTCGAGCGTGGTGTCGGGGCGGATGCCCTCGTCCGTACCAACCACGATCTCGCCCTCCTCGGTCTGGACGGTGACCGGAACGATCTCGCGTTCGAAGCGACCCTCGACGGTCGCGCGCTGCGCCCGCTGGTGTGATTGCACTGCGAACGCGTCGTTTTCCTCACGCGAGAGGTTCCACTTCTCGGCGATGAGCTCGGCGGAGATCCCTTGCGGCACGAGGTTCGGGTAACGCGCGGTCATCTGGGCGCTGAACGGCAGGCCGAAGTTGCCCGCCATCGACGCTCCCATCGGTACCCGGCTCATGTTCTCGATCCCGGCGGCGACGACGACGTCGTAGGCACCGGCCATCACGCCCTGGGCGGCGAAGTGCGCGGCCTGCTGCGAGGATCCGCATTGACGATCGACGGTCGTGCCGGTCGTCGTCTCCGGGTAGCCCGCGGCGAGCAGCGCGTTCCGGGCGATGTTCACGCCTTGCTCGCCGACCTGCATCACACAACCCATGATCACGTCGTCGACGAGCGCGACGTCGAGGTCATTACGCGCCTGCAGGCTCGACAGCACGTGCGCCGCGAGATCGACCGCGTGCGCATCCTTGAGCTTGCCGTTGCGACGACCGAGTGGGGTCCGCACAGCATCGACGATGACCGCGTTGGGCATGGCTTCCTCCGTGGCGTAAGCGACGCCGGTGGGCGTCGGGCCGTCGAGACATCGGGTTCGGGACGACGGGTTCGGGACGACGGGTGGGCACAGCCCGGCGAACCGAGCCCGGCCCAGAGACTAGACCGACCGGTCAAGTTATCGCCGGGCTCCGTGCCACACTGGCGCGATGTACCAGCGAGCGCTCCTCGTGATCCGACACGGCGAAACCGAATGGAATCGAGTGGGACGGTGGCAGGGCTGGCTCGACGTCGACCTTTCGGACGAGGGCAGGGCGCAGGCGCGCGCCCGCGGCCGCTGGTTCGCTGCGCGCTCCGCTCGCTTCAGCGCCATCCTCACCTCCGACCTTCGCCGCGCCGCGCAGACGGCTCAGATCATCGCGGCCGAGATCGCCGGTCCGGTGCCCGAGCCCGAGTTTGGCCTGCGCGAACGAGCCGGCGGTGCCTTCGAGGGCCTCGACGCCGCGGCCATCGATGAAGGCTGGCCGGGGTTCCGTGACCGGTGGCGTGCCGGGCTCGAGGACGCCCCGCCCGGGGGCGAGAGCGACGCCACGGTCTGGGAGCGGCTCCGGGTCGTGCTCAACCGAACACGCGAACTCCCCGAGGGGCCGGTGCTCATCGTCACCCACGGCGGCGTCGCACGCGTCATGCACGATCGCGCCGACTCGCCAACGCGCCGCGTCGTCAGCAACGTGGGTGGGCGCTGGTTCGAGTGGGACGGAACCCATCTCATCGCGGGCGAGATGCTCGACCCGATCCCCGACACCGATCGGACCCGCGGCGCGATCGAGTGACCTCCCGGCCGAAGCGACCGGCGCGCGCTGCTCCGATGTCGCCGCCGCTGCCCGACCTGCCACAATGTCCAGCTCATGTGCACATTCCCGCCGCGCCGGGTGAGACGACCCGGGTTGGGACGAGCGCGACGCGCAGTCGCGGCGGCGCTCGTCACCTGCGCTGCGGGCGCTGCGGGCGCGGTCCGCCCCGCGCAGGCAGAACCGATCACGCCGCTGATCGTCAACGGCGAGATCGCCGGCATCGCCGATCACCCGTACTACGCGCAGGTGTTCTCGTACAGCGCGACCAGCGGCAGTTTCTGCGGCGGAAGCATCGTCGCGGCTCGGATCGTGCTCACCGCCGCGCACTGTGCCCGCGGGTTTACCCGTTTCGAGGTGCGGGTCGGTTCCGACCTTTTCCTCGGCGGCCAGCGCGTCGATGTGCTCCGAGCGACCATCCACCCCGCGTACGAGCCCGCGACGGCGAGGAACGACCTTGCGCTCCTCCATCTCGCGGCGCCGGTCGCCAACCGAATCTCGGTGATCGGCCCGGCGAGCGACTACCGCTGGCTCGGCGACGGCCATGACCTCACGGTGATCGGCATGGGTTGCACCGAGCCGCTGCGGTCCGACTGCACTGGACCGTCCGACGATCTTCGGCGCGCGACGGTCCGTTCTCGCTCGGACGCTGCTTGCGACAGCGAACTTGCCGTGTTCGGCGGGATCGACGCGAGGACGATGCTGTGCGCCGGTCAGCTCTCCGATCCGTTCGGCTCGCGCAACGCGCCGAATGCCTGCTTCGGCGACAGCGGCGGGCCGCTCGTCGTCGCCGGCCACGACGGCCGGCCACGTCTCGTCGGCGCGGTGTCGTGGGGCGGTGCGACCTGCGGCGACTACCCCGTCGTGTATGCGCGCCTGGCGAACTTCCGCGCCTGGCTCCGCTCCAACGGTGTGCCGATCGAGCGGATGCCGTTCCGCCGCGGGCCGGCCGTGAACGTCGGCATCACCGCGACGCCGATCGTCGGCGACTTCAACGGCGACGGCCGCGACGACGTGATCTGGTACCGGCCCGGCCCGAGTGGTGACCAACTCAAGTTCGGGTCGCCCACGGGCGGGTTCGTCACCGGACCGCCGATCAACATCGACGGCGTGTTCGTCCCTACGCCAGGTGACTTCAACGGCGACGACATCGACGATGTGTTCTGGTACCGGCCCGGGATCGCGGCCGACTCGATATGGCTTGGCCGGACGAGTGGATTGTTCCGCTCCGGGCCGGCGATCGACATCGACGGGATCTTCGCCCCGGTCGCCGGCGACTTCAACGGGGACGGGCGCGACGATGTGCTGCTCTACGGCGCCAGCAGTTCTCCTGATCAACTCCGGCTCGGGACCCCGCTCGGTCGCCTCGGGAGCGGACCACCCACGGTCGTCGCCGGAATCTTCGCCGTCGGGGTACCCGGCGACTACACCGGCGATGGAATCGACGACATCGCCTGGTACGCGCCCGGCAGCGACCCCGATCTCGTGCGCAGGGGCTCACCGACCGGCGAGTTCCGGTCCGGCCCGCCGCTCACCATGGGCGGTGCATTCAGACCGCTCGGGGGCGACTTCAACGGCGACGGCCGCGCGGACCTGCTGTGGTTCGACGGCTTCGGTGAGGATCTGTTGCGAGACATGGGCGCGAATCGATTCGTCGTCGGACCGGAAGTTCGCGTCGACGGCGCCTTCGAGCCGTTCACTGGCGACTTCAATGGCGACGAGGTGGACGACGTGTTCTGGTACCGGCCCGGCCCGGCAGGTGACACCATGTGGTTGGGCATCGCCGCCTGACCGCGCGTGCGCGCCACGCTGGGCGAGACTGGCTGGGACGTTCGTCACCACGTAACGCGGTGGCGCCAACTGCGACGGAGACCTCATGCTCTTCGGCAAAGACAAGACTCGCATGCCCGGCGCGACCGAGACGCTCCCCGGCCGTGATCAGCGCGCGTTCGACGTCCCGTCGACGCACTTCGTGCTCGGCACGCCGCTCGAGGGACCCTGGCCCGACGACCTCGTACCCGCGCAGTTCGGGCTCGGCTGCTTCTGGGGTGCTGAGCGCAAGTTCTGGCAACTGGGCGCCGGCATCCACACGACGGCGGTCGGCTACAGCGCGGGCACCACCCCGAACCCGACCTATCGCGAAGTGTGCACCGGCATGACCGGCCACAACGAGGTCGTGCTCGTCGTCTTCGACCCGGCCGTCCTGGGCTACGAGCTGTTGTTGAAGACCTTCTGGGAGGCCCATGACCCGACGCAGGGCATGCGCCAGGGCAACGACGTGGGCACGCAGTACCGATCGGGCATCTATGTGTTCTCCGAGTCGCAACGCCGTGCCGCCGAGGCATCGCGGACCCGCTACCAGTCGGTGCTCGACACCGCCGGCTTCGGCACGATCACGACCGAGATCCTGCCCGCTACCGAGTTCTTCTACGCCGAGGACTATCACCAGCAGTACCTCGCCAAGAACCCCGGCGGCTACTGCGGCCTCGGCGGCACGGGCCAGACCTGCCCGATCGGAGTCGCGGCCGGCGACTGATGCCAGCTCGCCGCTTCCTCCCGCGCCGCCTCTTCCCCCTGCGTCACCCGGTCGCGTTCCTTCCCCTCACCGCGCTCGTCGCCATGTCGATCGCTGCGTGCTCGCGCGACGACGAACCCGTTCCCGACCGTGTGCTGTTGTTCGGGGACTCGTTGCTGTGGGAATCGGCAGACGAGGTCGGCGCATCGCTGGCGGAGCGCGGATGGGACGTCGGAGCGATCCGCGCGATGCCCGGCGCAACGATCCAGGGTCCGCCACTGATCGACTGGCCGGGCGTGATGGAGGCCGAGATCTCCGATCGCCGTCCGGGCACAGTCGTCATCGAACTGGGAACGAACGGCTGCGGCAACCGATGTACGTCGATCGACCGGGCGATCGACGACACCATGGAAGCCGCGAGGGGTGTCGCGCGTGTCGTGTGGATCGGTGTTCGCCTCGACGCGCCGATCCCCGAAGACCCGCGCGCGACGAACGACGCGCTCGAACGCGCGACCGATCGGTGGCCGAACCTCGACTACCTCACCATCGAGGGTGCGTTCGACGAGCGCCACATCAGCGGCGACGACATCCATTTCACCGAGACCGGCGAAGCAAGATTCGCAGACCTGATCGCCGAGGCGCTCGGCCAGCCGCCCAACGACGAGGCCTCACGATGACGTCGCGGATTGCTCCCCTGCGACCCAGCCGACGAGACCGTCGGGATCGATCCCACGACGACGTGTTCACGATCTCGCGCTCGCCGCCGCGCCCGACGTCGAAGTTGACGACGACGCGGACGCCCTGTGCAGCGTGATCGACAACACCTACGGCAGTGTGCGAATCCGCTGACCGGACACCACAGCAACCGGAATCGCGGCCGCGTCGTCAGCGGGCCGCGAAGCGGGCGGTCAGTGCGTCGAGGAGACCCGCGCAGGTGTTCTCGCCGCCCGGGGGCGCCGGGAGCCTGACCGATCCGTGCTCGCGCGACGGGAGCAAGATCGTCGCGTGTCCCGGTGTCGTGACCTCGCCGCGCTGGTTCTCGCCCCAGACGTCGAGGTCGACCGCAGGTCGCCCACCGTCGGCGAGGTATCGCCGGGTGACGCGCCCGCGCATCCAGTGTGTGTCGCCGACGTAATTGAACCGACGGAACTCACAATCGAGCTTCCACAACCAGGCGTCGTCACCCATCCAGTCGGTGCAGAGGTGCACGAGCCAGGTTTCGCGCATCCGGCCGTAGTCGTAGATCGCCGGGCTGCCCGTCTGCCGCGCCCATTCGGCGTCCCAGTGCACCCGCTGTTGCACGTCGGGGATGTTCAGGTCGTCGTTCCGGAAGAACCGGGGTACGCGCCGTCGCTGATCGTGACCCAGCCGCAGCGCCTTGACCCCGTACAGACCCATGCCCATCCCCACGTGCCAACACACCATGTCCGTGACGCGCAACGGACCCTTGACCAACGGGCCGACCTCGTCGCCCTCGGAGACGTCGTCCCACCACCGCGGTGCAGGCCCGCGCCGGCGTTCGGCTTCCTGTGCACACGCTGCTTCGATACCCGCGAGTTCGTCGTCGGTGTAGGCGCGAATCTCGATGTCGTCGTGCTGGTTGCGGTCACGCGCCTTCGTTCGCTCGGTGCGGACCATCAGGCGGTACTGCGCGCTGAGCGCCACGTCCGGACCGCGCGCCGCGAACACCTCTGCCATCCATTCGTGCACTGCGCGCTCGGCGAACTCGCTGCGCTTGTCGTCGACACCGACCAACGCGTTGCGGCGACCGACATCCATCGCCGGACGGAGCGGCGACCACCACTCGCGAAAGCTCCCCGAGTAGAACGCGTGGACACCACCGAGCGGGTCGCCCTTGAGAAGTGCGCGCGTCGCGTCGTCGTGCGCGACGATCTCGTTCACACCGATCAACGTGTCGCCGCCGTTGAGCGGCGGCGGTGCGATCGGCCCTCCCCAAACACTGTGCGTCGCGTACTCAGGATCGCACCACAGCGGGTTGTCGTCGCCGTACGCCTCGGCGACGTGCCGGAACGCATCCGCGTTCGGTGTGCGGTAGTGCGGAGGTTGCGGATGCGGTTGCGCGACGCCGATACGGTCGCGGAGTCGCGCGATGCCTTCGTCGGTGATTCCGACCGAGACAGGGGTCCGGCGTTCGGGCGGCGTGTCTCCTCGCGGCACCGTTGTATTGTGCCAGCGCGTGTTGACGAGGGCGACACCGCTGCGAACCGCTGACGACACCGCCTACCTTCCGATCGTCCGGCATCTCGTTCATCACCGGGCCTCGCTCGCGTTCGCCCGGGCTCCGCGGCCATGACGCCGGCGGCCGACGCGACCCTTACCGTCCCGTCGGCCTCGCTGGCGTCGCTGCTGCTCGCGCATCCATTGCCGGAGGACGAGCCGTTACTCCACGGGCCTGACCGAGTACTCACGGCGGCTGCCGCGCGCGCCGCGGCCCACGAAGTTGCTGCGCGACTGGTCGCCGCAGGTGTTGAACCCGGTCAACCCGTCGCCGTCCAGCGGCCGAACGACACGTCCTTCGTCGTGGCGATGTTCGGGGTCTGGATCGCGCGAGCGGTGTTCGTCCCGCTGAGTCCACGCTCGCCCGCGGCCGAGCGCGCCGCCGCACTCGACGCGACCCGCCCCGTCGCGGTGATCGGATCCGGCGACGACATCGCTCTGCGAGCCACGCCCGCCGTGCACGCCCCCGACGTCGCATTCGTGCTCTGGACCTCGGGGACGACCGGCCGACCGAAACCGATCGTGCACACCCACGACGGTTACCTCGAGTTGCTCGACCGCGTCATCGGGCCACTCCGCGGTGCTTCCGGCGCGAGCGGCAGTGGGCGCGCGCCCACACCGAACCTCATCCCTGTGTCCCTCGCGCTCAACGCGGGGATCTACAACGTGCTGTTCGGTCTGCGTGCCGGTTCGGCGATCGTGGTCATGGACCGCTTCACGCCCGATGAGTTCGCCACTCTTGTCGCGCGTCACCAGATCCGCTCGACCGTGCTGCCGCCTGCGGCGATCACGATGCTCAACGACGACGGGGATATCGTGGACCTAGCGCCCCTGCGCTACGTCCGCAGCATCACCGCGCCGCTCTCACCGCTGCAGGCGCGCCGATTCGCCGAACGTTTCGGGGTGGCCGTCCTCAACGGCTACGGGCAGGCGGAGATCGGCGAGGTGATCGGATGGACCGCAGCCGATGCCCGCGATCATCCCGACAAACTCGGGGCGGTCGGGCGCGCCCACCCGGGCGTGGACCTCCGCATCGAGAGTCCCGACGCGGCCGGGATCGGCCGGCTGAGGGTCCGCCCACCCGCCATGGCCGCGGGATACGCCAGCGGTGAACAGTTGCACGATCGGATCGACGCGGACGGTTACGTCGATACCGGTGACCTCGCCCGCATCGACAGCGACGGCTTCGTCTGGATCGAAGGGCGCGCGAACGACCTCATCAACCGGGGAGGTCACAAGGTCTTCCCCGAGCAGGTCGAGGAGGTCCTGCGGCTGGTACCGGGCGTCGCCGACGCCGCGGTCGTCGGCGTGGCCGATCACCGGTTGGGTGAGGTGCCCGTCGCGTACGTCGTCGCGGATGCGTCCGTCACCGACGCGGCCATCGCCGCGGTGTGCCGTGAGCACCTCGCTCCGTACAAGATTCCGGTCGCGTTCCACCGCCGCGGCGACGTGCCCCGCAACGAGGCAGGCAAGCTGCTACGGGCCGCGCTCGCTTCAGCACATTCCGACCCGGAAGGGACTCTGACATGAGTTACTCGACGTTCGACCACCTCATCGTCGAGCGCCGCGGCCCCGTCGGATGGCTCATCAACAACCGGCCCGAGCAGTTGAACGCCATGAACGCAGCGATGCGCGACGAGTTCGCGATCGCCTGGACCGAACTCGACGCCGACCCCGAGGTGCGGGTGATCGTCCACACCGGCGAAGGGCGGGCGTTCCAGACCGGCGTCGACGTTGCCGAAATCGCCAGCGACGGCATCGGGATGCAGCGCTATCGGCAGTCGGTCGCCGACTTCGACTTCCACTTCACGAGTTGGCACCAGCAGGTGTGGAAACCGGTGATCACCGCGGTGAACGGGATCTGTTGCGGCGGCGGCTTCCACTGGGTCGCCGACGCCGACATCGTCATCGCCGCGAGCGACGCGCAGTTCTTCGACCCGCACGTGTCGATCGGTCAGGTCGTCGCGATCGAAGCCATCGGGTTGATGCGCAAGATGCCAGCAGAGGCCGTGTTGCGCATGGCGTTCACCGGGCGATTCGAGCGAATGGACGCAGCCCGCGCCTTCGAACTCGGGATGATCAGCCAGGTCGTCGATCCTCCCGAGCGATTGCGCGACGAGGCACAGGCCCTCGCCGAAAAGATCGCCAAGAACTCGCCAGCGGCGATGGCAGCGTCGAAGCGCGCACTGTGGGGAGCGCTGGAGATGGGCTTGAGCGACGCCTGCCGCGAGGGAGGCAAGCACCTCGTCGGGATGTGGGGTCACCCCGACCAGGAGGAAGGTCCGCGCGCGTTCGCCGACAAGCGCGACGCCAACTGGACGGTGTGACCTCGAGGGACGGGCGACGTCGAGTCAAGCGGTGAGGTCGACGACGACCTTGCCGATGGCGCGTCCCTCAGCCACGTGCCGCAACGCGGCGACGATGTCGTCGCGCCCGAACACCGCGCCGACGTGCGGCCGGATTCGGCCGCTGGCGAGCAGCCCGAGTAGTTCGGTGTCGTTGCTCTGGAGTTCGTCGGCTGCGTGCGTCGCAAATCCCAGGAACTCGAACCCGAGAACCGCGATTCCCTTGAGCAACACGAGGTTGAGTGGTATTCGCGGGATCACACCTGACGCGTACCCGACCGACACGAACCGGCCGCCCCAACGAAGCGACCGCAATGCCGGTTCGGCGAGCTCACCACCGACTGGGTCGACCACGACATCTGAACCGCCCGGGAGCTGCTCGCGCAGCGCAGCACGGAGGTTCTCGGCGCGATGGTCGATGAGATGGCGGGCACCGTAAGTCTCAGCCGCCGCCAACTTTTCCTTCGACGACGCGACCGCCGTCACCGACGCCCCGAGCACAGTGGCGAGTTGCACCGCCGCGAGGCCGACACCGCCGCCTGCACCGAGCACCACGACCTCTTCGCCCGGCAACACCCGTGCGACCGATCGCAGCACGTGATTGGCCGTCCGGTGCGCGACGCCAAACGCGGCCGCGTGGCGGTCGTCGACTGCCGGCGGGATCTTGGTCAGCGCGCTCGCGGCGACGACGGCCCGCTCGGCGAACGCACCTGTGATTCCGGCCCCCGTGACACGCTCCCCGACCGCGACGCCGTCGACACCATCACCGAGTGCGTCGACGACGCCCGCGAACTCACTTCCGGGGACGAATGGCGTCGGCACCTTCACCTGATACTCGTTGGCGATGATCAACACGTCGGGGAAGTTCACTGCGGCCGCGTGGACTCGAACTCCCACCTGCCCCGGGCCGAGTTCGGGCACGGGCCACGACTCCGTGGTCACGCGGCTCGGATCGCCGTAGTCGCGACACACTGCGGCCCACATGTCGGTCACGTCGTCGACCGGCCGGCGTCGTCGCTGGGGCGGAGCGCGTGGCGGGTGTCGGTGCTCACCCCTTGTAGTCCGTCGTTTCCGCCAACTCGGCCGCGCCGCGCATCAGGTCGAGCACGATCGGGCCGAACGCCTGCAGTTTCTCGTCGACGCCCGAGCGCTGGAAGCCTTGCTCGAGCACCACCGCGAGCTTCCACTTCGCCAGGATCACGTAGTAGTCGATGTCATCGACCTGGCGCCCCGACACCGTCGAGTAATGCTCCAGCACCTGGGTGCGCGACGGCATCCCGCGCATGTCGACGTAACTCGACTCCGACAACTCCGCGGCGTTGGTGTCGCGGGGCCAACTCTGCACCATCCACGCGAGGTCGAGCTTCGGGTCGCCGACCGTGCCCATCTCCCAGTCGACGATCGCTGCGAGCCGCGCCGGGGCGCCGTGCTGGTACATCACGTTGGCGAACTGGTAGTCGCCGTGCATCAGCCCAGGGACGAAGTCGAACGGGCGGTGTTGGCGCAGCCACGCGGCAGCAACGTCGAAGCCAGGGAGTTCGCGCCCCTTGATCCGCTCGAGGAACGCGGTCCAGCGATCGACCTGCCGCTCGTGAAACCCGTCCGGGCGCCCGAGGTCGTGCAGTCCCTTGGCCTGCCAGTCGACCTTTGAGAGCAGTGCGATTCCCTCGGCGAGCTGATAGCCGAGGCCGGCGCGGGCGGCGAGATCGGTGTCGAACGGCGTGGGCCATCCGGTCATGCCCATCGGAGACCAACCGTCGACGAGACCCATGAGATAGAAGGTGCGGCCGAGGACCGACGGGTCTTCGCACATCGCGACGGCGGCGGTGTGGGGAACGTCGGTCCCGTCGAGCGCCTCGATGATGCGCCACTCGCGCAGGATCCCCTCGTCGCGGCTCGCCGGTGCGGTCGGAGGCGGGATCCTGATCACACAGCGCGCCTCGCCGCGGCGGATCTCATAGATCTCGTTCTGCGATCCGCCCGCGAGGAACTCGTGCTCGATGGGCTCGCCCGCGCCCGGGAGGCCGCGTGCATCCATCCATGTCGCGAGGCGCTCGAAGTCGATCACAGGTTCCCCACTTCGTGCTCCAGGTACGCGGCGAGTTTGGCGCGCGCAGCCTCGCGCAGCTTCGGGAGGTGTTGTGTCGGCCAGAGGTCGTCGCTCGCCCGGTAGTTGCGTAGCACTTGGCGGGCGATGGTCACCTTGTGTACCTCGGTCGGGCCGTCGGCGAGGCCCATCACTCCCGCGCCGAGCACCATCGACAGGAATGGCATCTCGTTGCTGACTCCGAGCGCGCCGTGCACCTGCATCGCCCGCCAGGCGATGTCGTGGAGCACGGTCGGCATCAGCACCTTGGCGGTGGCGATGTCCTTGCGCACGCGGCGGTAGTCGTTGTGTTTGTCGATCGACCACGCGACGTAGAGCACGAACAGTCGGAACTGCACGAGCTGCGCGTACGAATCGGCGATGTAACCCTGCACGAACTGCTTGTCGGCGAGGAGGCTGCCCTGCGTCGTGCGGCTCAGCGCCCGTTCGCACATCATGTCGATCGCTCGTTGCGCCATACCGATCGTTCGCATCGCGTGATGGATGCGTCCGCCGCCGAGCCGCGTCTGCGCGATAGCGAACGCTTGGCCCTCGCCGCCGAGGAGCGCGTCCGTCGGGACACGCACGTTGTCGTAATGGATCAGCGCGTGCGAACCGTGCCCGTCGCGTTCACCCGCGAGCCCGACATCCCGCACGATGTTGACGCCGGGCGTGTCGCTCGGGACCAGGAACATCGACATCCCTTGGTACGCGCTGATCTCGGGGTTCGTGACGGCCATGACGATCAGGAACGACGCAGTGCGAGCGTTCGACGAGAAGAACTTCCATCCGTTGATGACCCACTCGTCGCCGTCGCGTTCGGCGCGGGTCGTGAACATCGTTGGGTCGGCACCCGCGTGCGGCTCGGTCATCGAATAGCAAGAGAAGAGTTCGCCCTCGAGCAGGGGACGCAGGTACCGCTCCTTCTGCTTGTCGGTGCCGTAGTGGGCGATGATCTCGGCGTTACCGGTGTCGGGTGCCTGGCAGCCGAACACGATCGGCGCCCAGGATGAGCGACCGAGGATCTCGTTCAGGAGAGCGAGCTTCAACTGCCCGTAGCCCTGGCCGCCCAGTTCGGGACCGAGGTGGGTCGCCCATAGACCACGGCTGCGCACCTCGGCCTTGAGCGGGTCGATGGCGCGCCGGCGAGTCTCGTCGAGCGGGGTGAACTCGAGGCCGCGCCACACGTGATCGAGGGGTTCGACCTCGTCGCGCACGAACGTGTCGACCCAGTCGAGCTGCGCCTGGAATTCAGGCTCGGTTTCGAAGTCCCATGCCATTGCAATCCCTTTCGTCGACTGTCAGACCAACGTTCTGATGTCATCGAACGCCATTCTGCCGGGTGAGCCAAGCCGCCAGTCCGACAACCCGGCCGCCGGTTCCGCCGGCAGTTCTACCCGGGACTCGGCCGGTGGGTCACAGTTGCTCGCTACGATCGCCAACCCGAGATCTCGCTTCCATCACGACCGCGTGCGACTCGATGAGAAAACCGTGAAGATCGACCGGGCTGTAGACGCTCTCCTAGAAGCGGCCGTTGTGCCGAGCTTCACCCGCATCGGGTTCGCCGTGCGTTCGCGACTCGAGTCGTGGCCACCGGCACCTGACACCCGTCTCGACGGACGGGTGGTAGTCGTGACCGGTGCAACCTCGGGTTTGGGAAAGGCTGCCGCCGCCGCCTTGGCCCGGGCGGGTGCAACAGTCGAGGTGATCGGACGTGACGCCGACAAGCTCGACGCGACCCGGTTGGAGCTGACAGCGCTGGCCCCACAATCGGGAATCGAGACGGTGACCGCGGATCTCTCCGACCTCGCCGCGGTTCGTCGAGCTGCTGAGGAGATCGGCGAGCGACACAGCAGCATTCACGCTGTGATCCACAACGCGGGCGCGCTGAGCTCGACGTACGAAGTCACGCGCGAAGGGATCGAGAAAACGTTCGCGGCCCACGTGATCGGACCTTTTCTTCTGAGCGCGCTGCTGTGCGAGCCGCTACGAGTCGCCCGGCCAGGACGGATCATCTGGGTCGCTTCCGGCGGCATGTACACCGAGCCGCTGTCCACGGCCCGCCTCGAGGTCGGCGCGAACGGCTACCGAGGAACGACGGTCTACGCGCGGGCCAAGCGCGCCCAGGTGACCCTCAGCGAGATGATGGCCGCCCGCGTCGATCCGCAGGAGATCGTGGTTCACGCAATGCACCCGGGATGGGCACTGACGCCCGGCGTCGAATCCTCGCTGCCGAGGTTCCGCATGGTGACCGGGCCTCTGCTTCGTGACGCCGCGCAGGGAGCCGACACGATGATCTGGTTGGCGACTGACGACGGGATGCCCGTCGCCTCGACGGGGCGATTCTGGCTGGATCGGCGTCCGCGCTCGATCCACCGTCTGCGCTCGACGCGTGCCGCCGACACGGCCCAGGAGCGTGAGGCCCTCTGGAGCTACGTCGTGCAGCACGCGGGCGTCGACTTCCGGCCAGGGCAAGGACCGGTCGGCTGAATGACCTCGCTACCGGCACAAAGGTCCGTGTGGGAGCGAGCTGCGGTCCGGCGCGCGATCACGGTCCCCATGGTCACCGCGACGGCGGGCGCACTGGTGGCAACGGCACCGGTATGGGGGTCAGCAAGCGTCGTCGCAGACCTCGCTCGCGGAAACCGTCGCCTCCCAAATCTACGTGCGCTCTCATTCGCCACCGTCTGGTCGAGCCTCGAGACGTTTGGCGTCGCCGCGGCGAGTCTGCTGTGGGTCGCCGGGCGCGCGCCTGACGCCGACGCCAACTACGCGCTGCAGCGATGGTGGGCGCATCGGCTGCTGACTGCGACACGTGTGACAGCGGGTATGCGCCTCGTCGTCGAGAGTGATGACGTTGTCCCACCGGGCCCGGTGGTGCTCGCAGCTCGGCACAGCAGCATCGCCGACACGCTGATACCTGTCTGGTTGCTTGCTCGCCACGACATGCGCCCGAGGTACGTCCTCAAGCGGGAGCTCCTCGTGGATCCGTGCCTCGACATCGTCGGCAACCGAGTTCCGAATCACTTCGTGACGCGCGGCGGTGACACGACGGACGAGGAGTTGCGAGCCATCACCTCCATGACGATGACCATGGGCCCGCGTGACGGAGCCGTCATCTATCCGGAAGGCACCGTGGCCGACCCGGATCGCCGGGCCCGCGCGCTGGCGCGCCTCGCCGAGACTGACCCCCGGCGAGCAGATCAGCTCGCCGGGTTGAGACGCTTGCTGCCGCCACGCCACGCGGGGCTGCGGGCCGCGCTCGAGGGCGCTCCGGCAGCCGACCTCGTCTTCGTCGACCACACCGGCCTCGAGCCGCTGTCGGCCATCGCGTCGGTGGCGTCGGCAATCCCGCTGCGTAACCCAGTGCGCATACGGCTCCGGCGGGTGCCACGCCGCGACATCCCCGCAGAACGGGATGAGTTCAGGCGATGGCTCGACGAACAGTGGCTCGAGCTCGACCGGTGGGCCGAGCCACAAGACGTGGCGAGCAGTCACTCGCTGCGGTGAGCAGGCGACGCCCCGAACAGCGGCGTGCGGGTTCCGAACACCGAGAAGCGCCGACCCAACTTCACGGGTTCCTGACACCAGTGAGAGCTCTGGAGTCCGGCCGTCCGCGTCGCTCATGTACATTCGTTAGACACTGAGTCGAATCGAAAGGCACGGGCTACGGTGGTCAGTCTCCGGGAGAAGCAGAAGGAACTCACTCGTCAACAGTTGATCGACGCGGCGCTCGAGGTCTTCTCCACGAAGGGCTATCGCAACACCTCAGTCGAGGATCTGACGAGAAGTGCCGGCGCGAGCCGCGCCACCTTCTATCTGCATTTCTCGAGCAAGTTCGACATCCTCGTCAAGGCGTCGGCTGTCGCCACGCAGGACACCCCCGACCTCTACGCCGCGATCGACCTCGCACTCGCCGAGGGTTCGCGGCCGGCGCTCGAAGCCGCGCTCGACAACATCATCAAGTGGTTCGAGGCCCACAGTGGATTGCTCCAAGCCGCGGCCGAGGCGGCGATGGAGGACCCGAGCATCATCCTTCGAACGGATCGCCTCTTCGACCTGTTCTTCGAGGCGATGCCGTTCGTGCGGTCGCAATGGCCTCGACCGACACAGGCCGAGGCGAAGCTCCGGCTCCACCTGTTCGTGCTGCAGCTGGAACGCTTCTTCCAGAACTACGCGGCGACGGGCCGCTGGGCGTTCCCGCGCGATGCGCTCGTCCGCGTGCTCGCCGACGTCTGGTCCACCGACTTCTTGCCGCCCGCGGCCGCGACGAAGCCGACGCGTGCACGTCCGCGCACGAA
>Ga0233425_10001476_pt1 | contig 52744 bp, 56 predicted proteins | sample Watercolumn_Towu_2_FD_181712 | JGI IMG/M metagenome (GOLD analysis project Ga0233425, IMG submission 181712) | Freshwater microbial communities from Lake Towuti, South Sulawesi, Indonesia - Watercolumn_Towuti2014_140_MG | ecosystem: Environmental > Aquatic > Freshwater > Lake | place... | reverse complement strand
AAAAGGAGTGGCAAGGCGATAATCGCCACAACCCGCAAGCTTCTGACGGTAGTTTATCCCGCAAGGCCGCGGAGCACCGAAAGGCGACCGAGGACAGGACCCATAAGTTTACGGGTCTTTATAGTAGAAGTTATTGACTGTTAACATGGGAGGAGAGAAGATGTTGAAAGTTGGGGTGTTGACAGGCGGAGGCGATTGCCCGGGCCTGAACGCGGTCATCAGGGCCGTAGTGAGAAGGGCGATGCAGAACAATGTCAAAGTCGTAGGCATAAAGAACGGCTGGAAGGGTCTGGTCGAAACCGATACCATGGACCTGGACCTCGGCTCCGTTTCGGGGATACTCCCAAAAGGCGGAACGATACTCGGCACATCCCGGACCAACCCTTACAAGAAGCCGGAAGATGTAAGGAAGGTCATAGACAACTACAAGAAGCTCGGCCTCGATGCGCTCATAGCGATCGGCGGCGAAGACACGCTCGGTGTCGCAAACAAATTGAATAAGGAGGGCAAAGGGATAAATGTCGTCGGCTGCCCTAAGACGATCGACAATGACCTTAACGCCACGGACTATACGTTCGGATTCGACACGGCCGTCAACATCGCGACCGAAGCCATCGACAGGCTTCACACTACGGCGGAAAGCCACCACCGCATAATGGTCGTTGAGGTCATGGGCCGCCACGCCGGATGGATTGCCATCCATTCGGGAATGGCCTCCGGCGCCGATGTCATCCTTATACCGGAGGTGAAGATAGACCTCGACGAGGTATGCGCCATACTAAAGAAGCGTAAAGAGAGGGGCAAGTCGTTCTCGATAGTGGTAGTGGCCGAAGGCGCGGAGTTCAAGGCCGGCCAGGTAGTGCTCAAGGAGGAGAAGCTTGACTCGTTCGGCCATGTACGGCTCGGCGGCATCGGAGAGATCCTCGCCGCTGAGATCGAAAAGCGTACCGGGTTCGAGACGCGCACAACCGTCCTCGGGCACATACAGAGAGGCGGGACCCCAAGCGCCGCGGACAGGTTCCTCGCGACAAGGTTCGGCGTGAAGGCGATGGACCTTGTTCTCGCCAGGAAATTCGGATATATGGCGAGCCTTAAAGGGACCGAGGTGACCGAAGTGCCCATACAGGACGCGGTCGGCACGCTGAAGACCGTCGATGTTAAGCTGTACGAAATGGCAAAAACGTTCTTCGGATAAAATTATGAAAGAAAAGATCGAGCGGATACTAAAAGACAGCATAAAAGCCAAAGAGGACCTTCTCAGGACGCAGGCAGCCAATATCGAAAAGGCCGCCACGGCTGTCGCCGATTGCCTTAGGGCCGGCGGAAAAGTCCTGATATTCGGAAACGGCGGAAGCGCGGCCGACAGCCAGCATATGGCGGCGGAGCTTGTCGGACGTTTCAAGAAAGAGCGTAAGGCCTGGGCGGCGGTAGCGCTGACGACGAATACGTCCGCGATAACGGCCATAGCGAACGATTACGGATACGACGTCCTTTTTTCACGACAGCTGGAAGCCCTGGGCAGAAGCGGCGACGTCGCGATAGGCATCTCGACGAGCGGCAATTCGCCGAACGTCGTAAAGGCTATCGACAAGGCCAGGTCTATAGGCATTACCACTATAGGCATTACCGGCGGAGAAGGCGGAAAACTCAAGACCGCCTGCGATACGGTCATAACGGCCGGCTCTAAAGATACTCCGAGAGTTCAGGAGTGCCACATCGCCATAATACACGCGATATGCGAGCTGGTGGAGGACGCGCTTACATCTTAGCGGATCGGTATGGAGATACGGCAAAAATTAAAGAGCAACGATGTTTTAGCCCGCACGCTATCTTCTCTAAGGGCGCGCGGCAAGAAGATAGTTTTTACAAACGGGTGCTTCGACATACTGCACGTCGGGCATGTGCGGTATCTTAAAAAGGCCAGGAGCCTGGGCGACGTGCTGGTCGTAGCGCTGAACAGCGACGCCTCGGTCCGCGCGATAAAAGGAAGCGGCAGGCCGGTAAACACCGAGCGCAACCGGGCCGAGGTATTGGCAGGCCTTTGGTTTGTTGACTACGTGACGATATTCGCCGACCCTACTCCGGAAAAGCTGATAAAAAAACTGAAACCCGACGTGCTGGCCAAAGGCGCCGACTGGAAAGCCGGTGAGATAGTTGGGGGCGATTTTGTAATTGCAAACGGCGGCCGCGTGGCCCGCATACCTTTTGTGCGTGGGCATTCCACGACTTCGCTGATACAGAAGATGCGGCGATGAATACCGGCGTCCTCCGCATAATAGACGCCAACCTCAACCGCTCACGCGAAGGCCTCAGGGTGTGCGAGGACGTATCGCGTTTCATATTGAATTCGGCCGGCGTCTCGAAAGGGCTGAAGTCGATGCGCCACGGCATAACCGCCGCCATCAGAACGCTGCCCCTGTCCCGGACTCAGCTGCTAAGATCGAGAGATTCCCGGGAGGATGTCGGGCGACGGTCCGGACTCGCTACCGAGATGAGGCGCTCCTCCGCCGCGGATATATTTGCGGCGAATATGCAGCGCGTGAAAGAATCGCTTAGAGTGCTGGAAGAACTGTCGAAGCTGGTAGACGCAAGCTCCGCAGCCAGGTTCCAGGGGCTGAGGTTTAAGGCGTATGATGTCGAAAAAGACGCGGTCGCAAGGCTCCAAAAACTACGGCCTGTGCGTCATACTGGACGGGGAATTTCTAAGTAGAGCCGGGATGGCGCGCGCGGCAAGGGACGCGTTGCTGGGCGGGGCCGACATGCTGCAGCTCAGGGACAAGCGCGACAGCGTTCTCGAAGTGGCGAGGGCCGCCAAGGCTATCGGCACGCTGTGCAGGCGGCACAAGGTCCCTTTCCTGGTAAACGACAGGGTCGAGGCCGCTGTAGCGGCCGGCGCGGACGGAGCGCATGTGGGACAGGGCGACATCGCCCCCGAGCTCGCCAGAGAGATCCTGGGGCCGCGCAAGATACTGGGCCGTATCGGCATCCGATACGCGGCGGGCGAGATCGGCAAAGAGTCGCGGCGCGTCATATGTAGGGGCCGGGCCCGTCTTCCGGACGCCGATAAAGTCGGATACAAGCGCTAAAGGGGTGCTGTTTTTAAAGAAATTGAAATGCGCAGGCGTGCCTTTAATGGCTATCGGGGGAATAGACGCCGGGAATATCCGCAAACTTAGAGAACTGGGCGTAGGATCGTAGCTGTCATAAGGGCTTTTTGCTCGCGGCGCAACAAACTACAGGCAGCTAAAAATTTGAAGAGAGCTCTGGTGCAATAATGACGCAGCTGGAATCGGCGAGAGAAGGCAGGATAACGGGCGAGATGAAGTCCGTCGCAAAAGCCGAAAACGTCCCGGCTGAGTCGATACGACGGCTGGTGGCTGAAGGAAGGGCGGTAATACCCGCCAACGCGCGACGGAACGTAAAGCTTCCCTGCGGCATCGGCCGCGGGCTCAGAACGAAGATTAACGCCAACATCGGCACGTCCAGAGACTCTTCGAGCGTTGCGGCGGAGATGAAAAAGATGCGCGCGGCAATCGAGCTCGGCGCGGACGCAATCATGGACCTTTCTACGGGCCGAAGGGTAGGACAGACGCGCCGCAGCATCCTCGCGCGATCGAGCGTTCCCGTTGGGACTGTGCCGATATACGAGATCGTCATCAACGGCCTTGCCAGGCACGGCTCGATAAAAGATATAACGGTCGACGAGATGTTCGCCGTCCTCGAAGCGCAGGCCGCCGAAGGAGTCGATTTCTTTACGATACACGCCGGCGTTGTCCGCAAAGCGGTCGAGATCCTGGCGGAAAGGCCCCGCGTTCTGGACATAGTCAGCCGGGGCGGGGCATTCCTGGCCGATTGGATGATAGAAAATGGCGAGGAGAACCCTTTCTACGAATACTTCGACAGGGTGCTGGATATAGCCCGACGATACGACGTCACCATGAGCCTTGGCGACGGCATGCGCCCGGGCGCTATAGCGGACGCAAGCGACGCCGCGCAGATACAGGAGCTGGTGGTGCTTGGAGAGCTGCAGAAGCGATCTTTTAAAAAAGGCGTGCAGGTAATGATCGAAGGGCCGGGCCATATGCCGCTCGACCAGATAGAAGCCAACGTGGTAATGCAGAAGAGGCTGTGCCATGACGCTCCTTTTTACGTGCTCGGTCCGCTGGTGACCGACATAGCGCCGGGTTATGACCACATAACTTCGGCTATAGGCGGGGCTATCGCGGCTTCGAAGGGAGCCGATTTTCTTTGCTATGTAACGCCGGCGGAGCATCTGCGGCTCCCGACGGTAGACGACGTCCGCGAAGGCGTGATAGCCGCAAAGATCGCGGCCCATGCCGCGGATATAGCCAAAGGCGTGGCGGGCTCGGCAAAACGGGACCTGGAGATGTCCGTTGCCCGGCGCAAAAGAGATTGGAAAAAGCAATTCTCCATTGCGATAGACAAGGCAAAGCCAATGCGGTACAGAAAAGGGTCTCGTCCGGGCGCGCAGGATGTGTGCACCATGTGCGGCGAATATTGTTCTATAAAGCTTTCGGAAAAATGTTTCAGGAGGAGGGTGTGAGCATACTTGTAGTGGGTTCTGTCGCGCTCGATTCGGTCAAGACGCCTTTCGGGAAACGCGACAACATACTTGGCGGATCGGCTACTTTCTTTTCAATAGCCGCCTCTTTCTTCAGCAAGGTAAATATAGTAGCCACCGTGGGAGAAGATTTCCCGCGGAAGAACCTGGACCTGTTCAAGGACAGGAATATAGGGCTGGGCGGGTTGACTGTCAGCAAAGGCAAGACTTTCCGCTGGAAAGGTTTCTATGAATACGACCTGAACACCGCCCATACTATATCCACCCACCTGAACGTATTTAAGGACTTCAACCCGCAAGTCCCGGCGGCCCTTCGCGATTCAAAGATGGTCTTCCTGGCGAATATAGACCCGGCCCTGCAGTATAACGTTCTTAGCCAGGTACGCAAACCGAAACTCATAGCCTGTGACTCGATGAATTACTGGATACAGAACAAACGCAAAGACCTCGACAGGCTCCTCAATAAGATAGACTTATTCCTGGTAAACGACGGAGAAGCCAGGCAGTTCAGCGGCGAGTCAAACCTGACAAAGGCGGCGAAGTCGATATTGTCATTCGGCCCCAAGGCCGTTATAATAAAAAGGGGGGAATACGGCGTTCTCTATTTCTCGAAGAAGGCCCGCTTTATCGCGCCGGCCTATCCCCTGGAGTCCATCTACGATCCCACCGGCGCGGGCGACACATTCGCCGGGGGATTGATGGGTTATCTCAGCGAGGCAAAAAAAATTGACGACACGAGCATACGCAAAGGTATAATATACGGCAGCATCCTCGCGTCATTTACCGTAGAGGATTTCAGCGTGAACCGCCTTCTGGAAATAACTATGAAAGATATACAGGCCAGATACGACCATTTCAGGAGGATAACCGAGTTTTAGCGGCACGAAAATTTTTACGCGATCGACCGCTTAGAATCACTTTGTGATCGTCCAGCGAGCGTAGTTCAATGGCAGAACACGAGCTTCCCAAGCTCGATACGGGGGTTCGATTCCCCTCGCTCGCTCCAGACTTTTCTATGAAAAGTTTGCGATTGAGGCAACATTGATTAAGTTCGATTTTGCCATCATAAACGGAATTGAACTTTAAACGCCGAAATGGCAAACGGTAAAAGCCGAAGGACCAAGATTGACCGGAACAATTAAGGGCGCTATGCGAACAAGACTGGTGTCGGCAATGCTATTATCGCTCCTTCTCGCGGGTTGCGCTACGGCCCCCCGGGCGCGTTACAGCCCGCATCCGGCTTATCGTGTAGCGACCGCGACCCAGAGCTCCTCGGCCCCGATCGAAGAGATATCGCCCATACCCGCCGTATCGGTCGCCGCCGCGGGAGTTCAGTACCACACGGTCAAAAAAGGCGAGACCCTCTGGAGCATTTCAAAGATGTACGGCGTGGATATGGACCTGCTCGCAGGAACAAATTCGATATCTGACAACAGCTCGATAAACAAAGGTCAGATTTTAAAGATACCGTCCTCGTCAGGCGCCAGGCCAAGGACTGTCGACTACCACTCCGCGAAGAAGGCCTATTTTTCCTGGCCGGTAAGAGGCTCTGTGATATCGCGTTTCGGGGATAAGGCGGAGGGCTCGGTGAATAAAGGCATAGACATATGCGCCGCCGAAGGCAGGAATGTCTCGGCCTCAAGGCCCGGGAGGGTCGTATACTGCGACTCGTATCTTAAGGGCTTCGGCCAGACCGTAATAATAGACCACCTGGACGGTTACCAGACGGTTTACTCTTACAACTCCGACATACTCGTAAAGGTCGGCGATACGGTACGCCAGAACCAGGTAATCGCAAAGGTAGGGCAGAGCGGCCGCGCGAAACAACCTATGCTCCATTTTGAGATACGCAGGGACGGCGAGCCTCAGGATCCGGCCCGCTATCTTGTAAATTAAAGGAATACGCAGAGGGCGATATGTTCAGTGAACCGGTGGCGGGCGAAAGATTTTTCGGCAGGGAAGAGATATTGGAGCTCCTGGAAAAAAGGGCCGCCGCGCTTAAGGACGGCTACAGGCAAAATGTAGCCCTTACAGGGCAAAGCCTGGCCGGAAAATCTTCGATAATCCTCCAGTTCCTGAGAAGCGTGCGCGAAGAAGGGCTTGTGCCTGTATATGTCGAGGTGGTAAAGGAACCGTTCCGGTCTTTTTGCAACAAGTTCATCGCCACTATGCTCTATAACGCCCTTTCCAAAAAAGGCGAGGACGTCGACATATCCCTCGACAGCCTCACAGAAAAGGCCCAAGGCCTGCTCCCAAAAACAAGCCAGGCGATAAAACAGGTAAACGCCCTGGCGGATCGCGGCGAAGTTGACGACGCTTACATGGAACTCCTCGGACTGACATCCGCCCTGAAAGACGAAACCGGGATACCGTGCGTCGTCATACTGGACGAATTCGACAACCTTGAGCATCTGGGCGTGAAAAACCCTTACCAGAGCTTCGGCAAGGCCATCATGGTGCAGAAAGACACCATGTACATAGTGTCAAGCTCGCGGAATGCCGCCATACGTAAAATAATATCCGAGAAGCTTTCGCTGCTGTTCGGCAACTTCGAGATAGTTAAGGTCGCCAATTTCGGAGCCAAGGCCGCGTGCCGTTTCATGGATTCGAAGCTGGCCGGCTTCGAAACGGACGATTTCATACGCAAGTTCCTATTCTCGTTCACGGACGGCAACCCTTTCTATATGGAGAAGATATTGTCGCGCCTGAAAGACCTGGCGATAGAGAATATGACAAGCTGCATATCGAATGATATCACGGCAGCCGCTATCGTCGATACCGTTTACAATTCCGGAGGGGCGATACACCAGTACATAACCAACTACATACTGGACCTTATCGACACGAAAAATAAAGACCTGCATCTCGGAGTCCTCGCCGCCATAGCCTCCGGCAATAACCGCCAGCCTGACATAGCCAGATCGATCAAGGTCAAGCAGAGCGAGGTGTCGAAAGCCCTCGTCCTGCTTTGCGATAAGGCGCTCATTTCGAAGAACGGCGCCTTCTACCGCATAGACGACGTTATGATGGAATTCTGGCTTAAGTACGTTTACCAGCGCAGAAAAGAGATACTCGTCGACGGAGCGTTCGACCGCATGAGGCTGTTCAAAGACGACATCTCATCCTATATAGCGTCCTGCGAAAAGGACTTCAGCGCAACTGCCACGTCGAGGATAGCGGAGCTTTTCGGCATCTTTTCAAATGAGCTGGTCCAAATGGACATGAAGAATGTCCGCCTGCCCCGGTTCACCAAGGTAGAGACAAGGACCTCCGAAGACGGGCAAAGCTTTATAACCGCGTCGTTCCGCGGCAACTATTGGGTGGTCGAGGTTTACGAACAGGCGGCGAATGAGAACGATATCATATCCTTCATCCGCAACGTAAAATCTATAGACTGCAAGATATCCAATAAGGTCATAATACCGCTTAAGGGTATCGACGAAAACGCAAAACTCCTGGCCAAAGAGCTCAGGATATCGATCTGGGACGGTCAGACGACCAACGCGCTTCTCGGCCTTTACAAAAAGAAGAGGATAATGGTCCTGTGAGGATGCTGGTATTATCCGATACGCATATACCGAGAGTGGCGGCCGACCTGCCGCAGAAGGTGCTCGATGAGATCAGCAGGGTCGACATGATCCTGCACGCGGGAGACTTCATAGACATTGAGGTGTTCGACAAGCTGAAGAAATTGAAGAAGGTGTGCGCGGTTTACGGAAACATGGATTCTCCCGAGTTGCGGCGCAAGCTTAAAGAGAAAGAGATAATACGGGCCGGCAAATTTAAGATAGGTCTTATACACGGCTACGGTGCGCCGAAAGAGCTCATAGACACCGTAAAGAGCGAGTTCGCCGACGTCGACGCCATAGTATTCGGTCACTCCCATTCGGCTACGAATGTCGTAAAGGACGGGATATTGTATTTCAACCCGGGAAGCCCCACGGATACAATATTTGCCTCTTCGAATTCATACGGTATACTGGAAGTGGACGATAAAAAAATTGAAGGAAGGATAGTGCAGCTGTGACAATCGAAAACGAAATACCCGTACTCAAGGTGGAAGGCCGGACGCTTCCGGAGACATGGGAAAAGGCCGTTCTTACGACATGGCGCGAAGGCCTGGATATAAAGACCGAATACGACAAGCCCGAAGACCCTCCCAGCAAAGACTCTACCATGATAATGGTCGTAAACGAGCCGATGACGGAGCCGCGCATACACAGGGCCTTCCCCGGAGGCCTGGAGGATCTGGAAGTATACCGGCAGGAAGTCGTGTCCGGGATACACGATCACTGGATAAAGCCCGAGGAAGGGAAATGGACCTACACATATCACCAGAGGCTGGCGGCTTTTCCGGGAAAATCGGGCGAGGCGATAGACCAGATAGGCTACATAATAGAGAAGCTCTCCAGGACCCCGCATACCAGACGGGCGCAGGGCATAACCTGGGATCCGCGAACGGATCCGGTGACCGACGATCCGCCGTGCCTGCAGCGCATATGGTGCAGGCTCGTAAAGACCGGGGACGGCCGCTACTCGCTGAACATGAATACGCACTGGCGCTCCAGAGACGCGTACAAGGCGAGCTTCATGAACATATTCGCGCTCACCGACCTCCAGAGGATGATAGCCGCGGAGATAGCCAAAAATACGGGCGCGGAAGTTACGGTAGGCCGGTACGTAGACATAAGCGACAGCTTTCACATATACGGCAGTTACTTTGAGGACTTCAACAATTTTATAAAAAGGGTAAACCAGCGGCCATTCTCCGAAAAGACATGGTCGACTGAGTTTGCCAAATCTTTCTTCGACGACGCCAAGGCGAAGCTTGAGAAGGAGAGAGCGGCGAATGGATAAGCTTTGGGCCCCCTGGCGCAGCAAGTACATATACCTGCGTAAGAGCGCCAGGTGCATATTCTGCGGCGCGAAAAATGAGAAGGACTGCCGGAAGAGGCATATAGTCGAAAAGTCCGCGCACTCCTTTGCCATGCTCAACCTTTATCCATACAATAACGGCCATGTGATGGTCGCTCCATACCGGCACGTCGACAGCCTGGAGAAACTTTCGGACGCCCAGATCATGGACCTAATGCGCCTGGTCAACAGGATCAAACTGCGCATCGACAAAAAGATGAAGCCGCACGGGTATAATATAGGGGTCAATGTAGGAAAGATAGCCGGCGCGGGATTCGCCGGGCATCTCCATATCCATATAGTGCCCAGGTGGAAGGGCGACACAAACTTCATACCTGTGGTATCCGGCGTGAAGATAGTGTCCGAGTCCCTGGACGCAATGTATACGGCGCTCAAATCGCCGTCACGGTGAAGCTCCATGGCCTTACGGCCATGGCATCTTTTAACGCGGGATCCCGATCTCTGCCATGGAGCGGAATCCCGCCCGAAGGCCATTCATCCACACCCTTACGGGTATGGCCTTCTGGCTGCGGGGTAAATATGCTTAAACGCAAAGACCTGGAAAAGAGAGAGGGCGCTCTGGCGCCGTACGCGCAGAAGAGCGCGCGTTCGCGGGGACGCGCGTACAGAGAAGAGGAGCACGGTTACAGATCCTGCTATCAGCGCGACCGTGACCGCATAATATACTCGACCGCATTCCGCCGCCTCGAATATAAAACCCAGGTATTCGTTAACCACGAAGGCGACTATTACCGCACGCGTCTGACGCACACCATAGAGGTCAGCCAGATCGCGCGATCGATAGCGCGGGCCCTCAGGCTGAACGAGGACCTGGTGGAGGCGATAAGCCTGGCTCACGATCTGGGGCACACCCCTTTCGGCCACTCGGGAGAGGACGCCCTGGGCGACCTCATGAAAGACCACGGCGGCTTCGAGCATAACAGCCAGGGGTTGCGGGTAGTCGACTACCTTGAGCAGCGATACCCGGGATTTCCCGGATTGAACCTCACTTACGAGGTGAGAGAGGGAATCATAAGGCATTCCACGGCATTCGACAACCCGGAACCTTTCGCGCCGTTTGAATCCGACGGTTCACCGACTCTTGAAACGCAGGTGGTCGATGTGGCCGACGAAATTGCCTACGACAATCACGACCTGGACGACGGGATCACCAGCGGCCTTATAAAAGAGAGCGAGCTCAGAGGGCTGCGGATATGGTCCGCCAAGCGCAGGCAGGTTGAAAAGCATACCGCGACCGACGCCCGTCATAAGACCAAAGGGGACATCCTTAAATACCAGACGATACGCTCGCTGATAAACGATCAGGTCAGCGACGTCATCCGCCAGACGGAATCCAACATAAAGAGGCTGCGGATAAAGGATACGCGCGACGTGAAGCGGACATCCGAGAGGATAGTGACTTTTTCCAGTCCGATGAAACTGCTGCGCGAGCCTATGCGGGATTTTCTGGTAAAGAACCTGTACCATCACTACCGCGTGGTAAGGATGTCGAATAAAGCTTACCGATTCATGACGAGCCTGTTCAATGTATACCTCGATAAACCGGAGCAGCTGCCGCCGACCACTCAATCGAGGCTCAATCAGGAGGAGAAGCACCGCGTTATATGCGACTACATAGCCGGAATGACCGATCGATATGCGCTCGACGAGTATAAAAAATTTTTTGAGCCGTACGAAAGAGTATAGAATAGATGCGTATCATACTGATTTTCTGTGCGCGCTGCCGTTGATATCGGGCTGGGCGGGCATCCCGCTCACGGAAAACGGACTGGTAATAGGCAAGGATGCCGCCGCCGGCATGGATGACATAGGCGTCGGAAGGGTAACCGGGGGTTTTTAAATCGATATGATAGAAGATACCGCGGACCACATATACCGGGAAGAGCTGTTCGACAGGCTCAGGAAGAGCGCAGGCATGAAGCGCGAGACGGAATGCTTCGGACGCCTGTTAAAAACCGTGTCCTGGTGGATCGTGGAAAAAGAGTCTCCAAAACTGCCAGAGGTGGAGAAGGCAATTTTTACGGGGTGCTCATGCGCAAAGGGATCCCCTAAATCCGGACACAGACGATGCGCGAAGATATTCCTCGACGCCATTGGAAAGGCCGCGGCGGAGAAGAGGCTTGTAAGAACGGAGTGCTCTAAAGGTCTCCACGGGTTCGTCTATCCGATACTGCACAGCGACCGGCTGTTCGGATATATCGGCGCCTGCTACTCAAACGACCCGGCGGCTCCGGAAGTGCTGGATATGCTGGGGGCTTTTACCGATACCCTCGTAAGGGAGGTCCAGAAAGAGCACGAGCTTTCCAAGCTTTACGAAACTCTGCGTCCTCGCGCGATCGCCCTGTCCACCGTGCATACCGTCCACCGCCTGATAAGTTCGACGCTCGATCTTAACGAACTGCTTCCGCGTATCGCCAGGCTATCGCTCCAGATAATGCGCGCCAACAGGTGCTCGATTAAGCTGGTCGATTCCAAGCGCAAAATATTGCTGCCTAAAGTAACTGTGGACCTGCGCGCAAAAAAGATAAGGCTGAAAAAGGTAAGGGTGGGCATGTTCGCTCCGGGCAAGGCCTTTAAATTCGGCAGGCCGATAAGAGGCAGGAACTATCTTTCCGCGCCCCTTATAGACGCGGATGTTATCGGGGTAATAACCCTGTACGATAAGATAGACGACAAGCCTTTTACGCAGTTTGACCAGGAGATAATATCCACACTGGCCGAGCAGGCGGTCATAGCCATAAAGAACGCCCAGCTTTACAAAGAACAGGAAAAGCTTACAACGGGAACAATTAAGGCCCTCGCCAAGGTCCTGGACTCAAGGGCGCCCGGAACATATATACCGAGGGCTTCGTTTGTAAAGATAGCGATAGCTATAGGGCAGGAACTGCATCTCGACAGCGACCTCCTGAAGAGCCTCGAATACGCGTCCATACTGCACGACGCCGGAGAAATATTCGTGCCGCAGGACGTACTCGCAAAGCCTACTAAGCTGACCGGAGAGGAGTTCGCCATGGTAAAGGGGCACCCCGCCGCCGGAGTCGAGATCATACGACACATGAAGGCGCTGAAAAGCGCCACGCCCATCATATTGTATCACCATGAAAACTTCGACGGTTCGGGCTATCCCAAGGGGCTCAAAAAAGACCAGATACCGGTCGGAGCCAGGATAATGGCCGTCGTCAGCGCCTTCGAATCGATGATATCCAAGAAGCCTTATCGCGTGGCAAAGACCGTAGAGGAGGCCGTGGAAGAGATAAGGAGAAACTCCGGAACACAGTTCGACCCCAAGATAGTGGACCTTTTCCTTAAGGTCATGAAGAGGAAGGACATCCGCTCAATCCTGGAGAAAGAGGCCTATGCACCTAGATAGAATTATCGGATCGCCCGTGCATCTGAAGATACTCAAGTTTTTCCATGAAAACCAGGCGTCTATCGATACGCCGCGCGGGGTCGCGACCTGGGTCGACGAAGAGCGCGCAAAAGTAAAGAAGGCCCTGGAAGACCTTGTGGAGTCCGGCATACTGATAGCTCACCGCGCCACGTCCATCACCGGATACAGCTACACAAACGATCCGAAGCTGATTTCTAAAATAAGCAGGCTGCTCGAAAAGGCGCCACGCGCGCAGTAACCGCACACGCCGCTCCTCATATATCTATGAGCCAATATCAGAAATTTTATTCCGAGCTGAACGACCTTCAGCGGAAAGCCGTCGATGCCATAGACGGCCCGATACTGGTCCTGGCCGGGCCCGGCACGGGAAAGACGCAGCTTCTGTCCGTGAGGGCCGCCTCTATAATAAAGCACGCCCCGGTCGGGGCGGAGAACATCCTTATCCTGACTTACACCAACGCGGCCGCCAAGGCCATGAAGGAGCGCCTGGCGAAAGTGATAGGGCCGGCGGGATACGATGTCGAGGTGGGCACCTTCCACAGTTTTGCCAATTCTATAATACAGGAGTCGGTCGAGGCTTCGGAATACGTCGGCGACAGGATACCCATGACAGACGTTGAGCAGGCGAAGGCCATCGAGTACATCCTCGACAACACCGACGGCATAGAAGCCATACGGCCGTTCAGGGCCCCTTACAATTACCTCAGCCAGATACGGCGGAGAATAGGCGAGATGAAGAAGGACGATATAAAACCGGAAGACCTGGAGAGATATCTCGCCGGTCCGGGCGCGCAATACCGCGCCATGGAAGAGAAATATATCAAGCGCCTGCTGGCTCTGTCCGCGGTATATAAAAGATACGAAGACCTGAAGAGAGGCGCGGAGAGCGGGATATTCGACGAGCGCGGGCGCTACGACTTCGACGATATGATATTGTTCGCCATCGAGGCGCTGAAGAAGGAGCCCGGCCTTCTGCAGGACTACCGCAGGCAGTACAGGTATATAATGGTCGACGAGTTCCAGGATACGAACGGCGCTCAGATGGACCTCCTGTTCACGCTCTGCGACGAAAAGAGCCCGAACCTCTGCTGCGTAGGGGACGACGATCAGTCGATATACCGGTTTCAGGGCGCGAGCGTGGCCAACTTCAAACGTCTTCAAGACCGCTTCCCGGGCATAAATACCATACAGCTTAAAGATAATTACAGGTCCACGTCCGAACTGATAAAAGTTTCCCGCGCCATAATAAGCATGATACCCCCCGAAGAGAGGGTGGGCGAAAAAAAGCTTAACAACAGAATAGACTACGCGGGCAAGGAGATAGCCTTCAATGAGTTCACGACCGAAGAAGAAGAGCTCCTGTACGTTGTAAAAAAAGTCATGGAGTTGGCCGAAAAAACGAAAAAAGATCCGGAGGCCGCCGAGGAGGAGAGGCGAAATCCTTATAACAGCATCGCGGTGCTCGTCCGTAAGCGCGATCATATACTGAAGGTGATAGACGCCTTTTTACAGTCGGGCATACCATACGCCACGGACGGCAAGGAGGATATCGGCGGGGAAGGCCGCGTCCGCCAGCTCCTGGACGTCCTTGAGCTGGCGGACATAAAGCCTTCCGAGCTCGACGCGAAAGATACGGCGCTCTACAGGGTCCTGGCGGCGGACTATATGGAGATACCGCAGTCCGACATACTGAAGTTCATACACCATACCAACGAGAAGAGGAGAAGGTCGGAGAACGGCGTATCGCTCCTCAGCGAGTTCCTCGACCGCTTCTCGCCGCGGAGCAGGATCCCGTCTGACGACGCCCTTAAGCTTAAGAGTCCGGGAAATTTCCGCAGGGCGGGCGAGGCGATCAGCGCGCTCCTGGCTGAGGCCGGCTGCATGAGCGTCCACAAAATACTGATGGACTTCATTAAGGCATCCGGCATATACGCTTATATCCTGCGCGAATTTTCCGATAAGGAGGTGCTGAGGATACGGCAACTGCGGGCGCTGGGATCGTTCGTGAATATGGTAAAGTCGAGCGATCTGGCCAACCCGGCCATAAGACTCGATGATTTTATCTCGGAGATGCGCACCAGGACAAATCACGGCCTGTCTCTGCAGGGAGACCTGGTGACGCTTACCCAGTCCGGAGTCCGCATATATACCGCCCACGGCTCAAAGGGCATGGAGTTCCGTTCCGTGATAATGCCGTTTTGCCTGCAAAACAAGAGCTGGCCGGTAAAGCCTGCGCCGGAATCGATACAGTTGCCGTTCGATCTATTTAAGACCGGAAAAAATCCGGATGATAAAGAAACGTCCAAACGGCTGTCTTTTCAAGACGAAACCAGGCTATTCTACGTAGCCACCACCCGCGCCAAATCCACTCTCATACTGACGGCCAGTCCGTCCGACGGCTCGATCACGACTTCCTACGTAGACAGGTTAAACATCAAAAAGGACGGGCCCGCCGACAGGGCCGAATCGGAAGAGTCGCTGATAACAAGGTCGACTTGCCTGACGCCGGCCGAGGATCCTTTTATCGGAACGGAGGCAATACTGCGCGACATGATATCCAACATGACTCTCAATCCGACCCGCCTCAATAACTATATCTCATGCCGCAGAAGATTCCTTTATAACGATGTCCTTAAGCTGCCGGGGCCAAAACGCCGCAGCCTGGTATTCGGAAACTGCGTTCATAAGGCCCTGGAGGAGACCTACCGGGCCTACAAGGAATCCGGGAAGTTCCCGTCATTCGGCTTCTTCGAGAGGGAGTTCGCCAGGGAGCTGAGATTCCAGGGCGTCGATAAGGTGATGGAGCGCGAATGCCTGAACAGGATGAAGACCGTCCAGGGATGGTTCAAAAAAGCGGCGAAAGATCCGGTGATGCCGATCGATCTCGAAAAGAAACTGATGGTTACCGTGGGCGAGAACATCATATTCACCGGGAAATACGACAAGGTGGAGTGGTGCGACGAAAACAAAAGAACGGTCAAGATACTGGACTACAAGACCGGCAAGCCGGACGATCACGTAAAGGCGATAGACGCCTGCGCCGACCTGCACAGCCCGGACTGCGAGGGGTACCTGAGACAGCTTGTTGCCTATAAGCTTCTCTTTGAAAGAGATAAGAAAGAGTCCGGATCCAGAAAGGTCCGTTCCGGAGAGCTGGTATTTATAGAACCCCTCTCGGCGGATATTAAAAAGCTCGGCCTTAAGGAGGGCGACTACGTGACAAAGGAGATCGAAGTAACGGACGCGATGGTCTCCGAGCTGGAAGAGGTTATAAAAAAGGCGTGGTCCGACATAAAGCGGCTCCGTTTCGAAAAACTCGAAGAACGCGATAAAAAACTGTGCGGAAATTGCGACTTCGAAACAATATGCTGGGGGGTGAGATCGTGAAGATTTTTAAGTTTGCGCTTTTAGCCGCAGTCCTTGTCCTGGCCGCGACAGGCGCGGCCATACCGTTCGCGCCGCGTTTTATGCTGCAGGCCTTTGCGTCCTCCAATAACCTGGACCTGAGATACGGCGCGATAAGAAACGCGGGTATCGGAGGAATGTCGTTTGACGACCTGTCGCTCGTGGATAAGTCAAGGGGCATCGGAATATCCTCCAGGGATGCTGCAATCAAATTTAACTGGAACGGCCCGGATCCGCGGAATATGAAGGTAAGATTCGACCTTAAGGACGTGCGTTTTATCAAAAAGACGCCTGACATCAAACCCGCCTCATACGACACTCTGGACGGCCTGGTGGCGCTGCCTTTCGGCAAGGACATGGTATACAGCGAAATATCCGGCAATGTAACGTCTTCGGGCGGGGATGTTACCGTCAGCGACTTTATGGCAAAAAGCGACATGGTAAAACTGGCGCTGAACGGCAGGATGGGGCGCGACAATACCATAAAGTCCGATATAGTCATATATTTTTCGAACGACCTTACGAATAAGATACCCCGGGAACTTACAAAGCTCGTGCTTACGAACGAGGATGAAAACTGGAAAAGCCTTTCCGTAAAACTGGAAGGCAACTATAAGATGCCCACCATACAGGTATCGAGCAAACTGTTCAGGCTGAGCATAGGAGTAAAAGAAGGCTCGTAGCCGCAGTCCATAAATTTATGGACTGCTATCCTGAAATTTTAAACGGAAAATTTCAGGTTTATTGCATTTTGGCGACTTACGTGATATAATCCCCACTTACTCGGGAAAGCAAAATGGACGAAGAGAGATACCAAAAAGAGCTTTTTGAATTCGAAAAACCGAACAAGCCGCTTTCAAAGCTGGCGGGTATTCTTCCAAAGCCTGATTTCGAAGGAAAGATCGCCGTAACGCTGACTTTGGAAAGGATGGTATTCATCTCGATCGGGATAATAATGGCCATGATCGCGGTCTTCGCGCTGGGAGTTGAGAGCGGCAGGTGCCGCTTGGCCGCTAAGGCCTCATACGCCGTCCGGCCCCAGGCTGTGCCGGCCGCGGGACCGGCCCAGAAAGCCCGGCAGCAGCCGCAGATCAAGACAGGCCCGATATTGCGTTCTCCCGCCGGTGCGGCTCCCGCGGCTCAGGGCCCGTCTCAAAAGGGTTTTTTGAATACATCCGCCGTCGCGGCCGCAAGGCCCGATACGCCGGCCGACCCTTCGCGTCCCTATACCATACTGGCGGCTACTTTCATCAAGAAAGATGCCGCTCAGGCCGCGGCGGCCTTCCTGAAAAAAGAGGGGCTGAGTTCGTTCGTAACCTATACCGATCCTTACTATAGGGTATGCGTCGGCGCTTACGCCGAGATGCAGGGTCCGCAGGTCCAGAGAGACCTGGTCACGGTAAAACGAACATACAAAGACGCTTTCGTACGGCCGAGATAACCCACAGATAAACCAAACCAAAGGGGGCAGCAGATGTCGCAACATCCGAGCTTACGTTCGTCCGGAAAAGACAAGAAACATAGATCCGTTCTTAAAAGATACGAGAGGGTCAAGATACTTAAAGATAAGGACAAGTGGAAAACGGAAGAGTCGGTATACGGCCTCCCGAAGGTCAAGATCGTGAAATTCAAAGTGAAGAAAGAGAAAGCGGCGGCGGCGGCCGAAGGCGCAGAAGGCGCGGCGGCTCCGGGCGCAGCCCCGGCGGCGGGCGCAGCTCCCGCGGCGGGCGCAAAGGCGGCTCCGGCCAAAGAAGCGGCCAAGCCCGCAGGCGGCGACGCAAAGAAGGGCGCGAAATAGGCACGCGGGCGGTTTTCCATTTGGGGACTGAATCAAAAGATGAAACGAATAAGGGTCCCTCTCGGGGACAGATCATACGATATAGTCATAGGCCGCGGAGTCATAAATAACTGCGGCAAAGAGCTTGCCAGGCTTGATATAGGCAAGGACGCTGTCGTCGTGACCAACGCCCGCGTAAAGGGCCTGCACGGAAAAACCCTCAGAAGGTCCCTCGAGAAAAGCGGATTTTCCGTACGCTTCGAAATAGTTCCGGATTCCGAAAAAGCGAAATCCATATCCGTAGTATCCAGGCTCCTGGACCGCCTGAACGGCTACGCTCCGGGCAAGAGCGTATTCCTGGCCGCTTTCGGCGGCGGCGTGATAGGGGACCTTACGGGATTCGCGGCGGCCATATACAAGCGCGGCATTCCTTACGTCCAGATACCGACCACCCTTCTGGCGCAGGTAGATTCCGCCATCGGCGGCAAGACGGCCGTCGACCTGGCGGCCGGCAAAAACCTGGTCGGTGCGTTTTACCAGCCAAGGATAGTCCTCTCCGATATCTCATTAATGAAATCCCTTCCTCGACGGCAGATACAAACGGCCCTGGCGGAGATCGTGAAGTACGGCGTGATCAAAGACGCTGTCCTCTTCAGGTTTGTCGAGAATAACTACAAAAAACTGTTTCGCGGCGGCGGTGAGCTGGAGCATGTAGTAGCCAGGTGCAGCGCGATCAAGGCGGCGATCGTGGCCAGGGATGAATTCGACAGGACAGGCGCGCGCGCCGTGCTGAATTACGGACACACCATAGGACACGCGATAGAGACCGCGTGCGGATACTCCGGTACATGCACCCACGGCGAGGCGGTGGCCATAGGTATGCTTGCGGCGTCCGATATATCGCTATCGCTCGGCAAGATAAGCGCCGCCGATGCCGGGAGGATAGAGAGATTGATAAAAAAGATCGGGCTGCCTTCCGGTATACGCGGACCAAAGCTCCCCGCCGTATACGCCTTTCATCTGCATGACAAAAAGTTCACGGGAAAAACAAACCGTTTTGTGCTTCCTGTGCGCATAGGAGAAGCCCGGGTTTTTGACGGGGTACCGCCGGGAGCGATCAGGAATGCCCTGAGAGAACGGGTCCTGTCCTGATGGAAAAAGACGCGTAAAACAGGAGAAATATATGCACACACTGCGGCCTTTTCGGGATACGGACGCCGAGGGCGTAAGGGACCTGATACTTTCCATATTGTCCAAAGAATACCCTTTCGACAAATCCGCCTATTCGGACAGCGACCTTAACGCCATATCCAAGACTTACGGCGGCCCGGGCGAATCGTTCTTTGTCGTCGAAGACAACGGCCATGTCGCGGGAACGGTTGGTGTCAAGAGAGAGACCGATTCCGACGCCCTTTTGCGCAGGTTGTTCGTCGACGTTAAGCACAGAAGGTGCGGGTACGGATCGATCCTGGTCGACAAGGCCATAGAGTTCGCCAGGGGAAAAGGCTACAGCCGACTGATATTCCGATGCACAGGCAGGATGGCGGATGCGATGAAATTGTGCATGAAGAAAGGATTCAAAGAGACCGACCGTCTTGAGGTCGGCGGTTTTAACATACACAAGCTGGAGATGAGCCTTAAATGACCGGCACTCACCGGACGGAGATACGGGTCCGCTACCAGGAAACGGACAATATGGGGGTCGTTTATTACGCGAATTATTTTGTCTGGTTCGAGGTGGCCAGGACGGAGTATCTCAGGGCGAATGGCATATCATACCGGGATATCGAAGAGAAAGGGATGTATATGATGGTCGCCGGGGCCAGCTGCCGATACAAAGCGCCGGCCAGATATGACGACCTGGTCAGGATAGAGACATGGATACCCGGCATTAAAAATTCGAGCCTGGAATTCGCCCATAAGTTTTACGTGCAGGATAAGCTCATAGCGACCGGAGAGTCGGTCCATGTCTTTACTGACAAGACCGGAAGACCTGTGAGGATGCCTGAAGAAGTGGCCGGACTTTCGCGCGGATAAAACTCAGCCCTCATTTCAGATCAAGGGTTATCTCGGCCCCGTTGTACTGCAGCACTACGTATCTCTTTTCAATCTTTATCACCTTCGCGCCGCTCACCGTATCGTCGATACCGACCATCGCATCGTTTATTATAGCCCTGGGGCTGCCCTCCAGATACATTATGCCGTTTAAGATAAATTCGGCCTGATACGCCTTCTTCTCTTCAGGGCGCTGAAATACGATGCTCGGCAGCGCAGAAAAATCCTCGGGCTTAAGCGGCTTGGTTTCACCGGCCATTTCGGGCTTTTTGACGATGCCAACCTCCGCGGATCCGTTTGTATCCGGCCTGACGACGCCGGTTTTACCGGCAGATATATTTTTCCCGGGAAATAACCGATTGACGGCGATGGCCGCTACTACGACCAGAATAACCAGTAAAACGGCCGGCGTCTTTTTATCGTTGGTCTTGGCGGGCGGATGAATGGCGGGGCTGCCGGGCGCGGCGGCCCTGGCGGCTTCGGGCTTTGCGCTGCCGCCAGGCTCCGCGGATCCGCGGGATTTCGCATCAGTGGCCGCGGAACCCCTGGTCTGGCCCTGGGCCTTTTTGAGGGCTTCCTGTATAATGCTCATCTGGCCAGCACCCCCTCGATCTCCTGGATCCCGCTCTCTACGAGCTGAAGCGTTATCTCGCGGGTCTCCGCGACATATGCCGCCAGCAGAGCTTTGTCGCATACGGTATTTATTATGCGCGGAATCCCGCCGGAGAACCTGTATATGCAATCTATGGCGTCGGGAGAAAAAATTATCTGCCCCGTCGATCCCGCGACAGTAAGACGGTGATATATATATTTTTCGATCTCGTCTTTCTCCAGAGGAGTGATGTGGAATCTTACGGATATCCTCTGCCGCAGCTGTTTAAGGCCCGGGGAGCTCAGCTTATTTCTCAGTTCAGGCTGCCCAACCAGTATTATCTGGAAAAGCTTATCTTTATCGGTCTCCAGATTGGAGAGCATGCGTATCTCCTCGAGGATAGACGGCTTCAGATTCTGCGCCTCGTCTATTATGAGGACGACGTTATTGCCCCTCGACAGCTCTTCGATGAGGAAGTTGTTGAGCTGCCGCAGCATCGAGACCTTGCTCCTGCCGGTAACTATTATGCCGTAGTCCTCAAGGATGGCCTGAAGGAGTTGAAGCTCGGGGAGGGTGGAATTGAATATGAACGCGCTCCTGGTGTTCCTGTCGAGCTGCCCGAGCAACGCGCGGCATAGTGTCGTCTTGCCGGCGCCGACTTCTCCGGTTATCTCCAGAAAACCTTTGCGCTCTTTTATACCGTATATCAGGTGAGAGAAGGCCTCTTTGTGGACCCGGCTTAGAAAAAGAAAGTTCGGATCGCTTGTTATGTTAAAAGGTTTCTCTTTCAGGCCGAAAAACTCTCTGTACATTGGAGCTCCGCGAAAATTAGGTATAACAGATTATACACCTGCGGCATCGGCCTTGCAATCATATTTGACTTGCATTAATGAGCGGCCGCGAGTTATAATTATCCCGTCAAACCAACTAAGGAGCGCATTCTATGTGGAACGGCATAAACAGAAGAAAATTTCCGCGCGCGAACTACAAGTGCCTCATATCCATAAAGAAGAGATTGAACGCGAAGACGATATCCACCCACACCGAGAATATCGGCGCGGGAGGCATATGCGTCCTGATAAAAGAGGATCTGGGGCTTTTTCAGGGAGTTGACATCGAGCTCTTCTTCGAAGACGACAAGCCGCCGATAAAATCCGGCGGGACCGTAGTTTGGGTCGTCAAAAAGACCGAACCGAAGCAGAAGGGGTCTTACGTTTACGACACCGGCATAGAATTCATAGACGCCAGGCCCGAAGACCGGGAAAAGATAACGGACATGGTGGAACAGATATTAAAGACTAGCAGGCAGGGCGCGCATAAGTAGCCGTATATCTGGAAGATTTTGGACCTCCTGTACTTGACAAAGACAAGTTAGTGTGTTATACTTTAACAAATTTAACATGGAGGGAGGTGACACATGACAATGAAGATGACAAAGGCTATTATTATATGCGTTGCTATATTGATGGTGATGAATATGGCAAGCGCGAGCTATGCTCAGGATATGGGCAAGAAGCTCTACAGAGGCGTAGCTAACATCGTGACTGGTTGGGTGGAGCTTCCAAAGAACATCTACGACACAAGCGTAGAGGATAATCCTCTCTCCGGTCTGACGATCGGCTTGGCTAAGGGCGTTGGGATGACGATAGTGAGGACTGGCGCAGGCGTGTACGAAGCGGCCACGTTCCCGTTCCCGATACCGGAAGGCTATTGCCCGGTGTTAGAGCCGGAATATGTGTTTAACTGCAAATAAATCTGCGGATTTATTTGAAGAAAAATAAGGGGATAAAAATTTTATTTTTATCCCCTTATTTTTTTAATACATAAATTGCCTCTGTGAAATTTATGGATGACCGCCCTGAAATCCTGCAGGGGAGATTTCAGGGTTATATTTTACTTGAATGTATCGTACCGATATAATATAATCTCATCAATTAAAGGGGATATCGTGACCGAACGCAGAAGATTCCTGAGGTTCGATACGGCGCTTAACGCGATATGCGAATTTGTGCACGACAAGTTCAGGGCGCCCTATAAAGTGAAGAACATATCCAAAGAAGGCGCTCTCTTGGTGCTGGACAGGGAGCTGCGGGAAGGTTCCGAACTTAGCCTTTCCATGGACGTCCCCGGTGATAACGTTCCGATATTCGCCACATGCCGTGTGGCGTGGCAGAAGGGCGCGTTCGGCAACGGGCACTACGAGACCGGGGTAAGATTTACGAAGCTGGGAGCCTCCGACAAGGGCAGGCTACTCGAGTACATATATACGCAGTGGTTGCGTTTCTTAGACAGAAAATAGCGGTGGGACATGAGCGAAGAAAAGAAAGAAGAGAAGAAGGAAGAGGTTAAGGCGGCGATTCCGGAGGCCCCGGCAGCGTCCGCGCCAGAAACTAAGGATGCGCCGCCGGCGGCTAAGGCTGAAGCCGCCCCGCAGGCGGCCGCGGCGGAAACGCCTCCGGCAGAAGCTCCCAAGAAAGAGAAGCCATCTGCCTGCGTCGGCTGTAAAAAATCGATAAAGAAAAAACGCTGGTACTACAGGGACGGCAAGTATTACTGCACCAAAAGATGCTGGAACACTACGGTAAAAAAAGCCGATAAGAAAGACGAGGCGCCGGCAGCCAAGTCTTAAGCGTATGGCAAAGTCTTTGCTACCCACAAACGAAGCCCTGTATCCTGTCCCGGTGGTCCTGGTGACCTGCCTGGACAGGAAAAATGGCCGGGCCAATCCCGTCACGGTCGCGTGGTGCGGCATAGTCGCTTCAAACCCTCCCCAGATAAGCGTCTCTATCAGGCCTTCGCGCCATTCCCACAACCTCATCGCCAAAGAGCGTCAATTCACAGTCAACATCCCGTCCGCCGACATAATAGAGAAGGCGGATCTTTGCGGCATAAAGAGCGGTAAAGACACGGACAAGATGTCTCTATGCTCTTTTACCGGAATACCCGCCTCTAAAATATCCGCCCCGATGATAAAGGAGTGTCCCGTAAACATAGAATGCGTCCTCAAGGAAACGATCCGGCTGGGATCGCATGATATGTTTATAGGAGAAGTGGTGGCGGTGCACGCGGACGACGCCCTCCTGGACCGCAATGGACGCATAGATTACGCCAAGGCCAGGCCTTTCGTTTTCAACGGCGGAGAGTACTGGAGCCTCGGCAGCAAGATCGGTTCTTATGGCTATTCCCAAAAATAGCCGCAAGAAGACGCTCCCCAGAAGTTCACCGGCTAAACACTCTTATAAATTTATCGTAAGCGCATGCCTCGCTGGACAAAAATGCACGTACAACGGTAAGAGCAAGCTTTTGCCCGGTATACGTGAAATGGTCTCCGAAGGCCTGGCGCTGGCGGTGTGCCCGGAGGTCGCAGGAGGCGGGAAGATACCCCGGGAGCGATGCGAGATAGCGGGCGGCGACGGGCACGATGTCCTTACAGGCAGGGCAAAGGTCATAACGATATCAGGCCGGGACGTCTCATCGGTCATCCTGGCCGGCGCAAAAAGTACGCTGGGACTGGCAAGGCGACACAGGATCGGGAAGGCCATACTAAAATCCAAAAGCCCATCGTGCGGCCGCAGCCTGATATACGACGGCACATTTACAGGCTCGCTGATAAAAGGTGACGGAGTGACCGCCGCCATGCTCAGCCAAAAAGGCTTAAAGATCTACACTGAAAAGGATTATTATGAAAAGTAAAGTCTACTGCATAAAGACCGATGAGAAGGATTCCGTCGACTGCATTTCCAAAAAACTGGGAAAGCTCATAGAGGCCAGCGGCGTGCTCGGATGCGTAGGCAGTGATGATTTTACCGCCATCAAAATACATTTTGGCGATGCAGGTAACACAGGTCACATAAGATGGGAATGGGCGGCCGAGGCGGCGCGCCATCTTGCAAAGAGGACGCAGAACGCCTTCATTTCGGATTCTAACGTGATATATAAGATGGGCAAGCGGGCCAACTCCGTTGAGCATCTTAAAATGGCCGACGAGCACGGGTTCAGCCTCAAGAATGTCGGCGTTCCGGTAATCATAGCCGACGGGTTACGCGGCATGAACTTCACTGAAGTTCCGGTATCCGGTAAGCATTACTCAAAGGTTAAAATAGCTTCGGACTTCGCCTGCTCCGACAGCATCCTGGCGATGTCCCATATGACCGGGCATATAGTGACAGGCATGGGGTGCGCCATCAAGAATATGGGGATGGGCTGCTCATCCCGGCGCGGGAAGTACGAACAGCACTGCGGAGCCTATCCGGAGGTGCTTGCCGAGCACTGCGTCGGCTGCGGAGCCTGCGTAAGAGCGTGCCCTGCGGAATGCCTTGTGCTGAAAAACGGCAGGATAACGTTCGCCAGGGAATCCTGCCTTGGATGCGGAGAGTGCGCCGTTATATGCAAAACGAAAGCCATAGAGATACGCTGGAGCGAAAACCTTGAAAAGCTGCAGGAAAAGATGGTAGAATATGCCGCAGGCGCGATAAAAGCGGTTAACGGCAAGGTCGGCTATATAAATTTCCTGGTGAAGATCACCAAGGACTGCGACTGCCTCGCCAAGGATGACCCAAGGATAGTCAAAGACATCGGGATACTGGCGTCATCCGATCCCGTAGCGATCGACAGGGCCTCGGTGGACCTTGTGCTGAAGAATGCCGGAAAAGACGTTTTTAAAGACGGGTATCCGGAAACCGACTGGTCGGTCCAATTGAAATACGCCGTGAAGTCCGGTCTGGGCAGCATGGATTACGAGCTGATTGCGATATAGGCCAAACGGCGCGAATGGCGGGTGGGGAATGGCTGAAGTTAAATGCGTATTTTGCAAAATAGCAGATAAGACCTTGCCGGCCAAGATAGTATTTGAAAACGACGAGCTGCTGGCGTTTGCGGACCTGAACCCGAAGGCCCCCGCGCACTTTCTGATAATACCTAAACGCCACATAGAAAAGGTGTCTGACCTTACAGAATCCGACGCGGCTATTGTGGGCAGGATGGCCTTGGCCGCCAACCGGCTGGCCAGGCAGTACGGCATAGACTCTTCGGGGTACAGGATAGTGCTCAACTGCAACAAAGACGCGGGTCAGGAAGTTTTCCATCTGCATATGCATCTTATGGGAGGCAGGAAGTTCTCCTGGCCGCCCGGATAACGGACACAAAATTTAGGGGGAATGAATGGCCCAGCAAGAGAGAAGAAGATCGCCTAGATTGGCCGACGAGGGTTTGTCTCTCGAGGTAAAGGGCGGCGATTTCGACATCATGACGCACACCCTCAATATCAGCGCCTCCGGGATATACTGCAAAGTTGAAAAAGAGCTGCCGGTAATGTCCAGGATACAGCTCATGCTGATGATACCGGACCCGGCGAAGGACGGCAAAGAACAGACCGCCGTAGAGGTGGACGGGGTTGTGGTGAGGCAGCACCCCGTAATAATAGACGGCAAGATAAAACACTACGATATCGCCATATTCTTCGAGAACCTTTCGCCGAAGCACAGGGAGCTCATCTCCGGTTATATAGCCCGCAAAAAAGCACAGGCCTGATACCTGCGATGGGGAGAATCTGCAAACCCGGTAAGGTAAATCTCATTGTGGGGCTGCTGTCGGGCGACGCCGGCGCGCTTGCAAAAGCGGCGCAGGCGCTGCGAAGGAATTTCGGCCGAACCGACTTCGAAAGCCCGGTGACCGACTTTACCTATACGGACTATTACGAAAAGGAGATGGGCGCCGGACTGAAAAGACAGTTCCTGAGCTTTAAAAAAACTTTCGACCTGAACGGGATATGCAAAATAAAGGTTCAAACCAACAATATAGAACGCCGCTTTTCGAAGAACGGCGCTCGGAAGGTAAACATAGATCCCGGCTACCTCGATCTGGCGAAGGTGGTGCTATTCTCCACCAAGGATTTTTCCCACAGGATATATCTGGGTAGAGGTATATTCGCCGAAGTCACGCTTATGTACAAAGACAGAACCTACAATGAGCTTCCATGGACATACCCGGACTACAGGACAGGCGAATACATAAATATATTCAACAGGATAAGAGAGATCTATAAGGCCAAACTGTCATGATCCTGATAAAGAAAAAGAGCCTCGTTGTAGCCCTGATATCCAGCTTCATAATATGCTGCGTCCTGGTCCTCACGCTGGTCGGCTACATAGCCTACATGGAGCTGAAGGACAACGAACTGAAAAGCGCTTACCATGGGCTTCTGGACAAGATTAACGCCAGGATATACTCAAGGCATATAGACGTGTCCGGCCTTGGGGTCGAAATCGAAAATTACGGAGCGCTCCGCGGAAAGCCGGTTCTTTCGGGGGTCCTGAAAAATACGGGATACAGAGAGGTGAGCGACGTATTGATGCGCGTAAAGCTGCTGGACGGTGAAGGCGCTGTTTTGTATGAAGTGGTATTTCATCCCCAGGAGCCGTCTCTGGGCTACTCCGAGCTTTCCCAGGTCGCCATACCGTATCTTTACAGATCCCAGAAATCGCCCATAAAGCGCGGGGAGGCCATCCGTTTTAAAAAGATACTGGCCAACTGCCCCAAGGAGATAACCGCCGGGATCAAAAGGTCCTCGAGCATAGAGAGCGGAGCAAAGGCGGCGGGTGCGGCGGGTAAGGGTGGCTCAGTACCGGGCCGCGACAAATGGTACGGCAGGATCGAACCCGAGATAATGTCGGTCGGCTTTTAAAACCGGGGCAAAATGAGAAATATATACATAGGGGTGGCGGCATTTTTCCTGCTGTGCGTGACGTTGTTCATCACGTCATTCATCTATCTCGACAAGTCGCGCCACGACGTATATTACTACGACATAGCGCTGAAAGGGCATACCGTCGGCACGATACGCGTTGACAGATTCTTAACCGAAGATAAGCTGATATACAAATCTTTAAACCAGACTCCGTTTTATCCCGTATACACCGAGTCCAGGTCCAAGCTTGAACTAAACAAAAAATATGCCCTGGAAAGCTATTCAAAAGAACGCTACGCGGACCGTTCGATGGAATCTATGTATATCAAAAACATGAACGGGCTTGTTTCGTTCGTTTCGACGTACAGATCGAGGTTCTCTTTTGCAGGCGACATCCCGGTAAAAAAAGACGTATTCATATTCGAAGACGACTCGCCGATGACGTACCTGCCGATAATTGAAAACTACAATTTTTCCAGAGGACGCTCGCAGGGGTTCAACGCCATCTCTTGCCCGGGTTCGCAAGGCGATACGGACGGCATCGCGGACGCGCTTCCCCCGATAAGCAGGTTTGTGACGCTCACATCTATAAGAGACGAGTACCTCAAGATAAAATCCAGAAAGATAAAGACCGAAAACCTTGTACTTAAGATAAGAGACTGCCCGGGCGGCGCTGTATGGGTCGCAAAATCGGACAGGGCGATCATTAAGATCGAACTTCCGGCAAAAGGCATAACGATCACCAGGTCTTTCGCCCCCAAGACATTGGAGGCCAAAAAATTCACCCTGCAGGACCCCAGATACATATCTAAAGACATCTCGTTCAAGAGCCAGGACGCAGAGCTTGCGGCCACCGTGACGATACCGACCATGGAAGGGCCGTTCCCGGCGGCGCTTCTTTTGGGAGGAGATGATATGGCCGATCGCGACAGGGAAGGTCTCTTCGTATCAATATCCGATTATCTCTCCAAGGGCGGTTTTGTCGTGATGCGGTTCGACAGGCGCGGCACGGGCATAAGCAAGGCCGATGGATCGTCGATGACCGGGGAGGATGAAGCCAAAGACGCCGCCGCCGCGCTCAATTACCTCAAAGGCCATAGTTCCGTAGACCCGGACAATATATTTGTGCTGGGGCACGCCGCAGGCGCCCTCAGGGCCCTGCGATTGGCCTCGGAGGCCGGCGGCGTAAAGGGGCTCATCCTTATGGCTCCGGCCGATCCTGACAAGTGGTCACGGGAAGAAGCGTCAAAAGATATAGATCGATGGGCAGAATCCTTAAAATGGCCGGACAGCTACCGTTCGCTCGCAAAGCGTTCCCTGGAATCCACCGCGGACAAGGTTAAGGAGTCCGGAGGGGACTGGGTAACGATACTAGGTAAGCGATGCTATGCGGGCGCCATGCGCCAGGCGCCGCCGAAGCCGATCGCGGAGATAACACAAAAAATAGAAATCCCGGTGTATATTATGCAGGGGAAAGAGGATGACGATTCCGCTATCAAAACGGCATTCGAGATAGACGAAGCTCTCGAAGCCTCCGGCAACAAAAAACACTCGATCAAATTATTCGGGTATCTCGGCCGATTCTTCGGAGAGCTCGTAAATGACGGTAAGCACAGGCTTTACCATGATCCTGACAAGGCGGTAATGGAGCACATAAAAAGCTGGTTCGACAAAACATTTACGTCTCCGGCGAAACCGCCGGAGGCCGCGGTTTCTACGGAAAGCGCCGCGGTGACCGGCACTTTGAATTGACATTAAATTTTCATCATGCTATACTTCAGGAAAGCGGGACGCCTTTAAATGAAGATAACGACCAAAATCCTCGTCGCTTTCATGGCGCTGGCCCTTACCGCCGCCGCGTCGTATTCCGAAACTTCGAATTTTATTACGGCAAATCCGGACGGCCAGTGCGGCAGAAAAAGCGACCATACGAAATGCGGCGCCGCGGACAAGGCCCAGAGAGGGATCAATAATATGCTGTTCGGTTGGACAGATATCCCCAAGTCGATATTTGAGGTCACCCGAGACTCGGGAAACCCCGTTTACGGCCTGACCGGCGGCACACTTAAAGGCGTGGGGAAAGCCTTCCCAAGGACCGTTTCCGGAATATCCGACGTCTTGTCGTCCCCGATGGATGACTCGGACACTTTGAGGCCGGACCAATTGAACAAGCAGTTGAGATAAAGTATAGCCATGGGCAAAACTAAAGAGACTTTTGTAGAGCGCAGAAAATATGTAAGGCTCCAGGTGCCGCTCGGCATTTCGTACACGCTTCCGGGCAGCGGAAGGGTAATGCAGGCAGCGACCAAGAACATATCCGCGGACGGAGCGAGATTCGAGACCGTCGACCCGGAGCTGAAAGAAAATACCGTTGTCGAGATAAAGCTTGAAATGCCCGGAGCGTCCAACCCTATACACGCCAAAGGCACGATCATATGGAGGAAGAGGGTTTCTCTGGAAGACGGCGCCCCGTTCGACTGCGGGCTGGAATTCATAGAGATAGAAGAGGATAACAAAAACACGTTTCTTAAATTTCTGTGCGACCTTATCTACGGCATAGGAAAAGAGAAGAGGAAAGATTAAGTGCTGAGAATCATGTGCAAATCCAAGATACACCGCGCGACGATAACCAAGGTGGACCTTCACTACGAAGGAAGCGTCGGTATCGACAAGGTTCTGCTGAAGAAAGCCGATATCTATCCGGGCGAGATAGTCCAGGTCGTCAACGTCAATAACGGCGCCCGTTTCGAAACATACGCCTTTGAAGAGAAGGCGGGTTCCGGGACCATAGGACTGTACGGCGCCGCGGCCCATCTGGGAAAGATCGGGGATATCGTGATAATATTGTCAAACGGCCTTATGGAGGACAAAAAGGCCGCCGCGATGAAGATGAAGCGCGTTTATGTGGACTCGGAGAACAGGATAAGCAGATAGCTGTGGCAAACCTCAAGGTGTTGACATTCCCCGAATCTATACTCCGCAAGAAAGCCCAGAAAGTCTCCAAAGTTACGGACGCCGAGCGCGCCACTCTTGACGATATGGCCAAAACTATGTACCTGAGCCAGGGGGTAGGCCTGGCCGCGGTTCAGGTAGGCATAGACAGGCAACTCGCGGTCATCGATACCGGCAGCGGCCTGATAAAGATGATAAACCCGTCTATCGTGAAGAAGGATGGCCTGGAATCGCAGGAGGAGGGGTGCCTGAGCTGCCCGGGCGCCTGCGTGAAAGTCAGGAGAGCCAAAAAAGTCGTGGTAAGCTACCTCAACGAGTCCGGGGAAGTGGCCGAGATCAGGGCGGACGGGCTTTTGGCCAGGGCGCTCCAGCATGAAATAGACCACCTGGGCGGGAAGCTGATAATCGACCATCTGAACCCCATAAAGAAGATGCTGCTTAAGGCCGTGCGAAAGAAGGGAAAGACACGCAAATGAACCTTTATCAGAAGATCGAAAGCGACATGCGCGCCGCCATGAAGGACGGAAGCGCCGTAAAGCTTTCCGTATTGAGAATGCTCGTATCCGCGGTCAAGACGCTCGAGATTGACAAAAAATTGAAAGAACTGCCGGAGACCGATATTATCCAGATCCTTCAGAAGCAGATAAAGCAGCACAAGGACTCCATAGAACAGTTCGGAAAGGGCAACAGGACCGACCTTGCCGATAAAGAGCTCGCCGAATTAAAGGTGCTGGAGACCTACCTCCCGGCCCAGATGGGCGAGGGTGAAGTCGAGGCCCTGGTAAAATCCGTGATAGCCGAGACCGGCGCGACGACAAAAGCCGATACCGGGAAAGTTATGAAAGCGGTCATGGAGAGAGCGAAGGGCGCCTGTGAAGGAAAGACCGTGAACCAGGTTGTCATGAGGTTTCTGAAATAGCGCGGCGCTTTGGCACGTTTTTTCTTGCCAATGCGGCTGGATTGTAGTATATTCAACCGAATTGAAAGGGGGCAACATGAGCAGAAGAATCACTATCGCATGTCTGGCGCTGGCAATGTGCATGGCGCTGATATCGGCCTCTTTCGCCGCTGATGCGGCGAAGAGCGAGTCGAAGAGTTTTTGGCAGAAGCTGTTTAACTATCCGGCAAACGTGACTAAAGAGTCCGCCAGCGTAGTAGCGGACGCCGGGAACAAGACGGCGGCCATAGTGGTCGACGAAGTTAAGACCGTCGGAGATATTACGACCGGCAAAGTCGACAAAACGCCGGACCTTGTGGTTGAGCCTGTAAAGGGCACGGCCGAAGCTACCGCTAAAGCTGTAGAGGGTACCGTCAACGTTCCGGTGGCGGCCGCCAACGAGGAAGCCAAGCCGATAACCGACGCGACCGCGGCGGCTGTTAACCAGACCGCCAAGATTGTTACGGAGACAACTGCAGGCGCTACGGTGGATGCCACCAAAGCTACCGCCGATACTGTTGCCGGTACAGCGACGGCTCCGGTGAAAGCGATGGAAAGCAAGTAACATATCCGGGTTTATAGACACAATGCGGAAAAAGCCATATTCTCGAAACGGGATATGGCTTTTTCTGCAACTACTTTGAATGACAGATGGACAAAAATAAACCTGCGGCGATAGTATTTATCGTAGCGGCTACGGCCCTCGTAACGGCGCTTGCCTATAATCCGGCCTCGGTCGCCTTGTTCAAGCTCACGGAACCGTACTTCAAGTACCCTGTAAAGGGGCAGATAGTCATACGAAACGATTCTTTCGGCGAAGGCGATTTCGGGGCCAAGCGCAGAGGGGGCCGCTCACACGCCGGAATCGATATTTTGGCGGAGGAGGGGTCCGACGTGTACGCGGCCAAGAGCGGGGTCGCGTTCTGCGGAAACGTCCCCACCGGTTACGGAAAATATGTTATGATACTCCATCCGGACGGCCTGCAGACCATGTACGGCCACCTATCCGAGCAGACCGTATATTCAGGTAAGAGGGTAAGGCGCGGCGAATTGATAGGCCGTGTGGGTAAGACCGGCAATGCCGACAACAAGTTTATGCAGCCGCACCTTCACTTTGAAATACGTTCGCGCGACGGCGCCGTAGACCCGCGCGGACTTGTCAGATAAATTCGGGAGGGTATAGATGAAAATATCGCTTCTCTTTATTCTCGCAGTATCCGCATGCTTAGCACTGGCAGGATGCGGGGAAACGGTGTCCGGAGTAGGCAAGGATGTGAACCGCATGGGAAGAGGCATAAACACATTTTTCTTCCGGCAGTAGCTACCGACCGCCATGCAGAATAGAAAGCTCGACCTGGCAAAAAAGGCCAACGAGTCCCTGAGAGATTCTTTGAGGGCCTGCGCCATATGCCCGCGAAGATGCAAGGTAGACAGGACCCGGGGAGCCGCCGGATACTGCAGGGCGGGCGCCAACCCTGCCATCTACAGCTACACGCCCCATCACGGAGAAGAACCGCCTGTCTCGGGCACGAAAGGATCCGGCGCCATATTCTTCTCCCATTGCAACATGAAATGCGTCTACTGCCAGAATTATTATTTCAGCCAGCTGGATAAGGGCGAAGAGACGTCTATCGGTAAACTTGCCGGGATAATGCTCGGTTTGCAGAAAGCCGGGTGCCACAACATAAACCTTGTGAGCCCCACCCATTACGTTCCCCAGATAATGTCCGCCCTCGAGCTGGCGCTCGGCTCAGGATTAAATATCCCCATAGTTTACAATACGAGCGGCTACGAACTGCCCGATACCTTAAGGCTGCTGGAGGGCATAATAGATATATACCTTCCTGATATGCGCTATTCCGACGACAAGATGGCCAAAAAATATTCGGATGCGCCGGGCTACGTAGAATTCAACAGGGCCTCGGTGCTGGAGATGCAAAGGCAGGCAGGCGACCTGTCGCTGGACGAAGAGTCCATAGCGCGTAAGGGGCTGATAATACGTTTGCTCGCATTGCCCGGAAACATATCCGGAACGATGGATTCTTTGAGATTTATACATGAAAACATAGGCAAGGGGGCCCATCTCAGTATCATGAGCCAATATTATCCTACCTTCAAAGCCTATGATCATGTCGAGCTATCCCGAGGGGTAACGCCGGCGGAATATGATAATGTAGTTGACGAGGCCGGGGTTTTGGGGTTAAATAATGGCTGGATACAAGAGACGCCTGAGGATTTTGACCCAAAATTTTTCGGAACCAATATTCCACCTAAAAGGTAGATCGTAACGATGCCAAAAAAACCGTCGAAGAGCATGACGCATGCCAAACAGCTGGAGGCCATCTCCAAGGTAAGCAGGATGATCACGTCAAACCTGTACCTGGAGGATATACTCAAGCTTATCGTGACCGTAACGGCCGAGCTTATGGACTCCAAGATATGCTCGTTAATGCTCGTCGATGAAAAGAGCGGGAGCCTTGTCCTGAAGGCTACCCAGTCTATGAGCGAGGTCTACAATAAGAAACCGCCATTACGCATAGGTGAAGGCATCGCAGGGAAAGTGGCGGCCGAGAACAAGCCTGTCGCCATACTGGATCTTCTGAAAGAGCCGGAATATAAATTCAAGGACATAGCCGCCAAGGAAGGGCTGCGTTCGCTTCTGTCCGTGCCTCTTTCGGTAAAAGGCAAGGTCATAGGGGTATTAAACAATTACACATCATATCCGCACAGATTCACAAATGACGAAATAAACATATTGAACACCGTCGCGGGCCAGGCGGCCATAGTAATAGAGAATGCCGAGCTTATGGTCCAGACCAGGGTTATACAGGAAGAGCTCGAAACCCGGAAAGCTATCGAGCGCGCCAAGGGTATCCTTATGAAGCAGGGAGGGCTTTCGGAGGAGGAGGCCTTCAGGAAGATACAGAAGCAGAGCATGGACATGAGAAAGTCTATGCGCGAGATCGCGGAGGCGATAATACTGATTGAGAATATGAAGAAGTGAAGCTCCATGGCATCTTTTAACGCGGGATCCCGATCTCTGCCATGGAGCGGAATCCCGCCCGAAGGCCATTCATCCACACCCTCACGGGTATGGCCTTCTGGCTGCCGGGTAAAATGTTTAGGAATTAAAATATCCGGATTTAGCAGTTGACATTAAACCAAGATGTGATACAATCAAAATGAAACCAGAAGAGACGATGATGTCTTCCGGCAAAGCTTGCAGGAAGGCGTTTTTGTTTGTAAGGACTCTGACGTCCGTATCCCAAGGGGGTGTGGACGTTTTTTATTTTAAGGCAGATATATGAAAAGAAATATACGAATAGCCATAGCTCAGATAAACTGCACGGTCGGAGACCTTGACGGAAACTCAGCCAAGATGACTGACTGGCTGCGAAAGGCCAGGGCCATGGGATCTGATATTGTGATATTCCCGGAACTGGCGATAACCGGATATCCTCCGGAGGACCTTCTTTTAAAGCCCAGGTTCATATCCGATAATATCGCCGCGCTGAAGAAGGTGACCTCCGCAGTGGCGGATGAAGTGGCAATAGTCGGCTTTGTCAATCTGGCGGGGGACGACATTTATAACGCCGCCGCGGTAATACATAAAGGCGAAGTAAAGGGCATATATCATAAGACGTTCCTGCCGAACTACGGGGTATTCGATGAGAAGAGATACTTCAAGACCGGCTCAAGCCCTTCGACATTCCGCCTGGGCGATATAACGTTCGGCGTGAACATATGCGAAGATATATGGCACAAAGAAGGTCCTCTGCGCGAACAGGCGGCGGCGGGTTCGGGGCTTATCTTGAATATAAACTCCTCCCCTTACCATATGGGCAAGATCGCCGAGAGGGAAGATCTCATAAAGACGGAGGCAAAGACTAGCGGCGTCTTTATCGCATACGCGAACCTCGTGGGAGGGCAGGACGAGCTCGTATTCGACGGCCGGAGCATGCTGGTCGATCCGGCCGGAAAAATAGTGGCCCGGGCTGAGGCCTTCAGAGAGGACCTTCTCATAACGGATGTAACCGTATCCGCCGAGCGCCCGGCATCGATAAAGGCTATCGTTATCGCCGATAAGCTCGCCGAAAGGACCAAGGCGCCGATCGAAAATAAAGATTTTCGGGCGCTTGAGTCCGTGGCAGAGGTTTACGAAGCCCTGAAGCTCGGATTGAAGGATTACGCCGGAAAGAACGGATTTAAAAAAGCCGTTGTGGGATTGAGCGGGGGGATAGACTCGGCGATAGTCGCCGCCATAGCATCGGACTGCCTCGGCAAGGAGAACGTCACCGGCATATTCATGCCGACGAGATACTCTTCATCCGGATCCGAGCGCGACGCCAAAGAAGTATCACGCAACCTCGGCATCAACTTTACATCCGTATCCATAGACCACATATACAAGCTTTACCTTATGGCCATGGAGCAGCATTTCGCCGGAGCCAAACGGGACATAACCGAGGAGAATATCCAGGCCCGCATAAGAGGCAACATATTGATGGCATTCTCGAACAAGTTCGGCTGGCTCGTCCTTACGACAGGCAACAAGTCCGAGATGAGCACCGGCTACGCCACGCTATACGGCGACATGGCAGGAGGGCTGGCGGTAATAAAGGACGTGCCGAAAACGCTTGTCTATAAGCTGGCGAAATACAGGAACTCCATAGAAGCGGTAATACCGAAGTCGATAATTACAAAAGAGCCGACGGCGGAACTTAGACCCGGCCAGAAGGACAGGGATACGCTTCCGCCATACGATATGCTCGATCCTATTATAAAGCTCTACGTCGAAGAGGATAAGGGCCCGAGTGAGATAGTCTCCGCCGGATTTGACAGGGAGACGGTGGCCAAAACGATCAGCCTCGTAGATAATAGCGAGTACAAGAGGAGGCAATCGCCTCCGGGAATAAAGATAACCCCGAAGGCTTTCGGTAGAGACAGGAGAATGCCCATAACAAGTAAGTACCGGTGACCTGATTTAGACGGCTGCTGATAAAATAGCCGCCTCCAGGCTGAGGCGGATAAGAGCGATGAAGCCCTTTTAGCGTATCGACATGCTTAAAAGGGTTTTTTATTTACCCCGCAGCCCGAAGGCCATACCCGTGAGGGTGTGGATGAATGGCCTTCGGGCGGGATTCCGCTCCATGGCAGAGATCGGGATCCCGCGTTAAAAGGTGCCATGGCCGTAAGGCCATGGAGCTTCACACGACGAACGGATATTAGAATGTACGATCACTTTGAAGATATGGCCAAAAGACTTTCTCCCAGAATGCGCCGGATAGCGCACAGGATGAACGGCCACTTCACATTCTTCAGTGATGACGACCTTTATCAGGAGGAGCTCATGCATCTGTGGACGGCATTTTCAGATGGAAAGCTCGCAGATAAGACGGACAGCTATATATTGCAAGGCTGCTATTTTCACCTCAAGAACTACCTGCGGACTACGCTCGACAAGGCGAAGCTGGTGAGTCTTAACGCCGCTCTGGATGATGGCGAAACTGAGCTTGAAGATATCCTGACCGATAACGACGGGGCCGATTACAGCAAAATTGAAAGCACTCTCCTTGCGGAAAATGACGTACTGAAACGCCTGGATGAGCGGGAACGCAACGTCCTTGAATTATGCATGAACGGGATGACCACCAGGGAGATCGGGGCCAGCCTGGGCGTATCACATGTCATGGTAGTTAAGATTAGGGCCAGGATCAGGGAGAAGTGTGAGGCTTTAAAAAAACAGGTTTAAAGGTTACCAAAATCATGGAAATCTTACTTGTAGCGTTGTACCTTACAGATTGCGACACGTTGACGTGTTGTAACACAATGGCGTTCCCCGTACGGGGGCGCTTATTTTTTTGACGCAGGCGTCTACCGATCCGCGCGGATCTAATGGCGCTTTTTTTATCCTCCTTCGCAGAAAACCCCGGGCTTTTAAGCCCGGGGATGAATGCGCCGGCTGCAGCCGCAGTATTATGCGGCCAATGGGTTTTCTGCTTCGGAGGATTCCGCCATCCTTCGACTTCGCTCAGGATGGCGTCCTGAGCTTTTGTCGAAGGACGCCAACAGGCGAATGGAAATTCCGGGCTTTAGCCCGGAGAGCTTCATTTAAAAAACAACCTGGGAGGTTACATGAATATATTTAAACTGGCATCACTCACGATTCTGTTCGCCGTATTCATTATTGGCAATGCCGGAACTTCCGTATACGCGGAATCGGCAGCGGCTGAAGTCGGGGATATTTCATGCGCGCAGGAACCGGCCCGGGGCCTTCTTATGGAAACGCTGGATAGGGCGAGCCTGGCCGGGATGCTGGAAAGATCCGGTATAAAGATATACGGCTATGCCCAAGGCGGGTATATGTACGATACGACAGCACCGCAGCCGTATGCAGGGCCGACTCTACTGGGGTTCAACAACCTGAGAAATACACCCCTCGTAGACAAGATCAGTCTTAATGCCGAGCGCACGGTCGACCCGACAAAATGCGCATTCGATCTCGGATTCCGCCTTGAAGGCATATGGGGTTACGACGCACGATTCATACATTCGAACGGCCTTGGCGATACGCAGACAGGCCGGTATCAGCTCGACCCTCTCCAGATGTACTTCGATGTGGCATTGCCGGGCATACCCGCGAAGATTCGCGCGGGAAAATGGATCGAGTTAGCCGGATTCGAACACTTCAGCGCCAACATATATGGCGCGTTCGGGGACCCTATGAGGGCGCTCTATTCATATAGTTATCAGTTCCTCTATGCCGAGCCTGGCACCCAGACCGGTGTCTATGGAACGTATGTGCTGAATCCGCAATGGACGTTCGATCTCGGCTTCACCCGCGGCTGGAACCAGTCCACGCGCGACGCCAACGCTCCGTATCTGGACATCCTGGGTCGCGTAACCTATGTCCCGACAGACAAGACGTCGGTCATCTTTGTCATGACTTCAGGGCCGGAGTTCCCTATAGGCGTGGGCCGGAACCTTCCGGATGGCGATAAGGGGCATTGGTGGACGGCCCTCGACCTTGTGGTGACACATAAAGTCACCGATAAGCTCAGCCTTGGGGTGGGAACCGACGTAGTTATGACTCCGGACCTGCCGGAAACGCTCGGATATCCGGAAGGCTCAAAGGCATGGGGAGGCATCGCCGGCTACGCGAGCTATGCCGTCAACCAGTTCGCGACTACTAACTTGAGGCTGGAATGGTTCAACGATTCATCCGACGGCTTCTGCACCGGGACGACGACGGGAGCCAATTATTTCGAGACGACGCTGGGCGTCGCCGTCAAGCCGTTCCCGAAAGACAAGATCCTCTCATCGCTCATCGTCCGGCCGGAGATCCGGTGGGACCAATCCAACCAACGGGTCTTCGCGACAGGGGATAACCGCCCCGGCGAGAAGGGTGAGTTGACGATGAGCGCAGACGTATTATTTACTTTTTGATAGTTAAGGAAACTTTGCTGACTGATTGCGTCAAATAGAAATGAAAGAAAGAAAATGAAGGGAGGATATGGATATGATCAACTCAGGAGATACCGCATGGATCTTGATGTCTACGGCGCTCGTAATGCTGATGACAGCGCCGGGGTTGGCCTTCTTCTACGGCGGCCTGGTAAGGAGGAAGAACGTCCTTGCGACCATGATGCAATCGTTCTTCATGTTATGCCTTTTAAGCATACAATGGATATTGTGGGGATATAGCTTGTCGTTCGGTCCCGACATAGGCCATTTCATAGGTAGCTTCGCGTGGCTCGGACTAAAAGGGGTGGGAATGGCGCCAAATCCGGATTACGCAGCTACCATACCGCACCTTCTATTTATGGTTTATCAGATGATGTTCGCGATAATCACCCCGGCGCTTATAACAGGGGCGTTCGCGGAGAGGATGAAGTTCTCCACATATGTGGTCTTCACGCTCCTGTGGGCTACCCTGGTATACGATCCGATCTGCCACTGGGTATGGGGCGCGGGCGGATGGCTCAGGAACATGGGAGCCCTTGACTTCGCGGGCGGGACCGTCGTCCATGTCTCATCCGGAATCTCGGCGCTCGTGTGCGCTCTTATATTAGGTAAGAGGCGCGGATACGGCAGAGAGCCGATGCCTCCGCACAACCTGCCGCTGACGATACTCGGCGCGGCGCTCCTGTGGTTCGGGTGGTTCGGATTCAACGCCGGAAGCGCGCTCGGCGCGAATGAGCTGGCTGTATGGGCGTTCATAGCCACAAACACCGCCGCCGCGGCTGCGGGCCTGACATGGATGTTCATAGAATGGAAGGCTGTAGGGAAGCCCACAATACTGGGGGGAGCGACGGGCGCGGTAGCGGGCCTGGTCGCCATAACTCCCGCCGCTGGATTTGTGTCGCCGATCTCGGCTATATTCATAGGTATAGTCGTGTCGATCGTCTGCTACACGGCGGTCGCGGTCATAAAGCTCAGGCTCACATACGATGATTCTCTGGACGCTTTCGGAGTCCACGGAGTAGGCGGTACGGTAGGCGCGCTATTGACCGGGCTCTTCGCGCAGAAGATAATCAATGCCGCCGGGAATAACGGCCTCTTCTTCGGAAACCCGTCTCAGCTGTTGACGCAGGCCATAGGCATAGGGGCTACGATGATATATTCGATAACGGTGACTGTCGTGCTCCTTAAAGTGCTCGATTTCGCGATGGGGCTGCGCGTTCCGGACGAGGAAGAAGTCATAGGCCTGGACATAACCCAGCACGAGGAGAGCGCGTATACGCTGCTGGATTGATCGAATTTTAATAAACAGGAGGCATCCCATGAAACTGATAATTTCTATACTGCAACCGCATAAGCTCGAAGACGTGCTGCAGGAGCTGGACAAGGCCCAGATACATCTGAGGACGGTGTCCAATGTGCTCGGATGCGGCAGGCAAAAAGGGCGCACCGAGGTATACAGAGGCCGTAAGGAGACCGGGAACCTGATAAAAAAGGTGAGGCTCGAGATAGCGGTAAACGAGCCCTTCGTGAAGCCGACGATCGACGCCATCGTCAAGGGCGCCAAGACAGGCAACATAGGGGACGGAAAGATATTCGTCGTCGATCTGGCGGAATGCGTCAGGATAAGGACGGGCGAAATGGGGGGAGAGGCCATCGGATAACGTCTCCCCAGTGGACATATTCCTTATATGGTGGTACAATGTTGCGCCTGAAACGAAGAAGCGTCCGACTAAGATAAAAGGTACATATGATAAGCACGGGTCTCAAGGGACTTGATAAGGTCATCACAGGGCTGCAGTTGGGAGATAACGTCGTCTGGCAGATAGACGCGATCGATGATTACATAGATTTCGTCGCTCCGTTCGCGAAAAAAGCCATCGAGGACAAGCGAAGGCTCGTCTACATACGTTTCGGCAGCCACAAGCCGATACTCAAGAAGCGGAAGGGAGTTACCATATACTCCCTCGACGCTTTCGTCGGCTTCGAGTCTTTCTCAACCCAGCTGAACACGATAATAAGCAAGGAAGGGGAGGGCGTATTTTACGTGTTCGACTGCCTTTCGGACCTTCTATCCGCCTGGTCAAACGACCTGATGATAGGCAACTTTTTCAAGATAACGTGCCCGTTCCTTTTCGAGCTGAATACCATAGCTTATTTCGGGCTGCTTCGGAACAACCATTCTTTTAAAACGATCGCCCGTATCCGCGATATAACGCAATTACTGATAGACGTATACCGCCACTCCGGCAGCTGCTATATCCATCCGCTAAAAGTCTGGAATAGATACTCTCCCACGATGTTCCTGCCGCACGTGCGAAAGAACGACCACTTCGTTCCCATAGGCAACAGCGTAGACACCGCCAAGCTCTTTTCCGGTATATTTACCAAGGGACTTAAAAGCACTACGCGCAAACTCGACTACTGGGACCGGCTCTTCATGAACGCGGATGAGCTGGCCGGGCGAAAGAGCTCCGGCAGCGAAAAGACCAGGCGCATGATCGACCACCTGTCCAGGATCATCATAGCGCGTGACGAAAAGATGCTAAATCTCGCAAAACAGCATCTTACACTGGACGATTTTTTGAACATAAAGTCCAGGATGATAGGCACGGGCTTCATAGGCGGAAAGTCCGTCGGAATGCTCATAGCGCGCAGCATACTTCTTAAAGAGAGATCGCTGGAAGCGGAGAAAATGTTCGAGCCGCACGACTCTTTCTATGTAGGATCGGACGTCTTCTACACCTACATAGTCGAGAACGGATGGTGGCGGACGCGCATGGAACAGAGGACCAGATCCGGCTACTTCGAGGTCGCCAGGGGGCTTAAGGATAAGCTCCTGACGGGCTTCTTCCCCGAAGAGATCAAAGAACAGTTCCAGCAGATGATAGAATATTACGGCCAGTCGCCGATAATAGTGCGCTCGAGCAGCCTTTTGGAAGACAGCTACGGCAACGCCTTCGCCGGGAAGTACGAAAGCATATTCCTGACCAATCAGGGATCTCCGGAACAGCGTTACAACAGGTTCGTCGAGGCCGTCCGCAGGATATACGCTTCGACGATGAACGAGGACGCCCTGGCCTACCGCCTCCAGCGCGGCCTCGACCAGATGGACGAACAGATGGCGCTCCTGGTTCAGCGCGTCTCGGGCTCGTATCATAAGGACCTCTTCTTCCCGGACGCGGCCGGCGTCGGAATCTCGTACAATACGTTCGTATGGAAAAGCTCCCTCGACCCAAAGGCCGGGATGCTGCGCCTGGTGGTTGGCCTAGGCACAAGGGCCGTAAACCGCGTCGAAGGCGACTATCCGCGCGTCGTAGCCCTGGACGACCCGCTCCTTAAGGCCCAGGCAGGGGTCCGGGACGCTCAAAAGTATTCCCAGCACGACGTAGACGTCCTCAGCATCAAAGAGAACGACCTGCAGACCATCTCGGTCAGGGAGCTCTTATTGAAAAAGGTCGACCTGAACCTCGGCCTTGTAGCCACGCAGGATTATCAGGCCACGGAAAAAATGCGCGAGATGGGCAGCGATGAGGAAGCCTGGATAGTGACGTTCGACAACATGCTTTCGCATACGACGTTCACTCAGACTATGCGTAAAATACTGCAGACGCTGCAGGGCGCCTACGGATATCCTATAGACATAGAATTCACGGTAAATTTCAAGAAGGATGGCGGCTTCCGGATAAACATACTGCAATGCCGCCCTATGCAGACCCGCGGGCTGGGCCACAAGGTCGTCATGCCAAAGGCCATGCCCAAGGAGAAGGTTCTGTTCCAGTCGCAGAGCAACTTCCTGGGTGGCAATATTTCGCAGGCCGTCAACAGGATAATATACGTCGACCCCAGGGCCTACTGCTCGCTCGCCACCCAGTCGGAAAAGTACGACATCGCCAGGCTCATCGGCGTACTCAACCGGCAGATACCGTCGAAGGAGAAGATGTCCGTCATGCTGCTTGGGCCGGGCAGGTGGGGCACCACGACGCCGTCTCTCGGAGTGCCGGTATCTTTTGCCGAAATAAACAATATATCCGTCCTGGGAGAGATGGCGTTCTCCATAGGAAACGTATCGCCGGAGATATCTTTCGGCACCCACTTCTTCCAGGACCTGGTCGAGACCGGGATATTCTACGTGGCGCTATTTCCCGACGACCCGGACGTTCATATGAACCAAAAGTTCTTCGCCTCCATACCGAGGGGGCTAAAGCATTTTGTGCCGCAGTACAGCAAATACGAGAATGTGGTAAAGGTGCTGGATCTGGATAAAAATAAGGTGCGCATAGCTGCCGACATCATTTCGCAAAAGATGGTCTGTTTCATGCAATAAGCGCACGCCCGGGCCATTTACTTCTTGCGCGGCGGGCGCGGGTGTGCTAATATTATCGTGCACAATGAAGTGCATACAAATACGGGAAACGATGAGAACATAGGCGTTCGATTGGCGGCCATCGGTAAGGTGGCGGTTGCGAGCGCTTTTTTTATTTCCACGTTATACATGTACATAAAGGAGGAACGCCATGGCGGTAAGACAGGAAGCTCTCTTCAAGATCGAGGCGGTAAAACTGGAGGATGTGGAGAAACCTAAAAAGATATCTTCTTACTTTGGCGAAAACACATTCAACCTTGAAGCGATGCGCAAGCACATATCCAAAAGCACTTTCGAGGCCTTTAAGCGCTGGATGCACGAAGGCGCGATAATCTCGCTCGACCAGGCCAACGAAATAGCCGACGCCATGAAAGAATGGGCGATCGGTAAGGGCGCCACATACTACACCCACTGGTTCCAGCCTATGACCGGTCTTACCGCTGAAAAGCACGACAGCTTCATCTCGATAACAGGGCCGGGGACGGTTATCGAGAAATTTTCCGGCTCCAAGCTCATCCAGGGGGAACCCGACGCGTCAAGCTTTCCGTCAGGCGGGATCCGCGCGACGTTCGAGGCGAGGGGCTATACCGCCTGGGATCCGTCCAGCCCGGCCTTCATAATAGAATCCACGCTCGGCAAGACGCTATGCATACCGACCATATTCATCTCGTATAACGGCGAGGCGCTCGACAAGAAACTTCCGTTGCTCAGATCGGACGAGGCGCTAAACAAAGCGGCCGTAGGCCTTCTGAAGCTTTTCGGCCATAAGAACGCCAAGAAGGTCTTCTCGACCTGCGGCCCGGAGCAGGAATACTTCCTGATCGACAAGCGCTATTACAATCTGCGCCAGGACCTGGTAATGACGGGACGCACTCTTGTGGGAGCCGCGTCGCCGAAGGGCCAGCAGCTTGAAGACCAGTACTTCGGCGCCATAAAGGAACGCGTTGTAAATTACATGTTCGAGGTCGCCGAGGAAGCCTACAAGCTTGGCATACCCGTAATGACCCGGCATAACGAAGTGGCTCCGCACCAGTACGAATTCGCGCCGGTCTTCGAGGAGTCCAATATCGCAGCCGACCATAACCTGCTTCTTATGGAGATCATGAAGAAGGTTGCGCTCAGGCACAATCTCGTATGTCTGCTGCACGAAAAACCTTTCGCCGGAATAAACGGCAGCGGCAAGCACCTGAACTGGTCGCTGGCCGACGATAAGGGCAATAATCTGCTGAACCCGGGAGAGACGCCGGAAGACAACCTGCAGTTCCTGGCCGTTTTGGTGGCCGTCCTCAGGGCGGTATACCTGCATTCCGACCTGCTTCGCGCGAGCATAGCCCTGGCCGGAAACGAGCACCGCCTTGGCGCCAACGAGGCCCCGCCGGCCATCATCAGCGTATTCCTCGGGGAGCAGCTGACCGCCATACTGGACATGCTGGAGAAGGGCGCGAAGAACAAGGTTTCGAAGAAGGACATCATAGACCTCGGCATAGCCAGGCTCCCCAGGTTCAATAAAGACACTACCGACAGGAACAGGACGTCGCCGTTCGCGTTCACGGGAATGAAGTTCGAATTCCGCGCGGTCGGATCGAGCCAGAACATATCCACTCCGATAACCGTCGTAAACACAATCATAGCGGACTCGCTGGATTACGTGGCCGGGGAGATAAAGAAGGCTTCGGCCGGACGCGATTTCAACACCGCCGTCCTGCAGGTCATCTCAAAGATAGCCAAGGAGACCAGGCCCGTACGTTTCGAGGGAAATAACTACTCTCCCGAGTGGGTCAAGGAAGCCGGGAAGCGGGGGCTGCCCAACATAGCCTCGACCTGCGAGGCCCTGAAGGCGCTTACCGCCAAGAAAAATATATCTCTGTTCGAAAAATATAAAGTATTTTCGAAGGAAGAGATCGTCGCCAGGTACCACATATGGGTCCACACGTACAACACGATACTGGAGATAGAGGCGAATACGCTTAGCGAGATGGTCAGCGCCAGCGTAGTGCCGTCCGGAACGGAGTACGAAAAACTGCTGTCGGACAATCTGGTCAACATAGTGCGCCTGAAGGAAAAAGCCGCGCTGAAAGTTAACGAGAACGCCGTAAAGGACCAGAAGGAGCATCTGGCCGAGGTGGTCGCCAAGATATATTATGTGCGGCACAATGTGGTCGAAATGGTAAAGCTGCTTGAAAAAGCGCAGGAACTCCATCACGAAGAGCGCGGCAAGCTGTATTTCGAAGAGCTGAAACCGCTGATGGAACACATCAGGAAGCATGTCGACGACCTGGAGAAGGTCGTATCGGACGAGCACTGGGACCTGCCTAAATACAGGGAGATGCTCTTCATTAAATAGAAGACACAGCAGGATAAACCATGCGGCACATACATCTACCCAAAGCGCGGGGGCTTTACGACCCGCGCTTTGAGCACGATTCATGCGGAGTCGGTTTCGTATGCGATATCAAAGGGCGCTCTTCCGGAGATATCGTAAGGACGGGGCTTAATGTCCTCGACCGGCTTTCGCACCGCGGAGCCACCGGCGCGGATCCGAAGACCGGCGACGGCGCCGGCATCCTCATACAGATACCGCATGAGTTCCTTCTCAAGGCGTGCCGCAAGGACGGGATAGCGCTCCCTGGCAGGGGAGAGTACGGGACCGGGATGGTCTTCCTGCCCACAGACCCGGCTGAAAGGTCCTTCTGCAAGGAAACATTCCGGAAGATAGTAGACGAAGAATCCCACGAGATCCTGGGATGGCGGACCGTTCCGGTGGATAGTTCGGACATAGGCCTTACCGCGCGTAAAACGCAGCCCTGCATCGAACAGGTTTTCATAGCAGGAAAATCTTCCGCCGGCAGCCGTCTCGCCTTTGAACGCAAACTCTACGTAATACGCAAACGCGTAGAGAACGTCTTGCGCGCGTCCGGGATTATCCAAAAATCCTTCTTCTATATAACGAACATATCGTGCAGGACATTGTCTTATAAAGGGCTCCTGATGCCGGGCCAGGTGAGGGGCTTCTTCAAAGATTTGAGCGACCCTCTCATGGCAAGCGCGATATGCCTTGTGCACTCCAGGTACAGCACAAACACATTCCCCACATGGGACCTTGCCCAGCCCTTCAGATTCCTGGCGCACAACGGAGAGATCAATACGCTGCGCGGGAATATAAACTGGATGAAGGCCAGGGAGGGACTGCTTAAGAGCGCCGCGTTCGGCAAGGACCTGAAAAAGATATATCCGATAATCGTCCCGGGGGGCAGCGACTCGGCCGCCATAGACAACGTATTCGAGCTCCTGGTGCTTGGGGGAAGGCCGATATCGCACGCGATAATGATGCTTATACCGAGCGCATGGGAACGCAACCCCGCCATGAGCGCTGCCCAGCGCGATTTCTACAGGTTCCACGCCTGCATGATGGAACCGTGGGACGGCCCGGCGGCGATCGCCTTTACGGACGGAACCAGGATAGGGGCCGTGCTCGACCGCAACGGCCTGAGGCCCGCCAGATACATCATAACGAAGAAGAACATGGTAGTGATGGCCTCCGAGGTGGGAGTGGCCGCCGTATCTCCGGAAGAGATCGCCGTATCCGGCAGGCTCGAGCCCGGCAGGATGTTCTTCATAAATACCGAAGAAGGGCGGATAATCCACGACCGGGAACTGAAAGATATCATGTCGGCCAAAAAGCCATACGGCCAGTGGCTCAAAAACGGATTGGCGGAGCTCGACGACCTGCGAGCGCCTAAAATGAAAAATAAAAAAAACAAAACTCCCATCCTGCCGGCCCTGAACGCCTTCGGATATACCAGGGAAGACATGAAGCTCATCCTCAGGCCGATGGCAAAAGACGGCAAGGAGCCGGTCGGATCGATGGGGAACCACACGCCCCACGCCATACTTTCTAAAAAGCCGCAGCTCGTTTACAGCTATTTCAAGCAACTTTTCGCGCAGGTCACCAACCCTCCGATAGACCCCATACGCGAGGAATGCGTCATGTCGCTGGAAAGCTTTATAGGCCCGCAGGAAAATCTTCTGGAGGAGACCGCCGAACATTGCCATAAGCTATCGGTAAAAAGCCCGCTGCTCACGGACGCCGATCTGGCAAAGATCGGACATATAAAGTCGGGCGGATTCAGGACGATGACGATATCGACCCTTTTTGACCCGCGGGACAAAAACGGTTTAAGCTCAACCATCGACCGGATCTGCGGCCAGGCCGAATCCGCCATCAGGAATAAATACAGCTTCATAATACTGAGCGACAGGGGCGTAAGCAAGGCCCGCGCCGCCGCCAGCGCGCTCGTCGCAACCGGCGCCGTACATCAGCATCTGGTGCGCAAATCTTTGAGAACAAGGATAAGCATAATCGTCGAAAGCGGCGAACCCAGAGAGGTCCACCACTTCGCGCTTCTCTTCGGATACGGAGCCGATTGCGTCAACCCGTACCTGGCGTACGAAGCTGTCGGTGAAATCGTAAAGGAAAAGTCGATCGACATTGACGCCGGGAAAGCTGTAGCCAACTATCGACACGCGGTGGAGCAGGGAATACTTAAGATACTCTCCAAGATGGGCATCTCCACGCTTCGCAGCTACAAGGGCTCGCAGATATTTGAAGCCCTGGGACTCAACAAAGACCTCATAGACAGGTGCTTCGCCGGCACGGTATCGCGCATAGGCGGCGCGGGCCTTGAAACTATCGGCGCGGAAACCGTTATGAGGCACGAACGCGCCTTCGGGCCCGCGGACTCCGCAAACGGCCTTCTCGACCCGGGCGGAATCTACCAGTGGAAGAGGGACGGCGAGTTCAACCTATGGAACCCGGACACGATATCGGCCATCCAGGATGCGGCGAGGGAAAACGACCCGAAGAGATACGCCCAATTCGCCGGCCTAATAAACGACCAGTCGACAGACCCGACGACGCTACGCAGCCTTTTCAGGTTCAAAAAACGCGAAAGCATACCGCTCGAATCGGTCGAGGGCGTGGAATCAATACTTAAACGTTTCGCGACCGGCGCTATGAGCTTCGGATCCATATCCAAGGGGGCACACGAGACGCTGGCGATAGCCATGAACAGGATCGGCGGCAGATCCAACACCGGGGAGGGCGGGGAGGATCCGGCAAGGTTCGCGCCGCTGCCTAACGGCGACTCGGTGCGAAGCTCTATAAAACAGGTCGCATCCGGGAGATTCGGAGTCACCACGAACTATCTTACCAACGCCGACGAGCTTCAGATAAAGATAGCCCAGGGGGCCAAGCCGGGAGAGGGCGGGCAGCTGCCCGGACACAAGGTTAGCGCCATGATAGCCAGGACGAGATACACGACGCCAGGCGTTACGCTGATATCCCCGCCGCCGCACCATGACATATATTCCATAGAGGACCTGGCGCAGCTGATATTCGACCTGAAGAATGTGAATCCGAGGGCCCGGGTAAGCGTAAAACTTGTATCCGAGGTCGGCGTGGGAACTGTGGCCGCCGGCGTCGCCAAGGGGCACGCGGATATGATACTGATATCCGGAGGCGACGGCGGTACGGGCGCTTCGCCGCTGAGCTCGATAAAGCACGCCGGGCTTCCGTGGGAGCTCGGCCTTGCCGAGACCCATCAGACGCTGGTATTAAATGACCTGAGAAGCAGGGTACGACTACAGACCGACGGCCAGATGAGAACCGGAAGGGACGTCGCCATAGCCGCCATGCTTGGCGCCGAAGAGTACGGCTTCTGCACGGCTACGCTGATAATAATGGGGTGCGTCATGCTCAGGCACTGCCATCTCAACAACTGCTCGGTAGGGGTCGCCACGCAGGATGACATACTGGCCAAACGCTTCAGGGGCAGGCCGGAACACGTCGTCAATTACTTCAGGTTCGTCGCCGGGGAGCTTCGCGAGATAATGGCCGGCCTCGGCCTGCGATCTGTCGACGAGATGGTCGGCAGGACGGATCTTTTGGAAGTGAACGCGGATATTCTGCCCTGGAAGGCAAAGGGGCTCGACCTGTCATCGATACTGTTCAAGCCGGATGTCCCGGCCGGCACGCCGATACATTGCACGACCGGCCAAAACCACGGGATTAACGACATCCTGGACGCAAAACTTATAGAGTTGTCGAAAGACGCCCTGTCGGAGGGCAGGCCCGTAACTCTTGAGCTGGACATAAGTAACACGAACCGGTCTACGGGTGCGATGCTAAGCGGAGAGGTCTGCAGGCGACACGGGGAAGAGGGGCTGCCTGACGACGCCATACATTGCCTGTTCACGGGGATATCCGGGCAGAGCTTCGGTGCGTGGCTCGCCAAGGGGATAACGTTCGATCTTATGGGAATGGCAAACGACTATGTCGGAAAAGGCATATCGGGCGGCAGGATAATAATAAGGCCGGATAAAAGATCCAACCTGGCGCCGGCCGACAATGTGATCATAGGAAACACGGCGTTCTACGGAGCCATAAACGGAGAGGCGTACATACGCGGAGTGGCGGGCGAGCGGTTCTGCATACGCAACTCCGGGCTTTTGGCGGTAGTCGAGGGAGTGGGTGACCACGGCTGTGAATATATGACGGGCGGGCGGGTGGTGGTGCTGGGCCAAACCGGCAGGAACTTCGCCGCCGGAATGTCCGGCGGTATAGCCTATGTCTACGATGCCGACGGCAGCTTCAGGAACAGATGCAACATGGAGATGGTCTCCTGCGAGAAGATATCGAAAGATGACGTGCCGGCATTGAGGGAGCTGCTTTCCAATCACTTCAGGTTCACGTCCAGCGACACCGCGAAGGCCATACTGGATAGCTTCAGGCTGCACGCAGACCTATTCGTAAAAGTGATCCCGCTCGAATACAAACGTATACTGGGCGGCAAAAAACCCGAATCCGGGACAGATCTCGACGAGGTATTCGATGGGTGACCCCAAAGGCTTTCTTAAAGTCCAGCGCGAGGCGGGCTCTTACAGGCCGGTCTGCGAACGCGTAAGCGATTATAAAGAGGTCTCCCTGCCCAGGCCGGAGCCGGTCTCCAAAGAACAGGCTTCGCGCTGCATGGACTGCGGGACGCCCTTCTGCCATTGGGGGTGCCCGGTAGGAAATTACATACCGGAGTGGAACGACCTGATGTTCCGGGGCAGGTGGGAAAAGGCCCTCGAGCTGCTGCAGGCCACAAATAACTTTCCCGAAATAACCGGCAGGATATGCCCGGCGCCATGCGAATACGCGTGCGTTCTGGGAATAAATGACGAGCCTGTAACGATACGCGAGAATGAACTGTCTGTAATAGAGCACGGTTTCAGGGCGGGCCTTATGAGACCCAGGCCGCCGAAGCTGCGGACCGGGAAGACGGTAGCGGTCATAGGATCGGGGCCGTCCGGGCTGGCGGCGGCGGACCAGCTGAATAAATCCGGTCATAGGGTTACCGTCTACGAACGGGACGACAGGCCCGGCGGGATACTTCGTTACGGAATACCGGATTTTAAACTCAGCAAATCCGTCATCGACCGCAGGCTCAGCATTATGAAAAAAGAGGGCGTAAAATTCTCTACCGGCGTAAATGCCGGCGTGGACATAGGGACCGCCGAACTGACGAATGGTTTTGACGCAGTCTGCATCGCGGGCGGCAGCCGCGCGCCGAGAGACCTGAATATAGAGGGCAGGGAACTCGCCGGCATACATTTCGCCATGGATTACCTCACGCAATCCAATAAAAGGGCGGCCGGTGTTAAATTTCCACCTGAAAAGATTATAGACGCCAAAGGCAAGCGCGTCGTCGTCATAGGGGGAGGCGATACCGGCGCGGACTGCGTCGGTACCGCGCACAGGCAGGGGGCAAGCTGCGTCGTCCAGATAGAAGTATTGCCCAGGCCGAGCGATTGCCGCACACCGGAATTCCCGTGGCCAAAGTATCCCGTGCTATTCAAGACCGCCTCGAGCCACGAGGAGGGCGGTGAACGCCACTGGTCTGTAATGACTAAAAAATTTACCGGATCGGACGGGCGCGTAAAGAAGCTCGTATGCGCCCGACTCGACTTCTCCCGGAAAGACGAGCGGGGATGTCCAGTAATGAAGGAGATCCCCGGCAGCGAATTCGACATAGACGCCGATCTTGTAATACTGGCGGTGGGATTTTTACATCCGGAACATTCGGGCCTGCTGAAAGAGCTCGGGTTGGAGCTGGACGCCCGGGGAAATGTAAAGACCGGACCCGACTATATGACTTCAGTAAAAGGCGTATTCTCAGCCGGCGATATGCGCAGGGGGCAATCCCTCATAGTATGGGCGATATCGGAGGGGCGGAGGGCGGCGCATTGTATAGACAGGTATCTTATGGGCTCAAGCCGCCTGCCGATCATCTGATACCGGCGAATGATATGATATGCACATATTGAACGACATACCTTTTTTAAAAAATCTCCGCAACAAACTTATCGGCAGAGCCCGCAACCTTTACGATCCGCAGATATTTCACAAGCTCTCTTTAGTGGCCTTCTTCGCATGGGTCGGATTGGGCGCAGACGGACTGTCTTCGTGCTGTTACGGCCCGGAAGAGTCGTTCCTCGCGCTGAAGAACCACATGTTCCTGGGCATCTTTGTAGCCCTGGCAACGGCGGCTACGATATTCATTATAAGCGCCAGCTATTCTCAGATAATAGAGATATTCCCCGCCGGCGGAGGGGGGTACCTTGTCGCCAGCAAGTTGCTCTCGCCATCTGCCGGTATGCTCTCCGGATGCGCTCTGATCATCGACTACGTGCTGACGATAGCCTTGTCCATATCGAGCGGGGCTGATGCCATATTCAGTTTCTTGCCTAATGTGTTATACCCCTACAAGACGGCTTTTGCCCTAGTGGCCGTCGTTGCGCTGACCGCGCTGAATTTAAGAGGCATCAAAGAGTCGGTGGCCCCGCTCATACCGGTATTTTTAATATTCATCGCCACACATGTGTTCGCCATAATTTACGCCATAGCAACCCATCTTTCAGACTTCGGAGCTTTGGCCAGTACGACATCCGTAGATGTCCGCGCTACTTCCAGCGAGATAGGCATAGCCGGCATGCTCATATTAATAATGCGCGCGTACAGCATGGGAGCCGGCACGTACACTGGAATAGAAGCCGTAAGCAATGGTATGCCCATACTCAGAGAGCCCAGGATAAAGACCGCGAAAAAGACCATGCGCTATATGGCCATATCCCTGGCATTTATGGCCGCAGGCCTTATGATAGGCTATCTTCTTTACAAGGTACATCCCCAGCCCGGCAAGACCCTGAACGCCGTCCTCATGGAGAGCCTGATAGTAGGGTGGAACAGCGACATCGGAAGAGCTTTCCTTTTTATTACCCTGGCATCCGAAGCCCTGCTCCTTTTCATAGCCGCGCAGACTGGGTTCCTGGACGCCCCCAGAGTGCTTGCGAGTATGGCAAAGGACAGATGGCTCCCGTTTCAATTTGCCCTTTTGAGCGAACGCTTCGTTACCGAAAACGGCATCCTTATGATTGGTGGATCCGCTTTTATCCTTATACTGCTGAGCCATGGGTCTGTAAAGTTCCTGGTGGTGCTTTACAGCATAAACGTCTTCATAACATTCTTCCTGTCTCAGCTCGGGATGGTGCGGCACTGGTGGAAGG
>Ga0233425_10001475_pt1 | contig 52779 bp, 48 predicted proteins | sample Watercolumn_Towu_2_FD_181712 | JGI IMG/M metagenome (GOLD analysis project Ga0233425, IMG submission 181712) | Freshwater microbial communities from Lake Towuti, South Sulawesi, Indonesia - Watercolumn_Towuti2014_140_MG | ecosystem: Environmental > Aquatic > Freshwater > Lake | place... | reverse complement strand
CTGCAGCCCACCGGGGACGAGGCCGAGGACGAGCGCCGCGCCCGCATCGCCCGCCCCCGGCTGTATGCGGAGGCGTTCGAGGCGATCGTCCGCCGCCTGCTCGACGACCAGCTCGTCGGCACCCGCCACGGCGAGGCACCCCACGTGTCGCTGCTGGTCTCGGAGGACATCCATGCCGCCGGGGGGCCCGCGCAGCTGCTCGTCCCCGGCCAAGCACCGGTCACGGTCGCGAACGAGACCGCCGCCCGCCTGATGTGCGACGCGAAGGTCACCGAGATCCACGTGAACGGCGTCGTCCCCGACCGCCCCCGCCTCGCCCCCACCTCCCTCGACTCGCTCGCCAAGAGCGACCGGCGGGCCCGCGACGCGGCCGCCGGCGTCCACCCCGACGAGCTGACCCCCTGCACCTGCGCGGGCGGCGATCCCGAGCGGCGTTTGCTTGATCTGGACGGGCTCCTCGACCCCGCCGACGCCCACGACCTCGTCGGCCTCTGCGCGTCGGTCCACTGCGTCGGCCGGGAGTCCCGCACCGCGACCAAGGCCCAGCGCAAGGCGCTCGCGGCGGCGCACCAGCACTGCCAGTTCCCCGGCTGCCGCGTCGACGCCTCCCGCTGCGAAGCGCACCACGTGCGGCCGTGGGAGCGCGGCGGCGCCACGTGCCTCACCGACCTGATCCTGCTGTGCTCGCGGCATCACCACCTCGTCCACGAAGGACGATGGCGCATCCTCGCCGACGAAGGCCACCCCGAAGGCGACCCGCGGCACTGGGTGTTCCAGCCCCCGGAGACCGGCTACCTCGGCCGCGACGGCACCCTGCTCGCCGAACGCCTCCGACGAGGCCTCCCACCCGAACCACCACCACCCGGCAACCCCGTAGCCGCCTGACCCCAGCCTCGTCGCAACGCCTGAGCCCGACACCCACCCAGGTGCTCGGGCCACAGGCATGTCGTCACATCGGCTCAACAGGCGGGCTGGCGTGCACGTTCTCCGGGAGTATCACTCGCATGGAGAGCACGGGGGACGGCGCCGAGCCCGGCTCGGACGCCGAGCGTCGGCACATGTGGTTGTGGGGCTCGGCGGCATTGCTCTTGGTCGTAGCGGGCACCACCGTGCTCCTGCTGTCGGGGCCGCGCGTACTCGGGTTCGGGCTGATGTTCCTAGCCCCCGGGCTGGCACACATCGCGTCCGAGCCCCGTCGGGTTCGTTGGCGGGCACGTGAGGACGAGCGGAAGCAGCGGCGATCTGAGGCGCTCGGCTGAGCCAGGGCAGATGTGCCGACCACGCTCGCCCCTGGTGTCGTCTCGGGCCGTCCTATCCTGGAAGAGTGGAGGCCGAAGACGTGCGTGTTGCGGTGTACGAGTCGTTCAGCCTCACCGGTCGTGCGCCGGCCCTCGATCGGCTCGCCGCGCGGTTCACGGTTCCCGAGGAGGAGGTCGAGCAGGCTCTGCGGACTCTCGCAGACGCCCGACATCTAGCCCTCGGGGCCGACGGGTCCATCGTCATGGCGCACCCCTTCTCCTCGGTGCCGCTCGGGTTCTCCGTCATGGGGCGGAACACGCTGTGGTGGGGCGGCTGCGCCTGGGACTCGTTCGCACTCCCGCACCTGCTGCCCTGGGAGGGCGAGGTCCTCGTCGCGACGCGGTGCCCGTCGTGCGGCCGCGCCCATGCCTGGTCGGTCGGGACAGACAGCCCGCCGCCCGGGGATCAGGTGGCGCACTTCCTCGTACCCGCAGCGCGCATGTGGGACGACGTGGTGCATACGTGCGGCAACCAGAGGATCTTCTGCTCCCGAGACTGCGTGGGCATATGGCTCAACGGCACAGGTCACGACGAGGGCTACGTGATGGACCTGCCGACCCTCTGGAACTTCGCCGCCCACTGGTACGACGGACGCCTCGACCGCGGCTACGTCCGCCGCGAACCGTCGGCAGCACACGAGTACATGAGAAGCGTCGGCCTTTCTGGCCCGTTCTGGGGACTCTGAGCGGCTATCCCCTCCTGGACTGAGGCGACCGCCGACCGCGCCGAGGTGCCCGTTCTGCATCGCTCGCACGCGACCCAACCGTCATGCTGAGCCGCATGGGGAGCGGGGACGAGCCTGTCGATGACGACCTCACCTGTGCCCGGGACCCGCTGAGCGAGGACGTCGACAAGGTGGCTCTGGCCATCATGGACAGGTGGGAGCTGCACGCCGACAACCCGTTGGCCGGGGTGATCATCACACCGTCGAGCGGCGTCGTCACCGTGTACCGAGTGCCAGGTGACGCGGCCTTCGATGCGGACGCCCTGTCACATCGCTCGGATCGGGTCTCCGTGATCCTGTTCGACGTGCCGAGGAACCTGGCTGGGAACCAGGAGATCGTGCACGCGATCCTGGCCTAGGCGGACGTGCCTCTGCGCATCTCGTTCATCGCCGCTCGCTACGACGCGATCCGACCCCCAGTTGGCGCAGGTCAGACGGTGACGTCGATGCGGACGGTGGAGCCCGGGGCGGCGTAGGGGACGAGGGTGCCCTCGACCGGGGTGCCGTCGACGACGAGGCGCGGGCCGGAGCCGGACCCGGTGTGCTCGACGTGGATCTCGTACGTCGCTCCGCGGGCCACGCGCGTCACGGTGAACGACGGGACGTCGGCGCCGATGCGCGGGTCGACGACGAGGCCGTCGTAGTCGGGGCGGACGCCGAGCAGGTGCTGCGACACCGCGACGAACGTCCAGGCGGCCGTGCCGGTGAGCCAGGAGTTCTTCGCCTCGCCGTGCCGCACGGCCTCCTTGCCGGCGATCATCTGCGCGTAGACGTAGGGCTCCTGGCGGTGGACGTCGGAGATCTCCTCGCGGTACGCCGGGGTGATGCGCCGGTAGTGGTCGAAGGCCTGCGCGCCCCGCCCGATCTGGCACTCGGCGATGATCACCCACGGGTTGTTGTGGCTGAAGATCCCGCCGTTCTCCTTGTAGCCGGGCGGGTACGTCGACACCTCGCCCAGCTGCACCTGGTAGGTCGTGTACGCCGGGTACTGCAGCACGAGACCGTGCGGGGTGCCGAGCATCTCCTCGACCGAGTCGAGCGCGAGCTCTGCGCGGGTGCGGCCGTCCGGGGTGTCGGTCTCGGTGCCGAGGCCGGCCATGACGGCGAGGCCCTGCGGCTCGATCCAGATCTTGCCCTCGGGCTCGGCGTCGGTGCCGATGGGCGTGCCGAAGTAGTCGTACGCGCGCAGGAACCAGGCGCCGTCCCAGCCGTGGTCGCGCACGGCGTCGCGCATCTCGTCGACGAGCTTCTCGGCACGGGCGGCGACGTCGGGCAGGCCGTGGCGTCGCGCGAGCTCGGCGTACTCGGTGCCGTAGAGGACGAACTGGGCGGCGATGAACACCGACTCGGCGGAGCCGCCGGCCTTGTTCTCCGTGGTCTGGAAGGGCTCGCCCGGAGTGGTGGAGAAGCAGTTGAGGTTGAGGCAGTCGTTCCAGTCGGCGCGGCCGATGAGCGGCAGGCCGTGCGGGCCCCGGTGCTCGACCGTGAACTCGAACGAGCGGGTCAGATGCTCGAACAGCGAGTCGGCGAGGGCGTCGTCGTTGTCGAAGGGCACCTGCTCGTCGAGGATCGAGTAGTCGCCGGTCTCCTTGATGTAGGCCGCCGTCGCGGCGATCAGCCACAGCGGGTCGTCGTTGAAGCCCGAGCCGATGTCGTGGTTTCCGCGCTTGGTGAGCGGCTGGTACTGGTGGTACGCCGATCCGTCGGGGAACTGCGTCGCGGCGATGTCGAGGATCCGCTCCCGCGCCCTGGCCGGGATGAGGTGCACGAAGCCGAGCAGGTCCTGGTTGGAGTCGCGGAAGCCCATGCCGCGGCCGATGCCGGTCTCGAAGTACGACGCCGAGCGCGACATGTTGAACGTGACCATGCACTGGTACTGGTTCCAGATGTTGACCATCCGGTCGAGCTTCTCGTCGGTGCTCGAGACGCGGTACGTCGACAGCAGCGACGTCCAGTGCGCCTTGAGCGCGTCGAGGGCGGCGTCGGCCTGGGCCGCGGTGGCGAAGCGGCCCAGCAGCGCGTGGGCACGGGTCTTGTCGATCACCTGGTGGGCGTCGTCGGCCCACTTCGCGTCGTCCGGGTTCTCGATGTAGCCGAGGACGACGACGAGGTCGCGCGTCTCGCCCGGTTCGAGGTGCAGGCGCACGGAGTGCGAGCCGATCGGGTACCAGCCCGAGGCCACCGAGCCGGCGGAGGCGCCGGCGCGCGGCACCGCGGCCTCGCCGAGGGAGTTGAACGCGCCGACGAAGGTGTCGCGGTCGGTGTCGAACCCGTCGGCGGGGGTGTTGATGCCGAGGACGGCGTAGTGGTCGCGGCGCTCGCGGTACTCGGTGCGGTGGTAGATCGCCGACCCGTGCGGCGAGGCCTGCTCGACCTCGACCTCGCCGATGGAGAGGTTGCGCTGGTAGTTGGTCTGGTCGTCGTAGGCGTTCCAGAGGCAGAACTCGACGAAGGTGAAGAGCGTGAGGTCCTTGGCCGAGCCCGAGGTGTTGGTGACGGCGATGCGCTGCACCTCGGCGTCCTCGCCCAGCGGCACGAACAGCGTCGTCGACACCGACAGGCCGTTGCGCTCGCCGGTGATGGTCGAGTAGCCCAGGCCGTGGCGGGCCTCGAACCGGTCGAGGTGCGCCTTCACCGGCAGCCACGACGGCGTCCAGACGTCGCCGCCGTCGCTGACGTAGAGGTAGCGCCCGCCCGCGTCGGCCGGGACGTTGTTGTAGCGGTAGCGGGTGAGCCGGCGCAGGCGCGGGTCGCGGTAGAAGCTGTAGCCGCCGGCCTGGTGGGAGACCAGCGAGAAGAACTGCTCGGACCCGAGGTAGTTGATCCAGGGGGCCGGGGTCTCCGGCGTCGTGATGACGTACTCGCGGGCGTCGTCGTCGAAGTGGCCGAAGCGCATTCTGGGCTCTCTCCTCGTGCAGCACGTATCGGCCCGAGCGGGAACCGGACCCGCCGGGTCGCGTGGCTGAGAGGGAGATCAACCGGTCGCAGGTCCGACCCTAACGGGCCGACGCCGCCCGTGGCCGCGGTACGCCGACGACGCCCCTGCGACGTCGCTCACCGGCCGGCCGCCGCGACGCATCGGACGCGCCGCCGCGGGGAGGCTGTGCGACGCTGGCAGACCGCGGCCGACCGGCCCGAGACGACGAGGAGCACGCCGTGCCCAACCGCCTGGCGGGAGCCACGAGCCCCTACCTGCTGCAGCACGCGGACAACCCGGTCGACTGGTGGGAGTGGTCGGACGAGGCCTTCGAGGAGGCCCGTCGCCTCGACGTGCCGGTGCTGCTGTCGGTCGGCTACGCGGCCTGCCACTGGTGCCACGTGATGGCGCACGAGTCGTTCGAGGACGAGCGCATCGCGGAGTTCATGGCCGGCCGGTTCGTCGCGATCAAGGTCGACCGCGAGGAGCGGCCCGACGTCGACGCCGTCTACATGACGGCGACGCAGGCCCTCACCGGCAGCGGCGGCTGGCCGATGACGGTGTTCCTCACGCCCGACCGCCGCCCGTTCTACGCGGGCACGTACTTCCCGCCGTCCCCGCGCCACGGCATGCCGTCGTTCGGCCAGCTGCTCACCTCGATCCACCAGACCTGGGTCGACAAGCGCGGCGACGTGCTCGACGCGGCCGGCCGCATCACCCAGGCGCTGGAGGAGACCCGGCTCAAGCTCGACGGCGCCGACGGGCTCGACCCCGAGGCGGTGCGGACGGCGCTCGACGCCGGCGTCGACGTGCTCGCGTCGTCGTACGACGTGGCCCGCGGCGGCTTCGGCGGCGCGCCCAAGTTCCCGCCGTCGATGGTGCTCGAGGGCCTGCTGCGCAACCACTCGCGCACCGGCGACACCCGCGCCCTCGCGATGGTCGAGGGCACGTGCGAGGCGATGGCGCGCGGCGGCATGTACGACCAGCTCGCCGGCGGCTTCGCGCGCTACTCCGTCGACGCCGGCTGGGTGGTGCCGCACTTCGAGAAGATGCTCTACGACAACGGATTGCTGCTGCGCGTCTACGCGCACTGGTGGCGTGCGACGGCCAGCCCGCTCGCCGAGCGCATCGTGCGCGGCACCGCCGGGTTCCTGCTCGAGCGGCTGCGCACGCCCGAGGGCGCGTTCGCCTCGGCGCTCGACGCCGACTCCGAGGGCGAGGAGGGCCGCGCCTACGTCTGGACCCCCGAGCAGCTGACCGAGGTCCTCGGCGACGACGACGGCGCCTGGGCCGCGCGGCTGCTCGAGGTGACCGGTGCCGGCACGTTCGAGCACGGCACGTCGGTGCTGCAGCTGCTGGCCGACCCGGACGACGCCGACCGCTGGGAGTCGGTGCGCGTGCGGCTGCTCGAGGCGCGCGACCGGCGGGTGCAGCCGGGCCGCGACGACAAGGTCGTGGCCGCGTGGAACGGGATGGCGGTCGCGGCGCTGGCCGAGGCGGGTGCGCTGCTCGGCGAGCCCGCGTGGGTGGAGGCCGCGGCCGACGCCGCAGATCTCCTGCTGCGCGTGCACCTCGGCGGCGACGGGCGGCTGCTGCGCGTCTCGCGCGACGGCGTCGCGGGCCCGCACGCGGGCGTCCTGGAGGACCACGGCTGCGTGGCCGACGGCCTCCTCGCCCTCCACCAGGTGACCGGCGAGCGCCGCTGGCTCGACGCAGCGGGCTCCCTGCTCGACGCCGCGCTCGACCGGTTCCGCTCCGACGACGGCGGCTTCTTCGACACCGCCGACGACGCCGAGGCGCTCGTGCTCCGGCCGCAGGACCCCACCGACAACGCCACCCCGAGCGGCTGGACCGCGACGGCCGACGCGCTGCTCACCTACGCCGCGCTCACCGGCTCCGACCGCCACCGCGACGCCGCGGAGCTCGCCCTCGCCCCGCTGGTGCAGCTCGTCGGCCGCCACGTGCGGTTCGCCGGCTGGGCCGCCGTCGCGCTGGAGGCCTGGCTCGACGGCCCGCGCGAGGTCGCCGTCGTCGGGCCGGCCGGCGATGCGGCCCGGGCCGAGCTCGCCGCCGTGGCCCTGCGGTCGCGCGCGCCGGGCCTGGTGATGGTGGTGGGGGAGCCCGGCGACGACCACCCGCTGCTGGCCGGCCGCCCGCTGGTCGGCGGGGCAGCGGCGGCGTACGTCTGCCGCCGGTTCGTCTGCGACGCCCCGACGACCGACCCCGCCCGGCTCGCCGAGCAGCTCGGTTCCGCCCTGGGCGATCACCGGTAGACGCAAGCGTGTAATCAAGTAATCATGCTTGCATGACAAGCATGACCCCTGAGGAGATCCGGGGCTGGCTCATCGGCCGGCTCCCGGCGGAGTGGTTCGACGGCGCCCCCGAGGTGACCGTCGACCGCGAGGAGATCACCGTCGTCGGGACGCTCGCCGCGCCCGACCTGCCCGAGGGCGCGTCGGACGCCGAGCGGGCCGCCGCCTACGCGGGACGGGCCAAGGGCTTCCGGGAGCAGACCCGCGACGCCCGCATCGAGATCGCCCGCGAGCTCGAGCACCGCACCGGCCGCAAGGTCGCGTGGGGAGTCCGGGCGGGCGAGAAGACGCACCTGTTCACGCACCTCGCCGTGCCGGTGATGACGCGCCTGCGCCAGCCGGAGCGGCAGGTGCTCGACACCCTGGTCGAGGCCGGCGTCGCCCGGTCCCGCGCCGACGCGCTCGCCTGGTGCGTGCGCCTGGTCGGCACCAACACCGAGGAGTGGCTCGGGAGCCTGCGCTCGGCGATGGAGGAGGTCGAGCGGGTCCGCAAGGCGGGTCCCGCCGGCGCCTGACATCCCGGCGCGGAGCAGCAGCAGACGCAGGGCCGTCGGAGGAGCGATCCTCCGGCGGCCCTGCGTCGTGCTGCGGATGCTGCGGGCAGCGGTGCCCGGGATGCCTAGTGGCCGTAGACGACCAGGCTGACCGCGACGTACTGCGAGAGGTAGCCGGCCAGCGTGCAGGCGTGGAAGATCTCGTGGAACCCGAACCAGGTGGGCGACGGGTTCGGCCGCTTGAGGGCGTAGACGATGCCGCCCGCGGAGTAGAACAGCCCGCCGACCGCGAGCAGGATCACCACGAGCGGGCCGCCGGCCTCCCAGAACGCCGGCAGGTAGAGCAGCGCCACCCAGCCGAGCGCGATGTAGAGCGGCGTGTAGAGCCAGCGCGGCGCGCCCACCCAGAAGACCCGGAACAGCACGCCGGCGAGCGCGCCGCCCCAGATGAGCAGCAGCAGCGTGCGGGCCTGGTCCGGCGGCAGCAGCACGACGGCGAAGGGCGTGTAGCTGCCGGCGATGATGAGGAAGATGTTGGAGTGGTCGAGCCGCTTGAGCAGGATCCGCGTGCGCTCGCCCCAGTGGAACCGGTGGTAGACGGCGCTGACGCCGAACAGCAGCACCGACGTCGCGGCGTAGACCGCTGAGGCGAGCCGGTACTCCGGCGGCGACAGCACGATGAGGACGATGCCGAGGATGAGCGCGACCGGGGCCATCCCGGCGTGCAGCCACCCGCGCAGATGCGGCTTGGGGGGCAGGGGCTGGTCGAGCGTCGACTTCACTACGCCACCGTAACCTACGGCTCCGTAGGTTGTCAGGCGCGGGACGGCGACGCGTCCGATCGGGCGCCCGGGTGATCCCCTGAGCGCCTGCCCCGCCGGTACCCTCGCGTGTCGGGGGTCGGGGCCAGAGGGAAGGACAGCGCCGCGTGGCAGTGAGCGACCTGCTCTACGGGGTCTACGAGCGCCAGCTGCTGGCCTCGCTCGACCGCGCGCGCATCCCCCGCCACGTCGGCGTCATGCTCGACGGCAACCGGCGGTGGGCCGCCGAGCAGGGCAAGAGCACCGCGCACGGCCACCAGGCCGGGGCCGACAAGATCGAGGACTTCCTCGGCTGGTGCGACGAGGTCGGCGTCGAGGTCGTCACCCTGTGGCTGCTCTCCACCGACAACCTCGCCCGTCCGGCCGACGAGCTCGAGCCGCTGCTGCGGATCATCGAGGAGACCGTCACCGACCTCGCGTCGCACGGCACCTGGCGCCTGCACCCGGTGGGTGCGCTCGACCTGCTCCCCGCCACCACCGCCGAGATCCTCAAGGCCGCTGCCGACTCCACCCGCAACCGCGAGGGCCTGCTGGTCAACGTCGCCGTCGGCTACGGCGGGCGCCAGGAGGTCGTCGACGCCGTCCGCGCCCTGCTCTCCGACGCGGCGTCGCGCGGGGTGTCCATGGACGAGCTCGCCTCGGTGGTCGACGTCGACCACATCGCCGAGCACCTCTACACCGCCGGCCAGCCCGACCCCGACCTCGTCATCCGCACCTCGGGCGAGCAGCGGCTCTCCGGCTTCCTGCTGTGGCAGAGCGCGCACTCGGAGTTCTACTTCTGCGAGGCCTACTGGCCCGACTTCCGCAAGGTCGACTTCCTCCGCGCCCTGCGCTCGTACGGCGCCCGCGGCCGCCGCTTCGGTTCGTAACCCGTTGTTCACACGGCATCAGCCGTTGGGCGGACATCGGCCCCCGCGCACGGCGTGGCGCGCCTGCAGTTGCCGCGGACGGGCTTAGCGTCCCTCTCATTCGGGCCTCCGCCCGGGGCGGCCCGCCACACGGGAGGCCCTTGTGCCCAACGCGCACCGCAGCTCGTCCGCTCCCGCCGCCGGCATCCGCACGCACGTCCTCGACACCTCCGTCCTCCTCTCCGATCCGCATGCCCTCATGCGGTTCGCTGAGCACGAGGTCGTGATCCCGGTCGTGGTCGTCGTCGAGCTCGAGGCGAAGCGGTCCCACCCCGAGCTCGGCTACTTCGCGCGGCAGGCCCTGAGGCTGCTCGACGACCTGCGCGTACAGTTCGGCCGGCTCGACGAGCCGATGCCCGTCGGCGACGCCGGCGGCACCGTGCGCGTCGAGCTCAACCACACCGACACCTCGGTGCTGCCCAGCGGCTTCCAGCTCGGCGACAACGACACCCGGATCCTGGCCGTGGCGCGCAACCTCGCGGCCGAGGGCCGCGACGTCGTGCTCGTCAGCAAGGACCTCCCGATGCGCGTCAAGGCGTCGTCGGTGGGACTCGCGGCGGAGGAGTACCGCGCCGAGGCCGTCGTCGAGACGGGCTGGACCGGCATGGCGGAGCTCGATGTGCCCGGCAGCGTCGTCGACCTTCTCTACGAGGACGAGCGCATCGACCTCGAGGAGGCGCGCGAGTACCCGTGCCACACCGGTCTGGTGCTGGTGTCGGAGCGCGGCAGCGCGCTCGCCCGCGTGACGCCGGACAAGCAGATCCGCCTCGTCCGCGGCGACCGCGAGGCGTTCGGGCTGCACGGGCGCAGCGCCGAGCAGCGCGTCGCCCTCGACATCCTGCTCGACCCCGAGGTCGGCATCGTGTCGCTGGGAGGTCGTGCGGGCACAGGGAAGTCGGCGCTCGCGCTGTGCGCAGGCCTCGAGGCCGTGCTCGAGCGCCGCCAGCACCGCAAGGTCATCGTGTTCCGCCCGCTCTACGCGGTGGGCGGTCAGGAGCTCGGCTACCTGCCCGGCAGCGAGAGCGAGAAGATGTCGCCCTGGGGCCAGGCCGTCTTCGACACCCTCGGCGCCGTCACGACGCAGGAGGTCGTGGAGGAGGTCGTCGACCGCGGGATGCTCGAGGTGCTCCCCCTCACCCACATCCGCGGCCGCTCGCTGCACGACGCGTTCGTCATCGTCGACGAGGCGCAGTCGCTCGAGCGCAACGTCCTGCTCACCGTGCTCTCTCGGATCGGGCGCGACTCGCGCGTCGTGCTGACCCACGACATCGCGCAGCGCGACAACCTCCACGTCGGGCGGCACGACGGCGTCGTCGCGGTGGTGGAGAAGCTCAAGGGCCACCCGCTCTTCGCCCACGTGACCCTCACCCGGTCCGAGCGCAGCCCGATCGCGGCGCTCGTCACCGAGATGCTCGAGGACATCACGATGTAGCTGGTTGACATCTGGTTGCGGCGGTCCCGGGCGGGTCCCGGGGCCGCCGCTGCTGGTTGACATCCGGTTGCAGCGGCTGCTGACGGGCCCGTGCCCGGCCGGCGGTCCAGGCTGCGCAGAGCAGCGGCTCCAGCACCAAACGCGACCGGCGTCCCTCAACCTGGTGTTGAGAGTTGAGTCACCATGATCACGGGAATCCTGTGGCGCCGGTCACAGGTTGTGTCCGATTCGTCCCTTCCTGCCCCCTCCGGCCCTGTGGACAACGCCTCGACCTGCCGTGCAGACGTGTGACAGCGGGTTGGCCTTGTCGGCGGTCTTCGGCAAGGTAGGTCACGAAACGAACACAGACCGACCCCGCGCCCGGGGTCGGACGGGACCGGCAGCGCAGCTCGTTTCTCGCGCGCAGCCGCCCGGGGCCCAGGCGAACCTGGTCGTGCGGCCCTGTCCCGTCCGTCGTCGAGCGCCGCCCGCGACGTCGAACGGCTTCGACGGCCGGGCCCGCGCAGTCCCGCGTACGAGTGCTCTCCGGTTCGTGCCCGCGACTGCCTGCGCCAGGGGTACCGCATGCGCGGACGTCCGGAGCGTCGGCGCCTGACAACGGGAACACGTGTGAGTACCTCTGTCCTGCGGGGCGGCCTCGCTCGGCGCTCCGGCGTCGTCCTGGCGGCCGGCCTCACGGTCGGCCTCCTCGGAGCCGTCGCCCCCGCCCCGGTGACCGTCCCGGCCAACGCCGAGACGTCCACCACCACCTCCACCGCGTCCACCGCCGGCGCGGGCGCCGGTGCTGTCACGGCCGACTCGGCCGCCACCGTCGAGGACCTCGCCCCCGTGGTCGCCTCGTCGGTCAGCACCAGCGCCACGTCGCGTCTGGCCACCACCTCGCGCACGACCTCGCGCGCACCGGTCGTGGCCCCGTACGCCTTCGGCACGAAGGCGTACAACAAGTGGTGGGCCCGCTACTACATGGTCAAGAAGTACGGCTGGCGCTCGACCGCGCAGTACCAGTGCCTCGCTGCCCTCTGGGGCAAGGAGAGCGCCTGGAACCACCGGGCGCACAACAGGTACTCCGGCGCCCACGGCATCCCGCAGGCCCTGCCCGGCAGCAAGATGGCCGTCTACGGCAAGGACTGGCGCTGGAACCCCAAGACCCAGATCAAGTGGGGCCTGTCCTACATCAAGGGCCGCTACGGCACTCCGTGCGGCGCCTGGTCCGCGTTCAAGCGCAAGGGCTGGTACTGACAGCCCGCTGCTGACCGGTTCGAACGAAGGGCCGGGATCCGTTGCACTGCAACGGATCCCGGCCCTACGTCGTGAGCTCCTGGGTCAGCTCTGCGGCGGGCCGACCGGGATGCGCGTGATCGTCGGCGTCGAGGTCTCGGCGAAGAAGTCGTTGCCCTTGTCGTCGACGACGACGAACGCCGGGAAGTCCTGCACCTCGATCCGCCACACGGCCTCCATGCCGTAGTCGGGGAAGTCGAGCACCTCGACCTTGGTAATGCAGTCCTGCGCGAGGCGCGCTGCCGGCCCGCCGATGCTGCCGAGGTAGAAGCCGCCGTTGGCCGCGCACGCATCGGTGACGCCCTTGCTGCGGTTGCCCTTGGCGAGCATGACCATCGAGCCGCCGGCCTTCTGGAACTGGTCGACGTAGGCGTCCATGCGGCCCGCGGTCGTCGGCCCGAACGAGCCGGACGCCATGCCCTCCGGCGTCTTCGCGGGGCCGGCGTAGTAGACGGCGTGGTCGCGCAGGTACTGCGGCATCGGGTCGCCGGCGTCGAGCATCTCCTTGATGCGTGCATGCGCCATGTCGCGCGCGACGACGAGCGGGCCGGTCAGCGACAGGCGCGTCTTCACCGGGTACTTCGACAGCTCGGCGCGGATCTCGTCCATCGGGCGGGAGAGGTCGATGCGCACGACGTCGTCGTCGAGGTGCGAGTCGGTGACCTCGGGCAGGTAGTGCGCGGGGTCGGTCTCGAGCTGCTCGAGGAAGACGCCCTCGGGCGTGATCTTGCCCAGCGCCTGGCGGTCGGCCGAGCACGACACCGCGATGGCGACGGGGCACGAGGCCCCGTGGCGCGGCAGCCGGATGACGCGGACGTCGTGGCAGAAGTACTTGCCGCCGAACTGCGCGCCGATGCCGAACTCCTGCGTCAGCTTGAGCACCTCGGCCTCGAGCTCGAGGTCGCGGAAGCCGTGGCCGGTGAGGTCGCCGCTCGTGGGGAGCGAGTCGAGGTAGCGGGCGCTGGCGTACTTGGCGGTCTTGAGCGCGAACTCCGCGCTCGTGCCGCCGATGACGATGGCCAGGTGGTAGGGCGGGCAGGCAGCGGTGCCGAGCGTGCGCAGCTTCTCGTCGAGGAACTTGCGCATGGCGGCGGGGTTGAGCACCGCCTTGGTCTCCTGGAACAGGTAGCTCTTGTTCGCCGAGCCGCCGCCCTTGGCCATGACGAGGAACTTGTAGGTCGTCTCGTGGCCAGGCGCGGTGTCGGAGTAGAGCTCGATCTGCGCGGGCAGGTTGGACCCGGTGTTCTTCTCCTCCCACATGGTGAGGGGGGCCATCTGCGAGTACCGCAGGTTGAGCTGGGTGTAGGCGTCGTAGACGCCCTGGCTGATCGCGCGCTCGTCGTCGCCCGGCGTCAGCACGTGCTGGCCGCGCTTGCCCATGACGATCGCGGTGCCGGTGTCCTGGCACATCGGCAGGACGCCGCCGGCGGCGATGTTGGCGTTCTTCAGCAGGTCGAGGGCGACGAAGCGGTCGTTGGGCGAGGCCTCGGGGTCGTCGAGGATGTTGCGCAGCTGCTGCAGGTGGCCGGGCCGGAGCAGGTGCTGGATGTCGCGGATCGCGGTGCGCGTGAGCAGCGTCAGCGCCTCGGGCTCGACCTGGAGGAACGTCCGGCCCGCGGCCTCGACGGTAGAGACGCCCTCGGTAGTGAGCAGCCGGTAGGGCGTCTCGTCGGGACCGAGGGGGAGCAGGTCGGAGTACTGCAGGTCAGCCATGGTCCGAGCCTACGGCGGGCTGCTCCGCCGGGTCTGCGTCGGCTGCCTCACACCCCTCCCGCGGAATGGAACCCCCTGGAGGCGGGTTGCCGCCCGGTGCGAGAGGGTCGACCGACGACGACGAGAGGGACACCGATGAGCCGGCTGTTCGAGCCGCTGACGCTGCGGGGCACGACGTTCGCCAATCGCGTGTGGGTCAGCCCGATGTGCCAGTACTCCAGCCACGACGGCTTCCCGTCCGACTGGCACCTGCCGCACCTCGGCGCCCTCGCCACCGGCCGTCCCGGGCTGCTGCTCACCGAGGCCACGGCCGTGACGCCGGAGGGCCGGATCAGCCCCGACGACCTCGGGCTGTGGGACGACCGCCAGGCCGCGGCCATGCGGCCGATCGTCGACTTCGTGCACGACCAGGGCGTGCCCTTCGGTTTCCAGCTCGCGCACGCCGGCCGCAAGGCCTCCACCTGGGCGCCGTGGAAGGGCCACGGCACGGTGCCGGCCGCGGACGGCGGCTGGCGCACGGTCGCGCCGTCCGCGACCGCGTTCGGCGACTACGACGTCCCGCAGGCGCTGTCGCTCGCCGCGATGGACGCGATCCGCCGCGGCTTCGTCGACGCCGCCCGGCGCGCGCTCGAGATCGGCGCCGACACGGTCGAGATCCACGCGGCCCACGGCTACCTGCTCCACCAGTTCCTGTCGCCGCTGTCGAACCTGCGCGACGACGAGTACGGCGGCAGCCTCGAGAACCGCATGCGCTACCCGCTGTCGGTAATCGAGTCCGTCCGCGAGGTGTGGCCCGAGGACCGCCCGCTGCTGCTGCGCATCTCGGCCAGCGACTGGGTCGACGGCGGCTGGGAGGTCGAGAGCAGCATCGAACTGGTGCGCCGCGCCGGCGAGCTCGGCGTCGACCTCGTCGACGTCTCGAGCGCCGGGCTCGACCCGCGTCAGAACATCGCCGTCGGCCCCGGCTACCAGGTGCCCTTCGCCGAGCAGATCCGGCGCGGGACCGGCGTGCCCACGGGTGCGGTCGGCCTCATCACCGGGCCGAAGCAGGCGGAGGACGTCGTGGCGAGCGGAGCGGCCGACGTCGTCCTGCTCGCGCGCGCCCTGCTGCGCGAGCCGCGGTGGCCCTTGCGCGCCGCGCACGAGCTCGGAGCCGACATCGCCTGGCCGCCCCAGTACGACCGGGCCCGCTGGCGCTGACTCAGCCCCGTATCCCGCTGAAGAGCAGGTAGAAGCCGGCGGCGCCGAAGATGGCACTGCCGCCGGCGGGCGCCTGCCCTTCGACCATGCGCACGATCGCGCCGCCGACCGCGGCCACGACCAGAAGCGCGCCGAGCACGATGCGCCAGATGCGGCCGAACCGCGTCATGTCCTTGCCGGACCCGGAGCCCTTCTCGGTCCTCAGTGGCTGCGGGATGTCGTCGGCCTGCCGCTCCGGCATGGGCACCCGGATCGCGGCCGTCGCGACGTCGATGCGAGGGATCACGGAGTAGCCGTCGGTCCACATCTGCGGCTCGACGGTGATGGCGACGCCGTCCCAGGCGTGCAGGCGCCGGCCGCCGTCGGGGAACACGAGCACGGCACGGGCGTCGGCGAACATCACGGTCACCGGCTCGCCCTCCGGCCTGCGCAGGGTGACACCTGTGTCGCTGACCACGAGCTCGACGGTCTCGGAGCCGCCCGTGTGCTGGCCGAGCCAGCGGTGGACCGTGCCGGTGACCGGCCGCGCGACCGACACGTCGGGGGAGCGGACGATCGCCGCGGTGGTCGGCTCGACGCCCTCGGGAAGGCAGTACAGGGCCTGCGAGCGCGCCTCCTCCGCTGCCCCGCGCACCGAGTCGACGGTGAGGTCGGCGAGCTCCTGCTCCAGCAGCTCGGGCGGCCGGACCTCTCCCGAGAACAGCCACTCGACCGCCTGCCGGTGCGCTTCTCCAGCGGCAGCGCCGGGGAGGGCTCGGGAACGCGCGAACTGCGCCACGTACTCGTCGACACGGCTCTGGTCCGGCCCGTCCTGGGCCAGCCGGTCGAGGGTCTCGACCAGGGTGTCGAGCACCGCCTGGCTGTGGTCGCTGTGCGCGTCGGCGCCGACGTAGAGCTGCGCGGTTGTGGCGTCGTAGGGGTCGTAGTCGACGCTGGGGCTGTAGGCGACGCCGAGCCGGTACCGCAGCGTGTCGACCAGCTCCCGGCCGAGGACGTGCGCGTAGGCGGCGGCGGGCACGCTGCGCGTGAGCAGCGAGTGCGCGCCGACGTCCGACCACGGCGACTGGAACCAGCTCGGGAGCTGCTGGATGGCATCGACGAGCGGGGGCGTCGCGCGGCGCGGGCCGTCCTTGAGCGGGAGCGAGAGGCCCTCGGGCGGAGGGCCGGTGAGCACGAGGACGGCGTTGCCGCGGGTGAAGACCCGGTCGGCCCAGAGCTGCAGGTGCGGCCCGTCCATGACCCGCCGCGCGTACTGGTCGTACCCCCACAGCCCCGGGCCGTTGGGTCCGAAGCGCCACGACAGCAGGCTGGTCGCCGTACCGAGGCTGCGCCGGCTCTCCTCGGTCTCGAGGACACGGATCTCGTCGGGCAGCCGGTCGATCGCCAGCGACGAGAGGTTCTCGCAGACGCCGCGGAGGAACGCCGTCACCTCGGCGGGCTCCCCCGAGGTGTCGAACGACGTGAGCGTCACCCGCACGGAGCCGTTCTGGTAGTGCGGCTGCTGCCCGAGGGGGAACAGCGTCAGATGCTCGACGATGTGCGTGCTGCCGAACGTCGTCAGCGTCTCGTCGGCGGCGCCGACCCGGAACACCAGCGATGCGGCCAGCGGCCCCGGCGCCTCGCCCCACACCGTGCGGACACCGTCGATCTCGGTCCAGCGGACCCCGTCCCCCGTCATGGACGTATCGTCGGCCACGCGTCCCCATCCTTGAGGCAGGCGCCCCTCGCACGCCCTAGCGTGTCGGCATGGCGAGCTGGGACGACGTGGAGCGGATCGCGCTCTCGCTGCCGCTGGTGCACGAGAAGGAGCCCGGCACGGGCTTCGACGGCTGGCGGGTCTGGAAGATCCAGGGCGACAAGGGCCGGCAGGTCGTCTGGGAGCGCCCGATGCGCGACTCGGACCTGCGCCAGCTCGCGGCCGCGGGGATCGAGCCGCCGAAGGGCGAGAGCATCGCCGTGCGGACGCCGGACATGGAGACCAAGGCAGCGCGCATCGACGAGATCGGCGCGTGCTTCGACATCCCGCACTTCGCGAAGTACAGCGGCGTCCTCGTCCTCCTCGACGACGTCGGCGTCGACGACCTGCAGGAGCTGATCGAGGAGTCGTGGCTGTCGGTCGCGCCCAAGCGGGCCGCGAAGGAGTGGCTGGCCGCGAGGGGCGCGTCATGACGGCGCTGCCGCGGCTCTCCGCCGTCGTGCTCGGTACCGACGACCCCCACATGCTGGCCGGCTTCTACCGCGACCTCTTCGGCTGGGACGTCGTCGACGACGAGCCGGGCTGGGTGATGCTGCGGCCGGCCGGGGGCGGCACCGGCCTGTCGTTCCAGGAGGAGCCCGACCACGTGGCGCCGGTGTGGCCGCAGGAGCCGGGATCGCAGCAGATGCAGCTGCACCTCGACATCGAGGTCGACGATCTCGGCGCGGAGACGCAGCGCGCGCTCGAGCTCGGCGCCAGCCTCGCGCCGCACCAGCCGCAGCACGACGTCCGGGTGCTGCTCGACCCCAGCGGCCACCCGTTCTGCCTCTGGGCGCGGGGGCCGGCCCTGTAGGCAGAGGGACTAGTCGATGAGCTTGCGGCGCAGGACGCGGATCGACAGCAGCGCCATGATCCCGGCGAAGGCGAGCAGCACGAGCACGTGCACGACGTCGGCCGCCGGCTGCCAGCCGAAGACGGCATCTCGGATGAGCTCGACCGAGTGGTAGAGCGGGTTGGCCAGCGCCAGGGTCTGCACCCACTGCGGGAAACCGCTGAGCGGGAAGAAGATCCCGGCGAGCAGGAACAGCGGCGTCACGAGCGCGCTCTGCACGTAGCTGAACGAGTCGATGCTCGGCACCAGGCCCGAGAACCACTGGCCCATGAGCGCGAAGCCGAAGCCGGTGAGGAACCCGATGAGAGGGATCGCGAGCATGCCCCACGACGGCGGCAGCCCGAACACGATCGCGACGAGCAGCGGCCCCATCCCGAACATGCCGGCCTTGAGGCCGATCCACGCCGCCTCCGCGAGCAGCAGCTCGGGGACGTCGACCGGCGTCGACAGCACGCCGTCGTAGGTCTTCATGAAGTTGCGCTTGATGTAGGTGTCGTACATGCCGGCGAACACCGACGAGAACAGCACCGCGGTCGCCACCGCGCCGGTGCCGACGAACTGGATGTAGGGGATGCCCTGCACCGTCGAGACGAGCGCGCCGAACCCGAAGCCGAACGCGAGCAGGTTGATCGTCGGCTCGACGATGGAGCCGAACGTCGACGACTTCCAGAACCGCGTGAAGTTGGTGGCCTCGCGGTTCCAGATGCCGCGGAACGCCATCGGCTCCCAGGCACCGAGCCGCGCGTCGTCGACCGCCGACACCTCGTCCAGGCCCGCCATCAGTCCTCCAGCCTCTCGCCGGTCAGCAGCACGAACACGTCCTCCAGGTTGGCGGGCCGGCGCACGTGGTCGCCGATCGCCTCGAGCCCCGACGTCGGCAGGGCCTCGGCCCGCAGCACCGACACCGACGGGCCGGTGCGCCGGGTGGGCAGCCCGTACGTCGAGGCCACCGCCTCGACCTCCGCCAGCCGCTCGGGGCTGCCGTAGCAGTCGAGCGCCTCGGTGCCCGCGTGCGCGACGACGAGCACCGCGGGAGCCCCTCGCGCGATGACGCGGCCGTGCGACACGACGGCGACGTCGTCGCAGAGGCGCTCGGCCTCCTCGATGTAGTGGGTCGACATCAGCGTCGTCACGCCGCGGCTGCGCAGCCCGTCGACGATGGTCCACACATCGCCGCGGATCTGCGGGTCGAGGCCGACGGTGGGCTCGTCGAGCAGCACGAGGTCCGGCTCGTGCACCAGCGACCGGGCGATGAGCAGACGTCGCCGCATGCCGCCGGACAGCGTCTCGACGCGGGCGTCGGCGCGGTCGACGAGCCGCGCGATGTCGAGCCCGCGCCGGATCGCGTCGTCGCGCAGGTGCCGGGGCACGCGCAGCAGGCTCGCCCAGACGTCGAGGTTCTGGCGCACCGTGAGCTGCTCGTCGAGGAGGTCGCGCTGCGGGACGACTCCCATCCGGGCCCGCGCCTGCTTCGACCGCCTCGGCACCGGGTGCCCGAGCACCTCGATCTCGCCGCTGTCGGGGATGCACTGCCCCGTGAGCATGCGCATCGTCGTCGACTTGCCGGCGCCGTTGGGGCCGAGCAGCCCGAGGCACGTGCCGGGGGCGACCTCGAGGTCGAGACCGTCGACCGCTCGCACGTCTCCGAAGGACTTCACCACGCCGCGCAGGGCGAGAGCGGGGGCGGTCACCGGGCAACGCTAGCCCGCGATGGCGGATCGCGCCGTTAGGGTCGTCCCCGTGAGCGAGCTCCCCGACCGCGTGCCCGACCGCGTCTCCGACGCCCTGTCGCTGCGGGCCTCGGACGCCGACCGCGAGAAGGTCGCCGGCCTGCTCCGCGACGCGTTCGCCGAGGGGCGGCTCTCGCCGGTCGAGCACGAGGAGCGGCTCAGCGCCGTCTACAAGGCCACGACGTACGGCGAGCTGCTCCCGCTGCTGTCCGACCTGCCTGTGCCGCCGGGGTCGTTCACCGTCCCGGGCGCGGGCCAGATCGTGGCGGTGTCACCCGGGCCCGACCTGGTCCGGCGCGACGACGAGCAGATCGCCGTCATCGACACGACCCGGGCCGACCAGGGCCAGGGCGGCGCGATCGCCTTCATGAGCGAGAGCAAGAAGCGCGGCCGCTGGGTGGTGTCGCCCGACAGCAGCCAGGTCGCGGTCATGGGCAACGTCGAGCTCGACCTCAGCCAGGCGGTGCTCACGAGCACCGAGACCGTCATGCGCACCTTCGCCCTCATGGGCGCGATCAAGGTCGTCGTCCCCGAGGGCGTGCACGTCGTGTCCAACGTCGTGGCGATCATGGGCAACGCCATCGACCCGCCCCACAGCGACCCGCCCCCAGGTGCCCCGGTGATCAAGTTCGAGGGCTTCGCCTTCATGGGCGAGGTCAAGATCGAGCGGACGGTGCGGCGGGAGCTCGGCCGCTAGCTGCTGCCGTCAGGCGAGCGGCGCGGCCGGAGCGACCGTGACGGTCCAGCGCGCGACCGGCTCGAAGCCGGCCGCGCGGTAGAGCTCCTCGTCGGCGGCGTCGGCGAAGCAGGTCGCGCGGGGCAGCCCGCGGGCGGCCGCGAGTCGCAGCGCCTCGTCGATCACCTGGCTGCGCCGGTCGACGCCGTCGGGCCGGACCGCGAGGTGCGAGACGCCGGCCGCCGCCTCGGCGGGGAACAGCAGCGCGCCCGAGCCGCCGTCGTCGGCCAGCACTGCGACGAACCCGCTGCCCGGCGCGAGGCTCGCGCGGGGGATGCCGACGAGCTCGAGCACCTCGCCGGCCACCGCGTCGCGGAACCCGTCGCCCCGCGCACCGGCGAGGGGCGGCGCCGTCATGGCGACCCGCGTGCCGACGGGGTGGTGGCCGAGCGCGGCGAGCATGACGGTGGTCTCCTCCGACGACGACCAGGCTCGCCACTGCCGGTCGCCGAACCAGGCGGCCGCGCGGCCGACGGCGTCGAGGTCCGGGGCGAGCACGAGCGCGTCGTTGAACGAGTCGTCCGGGCCGCGCAGCGCTACCACCGCCGGGTCGAGCGAGAGCCCGGCGTCCTCGCCGTACGCCGCGAGCGCCGACCACGAGCCGATGAGCACGCGCATCGCGAGCGCGGCGTCCTGCTCGCGGCCCGGGACCGGCCCGGCTGCCTGGCTGCTGTCCACCCGCCCATCGTGCCGCAGCGCCCCGCCGGACTCCGGACGGGCGCGCGGCGGGAGGCGGCCGGCTGCGGGACTCTGAGGGAGGATGGACGGCAGATAGTTGGATGTCCTAGTATCGCGCCAAACCCGGGAGGTCCGCGTGAGCCTGCACGTGCCGCAGCACCCTGTCCGCTTCGTGACGGCGGCGAGCCTCTTCGACGGGCACGACGCCGCGATCAACGTGATGCGGCGGCTGCTGCAGTCGCAGGGCTGCGAGGTCGTCCATCTCGGGCACGACCGCTCGGTCGAGGACGTGGTGACGGCAGCGCTGCAGGAGGACGTGCAGGGCGTCGCGGTCTCCTCCTACCAGGGCGGCCACGTCGAGTACTTCACCTACCTCGTCGAGCGGCTGCGCGAGCGCGGAGCGGGGCACGTCAAGGTGTTCGGCGGCGGAGGCGGCGTCATCGTGCCCGAGGAGATCGAGCAGCTCGCGTCGGTGGGCGTGCGCATCTTCTCGCCGGCCGACGGCCAGCGCCTCGGCCTGCCCGGCATGATCAACGAGCTCGTGCGCGAGTGCGACGTCGACCTCGCGTCCTCGGGCGCCGACCTCACCGCGCTCGCATCGGGCGACGCGGCGGCGCTCGCCCGCGCGATCACCGTGCTCGAGTCCGGCGACGACGATGCCGCCGCAGCCGTGCGCCGGGCGGCGGGGGAGCGCCGCGCCCCCGTCCTCGGGATCACCGGCACCGGCGGCTCGGGCAAGTCGTCGCTCACCGACGAGCTGCTGCGCCGGCTGCGCCGCGACGCGCAGGACAAGGTGCGCGTGGCCGTCGTCGCCATCGACCCCACCCGCCGGCGCGGGGGAGGCGCCCTGCTCGGCGACCGGATCCGGATGAACTCCCTCGACCCCGAGGTGGTCTTCTTCCGGTCGCTCGCCACGCGCGGATCCTCGGTGGTGCCCGAGTGCCTCGACGACGTGGTGGCCGCGTGCACCGTCGCCGGGTACGACCTCGTCGTCGTCGAGACGCCCGGAATCGGCCAGGGCGACGCGGCGATCGTGCCGCACGCCGACGTCAGCCTGTACGTCATGACGCCGGAGTACGGCGCGGCCAGCCAGCTCGAGAAGATCGACATGCTCGACCTCGCGGATGTCGTGGCCATCAACAAGTTCGAGCGCCGCGGTGCCGAGGACGCCCGACGCGACGTCGCCCGGCAGCTGGTCCGCAACCGCGAGGCCTTCGGCACGCCGTGGGAGGAGATGCCGGTCTTCGGCACGAGCGCTGCGCGCTTCGACGACGACGGCGTCTCGGCGCTCTACCACCACCTCAAGGGCCTGCTCGTCGAGAAGGGGCTGCCGGCTTTCGACGGCGTGCTGCCCGTGGTGGAGGGACGCACGTCGACCGGGCTCGCCGGGGTGCTCCCGCGCGGGCGCGAGCGCTACCTCGCCGAGATCGCCGACACGGTGCGCGGCTACCACCGCAGCACCGAGACCGACGCCGCGCTGGCCCGCCGCCGCCAGCAGCTGGCCGCCACCGCCGATCTGCTGTCGGCCCAGGGCGAGGACGCCGCGGCGTCGGCGGTGCGCGCCCTGCTCGACGACACCACGAAGGACCTCGGCGGCGACTCGCAGCGCCTGCTCGAGCAGTGGCCGCAGGTGAAGGCGTCGTACACCGGCGACGAGCAGGTGTACCTCGTCCGCGGCCGCGAGATCACCACGCCGCTCACCCGGGAGACGCTCTCGGGCAGCAAGGTGCCGCGCGTCGCGCTGCCCCCGGACGACGACGACGCGTCGCTGCTGCGCTTCCTGCGCAAGGAGAACCTGCCCGGCCGGTTCCCCTTCACTGCCGGGGTCTTCCCGTTCAAGCGCACGGGCGAGGCGCCGGCGCGCATGTTCGCCGGCGAGGGCGACCCGGCCCGCACGAACCGCCGGTTCCACCTGCTCTCCGAGGGCCAGCCGGCCACCCGGCTGTCGACCGCGTTCGACTCGGTCACGCTCTACGGCCGCGACCCGGCCCCGCAGCCCGACGTCTACGGCAAGGTCGGCACGTCGGGCGTCTCCATCGCGACGCTCGACGACATGAAGGACCTCTACGCCGGCTTCGACCTGTGCTCGCCGACGACGTCGGTGTCGATGACGATCAACGGCCCCGCCCCGACGATCCTCGCGATGTTCCTGTGCACGGCGATCGACCAGCAGGTCGACCGGTTCCGCGAGGAGGAGGGCCGCGAGCCCGACGCCGACGAGCTCGAGGCGATCCGCGCGCGCACGGTCTCGACCGTGCGCGGCACGGTGCAGGCCGACATCCTCAAGGAGGACCAGGGCCAGAACACCTGCATCTTCTCGACCGAGTTCTCGCTGCGCGCGATGGCCGACATCCAGCAGTGGTTCATCGACCACGACGTGCGCAACTTCTACTCGGTGAGCATCTCCGGCTACCACATCGCCGAGGCCGGGGCGAACCCCATCAGCCAGCTCGCGTTCACGCTGGCCAACGGGTTCACCTACGTCGAGAGCTACCTCGCCCGAGGCATGGACGTCGACGACTTCGCGCCCAACCTGTCGTTCTTCTTCAGCAACGGCATGGACGCCGAGTACACCGTCATCGGCCGGGTGGCCCGCCGCATCTGGGCGGTCGCGATGAAGGAGCGCTACGGCGCCGACGAGCGGGCGCAGAAGCTGAAGTACCACGTGCAGACGAGCGGCCGGTCGCTGCACGCGCAGGAGATGGACTTCAACGACATCCGCACGACGCTGCAGGCGCTGTGCGCGCTCTACGACAACGCCAACAGCCTGCACACCAACGCCTTCGACGAGGCCGTCACCACCCCCACCGAGTCGTCGGTGCGCCGGGCGCTGGCGATCCAGATGATCATCGACAAGGAGTGGGGCCTGTCGATGAACGAGAACCCGCTGCAGGGCTCGTTCGTGGTCGAGCAGCTCACCGACCTCGTCGAGGAGGCGGTGCTGCAGGAGTTCGAGCGGATCGCCGACCGCGGCGGGGTGCTCGGCGCCATGGAGACCGGCTACCAGCGCGGCCGCATCCAGGACGAGTCGATGCTCTACGAGCAGCGCAAGCACGACGGCTCGCTGCCGATCGTCGGCGTCAACACCTTCCTGCGCCCCGGCGGGGACGACGAGCACGGGCCGGTGGAGCTCGCCCGTGCGACGGAGGCGGAGAAGCAGTCGCAGCTCGACCGGCTGCGGTCGTTCCAGGAGCGCCACCGCGACGAGGCGCCGGCCGCGCTCGCCCGGCTGCAGGACGCCGCCACGTCCGGCGGCAACATCTTCGACGCGCTTATGGACGCCGTGCGGGTCGCCTCGCTCGGCCAGATCACCGAGGCGTTCTTCGAGGTGGGCGGGCGCTACCGCCGCTCGGTCTGACGGATCGCCGTCGGAGCGGCTAGAAGTCGCCGGCCTGCGAGCGGAGGCGGCCGAGGAGGTCGTTGAGCGTGCGCAGGTCGCGCACCGGCAGCCCCGGCTGCTCGAACACCTCGGCGTTGAGCGCGTCCGTGGCTGCCGACGCGACCTCGCGGCCCTTGTCGGTGATCGTGGCGAGCACGGTGCGGCGGTCGGTGGGGTGCGGCACGCGCTCCACGAAGCCCTGCGCCTCGAGCCGGTCGACGGCGCTCGTCACGCTCGTGGGGTGCACCTGCAGCCGTGAGCCGACCCGCTTCATGGGCATGGCGCCGGTGCTGCTGAACGACAGCAGCATGAGCACCTCGTAGCGCGCGAACGACAGGTCGAACGGCTTGAGCACGGCGTCGACCCGCTGCTGCAGGATCTGCTGGACGCGCATGACCGAGGTGATCATCGTCATCCCGGGCGTCGCGGCGGACCAGCCGTGGCGGTCCCACTGGCCGGCGGCCAGGGCGATCGGGTCGTCCGGGCGGTCGGTCGGCGGCATCGTGCTCCTCGAGGCGGTCGGCGGGGCCCGCCGGCCCGCGGATCAGCCGGCCGAGTCGAAGTCCACGGACGAGTATGTCCGCAGCTTGCTCAGCGCGTGCTCGCTCATGACCTCGCGGATCGTGCCGCTCTTGCTGCGCATCACGATCGAGTGGGTCGTGGGGTTGCCGCCCTGGAACCGCACGCCCTCGAGCAGTTCGCCGTCGGTGATGCCGGTGGCGACGAAGAAGACGTTGTCGGTCGTGACGAGGTCGTCGGTGAGCAGGACGCGGCCGAGGTCGTGACCGGCGTCGATCGCCCGCTGCCGCTCGGCGTCGTCCTTGGGCCAGAGCTTGCCCTGGATGACGCCGCCGAGGCACTTGATCGCGCAGGCCGCGATGACGCCCTCGGGCGTGCCGCCGATGCCGAGCAGCAGGTCGACGCCGGTGCCCTCGCGCGCCGCCATGATCGCGCCGGCGACGTCGCCGTCGGAGATGAACTTGATGCGCGCCCCGGCGGCGCGGACGTCGTTGACGATGCCCTCGTGGCGGGGCCGGTCGAGGATCACGACGGTGAGGTCCTCGACCCGCTCGTTCTTGGCCTTGGCCAGCCGCTTGAGGTTGTCGAGGACGGGGGCGTCGATGTCGACGACGTCGGCGCCCTCGGGGCCGGTGACCAGCTTCTCCATGTAGAAGACGGCCGACGGGTCGTACATGCCGCCGCGCTCGGCCACCGCCAGCACCGAGATGGCGTTGGGCATGCCCTTCGCGCACAGCGTGGTGCCGTCGATGGGGTCGACGGCGACGTCGACCTCGGGCCCGGTACCGTCGCCGACCTCCTCGCCGTTGAACAGCATCGGGGCGTCGTCCTTTTCGCCCTCGCCGATCACGACGACGCCGCGCATCGACACCGACGAGACCAGCTGGCGCATGGCGTTCACGGCAGCGCCGTCGGCGCCGTTCTTGTCGCCGCGCCCCACCCAGCGGGCGGCGGCCATCGAGGCCGCCTCGGTCACACGGACCAGCTCGAGGGCCAGGTTGCGGTCGGGAGCCTCCGGGCTCCGCTGGATGTCCGACATGCGCTCGCTCCCCTGATCGCCGTGGTGCCTCGACCCTAGCCGGGCGCGTACCGCTGACGGCGGCCCGGTGGGCCGCCGTCCCGCCTGGCGGCAACGCCCCGCAGCCTGGTCGCCGCGGCCTACAGTGCCGCCCATGACGCAGTACCGGGTGAGCGAGGCGGCCGCGCTGCTCGGCGTCAGCGACGACACCGTGCGCCGGTGGATCGACGCCGGCCGGCTCCCGGCCGTCCGCGACCACGCGGGCCGCTGGCTCGTCGTCGGCCGCGACCTCGCCGAGATCGCCCAGGAGGACGCCGTCGCCCCGACGGTCGAGGGCATCTCGGCGTCGTCCGACCGCAACCGGCTCCCGGGCCTCGTCACGCGCGTGGAGCGCGACGGGCTGGTGGCCCGGGTGGAGATCCAGGCGGGGCCGTTCCGCGTCGTCAGCGTGATGCCGTCCGACGCCGTTGACGAGCTCGGCCTCGAGCCTGGGGTCCTCGCCGTCGCGTCGGTGGCCGCGCACGCCGTGACGGTCGAGGCGCCCCGGCGCTGAGCCCCGGCGATTGGCTCCGAGGGCTGCGGACGCGGCACCCCGCGGCGTGGCCGACAATGGTCCGGTGACCGAGCCCGCTGCCGACGCCGTCGACGAGCAGAGCGCGCCCCAGGCCGCCGCTGCGCCCGACGCCGACGCGCCTGCCGCAGCGCCCGCTGCACCGCCGCGCCGGGAGATCGCCGACGACTGGGACGAGGTCGAGGCCCAGAAGGCCGAGCGCGAGAAGCGCCGGCTGCGCCAGACCGTGCGCGACATGGTGCTGTCGATGGCGGTGGTGTCCGCCGTCGTGCTCGTGCTCGTCGCGCCCTGGAACTGGAACCCGCCGGAGACGGTGCGCGTCGTCGACTGGCAGCCGGTGGCCAGCGGCGCGCGCGAGGCCTACGACTGGCCTGTGCTCTCGCCGGTGGGCCTGCCCGACACCTGGCGCGCCACCAGCGCGCGGATCGAGACCGCGGGCGACGGCCAGCCCGTGGTCGTGATCGGCTGGCTCACCCCCGACGAGAAGTTCCTCGGCATCCAGCAGTCGCCGACGAAGATGACCGACTTCGCCCGCACCGCCACCGTCCAGGGCGCACCCACCGGCCAGACCGTCGAGATCGACGGCCGCACCTGGGAGCGCTGGCAGAACGCCGACGAGACCAGGCGCTCGCTGGTCCTCGAGGACGGCGATGTCACCTACGTGGTGACGGGCATGGGCGACTGGGCCTCGATCGACGCGTTCGCCGCCAAGCTGCGCGCGGGCTGATCAGTCCTCGTCGTCGCCCGATGCCCGAGCGGCGTCGAGCCGGGCGCGGGCGTTGTCGAGCCACTGCTGGCAGATGCCCGCGAGCTCCTCGCCGCGCTCCCACAGGGCCAGCGACTCCTCGAGCGTGGTGCCGCCGGCCTCGAGCCGCTCGACCACCTGCTGCAGCTCGGCGCGCGCCTGCTCGTACGAGGGGATCGCGGACGGCTCGGTCGCTGACTCGGACATGGCGGCCAGCCTAGGACGGTCCTGGGACGGCGGCCGTCAGGCCTCGCGGCGGGCCCGCAGCTCGCCCTTGGCCACGCGCACGCGGAGCAGGGCCCCGGGCTCGACGTCGTCGGCCACCCGGACCACGGCGCCCGACTCGTCCTGCACGACGGCGTAGCCCCGCTCGAGGGTCGACAGCGGCGACAGCGCCCGCACCCGCGCCCGCACGTGCTCGACGTCGTCGGCCGCGCGCTCGAGCCGATGGCCGAGCACCCGGCGGCTGCGGTCGACCAGGGCGGCGACGTCGGCCTCGCGGCGCTCGACGACGACGTGCGGGTGGGCGATCACCGACCGGGTGCGGACGGCGTCGAGCCACAGCTGCCCGGACGACACCTGCTGCTCGACGCTGCGGCGGATCCGGTCGCGCGCGTGGGCGACGCCGCGCAGCTCCTCGGCCATGTCGGGCACCACGCGCTTGCCGGCGTCGGTCGGCGTCGACGCGCGCCAGTCGGCGACCAGGTCGAGCAGCGGGGAGTCCTTCTCGTGGCCGATCGCCGACACCACGGGCGTGCGGCAGGCCGCGACAGCGCGGACCAGGCCCTCGTCGGAGAACGGCAGCAGGTCCTCGACCGAGCCCCCGCCGCGGGTGACGACGATGACGTCGACCTCGGGCAGCGCGTCGAGCTCCTGCACAGCGGCCGTCACGTCGCTGACTGCCCGCACGCCCTGCACCGCCACCTCGCGGATCTCGAACACGACCGAGGGCCAGCGCCGGCGGGCGTTCTCGACGACGTCGCGCTCGGCGTCGCTGCTGCGGCCGCACACCAGCCCGACCCGGCGGGGGAGGAAGGGCAGGCGGCGCTTGCGCTGCGGGTCGAACAGGCCTTCGCTCGCCAGCAGCTGCTTGCGCATCTCGAGCTGGGCGAGCAGCTCGCCGAGCCCGACGGGCCGGATCTCGGTGGCCCGGAACGACAGGCTCCCGCGGGCCGGCCAGTACTCGGCCTTGGCGTGGACGACGACGCGCGCGCCCTCCGACAGCGGCGGCACGCAGGCCTCGAGCACGCGGGCCGGGCAGGACACGGAGACGGACATGTCGGCCTGGGTGTCGCGCAGGGTGAGGTAGGCGGTGCTGGCGCGCCGGCTCAGCTGCGCGACCTGGCCCTCGATCCACACGGCCCCGAGACGTGCGATGTAGCCCTCGAGCTTGAGGGCGATCGAGCGCACCGGCGCCGGGTTCTCCGGGGACGTGTCGAGGGCCACACCGGAACCCTAGGCGCTGCGGCCGACCGTCCGGCCCTCGGTCGCGCGGAGGCCGGGTCGGCGTCCCGCACCTACGATGGAGGGGTGACCGACTCCCCGAGCACCCCGACCGCCGCCGCCAAGAAGGTGCTGCTCGCCGCCCCGCGCGGCTACTGCGCCGGCGTCGACCGCGCCGTCCTCACCGTCGAGAAGGCCCTCGACCTCTACGGCGCGCCGGTCTACGTCCGCAAGGAGATCGTGCACAACAAGCACGTCGTGCAGACCCTCCAGGAGCGCGGCGCGGTCTTCGTCGAGGAGACCGACGAGGTGCCCGAGGGCTCCATCGTGGTGTTCAGCGCGCACGGCGTCGCGCCGTCGGTGCACGAGGAGGCCGCGGCCCGCAGCCTGCGCACGATCGACGCCACCTGCCCGCTGGTCACCAAGGTGCACCAGGAGGCCCGCCGGTTCGCCGACGAGGGCTACCGCATCGTGCTCATCGGCCACGAGGGTCACGAGGAGGTCGTCGGCACCACCGGCGAGGCGCCCGAGGCCATCACGCTGGTCGACGGCCCGTCGCACGCCGACGAGGTCGAGTTCGCCGACTCCGACAAGGTCGTGTGGCTGTCGCAGACCACGCTGTCGGTCGACGAGACGATCGAGACCGTCGACCGCCTCCGCGCCCGGCTGCCCCAGCTCATCGACCCGCCGAGCGACGACATCTGCTACGCCACCCAGAACCGCCAGTCGGCGGTCAAGGTGATCGCGCCCCGCTGCGACGTCCTCATCGTCGTCGGCAGCGGCAACTCGTCGAACTCGGTCCGCCTCGTCGAGGTGGGGCTCGAGGCCGGTGCGAAGGCGGCCCACCGCGTCGACTTCCCCGGCGAGCTGCAGGACTCGTGGCTCGACGGCGCCGTCACCGTCGGCGTCACGTCGGGTGCGTCCGTGCCGGAGATCCTCGTGCGCGGGGTGCTCGACTGGCTGGCTGAGCGCGGCTTCGGCGACGTCGAGGAGGTGCACGCGGCGGAGGAGCACCTCATGTTCGCGCTGCCCCCGGAGCTGCGCCGCGACCTCAAGGCCGCCGGCAAGTCCTGAGCCGGCCGCTCGATCGCGCGCTCAGGCGTGCGACGCGGTGCGGCGGCGCCGCACCAGGACGATCACCAGGCACACCACCGTGGTGCCGATGATCCACGGCGCGCCCTGCGCCAGCGTCTTGAGCAGCATGTAGCCCTCGCGCACCACGAGCGAGCCCGCGCTGTCGAGAGTGAGCTGGCCGGCGGTGAGCGCCGCGGCGAGGAAGCCCAGCGGCGGCATGATCACCGCGGCCCAGATGTCGGCCGGGCGCACCAGCAGCGCGCAGTAGACCGACGTCACGAGCAGGGCGATCCCGGTGAGGATGCCGAGGCTGTTGTTGATGACGGCGTCGGCGAACGCGACGAGCACCGTGCCGAGCACCACGACGACGGCGACGCCGCTCCACGTGAGGCCGCCGCCGGGCGCGCCCTGGGTGCGCGGCGCCTTCTCCTTCGGCGCGGCCTTGGCCTCGGCCTGGCGCTGCGCCTCCTTGGCGGCCATGTACTCGGGGTCGATGGCGGGGATCGCGTCGAGCGTGGCGGGGCCCTCGGCACCCGCCGAGCGGAACAGCCGGCCGGTCTGCACCTGCGGGGCGGGCTTCGCCGAGACGGCGGCTGCGGCGGCGGCCCCCGCGAGCGCCGGGCCGGCGTCGAGCGACGACTCCGCCGCGACGATCTCCGGATCCACGAGGGGCGCCACGAACTCGGGCTCGGCGGCGTTCACGTCGTCGTCGGGGTCGGCGTCGGGCTCGTCGAGCGCGGCCGTCGCCGGGATGGCGTCGACCGAGGTGCGGTCCGCGGGGGCCTCGGGCTGCGAGGGCTCGTCGGGAGCGTCGGCCTCGTCGGTGCCGTCGGCGTCGTCGGAGTCGGCCTCGTCGTGGACGGCGGTGGCGGCGGCAGCGGCGACCGGTGCGGCCGCGGGGGCTGCCGGGGCGGGGGCGGGAGCCGCGGGCTCGGCGCCGACGGGGGAGTCGGGCTCGTCGAAGAGGTCGCCGAAGGAGGGGGCCTCCCCCCGCTTCCCCAGCTCGTCGCTCACGGTGTCCAACCGTACGGGACTCATCCCGCTGCTCCGACTCCGCCGTGCCCGTGCGCCGTCCGCGCGTCGCCGGTGCCCAGCGCCGGCACGGCCGGGCCCAGATCGTCGGCGTCGACGTCGTCGTAGGCGACCAGCTCCTCGACGTGGCCCTCGGCCCACGCCACCAGCTCGGGCGCGGTGACCGGCCGCGGCGCCTCGGCGACCAGGCGCGGCTGCGGCAGGCCGGCGTCGCCGTCGGTCTGCGCGCCGTCGTCGACCTCCGACGACGCGATGCGCCGGGCGGAGACGAGCACCCGGGTCTCGAGCGAGCCGACGGCGTCGTTGTAGGCCTTCACCGCCGAGCCCAGCGCGGCGCCGAGCCGGTCGACGTGGCCGCCCATCGTGGCGAGGCGGCCGACGAGCTCGCGGGCCTGCGCGTGCAGCTCGCGCGCGTTGCGGGCCGCCGCCTCCTGGCGCCAGGTGTGGGCGACCGTGCGCAGCAGGGCGAGCAGCGTCGAGGGCGTCGCGATGACGATGTCGCGCTCGAACGCGCGCTCGAGGAGATCGGGGCGGTGGTCGAGCGCGGTGGTGAGCAGCTGCTCGGACGGCAGGAACAGCACGACGAGCTCGGGGGAGTCGTAGCGGCGCCAGTACTCCTTCGACGACAGCGCGTCGACGTGCTTGGACAGCTCGGCGGCGTGGCGGGCGAGCAGCCGCTCGCGCTCGTCCTCGTCGTCGCACTCGACCGCGTCGAGGTACGCCGACATCGGCACCTTGGAGTCGACGACGACGCTGCGGCCGTCGGCGAGGTCGACGACGAGGTCGGCGCGCAGCAGGGCGCCGGCGTCGTCGCGGGTGGAGTGCTGCTCGACGAAGTGGACGTGGGGCAGCAGGCCCGCGGACTCCACGAGTTTGCGCAGGGCGAGCTCGCCCCAGCGGCCGCGGACGTCGGAGCGGCGCAGTGCGCTGGCCAGCCGGCCGGTCTCGCGGCCGAGGGTCTCGGTGCCGCGCGCGGTGGCCGCGAGCTGGTGGCGCAGCTCGGCGTGCGACTCGATCCGGGCGCGCTCGGCCTCGGCGAGGCTGCTGGCCACCTGGGCCAGCGAGCGGTTGACGGGCTCGACCATCGCGGCGACGGCGGCCCGCTCGGCCTGCAGCGAGGCGGCCCGGGAGGCCTCGAGCGCCGCGGCGCGCAAGGAGGCGGCGTCGTCGCGCGTGCGGACGACGGCGAGCGTGACGGCGGCGCCCAGGACGATCCCGAGGACGAGCCCGCCGAGCAGGGGAAGGAGCTCGGTCATGCCTCCGAGGGTGGCGGGGGCCTCCGACAGCCGGTGTTGACCTTGACGCAGCGTCAACCTCTACCGTCGTCGTCATGGCAGCGGAGGCAGCAGAGGTCTGGTCGATCGTCGAGGTGAGCCGGCATGCCGGGGTGTCGTCCCGGACGCTGCGCCACTACGACGACCTCGGCCTGCTGCCGCCCGCCTACGTGGGGTCGAACGGCTACCGGTACTACGGCCGCGAGCAGCTGCACCGCCTCCAGGAGGTGCTGGTGCTCCGCGAGCTGGGGCTGCCGCTCGACGCCGTCGGGCGGGTCCTCGACGGCACGGTCGACCGGGCCGCGGTCCTGCGCGAGCACCGGGCGGCGCTGCTGGCCGAGCGCGACCGGCTCGACCGGCTGGCCGCGACCGTCGCCCGCACCATCGACGAGATCGAGGACAGGGAAGGAGGTGATCCCATGGGACCCGAGGAGCTCTTCGACGGCTTCGACGCCGAGAAGCAGAAGGAGTACGAGCGCGAGCTCGTGGAGCGGTACGGCCCGCAGGCGCAGGAGCGCATCGACGAGTCGTGGCGCCGGATCGGCACGTTCACCAAGGCCGACGTCGCCGCCGTGAACGAGGAGTACGCCGAGATCGGACGGCGGCTCATCCCGCTCATCGACGCCGGCGTCGCGCCCGACGACCCGCAGGTGCTCGACGTCATGGCCGCGCACTACGCGATCGTCGCGCGCTTCTGGACGCCGGACGCGGAGTCCTACGCCGGGCTCGGCGATCTCTACGCCGACAGCCCGGACTTCCGGAAGCGCTACGACGCCGAGCACCCGCGCATGGCGGAGTACCTGCGCGACGCGATGGCGGCCTACGCGCTCGAGCGCCTCTAGGCGCACCGGCGCCGTCCCGGGGGCTGCAGACCCCGGGGCGCCGTCGGACCGGCCGGGAATGAACCCGCGGCCTCCTCAGTTGCATCGGTGACACTCGCGATATATCGTTAGTGCATCGAACAGAGACCCTGAGGAGAACCCCATGAAGTTCCGCAGCCCGCGCCACCCGGCGCAGATGCAGTTCCACCACCCCGGTCACCACCACGAGGGGGCCGAGGGCTTCCCCGGCGGCCCCGGCTTCCCGTTCCCTGGCGGCCCGGGCTTCGGCCCCGGCTTCGGGCCCCGCGGCCACCGAGGCGGAGGCCGTCGCGGCCCCGGTCGCGGCCGTGCCCCGCGCGGCGACGTCCGCGCCGCCGTCCTGGTGCTCCTCGCCGAGGAGCCGATGCACGGCTACCAGCTCATGCAGGCCATCGCCGACCGCAGCGGCGGCCGGTGGACGCCGAGCCCCGGCGCCATCTACCCCGCGATCGCCCAGCTCGAGGACGAGGGCCTCGTGGCCGTCGCCGCCGAGTCGGGCCGCAAGGTCGCCTCGCTGACCGACGCCGGCCGCGAGGCCGTCGCCGCCGCCGAGACCGCCGACCCGTTCGGCTCCTTCGACGCCGAGCCCACCGGCCCCGACCTGCGCGGTCTGGTCGAGGGGATCGCCGGCGCCACCAAGCAGGTCGCGCGCACCGGCAGCGCGGCGCAGGTCGAGGCCGCGGCCGCGATCCTGGCCGAGACCCGCCGCAGCCTGTACCTGCTGCTGGCCGACGGCCCCGACGCCGCCCCGGCGGCCGGGGGCCTGGAGGGCACGGAGCGCACGGATGGCTGACGCGCTCACGGCCTCGGCGTCGGTCGCCACCGACGCCCCGGCCCGCTACGCCAAGCAGCTCGCCTCCCACCTCGGCCGCCGCGCGTCGGTGGTCGAGGAGGAGGCGGGCACCCGGATCGTGCTCCCGGTCGGCAGCTGCCTGCTGACCCCGGCCGAGGGATCCCTCGAGCTGCGCGCCGACGCCGTCGACGAGGACGGCCTCGCCGTCGTCATGGACGTCGTCGGCCGCCACCTCGAGCGGTTCGGCCAGCGCAACGAGCTCACCGTCGCCTGGACCCGCCCCTGACGGACCCCGAGGTCCGCATGTAACACCCTCATGTGTCGCAAAGTTCGAGGACTTTGCAGCACATGAGGGTGTTACGTGCGTCCGGGGCCGGGCCGGCGTGGTCGGGAGGCGGTCCGCGGGCACCTAGACTTGCCGCCCGTGGCTCTCACCATCGGAATCGTCGGTCTCCCCAACGTCGGGAAGTCGACGCTCTTCAACGCGCTGACCAAGAACGACGTGCTCGCGGCGAACTACCCGTTCGCCACGATCGAGCCCAACGTCGGAGTCGTCGGCGTCCCCGACCCGCGCCTCGCCGTGCTCGCCGGCATCTTCGGCTCCGAGCGGATCCTGCCCGCGACCGTGTCCTTCGTCGACATCGCCGGCATCGTCAAGGGCGCCAGCGAGGGCGCGGGCCTGGGCAACAAGTTCCTCGCCAACATCCGCGAGAGCGACGCCATCTGCCAGGTGATCCGGGTGTTCTCCGACCCCGACGTCGTGCACGTCGAGGGCCGCGTCGACCCCAAGGACGACATCGAGACCATCAACACCGAGCTGATCCTCGCCGACCTGCAGACGGTCGAGAAGGCTCTGCCGCGCCTGCAGAAGGAGGCGCGCCTCAACAAGGACCGCGCCGAGGCGCTCGCCGCCGCCGAGAAGGCCAACGAGGTTCTCTCGGCCGGCCAGACGATCTTCGCCGCCGGCCTCGACCCGGCGCCGCTCAAGGAGCTGTTCCTCCTTACCGCGAAGCCGTTCCTCTACGTCTTCAACGTCGACGCCGACGAGCTCGCCAACGACGCGCTCAAGGACGAGATGCGCGCGCTCGTCGCCCCGGCCGAGGCCGTCTTCCTCGACGCCAAGACCGAGGCCGACCTCATCGAGCTCGACGACGACGAGGCCCTTGAGCTGCTGCAGTCGATCGGCCTCGAGGAGTCGGGCCTCACCACGCTGGCCCGCGTCGCGTTCAGCACGCTCGGCCTGCAGACCTACCTCACCGCGGGCCCCAAGGAGTCGCGCGCCTGGACCATCCACAAGGGCGACACCGCCCCGGAGGCCGCCGGCGTGATCCACACCGACTTCCAGAAGGGCTTCATCAAGGCCGAGGTGATCTCCTTCGCCGACCTCGTGGAGTGCGGCTCGGTCGCCGAGGCCCGTGCCAAGGGCAAGGCGCGCATGGAGGGCAAGGACTACGTGATGCAGGACGGCGACGTCGTGGAGTTCCGCTTCAACGTCTGACCCGGTCCACCGTCCGCACGGCGCGGCGCGTATCGCGTCGGCAAGCCGCTGCGGGGCGAGCTCGACGGCGTCTACTCAGCGCGGCGGGGGGAGTACCGCGTCATCTACACGATCCACGACGACCACGTGGAGGTCCGGGTCATCACGATCCGGCACCGTCGGGACGCATACTCCTGACGGGCGTGCTGGCCGGAGCCTGCGTCAGTCGCCGGCGAGGGCGTGGGCGATCTGCCACTGGCGGGTGAGGAACTCGCGCTCGTCGAGCTTCTTGCGGCGCATCCATGTCGTCAGCTCGGCGTTGCACTTGCTGGCGTTGCACGAGCGGCACGCGGGCACGACGTTGGCCACGGTGTACCGGCCGCCGCGCGAGATCGGGAGCATGCAGTCCTTCTGCAGGCCTGCGGTCTCTGTCGAGCCGCAGTAGGCGCAGCCGCCCCACGCCTCGACCAGTGCGGCCCACTGCGCGTCCGTGAGGTCGTGCTCCTGGGCTGCCATCCGCCGCTTGCGGCGCCGCGCGTACACCGCGGTGCGAGTGCGCGAGGCCATGCCCGGACGCTACGGCGCCGTGCCGCCCCGGTCGGGGAGGCACGGCGGCGCACGACGACGTGTTGCGGCGGCGAGCGGGTCCACCGGTCCCGTCTGCTGTCAAACCCAGTGAGTCTCGCCCTTACCGGCCGGTCGGCCGCAACGCCGCCCATCTCCCCGGGCATCCGGGCCTCAAACACGCCGGGCGGCATGGGATGCCGGTCGTCCCTACCATCGAGGGCGTGCCGACGATCCGCCTCACCACGGTGGTGGCGGCCGACGTCGCGCGCTGCTTCGAGCTGAGCCTGTCGGTAGACGCGCACACGGCCTCGATGAGCGGGTCGCGCGAGCGCATCGTCGGCGGGGTGGCGTCCGGGAGCATGCGGCTCGGCGACACGGTGACGTGGCGGGCGGTCCACTTCGGCATCCCGTTCACGATGACGTCGCGGATCACGGCGTACGACGAGCCGCGGCGCTTCGTAGACGAGCAGGTGTCCGGGCCGTTCCACCACTGGCGCCACGAGCACACCTTCGAGGCCGTCGGCTCCGGCACCCTCATGACCGATGCGATCGACTACGCCTCGCCGCTGGGGCCGCTGGGCCGGGCGGTCGACGCCGCGTTCCTCGCGCGCTACCTGACGCGGCTCATCGAGACGCGCAACCGCTGGCTGGCCGACGAGCTGGCGCGGGCGTAGGCGCCATCCCGACGGGCGTGCCTAGGATCGGGGAGACGTCGACGAAGGGTTGAGGGGCATGAGCAAGGGCATCAAGGCGCTGGTCGGCGTCGCCGTGGTGGCGGGCGTCGCCGTCGGCGGCTACTACGTCGTGCGGATGGTCCTCGACAAGAAGTCCGTCGTCGACGAGGCGGTGGCGTCGGTGCAGAGCCAGCTCGACGAGCTCGACCCGGTCAGCCGGGCGGCCGCCGTCGCGAAGCTGACCGCCGACGAGGCCAAGAGCCTGCGCCCCAGCAAGGCGTAGACCGGCGCCGGAAGTCCGATGGAGCGGTACGAGTCGCCCGTTGACCGCGCGATCCGCGAGGCGGTCGAGCGCGGCGAGTTCGACGACCTCCCCGGTGCCGGCAAGCCCCTGCAGCTGAGGCGTCCGGGCGATCCCGACTGGTGGCTCAAGGACCTGGCCGAGCGCGAGGGCGTGACGGCCGGCGGCGCGGTGTCGCTGCGCCGCGAGGCCGACTCGTTCCCCGAGTCGCTGGCCGACCTGCCGCACGAGGCCGCAGGGCGTGCGGTGCTCGAGGACTTCAACCAGCGGGTGAAGGACGACTGGCGACGGCCGGGCGTGGGCAAGGGCAGCCCCGTCGTAGCCCGCCTCGTCGACGTCGACGCCGTCGTCGCCGAGTGGCACGAGATGCGGCGCAGGGGCGGTCCCGCGACCCAGTGACACTCGCGCGCCGCCGGCGAACCCCGCGACGCGGCGGGGGTGCCGTGCCAGGGTGTGCGCCGTGGATGTCCTGCGCACGTCGCTGATCGACCCCATCAGCACGCTCCTGTGGAACTACGTCCTGATCTACGTGCTCATCGGCGCCGGCATCTGGTTCACGCTGCGCACCAGGTTCGTGCAGGTGCGGCTGTTCCCGGAGATGGTGCGCACGATCCTGGGATCGCGTGAGGGCGCCGAGGGCGGGATCTCCTCGTTCCAGGCCTTCGCCGTCGGGCTCGCGTCCCGCGTCGGCACCGGCAACATCGCCGGCGTCGCGATCGCGCTGACGCTCGGCGGACCGGGCGCGGTGTTCTGGATGTGGGTCGTGGCTGCGGTGGGCATGGCCACCGGCTTCGTCGAGGCCACGCTCGCGCAGCTCTACAAGGTGCGCTGGCCCGACGGCTCGTTCCGCGGCGGCCCGGCGTACTACATCCAGAATGGCCTCGGCTCGCGGCGCTGGGGCATGGTGTTCGCGGTGCTGCTCGTGTTTACCTTCGGTGTCGCCTTCAACATGGTGCAGAGCAACACGATCGCCGACGTGCTCGCGAGCGCGCACACCGTCGACCAGCGCTGGAGCGCGCTCGTCCTCGCCGCTCTGACGGCGCCCGTGGTGTTCGGCGGCGTGCGCCGCATCGCGAAGGTGGCCGAGCTGGTGCTGCCGCTGTTCGCGCTGCTCTACGTGCTGCTCGCGGTCGTCATCGTGCTGACGAACCTCTCGGCGCTGCCGACCGTCTTCTCGGACATCATCAAGGGCGCGTTCGGGCTCGACCCGGCGCTCGCCGGTGTGGCTGGCGGCATCGCGGCCGCGATGCTCAACGGCGCCAAGCGCGGCCTGTTCTCCAACGAGGCCGGCATGGGCTCGGCGCCCAACGCCGCGGCCACTGCGACGGTGTCGCACCCCGTGAAGCAGGGGCTCATCCAGTCGCTCGGAGTCTTCGTCGACACGATGATCATCTGCTCGGCGACGGCCTTCATCATCCTGGTGGCGGGGCCGGACGTGTACTCGCCCGGCGAGACCAGCGACTCCGCCGGCGCCAGCCTCACCCAGACCGCAGTGGCCGCGTCGCTCGGCGACTGGACGACGTGGCTGATGACCGTCCTCATCTTCGTCTTCGCGTTCTCGTCGGTGCTGGGCAACTACTCCTACGCCGAGGTCAACCTCGACTTCCTCGGCGCGAAAGAGCGCGGGCTCACGATCTTCCGCGTGGTCGTGATCCTCGCCGTGGCTTCGGGCGCGCTCGTCGCGCTGGAGTCGGTATGGGCGCTTGCCGACGTCGCCATGGGCCTCATGGCGCTGGTGAACCTCACCGCGATCCTGCTGCTCGGGAAGTGGGCCTTCGGAGCCCTCGCCGACTGGCAGCGGCTGCGAGCCGCAGGGGAGCCGCAGGTGTTCGTCTCGGCAGGCAACGCGGCGATGCCCGGGCAGCTGCCGGGCGACGTCTGGTAGCAGCACGCCGCCCGCTCGTTGGTGGCCGGACGGATCAGGCGGTGGCGCCGTCCTCCTCGCGCAGCGACGGCGCGGCCGCCGGCCGTGGCTTGGCGCCGTGCTTGTCGGCGTAGAAGGCGCGCACGATGTCCATGTCGGCGCGGACATCGCCGCTCGGGCGGAAGGCCGGGCCGAGCCCGCCCGTGCGCGTGGGCTTGTCGAGGTAGCCGAGGACGATGGGGACGTCGGCCTCCTGCGCGATGCGGTAGAAGCCGGACTTCCAGTGCCCGGTGCCGCCGAGCGTGCCCTCCGGCGCGATGACGAGGGCGAACGGCGTGCCCGTCCGCGCCCGTGCCGTCAGGTCGGCCACGAGCGTGCCCGGATCCTTGCGGTCGACCGGGATGCCGCCGAGCCCTCGCAGCAGACCGCCGAACGGCGCCCGGAAGATCTCCTTCTTGGCCAGGAAGCCGGGCGCGATCCCGTGCGACCACGCGACGCCGAGCATGAGCGGGAGGTCGAGCCACCACGACGTGTGCGGGTACGCCACGAAGACGCACACAGGGTCAGGGGGCGGCGGCTCGCCAGCCAGCCGGTAGCGGAGCGCGCCGAGGAGCAGGCGTCCCGCCGTCCTGCGCATACGGCACCGGTCCCTCGTCGTATGGACGTCCTGCCCCGAACGTAGGGGGAACGGATCGGTGCGCGCAGCGGTTCCCGGCACTGCCGCCCGCACATGACTGAGGGGCGCGCGGGTGCCCAGTTCCCGCGCGCCCCCCATGCCGGGGCGCCCGACGCCGCAGGCGCGACGTCGGACGTCGCGCGCCATGGCTCGGCGCAGCTGCAGGCGTGCGCCTGCAGCGGATCAGGTCAGACGGCCTGCTTGGTGCGGGCCTCGGAGAGCAGGCGCTCGACCCACTCGAGCAGGTTCACGTGGTCGAACGGCTTGTTGAGGTAGAGGCTCGCGCCGGTGGTCCAGCCGGCCCACGTCGTGTCGTCGTCGCCGGCGGCGGTGAGCAGGACGACGGGCAGGTCGTGCAGGGCGACGTCGGAGCGCACCTGGGCGAGGACGTCGATGCCGCTCATGCCGGGCATCATGATGTCGAGCAGGACGAGGTCGGGCCGCTGCTGCGCCATGAGCGCCAGCGCCTCGGGGCCGTCCTCGGCCTCGACCACCTCGTACCCCTCGATCTCCAGCACGTCGCGCAGGAGCATGCGCACGGTGAGCTCGTCGTCGACGATGAGGATCCTGGGCATGATCGTCACTTCCTTCAGGCGGTCCGCGCGAACGCGGTGGGGGGAGCGGGGGGCGTGCTGGTCTGGGCCGCCGCCTCGGAGCGCGGCAGGCGGAGGGTGAAGGTCGAGCCCTTGCCGGGCTGCGACCGCACGGTGAGCGAGCCGCCCATCGCGGACGCGAGCTCGCGGGCGATGTAGAGGCCGAGGCCGCTGCCGCTCGTGCGCATCGTCATCGAGTCCTCGACGCGGTAGAAGCGCTCGAACACGCGCTCGCGGTCGGTGTCGGAGAGCCCGCAGCCCTGGTCGACGACCTCGATCGCGACGTGGGTGTCGCCGACCTCGGTCGGCACGACGCGCAGCACGATGGGGGAGTCGCCGGGGGCGTACTTGCCGGCGTTGGAGAGCAGGTTGCTGAGGATCTGCACGCTGCGCGCGGAGTCGCACCAGACCGCGAGCGGGCCGTCGGGCTCCTCGACGACGAGGCGCGGCGCCAGCGATGGGAACGACTCGACCGCGGTGGTCACCATCGTGCGGACGTCGTGCTGCTGCGGCGAGGTGGTGAGCCGGGAGCCCAGCGTGCCCGAGGCGCGCGAGGCCATGAGCAGGTCCTCGACGAGGCGGCCGAGGTGGTCGGCGCGGTCGGCGATGAGCTCGTAGGCGGCCCGGCGCCGCTCCGGCGTCATCGCGTCGCCGCGGGCGAGGAGCAGCTGGGCGTAGCCCTTGATCGGCGTGATGGGCGTGCGCAGCTCGTGCGAGATCGTGGCGACGAAGTCGCTCTTGAGGCGGTCGGCGCGCGCCTGCGCGGTGACGTCGTGGACGGTGAGGATCGCCACGGGCTCGCCGCCGGAGTTCGCCCGCACCACGGCGACCGACACGTCACGGCTGTCGCCGTCGGGGCGCACGAACGTGACCTCGCGCGACAGCGACTCGGCGGGGCCGCGGCCGATCACGGGCTCGTCGGGGTCGGCGCAGGCGACGATCGCGGCGACGGCCTGGGGCAGCCCGGCGGGGTCGGCCAGCGAGGCGGTGCCCTCGTCGACGCCGGTGATGCGCGACATCGCAGGGCTCCACAGCCGCACGCGGCCGCCGGCGGCGACGACCACGATGCCGTCGGACGCGTTCTCGACGACGGCCTTGAGCTTGCTCGACTCCTCGACGAGAGCCGCGTGGCGCTCGGCGCTGCGCACCGCGCTCGACAGCGACGCGGCCACGGTGGTGATGACCGCCTCGTCGCTCTGCTTCGGTGCCCACACGCGCTTCGCGCCGACGACGTCGCCCAGCAGCAGGACGCCGCGACGTCCGTCGCCGAGCTCGAGGCCGACGGAGACGCCGGAGGCCCAGCCCTCGGGCAGCCGCGTGACGGGCACGGGGACGACGCCCTCGGAGGCGGGGAAGGTGGTGGTGAGGTCGCCGTCGGAGGGCAGCAGGATCTGCACGCGGCCGGCGCCGAACGCGGCGCGGATCGACTGCGCGGCGTCGTCGAGCATGGCGGCGAGCGGGCGCTCGTCGGTCAGCAGGCCGGACAGCGTGACGAGGTGGCGGTTGCGCTCGCGCTCCTCGGCGCGCGACGACGACGACCGGTAGGCGTACCAGAGGGACATTGCCGGCATGACGGTGAACGGCACCAGCCACGGCGATACCGGAGCGACCGCGACGCCCACGGCGCCGACGCCGATGCTGCCCGCCGTCATGAGGACCGACAGGCCCCACACGTCGCGGACGAGCGCGGACGGCCGCACGCCCTCGGCGGCGTACAGCACGGCCGAGAGGAGCAGCGTGTTGATGATCGTGAACAGCGACATCGCGACGACGAGCGAGGCGATGCCGCGGAAGCTGAACGGCGTCGCGCCGTTGACGAGCACGACGTAGACGACCACCGAGGTGGCCGTGGCGACGGAGTACGACCCGAGGTTGAACGCCGCCTTGACCGGCGGGATCCGCAGCACGAGCTGCACGAGGAGCAGGCCGACCAGCGGAGCGACGACCGCCCACTCAGGGTCCAGCACGAGCAGCCCCGCGACCGTGACGATCTCGAAGAACGTCAGGTCCTCCTTGTCGGCGCCGTGCATGAGGGGCACGGAGACGAGCTCGGAGAGGGCGGCGGCGAGGACGAACGCCAGGATCACGGCGGGCGAGTCGAAGAGGAATGCGCCGCTCGGCTCGGTCAGCCGCGGGAGCAGGACGACGGCGCCGGCGACGGCCAGCGCGCCCAGCCCGAGCACGACGACCACGACCGTGCGCACGCTGATGCGGCGGTCGTGGTTCGTCGTGCTGGACATCTGGGCTGTGTCCTTAGGGAGGAGGGAGGGGGGCTGTGCGGGTCAGGCGGTGAAGCCGCCGGACCAGCGGTGGGCGTCCCACGCGTCGACCGACCAGCGGTGGGCGTCCCAGTCCGAGACCGACCAGCGGTGCGCGGACCAGCGGTGGGCGTCCCAGGCGAAGTCGCTCCAGCGGTGCGCCGACCAGCGGTGCGCCGACCACAGCTGCTCGTCCCAGGCGTCCGAGGCCCACGTGTCCGCGGACCAGCGGTGGGCGACCCAGGCGAAGGCCAGCCAGTCGTCCTGGCTCCAGCGGTGGGCGTCCCACGCGACGTCGGACCAGCGGTGCGCGCCGAAGACCTCGGCCGACCAGCGGTGCGCCGACCAGTCCGCGTCGGACCAGCGGTGCGCCGCCCACTCGGCGAGGGACCAGCGGTGCGCGGCCCATGCGGCGTCGGACCAGCGGTGGGCGACCCACTCGTCGTTCGCCCAATCGCGGTCGGACCACGACTGCAGCGACCAGCGGTGCGCCAGCGCCTCGATCGCCGCGAACTCCTCGTCGGAGGTGCCGGCGTTCTGCGAGACCAGCGAGAGCGCGAAGGCCGTGGCGGCCCAGCGGCGGGTCTGCTCGGACAGCTGCGCCCACGCCGCCGCGACGGCGTCGAGGTCGCCGGCCGCCCAGGCCTGGGCGAACTGCGCCCACACCTCGGCGTCGGCCGGGTCGGGGCCGTACGCGTCGTCGGCGAGAGCGGCGATCCGCTTGCTGGCCTTGACGATCTTCGCCTTGGGGGCGGCCGCGGAGGCGGCGGCGAGGTCGAGCGCGCCGCGCCCGGCCCCGTCGACCCGCTGGAGGTCGCGCGAGGTGTAGGTCGTCGTGGTGAGCAGCTTCTTGACGGTGTCCGGGGTCAGCTGCGAGCGCTGGCCGAGGAGAACCGCGACGGCTCCAGCGGTGATCGCCTCGGACATCGAGGTGCCGCTGCCGGTGAAGTAGTCGTTGAGCACGACCGACGCCGGGTTGGCGACATCGGCGTCGCTGCCCGCGACGCGGGCCGAGACGACCGAGACGCCGGGGGCGACGAGGTCGGGCTTGGCCGAGCCGAAGGCGGTGCCGCGCGCCGAGAACGTCGCGACGGTGTCGTCCGAGCGGGACGACGTGCCGTGCTCGTCGAGCGCACCGACGGTGATGAGCGTCGGGTCGGAGCCGGGCGAGGTGACGGTGCCCTGGTCGGGGCCGTCGTTGCCGGCGGACGTGACGACGGTGAGGCCGCGCGCCCAGAGGCGGTCGAGCGCCCGCGAGAGCGGGTCGGCCGACGGCGGGAGCGGGCTGCCGGTGGACAGCGCGAGGCTGACGACGCGGACCGAGCTGTCGGCGCGGGCTGCGTCGGCGACGGCCTGCAGGCCGGCGAGCACCCGCGACAGCGAGGTCGTGCCGTCTGCCGTCGCCACCTGGACGTCGAGGATGCGCGCGGCGGGCGCGACGCCGACGTAGGTGCCGGAGGACGACGTGCCGTCGCCGGCGACGAGGCCGGCCATGAACGTGCCGTGGCCGAGGCCGTCGCCCGCGGGCCCGCCGCTGACGTTGACGTGGCTGACGCGGCCGGCGAGGTCGGCGACGTCGGAGACGCCCGTGTCGACGACGGCCACGGTGACGCCGGCGCCCGCGCTGTCGGCGGTGGCGCCGATGGTCGCGCGGTACGTCGCGCCCTTGACGTCCGCGGCGGCGGTCGCGACAGCGGCGGCACCGGTGACGTGCAGGGCGACGTCGTTGACGGCGACCACGCCCGCGGGCACGTCCTGCCCGGCGGGGAGGGTCACGAGCATCGCGTCGGCGACGTCGTAGACGGCGAGCACCTCGCCGCCGTGGGCATCGACCCACGCGGCGGCGGAGCTGGTCGACAGCGGCGAGCCCTGCAGCGAGAGCAGGGTCGTCGTGCCGGGGACGGTCGCACCGGTCGCCGGCGCGCCGAGGGCGAACGCCGTTGCGAGCGCGGCGACCGAGGCGCCGAGCATCAGTCCGCCGCGGCGCCGGAAGCGCGCACTGCGGTGTGCGGTGGAGTGCGATCCGCTGGTGATCGACACCCGCGTCGTGCTGGCCATGGCGGCCTCCAAGGACAGAAGAACCCGGTTGTGGATCGACACGCGGATCGCCGACTTTCATAGGCCGACAGGGTGAAGTCGCCGGAGGGCCCGCTCCGTGCGCACGCGGACCCTGGAAGAGGTGGCCTTGAGCGTCGCTTGAGCGCACCGCACTGGTACGTCCGGGTGACGGGCCGCCGTGCGCAGAACAACGACGGGGGCCGGGGCGCATCCGGGTGGACGCGCCCCGGCCCCCGTCAGGGCCGGTGCCGGATCAGGCCAGCTGCGGCAGGGTCGCGAGGCCCGCGGCGAAGCGCTCCTCGCTGACCTCCTCGTCGACCATGCGGCCGTTGAGGTAGTCGTCGTACGCCGCGAGGTCGAAGTGCCCGTGGCCGCACAGCGCCGTGAGGATCACCTTCTCCTCGCCGGTCTCCTTGGCCTCGAGCGCCTCGCGGATCGCGATGGCGAGCGCGTGGGTGGGCTCGGGCGCGGGGACGATGCCCTCGGTGCGGGCGAACTGCACGGCCGCGCTGAAGCACTCCGTCTGCGGGACAGCGCGCGCCTCCATGAGGCCGAGCTCGTAGACGTGCGAGATCAGCGGCGCCATGCCGTGGTAGCGCAGGCCGCCGGCGTGGATCGGGTCCGGGATGAACTCGTGCCCGAGGGTGTGCATCTTCATGAGCGGCGTCATGCCGGCGGTGTCGCCGAAGTCGTAGGCGTAGACGCCGTGGGTGAGCGACGGGCACGACGCCGGCTCGGCCGCCACGATCTTGGGCGACATCCGGCCCGCGAGCTTCTCCCGCAGGAACGGGAAGGACAGGCCGCCGAAGTTCGAGCCGCCGCCGGTGCACCCGACGATGTGGGTCGGGGTGTCGCCGGCCTTGGCCAGCTGGAGCAGCGCCTCCTCGCCGATGATCGTCTGGTGCAGGAGCACGTGGTTGAGCACGCTGCCCAGCGCGTACCGGGTGTCGGGGTCGCCGGCCGCGACCTCGACCGCCTCGGAGATGGCGATGCCGAGCGAGCCGGTCCAGTTGCCCGGGTCCTCGAGGAACTTGCGGCCGGCGTTGGTGAGCTCCGACGGCGAGCGGTGCACCTTGCCGCCGAAGGCCTCGATCATGAGGCGGCGGTAGGGCTTGCTGTCGTAGGAGCCGCCCACCTGCCACACCTCGCACTCGAGCCCGTAGAGCGCGCATGCGAACGACAGCGCGGTGCCCCACTGGCCGGCGCCCGTCTCCGTCGTCAGCTTCTTCACGCCGGCCTTCTTGTTGTAGTAGGCCTGCGGCACGGCGGTGTTGGGCTTGTGCGAGCCGGCGGGGCTCACGCCCTCGTACTTGTAGTAGATGCGCGCCGGCGTCCCGAGCGCCTCCTCGAGGCGGTGGGCGCGGAACAGCGGCGAGGGCCTCCACTGGCGGTAGACGTCGAGGACGCCGCCGGGGATCTCGACGTACCGGTCCTGCGTGACCTCCTGCAGGATCAGGTCCATCGGGAACAGCGGCGCGAAGTCCTCGGGGCCGGCGGGCTGCAGGGTGCCGGGGTGCAGCGCGGGCGGAGGAGGCTCGGGCAGGTCGGCGACGAGGTTGTACCAGGTCGTCGGCATCTCGTCCTCGTCGAGCGTGTACTTGTGCCGGCGCACCGTGTCGTCCATCGGTCCCTCGCGTTCCCTGGGGGGCGGGACGCCGTCCGTCCCGCGTCAGGACGAACCTACTGAGAGCACGCCGCCCCGCACCCCGAAGTTCTGCAGGTCGGGGTCGGGAACGTCAGGAGCCCTGGCCGCGCTTCGGCACCACGATGTGCGCTACGCCGGCCTCGAGATCCACCCGGCTGCGCGGAGGCGCGGCGTCGCCGTCCTCGTCGGTCTTGATCTCCATGAACTCGTCGTGCTCGCGCTTGTGCCGCAGGTTCGGCTGGAAGACCGTGCCGAGGACGTCGACGGCGGCGCCACCCATCTGGGCCTTCGCGTGGTCGTCGCCCGCGCGGCGTGCCCGCCGGGTCCGCAGGATGTCGAGCACGCCGAGGATGCAGAGCAGGACGACCAGCCCCGGCAGCGTCATCGCGAACAGCGTGCCCATCAGGTGCCGCCGAGCTCCGAGACCGCCTGGTGGATCTGGTGGGCGAGCTCGATGTCGAGCTGCGTGGTGCCGCCCTCGCTGTGGGTCGACAGCACGATGTGCAGCGTGCGCCAGCGGATGTCGAGGTCGGGGTGGTGGTCCATGTCCTCGGCCAGCACGGCGATCTCGTCGACGGCGCTGATGCACGTCGGGAAGCTGAGGAAGGTGTAGCTGCGCCGGATCTCGGCGGTGCTGCCGGTCCAGCCGGGCAGCGCCTCGAGCTGGCGGGCGACCTCATCGGCGTCGAGCTGTCGGGGCATGCCTCCACGGTCGCACCGGCAGCCCTCGGAGTCCAGGCGCCCCGGCCGTCCGGCGCCGCGGCCCATGTCTGGCAGAGTCGCCGCATGACCGAGCCCGCCCCCGACCAGCCGACGCACGTGCGACCCGATGGACGGCGCGTCGTCGTCGCCGGAGCGGTCGAGGCGCGCGGGCGGCTGCTCGCCGCCCGCCGGTCGCGGCCCCCGTCGCTCGCCGGCGGCTGGGAGCTGCCGGGCGGCAAGGTGGAGCCGGGCGAGGATCCGGCAGCCGCGCTCGTGCGCGAGCTGCGCGAGGAGCTCGGGATCGATGTCGAGGTCGTCGCGCCGATCCCCGGCCCGCTCGACGGCGACTGGCCGCTCGACGAGGGGTCGGTCCTGCGCGTGATGCGCTGCCGGATCGAGCGAGGCGAGCCGGCTCCGGGCATCGCCCACGACGAGGTGCGGTGGATCGAGCCCGGCGGGCTCTCCGGCGTCGCCTGGCTCGGGCCCGACGTCGCCCCGGCGGCTGCCGCGGCCGACCGGCTCGACACCTGGGTGTCGTTCCCGGCTGGCGAGGTGTCGGGGGAGGGCCGTGTGCTCCGCGCCGACCCGCTCGACGACGGCCGGTGGGCCCTCGTCGTCGACCGCACGCCGTTCCATCCCCTCGACCACTCCTGGCCGGATCAGCCGGGCGACACCGGCTCGCTCGCCGGGCTCGCCGTCGTCGACTCGCTCACCGGGGCCGTCGACGACGCCGGCGCCCTGCACCTCGGCGAGGCCGTCGGCGTCCGGCGCGGCGACCCGTCGCGCACCTGGGTGGTGGCCCACGTCGTCGAGTCGGCCGACCGCCCCGACGTCGTCGGCGACGTCGTCCAGCTCGAGGTCGACGCCGCCCGCCGGACGTCGTACTCGCGCGGGCACTCGGCCTGCCACCTGGCCGCGCTGGCGCTCAACGAGGCGTCGGCGGGGTTCTGGTCGAAGGAGCCGCCCCGCCGCGACTCCCGCGGCTTCCCGTTCCTCGACCAGATCGCGATCCAGATCTCGCGGATCGAGCCCGACGGCGCCTACGACGCGTACCGCTGCGGCAAGTCGCTGCGCAAGGCCGGCTTCGACTCCGCCGGCTTCCTCGCGGCGCTCGACGAGGTGACCGAGCAGGCCCACGCGCTGCTCGACTCGTGGGTGGCGACCGGGGCGGCCAGCCGCCTCGACACCGGGGGCGACCCGACGCTGCCGGCCCGGCGCCGCTGGATCTGCGACGTCCCGGCCGGCCCCGCCGTCATCCCGTGCGGCGGGACGCACGTCCGCGACCTCGCCGCCCTCGGCCAGGTCCGCGTGTCCTACGCCACCACCGCCGACGGCTTCGAGCAGCGCACCACCGTCCTCCCGCCCACCTGATCGCGTACCTGGCGGGGTCGAGGCGGTCGGGGGAGATCGTCGGCGCCGGTAGGATCAGGTGATCCCCCGTTCTCGAACCCTGAGGCCTCCCATGTCTTCCCACGGCTCTGCCGTCCGCTCCGACCTGCGCAACGTCGCGATCATCGCGCACGTCGACCACGGCAAGACCACGCTCGTCGACGCCATGCTCTGGCAGTCCGGCGCGTTCACCGCCCACCAGGCCGAGGAGGGCTCGGTCCAGGAGCGGGTCATGGACTCCATGGACCTCGAGCGCGAGAAGGGCATCACGATCCTCGCGAAGAACACCACGGTCCGGTACGCCGGCCCGGGTGCTCCCGAGGGCGGCGTCCTCATCAACATCATCGACACCCCGGGCCACGCCGACTTCGGCGGCGAGGTCGAGCGCGGCCTCGAGATGGTCGACGCCGTGATCCTGCTCGTCGACGCGAGCGAGGGCCCGCTGCCGCAGACCCGCTTCGTGCTGCGCAAGGCCCTGCAGAAGCACCTGCCCGTCATCCTCGTGGTCAACAAGGTCGACCGCCCCGACGCCCGCATCGCCGAGGTCGTCGACGAGACCTACGAGCTGTTCTTCGACCTCGACGCCGACGAGTCGCAGATCGACTTCCCGGTGGTCTACGCCTCGGCCAAGGCCGGCCGCGCCTCGCTCAACCGCCCCGAGGACGGCGGGATGCCCGACAGCGAGAACCTGGTCCCGCTGTTCAGCACCATCCTCGAGACGGTCCCGGCGCCGCGGTACGACCCCGAGATGCCCCTGCAGGCGCACGTCACCAACCTCGACTCGTCGCCGTACCTCGGCCGTCTTGCCCTGTGCCGCGTGCACAACGGCACGATCCGCAAGGGCCAGCAGGTCGCCTGGGCCCGTCAGGACGGCACGATCGAGCGCGCGAAGATCTCCGAGCTGCTCGTCACCGAGGCGCTCGAGCGCGTGCCCGCCGAGTCGGCCGGCCCCGGCGAGATCGTCGCGATCGCCGGTATCGAGGACATCACCATCGGCGAGACCCTCACCGACCCGGAGGACCCGCGCCCGCTGCCGCTCATCACGGTCGACGAGCCGTCGATCTCGATGACGATCGGCATCAACACCTCGCCGCTGGCCGGCCAGAGCGGCACCAAGCTCACCGCCCGCCTGGTGAAGAACCGTCTCGACGCCGAGCTCATCGGCAACGTGTCGATCCGCGTGAAGAACACCGAGCGCCCCGACACCTGGGAGGTCCAGGGCCGAGGCGAGCTCCAGCTGGCGATCCTCGTCGAGATCATGCGCCGCGAGGGCTTCGAGCTCACAGTGGGCAAGCCGCAGGTGGTCACCAAGGTCGTCGACGGCAAGGTCCACGAGCCGATGGAGCACCTGACCGTCGACATCCCCGAGGACTACCTCGGCGTCGTCACCCAGCTCATGGCGCTGCGCAAGGGCCGCATGGAGCAGATGGTCAACCACGGCACCGGCTGGGTCCGGATGGAGTACGTCGTGCCCGCGCGCGGCCTGATCGGCTTCCGCACCGAGTTCCTCACCGAGACGCGCGGCACCGGCCTGCTGCACCACGTGTTCCACAAGTACGAGCCGTGGCACGGCGAGCTGCGCACGCGGCCCACGGGCTCGCTCGTCGCGGACCGCCGCGGCCCCACGACCGGCTTCGCCCTGGCCAACCTCCAGGAGCGCGGCACCCTGTTCGTGGGCCCGGGCACCGAGGTGTACGAGGGCATGATCATCGGTGAGAACTCCCGGTCGGACGACATGGACGTCAACCCGACCAAGGAGAAGAAGCTCACCAATATGCGCCAGTCGTCCGGCGACGTCCTGGTGCCGCTCATCCCGCACAAGCAGATGTCGATGGAGCAGGCCCTCGAGTTCTGCCGCGAGGACGAGTGCATGGAAGTGACGCCCGCCACAGTGCGCATCCGCAAGGTCGTGCTCGACCAGACCGAGCGGGGCCGCGCGGCCTCCCGCGCCAAGAAGCAGGGCTGAGCCCGAACCCCCGCAGCGCCGCCGGTCCACGACCGGCGGCGCTGCTGCGTCCGCGGCTCGGCACCGGCTCTGACCTGCAGGTAAGGCCATCCTCAGTACGTGATGGGGGACACAGCGGAGAGGGGGGACTACGGGACGGACACAGGCGCGTCACGGCAGGATGCCGCCTGTATGTCGGAATGGTCCCGAACGCCCCGATGCGGTCACGATCCGATCACGGGCCCGGTCGGGGGCTTGTCCACCCGATGGGATGACGTAGGTTTCCCGAGTCCCTGGGACGGGGGCGTCGGCGGTGATCCCGCCAACAACTCCGGCCCGTCGCTCGCGGGACGCCAGGTCTTCCCGGAACCAGACAGGAAGGCAGCAGGTTCTCCATGACCGCGCCTCTCGACACCGCGCCGCTCGACGACGCCCCGGCCGTTGCTGCGGCCGAGCCGCAGATCGCCGGCCGCTCGCTCGGCCAGATCGCGTGGGGCCGTCTGCGCCGCGACAAGGTCGCCCTCGTCGGCGCCGGGATGATCATCTTCTTCGTGCTCGTCGCGATCTTCGCGCCGCTGCTGTGCGCGATCTTCGACGTCGACCCGGAGACCAACTACACCGACCAGCTCGACGACCTCGGGTTCCCCGACGGCCCGTGGGCGAACGCCTCGTGGGACCACCCCTTCGGCGTCGAGCCCGGCCTCGGCCGCGACATCTTCGCCCGCACCGTCTACGGCGCGCGCTACTCGCTGACCATCGCCCTGCTGGCCACGGTCCTCACGGTCGGCCTCGGCGTCGTCGCCGGCATCATCGCCGGCTTCCGCGGCGGCTGGATGGACACGCTCATCAGCCGCTCCATGGACATCCTGCTCGCGTTCCCCGTGCTGCTGTTCTCCATCGCCGCGCTCGTCATCGTCGGCCAGGCGCAGTGGTACAAGGAGAGCGTCCTCTACCAGATCCTGTTCATGACGTTCGTCATCGGGTTCTTCGGCTGGCCGTACATCGGCCGCATCATCCGAGGACAGGTGCTGTCCTTGCGGGAGAAGGAGTTCGTCGACGCGGCGCGCAGCCTGGGCGCCTCGACGAACCGCATCCTGTTCAAGGAGCTGCTCCCCAACCTGCTCCCGATCATCCTCGTGTACTCGACGCTGATCATCCCGACCAACATCCTGGCCGAGGCGGCGCTGTCGTTCCTCGGCGTCGGCCTCCAGCCGCCCACCCCCACGTGGGGCCAGATGCTGTCCGACTCGCGCGCGAGCCTGCAGCTGGTGCCGTCCTACGTCGCAGTGCCCGGCATGGCCATCTTCCTGTGCGTGCTCGCCTTCAACCTCTTCGGCGACGGCCTGCGCGACGCGTTCGACCCCAAGGGCACCCAGTGAGCACGCGGGCGTCCCTGGCCCCGGCGGTCTGACCGCCACCACGACTTCCCCGGCGGAGGCCGGGGGAACCGAGACCGTCACCCGGCGGTAGCGGTAACCACCCTGAGGAGAAGGTGGATCTGTTCATGGCGAACACTCGACGCGCGACTACGCTCGCGGCCGTCGGCGCTGTCGCTGCCCTCGCGCTCGCCGCTTGCGGCGGCGGCAGCGGGGACACGACGCCGAGCGCGTCCGCAGCGAGCGGCTACAACGCTGCCATCGACGGCATCGTCAACCCGTCCGACAAGACCGGCGGCACGCTGTCGCTCGGTGCCAGCGGCGACTGCGACTCGTACGACCCCGCGCGCACCTACTACGCGTACTGCTGGGACATCCAGCGCCTCTTCACCCGCTCGCTCATGGGCTTCGCCCCGCAGCCGGGCGTCAAGGGCACCGAGCTCGTCCCCGACCTCGCGACCGCGGCCGGCGAGTCCAACGCCGACAAGACCGAGTGGAAGTACACGCTCAAGGACGGCATCAAGTGGGAGGACGGCACTCCCATCAAGTCGGGCGACATCAAGTACGGCATCGAGCGCCTGTTCGCCACGGACGTCATCAACGGCGGCCCGTCCTCGTACTACACGAGCCTGCTCGACGACGGCACCTACAAGGGCCCGTACGCCGACCCCAACGGCGACCTGGCCTCGGTGACCACGCCGGACGACAAGACGATCGTCTTCAAGCTGAACAAGCCGTTCGCGGACTTCGACTACCTGATGGCGCTGCCGACCTCGTCGCCGGTGCTCAAGGCGAAGGACACGAAGGCTGACTACGGCCAGAAGCCGTTCGCCTCGGGCCCGTACAAGTTCGACTCGTTCGAGCCGGGCAAGTCCACCACGTGGTCGCGCAACACCAACTGGGACGCCGCGACCGACACGATCCGCAAGCCGATGGTCGACAAGGTCACGTACACCGTCGTGGGCGACACCGCCGACCTCGACAAGCGCGTGCTCGCCGGCGACATCGACCTGATCGCGGACGGCGGCATCCAGCCGGAGTCGCGCGCGATCGTGCTCGCCGACCCGACCAAGAAGGCCAACGCCGACAACCCGGTCACCGGCTTCACCCGCTACATCGCCGTGATGCAGACGGTCGAGCCCCTGACCAACAAGGCGTGCCGCGAGGCCGTGTTCTACGCCTTCAACAAGGCCGACTACCGCAAGATCCGCGGTGGCGACACGGGTGGCGACATCGCCAACACGATGACCCCGCCGCTGGTCCCGGGCTACACCCCGGACTTCAACCCGTACCCGGACGGCGCTGACAACACCGGCGACCTCGAGCAGGCCAAGGCCAAGCTGCAGGAGTGCGGCCAGCCCAACGGCTTCTCGATCAACCTGGCGTACGTCAACCAGGGTCTCGGCCCGGACCTGTTCGCCTCGGTGCAGCAGAACCTCGGCCGCGTCGGCATCAAGGTCGGCGGCGCCCCCTCCGACCAGGCCACGTACTACTCGACCTGGATCGGCTCGCCGAAGAACCTGATCGACCAGAAGATCGGTCTGGGTATCGCGGGCTGGGGTGCTGACTTCCCGACCGCCTACGGCTTCTGGCAGTCGATCGCCAACGGGAACGCCATCCTCCCCGAGGGCAACTCGAACTACCCGAGCCTGAACGACCCGAAGGTCAACGACCTCCTCGACCAGCTGACGAAGGAGGGCGACAAGGACAAGGCCA